>Ga0247833_1002989_pt1 | contig 23418 bp, 20 predicted proteins | sample LaCruzMarch2015__7_FD_187117 | JGI IMG/M metagenome (GOLD analysis project Ga0247833, IMG submission 187117) | Freshwater microbial communities from meromictic Lake La Cruz, Castile-La Mancha, Spain - LaCruzMarch2015_8m | ecosystem: Environmental > Aquatic > Freshwater > Lake | place: Spain... | reverse complement strand
GAGCCGCATTTCTTCAGCAATATCAAGGCTGAGTGCCTGGCAGGGGCAGAAGGACTTGAACCCTCGACCCTCGGTTTTGGAGACCGATGCTCTACCAACTGAGCTATACCCCTATCAGGCGACGCACGGTCTAATCGCAAAGCGGTCGCGGTGCAAGGGCCTATAACCCTGCTTTTGCGTTGGGCCGCTGTCGCTCCACGCTGCCGCGCCACAAATGGCCCGAGGAGCTTGGCGGCAACCGCACCTTCTGTCGGAAGAATATGATGTATATGAAACTGCCAAGTAAAACTTGATTGTGCCACCGAATTTCTCCCTCAAATCCATATCTCGACCGCGATCTTCAGTTTACGGCAAGAACCACGCAGCGCTTGAGTGCCAGTCGTCTCGTGAGCCTTGCCCCACGCAGGTCACGCGCCAGCCGATCGGAGCAAAAGAACCCAGTTCGCAGCGTGTCATCCAGCCACAAATCCGGCCCAGCGAGGGCAGCGGGGACGACCTTGACGCAATCATCTTCGGTCAGAAGGCCGGTCGTCGCCTTGTAGGAAGAGTTGGGGTTGGTCACGGGGCTGATCCCCGACGAATGCTCAAGGGCGAAGTATCGGTGCACCTCAGCGATGTTCAGGAAAAAATTGCGTCCTTCGAATGCTGTCCGCTCGTCCGAGCGCAGCAACTCGATCGGGTGCAGCTTCGTGCGCCCCAGGTCGTGCCGCTTGAGAATCTCCGCAAAGCTCTCCGAGACGGTCAGAAACCCGCCCGCCGAAAACAAGGGCGGCAACTTGCGCCGGTCGTCGCGCGAGAAATCTCTCCGAACCCACAAGCGCTGCGGCACATCTTGCGGCTCGAGCAAGACCCCGCGGCGGCTGGCCTCGACGAGCGACAATATCGACCCCTCGGACTTCTCGCAGGTGAAACCAAACATGAGGTCGGTCTGAAAATGCATCAGACTCAACCACACGTATTCCTGAGTGAGCTTGCCGCTCGCCCCCGTCGTCACATCGACCGGTCCACCCCCCACTCCGCCCTCCCTTTTAGGCAAATGTTCACATTACGACTAATATCTAAAGACTACGATACGCGACCCGCGCGCTCCGGGCGGCGACCTAGAGCAGCTTGTCGTCGGGCAGCCAGCCCTTGATGGCTTCGTCGCGCTGGCCGGTCATGGTGACGAAGATGTCGGCCAGCTTGAAAATGCGCGCCATGGCCCGCGCGTCGCCGATGGTAGCGGTTTCGGGCAGCATGTTGAAATTGACCGAGTCCGCCTGATTGCGCTCGTGCTCGAGGTATTTCTGAACGGTGTCCTCCGCTGTGTGTCCGGGCAGCAGCCGCCCGCGCAACACCGCCCTGACCACCTTGTTCTTGTCGAGGACGACGACGCGGGTGACGGTGTTGTTGAGCAGCCTGGCGACATCGGCGAGGCGCACGGCATCGAGCGTTTCGGGATAGAGTTCTGTGGGTGCCGGTGGCGTGGCATCGGCCGCGTCCGGGTTCTCTGCCTTGGCGTCGGGCACGGGCTTTGGTCCGCCAAGGGTGATGGCGGTGATCTTTTCCACCGGGATCATGCGGGTCGGAGAGGTCACCGGCTCGGAATCGCTCGAGGGGCCGGTTGTCGCTCCCGCCGCGATGGCGGCCTGGCGGAAGCTTTCGTTCGAAAAGAAGAAGGCAATCACGGCACCGACCCAGGTGGCAAAGACCGGCACGACGGTGGAGAGGATGCCGAGGTAGATGCTGGGATCGACCGACCCGTCCGGACTGCGCACGGTGATGCCCCAGATGACCCCGCCGGCAATGACCAGGATGCCAAAGGTGCCGATGCCGATCACCAGCGGCGCCAGCTTGCCGCGCAGCCTGGCTTCGTTGTCGGTGAACCATTCGACCGGATCGCGCACGGCAAATTGCAGCGTGACGGCGACCACGAAGACGAAGGCCGCGATCACCCCCAGGGCGACGGCCGACGACCAGTCGGGCGGAACGTTGCGCAGATAAAACAGAAGCAAGAGAATGAGCGCCACGGCGAGTGCGCCCAATGCCGGCAACCATTTGAGCCATCGTGCTGCGTCCATCGCGTCCCCCTGCCCTCGGTTTGCGCCACTATGGCGCGCGGCATCGGCGCTGACGATTGACGGGACTACGCACGGCAGAACTGCTTAGGTAGCCCGACCGACCGGGCATGCGACAAGGTTTGGTTAACCATCTGGACGGCGCGACGGGCAAATTAGGGAATCGGTGGCGAAGCGCGCACTAGACTTGGACCATAGATTTTCATTCAGGCCTTTTCGACGTGCTCGACCAAAACACCCTCCTGATCGCCATCGGCATTGCCGCCGCGGGGCTGATGCTGACGCTGCTCGTCACCTGGATCGGGGCGCGGCGCGACAGCTACCTGTTCAGCTGGGGCGTCGGGCTGGGGCTGATCGTGCTGTCGGTGCTGTTTTACGGACTGTTCAGCGCGCCATACCGGCCGGAACTGCAGTTTGCCGCCTTCGAACTCCTCATCACCGGGACGGCGTTCGTGCACGCCGGCGCGATGCAGTTCCGCATCGGCCACGTCCGGCCGGCCGGCCTCGTGCTCTTGTGGATGGGCACGAGCCTGCCGCTGACGCTTGCCTTCGCGGCCGGCCTTTCGGGGGTCGGCACGATGGTTCTCAACCTCATCTGCGCGCTCTATTTCTCGCTCTCGGGCTATGAGTTCTGGCGCGGACGAGCCGAGGCGCCGCTGGCAATGTGGACGCAGAGCCTGCTTTACTGGCTGACCGGCGCGAGCTTTCTGCCCTGTGCGGCGATCCTGCTGGTCAACGGCCAGTATGTGCTGACCGAACGCCCGTCCAACTGGGCCGAGGACCTCAATTCCCTGGTGATCATCGTGGCGCTGGCGGGGATCGGCGCGCTGGCTCTGGCGATCAACCAGCAGCGGGTGACCAATGCGGAACGGCGGCGGGCCTCGACGGATTCGCTGACGGGCCTGCTCAACCGGCGCGCGCTGTTCGGCACGGTGACGGCCGACACGCTGCCCGCCGGCACGGCAGTGCTGATGTTCGATCTGGATCGCTTCAAGACGATCAACGACAGTTTTGGACACGGTGTCGGCGACCAGGTGCTGCAACAATTCGCGCGCATAATCGACGACAGCCTGCGCGCCGGTGACCGCGCCGCGCGCATCGGCGGCGAGGAATTCTGTGCCGTGCTGCACGCCATTTCGCCTGCCGACGCGCTGGCCGTGGCCGAACGCATCCGTGGTCGCCTGGCAGCCCTGCCCGCGCTGTCAGCGGCATTCGGCCCGCCGACGGTCAGCGTGGGGCTGGCCGTCGCAGAATATGCCGACGCGCGGTTCGAAGCACTGCTGCAGCAGGCCGACGCAGCGCTCTATGCGGCCAAGCAGGCCGGCCGCAACCGGGTCGAGATCGGCCCAGCCGGCCGCGCCGCGTAACGGCGCTCAAGGTCTGTCGTGTCGGAAACTATTGGAGCGGGTGAAGGGAATCGAACCCTCGTATTCAGCTTGGAAGGCTGCTGCTCTACCATTGAGCTACACCCGCGCCGGTCCCTGCGCTTTTAAGGGCAAGGCGCTGGCCTTCGCAAGAGAAACTACCGCGCTGCGCACCGATTGCGGCAGACGGCCCACCGGCTCATGCAGGGCAGCGAGAAGTGGTGGAGGGGACTGGATTCGAACCAGTGTACGCTAAGCGAGCAGATTTACAGTCTGCCGGATTTAACCACTCTCCCACCCCTCCACTAGAGACGGAAGAGACGCGCCGGGGCGCGTCGTCGGGCGGTTTATGGTGAGCTTGGCCGGATGTGTCAACAGGGAATGTTTCAGCATCGTCACAGAGCGTCGCGCGTGCTGCCGGGCTTGCTGGAACGGCCCAAACGGCGTACCGGAAGGCCATGAGCCGCAACAAGTTTCCGCCCAAGCCCAAATACAACCCGGACGATGGTCCGGTCTATCTGTACGGCATTCACACGGTGCGCGCCGCGCTCGACAACCCCTTGCGGGAAAAGCGCGCACTGCTGGCGACGCCGAACGCGCTGGTGCGGCTGAACGAGGGCGGCGGCATCGGCAAGATGCGCGTCACCGAGACGACGCCGCGCGACCTCGACAAGCTGCTGGGCGCCGATGCGGTGCATCAGGGCGTGGCGCTGGAAGTCGAGCCGGTCAGCCGGTTCGGGCTCGACGACATCAAGCTGCTCAAGCTGGTGGTGGTGCTCGACCAGGTGACCGATCCGCACAATGTCGGCGCGATCCTGCGCACCGCCTGTGCCTTTGGCGCCGACGCCATGCTGACCACGGCCCGGCATTCGCCACGCGAAACCGGGGTGATGGCCAAATCGGCGTCGGGCGCGCTGGACCTCGTGCCACTGATTGAAGTGCGCAACCTGGGCAATGCGCTCGAAACGCTGAAACAGCGCGGCCTGCGGGTTCTGGGGTTCGATTCAGAGGTCGAGGCACCGCTCAAGGCGCGCACCGACGATGTGCCGATGGCGATCGTGCTGGGGGCCGAGGGCAAGGGCCTGCGGCAGCGCACGCGCGAGCTCTGCGACGAGATGGTGCGGCTCGATATGCCAGGGCCGATCAAATCGCTCAACGTCTCCAACGCGGCCGCGATCGCGTTGTTTGCCGCCACGGCTGGCCGGCACTGAGCAAGAAAAAGGGCCGCGTGTTGCGCGGCCCTCTCAGACAGTTCAGATCGACGACGCCGATTACGGCGTGCAACGCACCAGCGGCGCACCGCCATTGACCGACAGAGTGTCGGCGGTCGGCATGGTGATGTCGAGCGGCTTTTCGGCAGTGCCGAGGGTGGCCTTGCCGGCATCAAGAGCAGTCGGGGTGACCAGAGCGATATCGGCGCCCTGGCGCACGCTCAGACCCGAGATCACGACATAGCCGGTGGCGCCGGCCTGATCGACGGTGGCGCAGGCGGCGGCATCAGCGGCCCAGACGCCCAGATAGGCGACCTTGTCGGTCTTTGCCTTGGAGGCGAGCAGCGTGTCGGGCTTGAGGCCGGTGGCCGGCAGCTTGCCAGCGGTTGCGGCGGGCGCCATGGCGTCGGCAGCCATCGCGTTCGCAGCCGGAGCCATCGCGTCGGCGGCCGGGGCCATCGCATTGGCAGCGTCGACAGCAGCGGCCGCGTCGGCAGCGCCCTTGGCAGCGGCGTCGGTCGCCGGGGCGGCGGCAGCGGCAGCTGTCGCAGCGGCGGCATCGGCAGCGGCCTTGTCGGCAGCAGCCTTGTCGGCAGCAGCCTTGTCGGCAGCAGCCTTGTCAGCAGCGGCCTTGTCAGCAGCGGCCTTGTCGGCAGCAGCCTTGTCGGCAGCAGCCTTGTCGGCCGCGGCCTTGTCGGCAGCAGCCTTGTCAGCAGCGGCCTTGTCCGCGGCAGCCTTATCGGCAGCGGCCTTGTCGGCAGCGGCCTTGTCAGCAGCGGCCTTGTCGGCAGCGGCCTTGTCCGCGGCAGCCTTATCGGCAGCGGCCTTGTCGGCAGCAGCCTTATCGGCGGCAGCCTTGTCGGCAGCGGCGGTGTCGGTGGCCGCCGGGGTCGTCGCGCTCGCGGCGGGCTTAGCAGGCGGGTTGTCGCCGCAGGCCGTCAGAACGAGCGACATGGCGAGCACGACAGGCAGCGCCAGATAGGTTTTCAGTTTCATGTCAGTCCCTCTTCTTTTCGCGAGGCGGGTCGCGGGTCCCCGCGAACGCTCCAATTTGCCTCATACACCAGCAACCCCGCGCGGATGCAACAGGGGTTTTGTGTTTTCGTGGCCGCGGCGGGGCTGCTATGCGCCGGCGCGCCTGGCACGCGTGACCGCCGCATCGAGCGCGGCCAGAAACTGCGACCGGTCGCGGCTGCTGAATTCGGGATTGAGGCCGCGGCTCTCGCCGGTTTCGCGCAGATGCTGCTTGAGCTCGCGCATGGCGAGCGCCATGCCGATGGAATCGCGGGTGAAACGCTTGCCGGTGGGGCCGATGGCGTCGCCACCCAGCTCGAGCACGCGGCTGGCGAGCGGGATGTCGGCGGTCACCACGATATCGCCGGCCTTCACCTGCTCGACGATCCAGTCGTCGGCGGCGTCGGGACCCATGGGCACGTAGACGTAGCGGATCATCGGATCGCGAGTCGGGCGCGACCCCTGGTTGGCCACCAGAGTGATGGTCAGCCGATGGCGCATGGCCACGCGGATGGCTTCGTCCTTGACCGGACAGGCATCGGCATCGACGTAGATCTGGATGTCAGGCACGGGGATGCTCCGGCAGACCTGGGAGCGGGTAACTAGTAGACAGTGGTCAGAACCTCGATTTCGGTTCCTTCGCCCGGCGCCACCGCGAATTCGCGGCTGAAGACGGTTTCGCCCTGCTTGGCGAGCACCAGGTAGTCGCCCTCGGCGAGCACGGTAGCGGGGAAGGCGCCGATATTGGTGAAGATGGTTTCGCCCGATGCGGTCTTGACCGTCCATTCGACGTCGGCAACGGCCTCGCCGCCGGCCTCGGTGACCAGTTTGAACGAGACCTGTGCGGCCCGGTGATAGAGCGTGGCATCGGCAAGCTGGCCGGGTTCGACACGCAGGTCAGCGCGGACGACGGCGTTGACGTCGCCGAAATAGGAGACGACGTGGTAGGTGCCGGCATTGAGCGTGACGATATCGTTGGCGCTCATGTTCTGTGCCACCAGCGTGCGCTCGTTTTCGGCGCCGGCCGAAAAAATGTCGAAGCGCAGCAGGTTGATCGGGATGGGCACGTCGCCGCTGACGGCGGCATTCAGGCGCATGGCACCGGCATCAAGGACCATGGTCTTGCTGTTGGCGCCTTCGGCGACCTCGAGCGTATCGGTGGCCTGGGCCCGGCCATAGGCGACGTGAATCACATATTGACCGGGGGGCAGTTCGATATTGGCGGTGGCCTCGTCGGACTTGGCCGCCAGCGCCAGTTCGCCGGTCGCATCGGTGCGCGTTTCAAAGACCCGCCAGACCACGCCTTCAGCGATCGGACCACTGTCTTCGGTGATCTGGGCGCTCAGGGTCACCGGCTGGGGGTCGAGCGCGATGGCTTCTGCAGCGGCAGCGGCATCGGCGGCCTGGTCGGCAGGGGCGATCTCGGGAACGGGCGCTTCGGCCGGGGCTTCTGTCGGTGCTTCGGCCGGAGCCGCCTCGACCACAGGCGGGGCTTCCATGCCGGGCGGGACATAGGTGTCGGGGATGCGGTCGGCGGGGCGCGGCAAAGGCGTGGGCGCTGTGGCGGCAAAGACCAGCCCTGGGGCCGCCAGCAGCCCCAAGCACACCAGACTCTTGAGTATCTGCGACGTCTTCACACGTTACCCCGCGGCCCCGGCACAGATCGACGCCAGCCGATTTGCGCAGCACCTACGCTTGGATTAGGGAAAACCTGTGTCATAAGCATGATGCCCCCGCAAGCACCCACAAAGAGCTCTCCCCATGCCTGCCAATGCCGCCCTGCTCGACTATCTCAAGACCCGCCGTTCGGTCGGCGTTGGGTTTTTGCAGGAGCCCGGCCCCAGCCCGGCCGAACTCACGGATCTGCTGACCATCGGCACGCGCGTGCCCGACCATGGCAAGCTGACGCCGTGGCGGCTGATCATCTGGGAGGGGGACGCGCGGGTGCGGGCCGGCGAGAAGCTGGCCGAAGTGGCGCAGCGCAACAATCCGGCAATCGACGCCAGCGCGCTGGACGCCGATCGCCGGCATTTCCTGCCCGCGCCGCTGACCATCGGCGTGGTGTTTTCGCCCAAGCAGAGCCCGAAAATCCCAGAACTCGAGCAGCTGATGTCGGCGGTCAACGTCTGCTTTGCGCTCGAACATGCCGCCTTCGCGCTCGGCTATGCGGCGACGTGGACGTCGCGCTGGGTGATGTTCGACGCAGCTGCCCAGCAGGCCCTCGGCGCCAGGGGCGGCGAACGGTTCGTGGGCTTTATTCATGTGGGTACCGCAGCGATCAAGCCAGAGGACCGGCCGCGGCCGGCGCTTGAAAGCGTGGTGACCCGCTGGGTCGAGTAACCATTCGTTAACCCCGATTGGGCAAGAGTTAACAAAGTCTTGCCGAAGGTGGGTTCGAGTCGATGGGCGTCCAGCCAATAGCGGTGCCGCAAAGCCTTGCCTATGTGCTCAATTCGGCCGGCACCAAGAGCGGCGTCGATTTCGACTATCTGCTGCAGACGGCGGTGCGCGAGAGCAGCCTCAATCCCAGCGCCAAGGCGTCCTCGTCGAGCGCGGTCGGGCTGTTCCAGTTCCTGGAAGGCACCTGGCTGCAGGTGATGAAGGACGAAGGTCCGCGCCTCGGCTACCAGACCTATGCCGACGCGATCACCGAGACGCGTGATGGTGATTTCGTTATCAAAGACGACAAGTTGCGGGCAGAAGTTCTGAAACTACGTGAAGACCCGCAGGTGGCGGCAGACCTGGCGGCGGCCTTTACCCGCAACAATGGCACCTATCTGCACGAGACGTTTGGGCGGATGCCCAGCCCGGGTGAACTCTATATCGCGCATTTTCTCGGTCCCAAGGGCGCGGAAAAGATGTTCACGGCCGGACTGGCCGACCCCGACCAGATCGCGGCCAAGCTGTTTCCGCGCCAGGCCAAGGCCAATCCGACGATCTTTTATGACGACGGGCAGCCGCGCACCATTCGCCAGGTCTACAAGGCGCTGGTGCAAAAGCACGAGGGCGGCAGCACCGTGGCGGCGGGGGCCGACGCCGCCTTTGCTGCCCAGCAGCTGGCGGGCGATCCGGCCAACCCGGCGCCGCTGGCGTTCGGCCAGGGCTCGAAATGGCCCGACATGCAGCCCTTGCCGTCGCGCTTTTCGCAGGACGACATGTCGTTTACCGGGCTGTTTTCGACCGAGCAGGCGCCCATTCAGCCGCGCACGCTGCTGACGCCCAAGGCGGATACGCATCCGAGCAGCGCGTTTTTCACCCAGCTCTACGGCAAGTAGGCAGGGTTAACACCCGCCCAACAAACAGGGTGAACCGTTCCTTAAACCTTGCTGGCTAGTCTGCTTTCCGGAATACCCGGAGAGTGTGATGGTTGCGTACCAGGATTTCGTCTCGCTGACCCATTCGGGCAACAGCGAGGAGCGCGGGCAGGCTGCGCATCTGGCGGCTCAGGCCTATCTGGCCCATACCGGCCCGGCCGACGAGCACGCGGCCCTCTATGCGGCGCTGATCGGATTTCTCGATGATCCCTCGGTCAAGGTGCGGGCGGCCCTGGCCTATGGCCTGCTGCATACGCGGGAAGCGCCGCGGCCGATCCTTCTGGCGCTGCTGCAGGACGCGCCGGTGATCGCGCGGGCGGTGGCGCAGTACTCCCCTGCCCTGATCGATGTCGACCTGATCAGTCTGCTGCGCGGCGGCGACGCCACCATGCTGCTGGCGGTGGCCATGCGCGAGCGGCTCAGCACGCGCGTGATCGACCTCTTGATCGGGACAGGCGACAAGGCGGCCATTCTCAAGGTGCTCGAACGGCGCGACCTGGAGATGCCAATGGCGCAGCTGACGCGACTGGCGACGGGCGCAGCCTTGGACGATGCCGACCTGCGCGGTGCCCTTCTGGCGCATCGCGACCTGCCGGCGGCAGCGCGGCTGACACTGGTGCAGGCGGTGGCGCAAAAACTCTCCCAGGCGCGGATCGTCAAGGGCGCCGTAGCGCCGGCGCGGCTCGAGCGGCTACTGCGCAACGCCACCGATACGGCCCTGACCGAGATCGGCGAGAGCGAGGCGGCGGCGTCGCGGACCGGCTATGCCGTCGAACTGGTGACCAGCGAACGGGTCTCGGCACGCGTGATGCTGCATGCCGTGGTCAACGGCCATGTGCTGTTTTTCGCCGACTGCCTCGCCGAACTGGCCGAGGCGCCGCGCGACAAGGTGTTCACGCTGCTCGAAAGCGGCAGCCGGGCGGCGCTCAATGCGCTGCTGGCGCGCTGCGGGCTGGGGGAAGCGGTGCGCAACATGGTGGCCCGCCTGATCTTTCATGCGCGCAGTGCCGACCTTGCCGACGACGTGGCGGCCCGGCATTTCGTGGTCACGGCGCTGACCGAGGAGCTGATCGTCGAGCATGACGGGGTGATCCCCGCCGAGCTGGAGGAAGCCTTCGGTTATCTCTGCGAGCAGAACGTGACGCTGGCGCGCAAGGCGGCCCGCGGCGTGATGTCGGCCTTTGCCGGCGACGTGCACGGCCAGAAGCCGCTGCCGGGCCTGGCGCCGGCGCCCCAGGTGCTGGCCCTGCCGGCGGCCTAGGCGCTCGCCTGGCATGGCGAGCGGACCGTCTAGTAGCGGAACTGCTCGCTCAGCACGCGTTCTTCCAGGCCCGTGCCGGGATCGAACAGCAGGGTCACCTTGTGGGCGCGGTCCTCGCGCACGCGGACCTCGACCACGTTCTTGAACTCGACATTGTCGGCCACGGCGCTGACCGGGCGCTTGGCGGCCTCGCGGGTGCGGAAGGTGACTTCGGCGTGGTTGCTCAGGATGGCGCCGCGCCAGCGCCGGGGCCGGAAGGGCGAAATCGGCGTCAGCGCCAGCAGCGAGGAATCGATGGGCAGGATGGGCCCATGCGCCGAAAGATTGTAGGCGGTCGAACCGGCCGGCGTCGACAGCAGCACGCCGTCGCAGATCAGCTCGTCGAGCCGGGGGTGGCCATCGACGAGAATCTCGATTTTCACCGCCTGGTAGGAGGCGCGGAACAGCGAGACTTCGTTGAGCGCCAGGGCCTCGAAATCGTGCCCATCGGCGTCGCGGACCGACATGCTGAGCGGATAGATGTCGGTGGGTTTGGCGCGATCGAGGCGCTGCACCAGGCCGTCGGCGGAAAAGCCGTTCATGAGAAACCCGACCGAGCCGAAATTCATGCCGTAGACCGGCACGCCCAGCTTCATGGCGCGGTGCAGCGTTTCGAGCATCAGGCCGTCGCCACCCAGGGCGACCACCACATCGGCGCGCTCCAGCGGCAGATTGCCATAGCGGGTGCGCAGCGATTCCGCGGCGGCGTCCGCCTCGGGCGTGCCGCTCGAAACGAAGGCAATGCGATCGGTCGCAAGCATGCGGTGGCGGCTCCTTGAGGGGACGGTCTTGCTAGCACGCAGTCCCGCACGGCGCCAGCCGGCGCCGGGGCCCTCCTTGGTCGAAGGGGTCTGGGGCACACGGCTTCAAAGCCCTGCTCTGGCTGCTTGCGGCGGCTGCCCGCCGATGCTAGCAAGCCCGCAGTGCCGGTATAGCTCAGTTGGTAGAGCATCTGATTTGTAATCAGGCGGTCGCGGGTTCGAGTCCTGCTGCCGGCACCATCTCGCGCCAGCTTGGCGCTGAAACTCTCAAGCGACTCGGTTCGCCCCGCCTCTTCAGCGACTTCTCTCAAAACACATGCTCGTACCTTGCGCTGATGCTCTGGGCGGTGCCGGTGTCGGACCATTCGAAGCGGTAGGAGAGGTCGAGGCCGGCGTGGGCGCTGTGGTCGATATGGGCGTCGAGGCCGGCAACCAAAGCGTTGCCGGTGGTGGTGGCACCGCGCGTCGAAAAGCTGCCACCGCCTGCAAAACTCTGGGATGTGGCCGGCTGGCTGGTGTGGCGGCGTTTCCAGGCGGCCGAGCCGGCGAGCGAGAGCAAGGTGGTGCCCAGTGCCAGTTTCTGGCTGACGCGGGCGCCGAGGAGGGTTTCCACCGCGTCCGAGGAGGACGCCGCGACCGTGAGGGCACCTGAGCCGCCCTGCTCGCTATAGGGGGCGGCAAAATTGCGGGCATAGCCCAGATCGCCGAACAGCTCGAGGGTCACCGGGCCGAGTTCGAAACCGTGCGCCAGCTCGGCGAGGAACTGGGCGGTTGCCACGCCGTAAGCGGCGGTGAGGGTTTCGTCGATGCCGGGGGCGACAAGGCGCCGCGATGAGGCGACGGCATGGTGGGTGAGGCTGGTGCCGAGGCGGATGTCGAAGCCGCCCAGGCTGGATGCGCCATAGGCGCCGACCGAGAGATCGGTGGAATTTGACGTGGTGCTGCCGCTGGCGACCGAGGAGCGGCCGACGCCGGCGAGGAGGCCGACGGTGAAGCCGCCCGGCAGTGGGGTATCGGCACCGGCGAGGAGCGCCATGGTCCCCGACTGGACACCGGCAGCGGTCGCGCTGCTGGCGAGCAGCTTGCCCCAGAGGCCGGCGCCGGTCACGGAGGTCGGCGTGGCGACGAAATCGTCATAGCCCAGAACACTGTCGGTCGGCCCGATCAGGCCGGCCTGCTGCTGCAGGCGGCCGAGGATGGTGGCGTTGAGCATGCCGGTATTGTGCAGCAGCGCCGTGTCCGTCGCCTCGAGATCGCTGCCCGAGAGCTGGGCCAGGAGGTCGGCGACTGCATCGGGCGGGAGCGTGTCGAGGGCGGCGTAATAGGGTGCGGCCGGCCCCATGCTGTCGAGCAGGGTGGCGACGCTGGCCTGTTCAGGGGTGCGGGCAAAACCGGTGAAACTGGCGCCCGTGGCCAGAAGGTCGATGAGCACGCGGTCGCTCTGGTAGGTTACCCGGGGCTGGTAGCGCGGCGTGACGGAGCGGAAAGCGGCGAACTGGTTGTCGGCGGTCAGCGGTGTGGTGGTGGTGATGATGGTCTGACCGGAGACGGCACCGGCCGATGGGGTGATCTCCAGGGTGGCGCCGCGCAGGTTGACGGCGGCTGTATGCAGGACGTCGGCCCCGCTGGACGTGCTGGTGACCTGCAGGAGCGAGTGCGGCGCGAAGGTGACGATGCCGGCCCAGAGGTTGCCGACCGGCGCGAGATTGCCGAAAACGGTGAGGTCGGGCAATTGGCCATTGCCGCCCAGGGTGGCGCCGGATTGCACGGTCACATTGCCCTGGGTGGCGGTGACGCCGTCAAGCGTCAGCACGCCTTGGGCAACGTCGAGATCGAGCGCCTGGCGGAGGGTGCCGCTGATCGACCAGCGGGAACTGCCGGTCTTGCGGAAGTGCTGGAAGTCGAAATACTGCCCGGTTTCGATCCCGTTCACCTGATTGCTGCCGACGCGGTCAAGCGAGAAGCTGCCCTGCCCCGTGCCGCCCCAGATGAGCGTATTGTCGCCGCCCAGAGCGTCGACTGGCCCTTCAATGACAAAACCGGGGCGCAGTTCGAGGTCGGTGTCGCCATCGCCCAGCGTCATGCCTTGCCCACGCAGAGTGCCCGAGACGATGACGTGGCTTTCGCCGGTATTGGTGAGGGCGATGGGGAAGTGGGCGACGATGCTGGCGCCGGACTGGATGTCGATGTCGATGCGGCCGGGCTGCATCTGAATGGCCTCGATGCCCCACACGGCGTCGATCGAACCGCCGGTCATGGTGATCGAAAGCGGCCCGCCATCAACCGACTGGGCGGAAAGGCCGGTTCCGGCCATAATGGTGTCGTCGAGCACAAAGCTCGATAGGCCCGGGCCTTGGCTGACGGCGAGGATCGCCGTGGCGTGGGGCGCGGTGAAGCTGGCCGCCTGGCCCTGATAGGACAGTTGGGTGCCGATGAGCGTGACAAAGGCATTGCCACCGTCGAAGGAGAGATGGCCGGCATTGACGACATCGAGCGGCCCGGCAAAGTCGAAGCGCAGTTCTCTATTGTTGGCTGTCGCGGTGGAGGCAATCACCACGTCCGTACGACCGTCTGTGGCGCAGACCACCGAAATGCCATCGACATCGTCGCCACAGGTCGTCTGTGCGCGCGCAATACTTGGCCACACCAGCTGCGGGGCGGCCGACAGGCAGAACAGAAAGACTTTCACACGACAATAGGCGTCGGCCGGCTGCATCGCTTGCGCAAAGTCCGAGTGAACTCACGACGGCGCTCGCCGCGTGACTGAAGTGGATTTACGTAAGATTAACTACTTATTACTTGACACGCAATATGACTCGTTGTCGAAAATTGATTCGTATTCTGTTGTTCCAAATCAGAATCCCTGACCGGTTTTAGTTCATGTCTTGTTGCTTCGTTGGCCCAAGATGAACAAACGGCATAGAAATTGATCCGTCCTGTAAGGGATTCTCAATGCGCCTGCGGCCATGGTGACGTGACGGCATTTTTTGCCCGACCAACGCCAGTCTCCATGTTGTAGCCGAGCCATCGGGCTCATCCGCCGGACGATCCATGACCGACACCTTTGCCGAAGAGATGCAGGCCGCAGAAATGCTCGCCGGGCTCGGCCGCTGGCATTGGCGGCCCGGTGAGCGCGCGGTGGCGCTGAGCCCGGGCATGGATCGGATTATCGGCACCACCGCACCGGCGCCCAATCTGGGCGCCCGACAACTGTTGCGCCTGCTCAAGCAGGAAGATCGAAGAGCGCTGCTGGAACGCCTGCGGATGCTGCTGGCGGGTGATGAGGTCCGCGACCTCGAAGTTGCAGTCACCGGTTACGACTCGGGATCGCGGCGCGTATCGATGACTTTCCGGCGGCGGGCCGCCGAGATCTGGGGCGTGTGTCACGATATCACGCTGATGCGCATGGTCACCGCCGCCCTCGATCGCAGCGAGGGGCGCTGGGAAATTGCCCTGGAAAGCGCGCGGCAGGGCGTCTGGGACGCCGACCTCGAAACCGGCGTGATCTATCATTCGCGCACCTGGCGGTCGTTGCGCGGCATGAATGCGGCCTATGATTCCCGCGACACGCACGAAAGTTGGCTAACGCGAGTCCACCCGGACGATATCGAACGCTGCCTCAAGCAGATCAGCGACCAGCATGCCGGGGTCGTCAAGCGGACGGCGATGGTTTATCGCGAGCGGCATGTGGATGGGCACTATATCTGGATCTCCAGTGTCGGAGCGCCGGTGGCCTGGTTTGCGGACGGGCGCGTCAAACGGCTGATCGGGACCGATACCGACGTCACCGACAGCAAGGTGGCCGAGGCCCAAACCGCAAGGCTGTCGCAACGACTTGAACTGGCCCTGGCGGTCTCGCGCATCGGCGTGTTCGAAGCCAACCTGCAGACGGGCGAACTCTACTGGGATCAACGCGTGCGCGAGATGTATGGGCGGGCTGCGCGAGGCGCGATCGGCCCGCAGGAATGGGAAAACGCCCTGCACCCCGACGATGCCGCGCTGGCCCAGGCCAACGTGCTCGATGCCGTGCAGCGCCAAGGCCCCTACGACTCGCAGTTCCGCATCATCCGGCCCGACGGCTCGGTGCGGACCATCCGGACCAAGGGGACCTATCACCGCGACCTTGATGGAACGCCGAAGGTGCTGGGCGCCAACTGGGATGTCACCGAAGAGGTGGAGGCCAAGCAGGACCTAGAGCGGGCTAAGACCCTGGCGGAGGCGCGCAACCGGGCCCTCGAAGACATCAAGGCGCAGATCGAGCACAATGCCCTGCACGATACGCTGACCGGCCTGCCGAACCGGCGCTATCTCGACACCTGGCTGGTCGAAGCCGCGACGCGCTGCCACCAAACCGGGGGTTCGGTGGCCCTGCTGCATATCGATCTCGACCGCTTCAAGCAGATCAACGACACGCTCGGGCACATTGCCGGGGATGCCATGCTGGTGCATGCGGCCACTCTGCTGAAAGCCAGCCTGACCGAAGACGATTTCGTCGCCCGGGTCGGCGGCGACGAATTCGTGCTGGTTTGCCAGTTCGAGGGGACCGATACGCGCCTTGAGTCGCTGGCGCGCAGCATCGTGGAAAAAATGCGCCAGCCGGTGCCTTATGAGGGCCATTTCTGTCGGTTCGGGGCCAGTATCGGTATTGCGGTACAGTCCGGACAGGCGGTTGATCGCCAGCGCCTGTTGATCGATGCCGATATCGCACTTTACCGGGCAAAGCGGCGCGGCAAGAACGGCTACGAGTATTTTTCGGAGGCGCTGCAGGCCGAGACGATCAATACCAAGCGGGTCGCCGACGACATTTTGCGCGGCATCGAGCAGAACGAGTTCCTGCCGTTCTACCAGCCCTTGTTCGATGCCACTTCGCTGGCCCTAGTCGGCGTGGAAGCGCTGGCGCGCTGGAACCATCCCAACGGCATGTTGGCACCGGCCAGCTTCCTCAAGATCGCCGAGGACCTCAATGTGGTGACCTCGATCGACCGGCTGATCCTCGAGACGGCGTTGTGCGACTTCAACCGCTGGCGCGACGATGGCCTCGTCGTGCCGTCTATGTCGGTCAATGTCTCGTTTCGGCGGCTGCATGACGAGACACTGATCGCTAGTCTGCGCGACCTGCCGATCCGGCCGGGCACGCTGTCTTTCGAGCTGCTGGAGTCGATCTTTCTCGACGAGCCCGACGATACCCTGAAGTGGAACCTCGAGCAGGTCCGGGCCCTTGGTATCGATCTGAGCATTGACGACTTCGGCACCGGACACGCCTCGATCCTGAGCCTGGTCAAGTTGCGGCCTGGCCGGTTCAAGATCGACCGGCAATTCATCGCCTCGATCGAGACCTCCGAGAGCGAACGGCGCGTCGTCGGCTCGCTCGTCGATATCGGGCGGTCGCTTGCCATCAAGGTGGTTGCCGAGGGCGTCGAGACGATGGAGCAGGCCCGAATCCTGCGCGACCTGGGTTGCGACGTGCTGCAGGGCTACGCCCTGGGCCGGCCGATGCCGGCGGCCCATTTCGAGGACATGGTGCGGCGCCAGGGGTGGCGCAAAGCATCCTGAAAGACCCCAACAGCAAGTCAATTGCACCAAATCGGAGACGATTGTCCGCAAGACCAACAATTCCGGTTCTGCTCTCAATTTCATGAGCTTGGCATCGTTTTCAGTCCGCTGGGCGAGTGCTATAGATGTGTTGCTTGCAGCTAACGCACATGTAAATGGCCCAACCTGACCGGCGTCTGGTTCCCATAGTATCGCTCGACGTGGTGGGCTATTCCCGCCTCGTGGAGCGCAATGAACGGCAGACCCTCCGCCTCGTGCAGCGGGTCTACGACCGGCTGATCGCGCGCACCATCGGGCTGCATGGTGGCAAGGTCTTTAAGACCATGGGCGATGGACTGCTGGCCGAGTTCCAGAGCGTGGTGGCGGCCGTTGCCTGGACGGCGGACCTGCAACGGACCATCTATGAGCGCAAGATCCGCGCCCCAGGTGGCGAACTGTTCCAAATCCGCGCCGGAATCGTGCTGGCGGACGTGCTGGTGGCCGGCGATGACCTTTATGGCAGCGGCATCAACCTGGCCGTTCGGGTGCAAAGTACGGCGCCGCCGGGCGGCATCAGCATCACCAAGTGGATGTTCCAGTATCTGGATGGCACCAGCGCGCTCGATTTCATCGATTTTGGACCGACAGAGCTCAAGAACATCGCCCGGACGGTACGGCTTTATGTCTGGCACCCGGAGGGTCTCAACCGGCAGCCGGCGCCGGCGGTGACGGCGCCGCTGGCGCCATCGAATCGACCCTCGGTGGTGGTGCTGCCATTCGACAATCTCTCGGGCGAGGCGGATCAGGGGTATTTTGCCGATGCGGTGGTGGAAGAGATCACCGCAACGCTGTCGCGGGTGCGGGATTTTTTCGTCATCGCGCGCAATTCGGCCTTTGCCTACAAGAGCCGGCCGGGGACCGATGTGCGGCAGGTGGGGCGCGAGCTCGGGGTCCGCTATATCGTGGAAGGCTCGGTGCGCCGGGTCGGCGAACGGGTGCGGATTACCGCGCAGCTGGTCGAGACCGACAGCGGAAACCATATCTGGTCCAACAAGATAGACGGCGCAGTGACGGAGCTGTTCGACCTGCAGGACCGCATGGCGGCAGAGGTAGCGAGCGCCATCCAGCCCTCGATCCGGCGGGCGGAAGTGGAGCGGGCCCGATCGAAACGACCCGACAGCCTGGCGGCCTATGATCTGGTGATGCGGGCCTTCCCGCATCTGTGGGCGCACCGGCAGGAGGACAATGTCGAGGCGATCGCGCTGCTGGGCCGGGCGCTGCAGCTCGACCCCAATTATGGCCTTGCAGCGGCCCTGGCGGCCTGGGCACACGGGCAGCAAGTGGCCTATACCTGGACCCGCGATCTCGACCGAGAACGCCAGGCGGCACAAGGGTTTATCGAGCAGGCGACGCTGGTGGTGTCGGACGATCCGACCGCCCTGACGGCACTGGCTTCGGCGATGATGCAGCTGGGGGGCGACGTGGCACAGGCGGCGGCGTTTGCCGATCAGGCGCTGGTGCTCGACCCCAACCATGCCTGGGCCTGGATGCGGCGCGGATTCGGGCAGGTTTATCTCGGAAATCCCGAGGAAGGGCTGGTGGCGTTCCAGCGGGCGGAGCGGCTTAGTCCGTTAGATCCGTTTGCTTTTAACGTGCATCTGGGGATGGGCCTGGCGCATTTTGCGGCTGGGCGGCCGCAGCAGGCGCTGCAGCTGGCGCGGCAGGCCCTGTCGGAACGTCCCGGCCTCACCTGGCCGCATCGCGACGTGGCGGTTTACCAGGCGCATCAAGGGGATAGCGTGGCGGCAGCGGCGTCGCTGGCGCGGTTCCTGGAGAAGCGGCCGGGCGTCACGCTGGCCGGAATCGGCGAAGGTCTGCGCTTCATGGAGCCGGGGCTGCTGACCCGCTACCTGCAGGGGCTGCGCCTGGCCGGGCTCCAATAGCCCCTCGCGTTTCGGCGTTTTGCCTTGTTTTAGCCATGTTGATGAACGGCGCATGAACAGGCGCCCGTGTATTTTGCCTGCGTCGTGAACGGAGGACAAAGCCGGTTGGGCGAGAATGCAGCGCCTAAACCGGGACGACCATATTGGACCTTCGACTTGAAAAGCGCCTGGCTCCCCGCCGGAACACGCTGCTGCCCGCCACCATCATCTACAACGCCGGACGCGGGCGCACTGACTGCCTGATCCGCAACCTTTCAGCTACCGGTGCCAAGCTCGAGCTCGCGGGCTCGGTGGCCGGGGTGCCCAACACATTCGACCTGGTGGCGCCCGGCCATCGCCCGCACCCCTGCCGCGTGGTGTGGCGGACGCTCAAGGAGCTGGGCGTGGAGTTCATGGGGTAGTTTTGCGCTGGTGGTGACCACCCAAGGGTGTCGCCCGGGTGAAAGACCGCGTCGCAACCCACCCTCCACCCTAGAGCGGGCGGCGGTATTGGTAGATGCCGACGTCGATGGAGCCTTCGAGGAAGCCGGCTTCACAGTAGCAAAGGTAGTAGACCCACTTGCGCTTGAATTCCTCGTCGTAGCCCAGCTTGGCGATTTCCGGCCAGCGCGCCAGAAAGCGGTCGTGCCAGAGCCGCAGGGTTTTGGCGTAGGAGAGGCGGAAGGTTTCGGTCTGCTCGAGCACGAGGCCGACCCGCTCGCCCTGCTCGCGCATGGCGCGGGTGGTCAGCAGCATGCCGCCGGGGAAGATGAAGCGCTGGATGAAATCGGGGCCGGCCTTGTAGTCCTCGAAATCGGCCTCGTCGATGGTGATGGCCTGGATGGCCGCCAGGCCGCCGGGCTTGAGCCGATCGTGCAGGGTCTGGAAATAGCTCGGCCAATGCTCTTCGCCCACCGCTTCGATCATTTCGATCGAGCCGATGGAATCGAACTGGCCCTGAGTATCGCGATAGTCTTCAAAGACCAGATGCGCCAGGCCATCGAGGCTCTGCCGCTTGAGGCGCTCAAGGCCGTAGCCGAGCTGTTCGCGCGAGAGCGTGATGCCGCGCAGGTTGGCCCCGAAGTCGCGGGCGACGGTTTCGGCAAAGCCGCCCCAGCCGCAACCGATCTCGAGCACCGAGCCGCCCGGCTTGACGCCGGCCAGTTCGGCGACACGCCGGTATTTGGTGTGCTGGGCCGCCTCCAGCTCCTCATCGTCGGAGGAAAAAATGGCGGAGGAATAGGTCATGGAGGGGTCGAGCCAGAGGGCATAGAAATCATTGCCGAGGTCGTAGTGCTCGGAAATGTTCTTCTTGGAGCCTTCCTTCGAGTTGTGGCGCGACATGTGATAGGCGAGATCGTCGGTGGCGCGGCGGAACCAGCTGCGCTCGCTCTCGGCCGGCGCGAAAACGGCACGGTTCTGCAGGAAGTAGCGGAACAGCGCCGTCAGATCTTCGACCTCGAGATCGCCATCGATATAGGACTGGGCAAAGCCGACCGTGCCGCGCCGCAGCGTCTTGGTGATGACCTTGAAGTTGCGGATATGCAGCACCGGATGTTCGCCGGTGGCCGGATTGCCGAAGGTCACGGCCTTGCCATTGGGCAGGCTGAGAGTGACGGCGCCATGCTGCGGCTTGCCGATCAGATGCTTGCCGAAAAATGCGGCGATGCCCGAAGTAAGGTGCGACCACAGGGTGCGATCCCCGAGACGCGTATCAACTGCAATCTTGCTCATCTTATATCACAACCTGCTTCCAGCCGGCGGCATACACCCGCCTGCCCTGCCGCGTTGCGACACCGGAAAACCCCGGGCGCGTTTCGGCAGCGTCCCAATAGGTAACCATTGGTTAGTGTAATTTCCAGACGCAGAGTTGCAAGTGTTTCTCGGTGCAGAGCGGAGTGATCGGCTGGCCTAGCGCGACTGCGGCCGGGCGAGATCGCTGACGCGGAACTGCACCTCCTGCCGGCCCTGCCACTGGTCAAGCGTCAGGGTGCCGGCCAGGTGGAGCGAGGTGTCGTTGCCGGCGCTGAGCAGCACCTGCCCCAGCTCGGTGCTGGCGGCGCGAAAGGCGATGGCCTTGAGTCGGGCGCCATCGCCCGAGGTCAGGGTGAACTTGATGTGGCCGCCGGCACCGACAACGTCGGGAAAGCGCGCCTTGTGTGCGGGAAAGGCAAAGACCGGCTGCGGGTTGCCGGCGCCGAACGGCCCCGCCCGCTCGATGTCGCGCACAAAATCCACCGAGGCGCCGCGCGCGGTGAGGGCGGCATCGATGGCCAGCGCGGTCTCGCTGCGCGCCACGGCAGCCGAGCGGGCCAGGTGATCGTAGATATGGGCACGAAAAGCCGGCATCTGCCCGGGCTTGAGGGTGACGCCGGCCGCCATGGCATGGCCGCCGCCCTTGGGAATGATGCCGGCATCGACCGCGGCGATGACGGCGGAGCCCAGATCCACGCCCGGCACCGAGCGACCCGAGCCAGTGCCGCCGCCATCGGGGCCGAGCGCGATGGCAAAGGCCGGCCGCTCGAAGCGTTCGCGCAGGCGGGCAGCGATGAGCCCGACGACGCCGGCATGCCAGCTGGCCGACGCGAGAATGAGCACCGGGGGGCCCTCCCCGTACCGATCTCGGCTTCAGCGACACGCGTGGCCTCCTCGACCGCTTCGAGTTCGATGCGCTGGCGCTCGTTGTTGAGCTCGTTGAGCTGATCGGCGATGGCCAGCGCCTCGTGCTGGTCGGCGATGGCGAGCAGCCGCGCGCCCAGGCTGGCATTGCCGATGCGTCCGCCGGCATTGATGCGCGGGCCGATCAGGTAACCCAGATGATACGGATTGAGCGGACCATTGACGCGGGCCGCCAGCGCCAGCGCGGCAATGCCGCGATTTTCGCCGCGCCGCGCCACTTCGAGGCCGCGGATGACGAAGGCGCGGTTGAGACCTTTGAGCGGCACCACGTCGCAGATGGTGGCGAGCGCCACCAGATCGAGCATGGCCATCAGGTCGGGCAGTGCCGCCGTGCCGCGGGCGCGCAGCGCGCGGTTGACCGCCACCAGCACCATGAAGGTGACGCCGGCGGCGCAAAGGTAACCCAGGCCTGACACGTCGTCGGGCCGGTTGGGGTTCACCAGGGCATTGGGCTGCGGCAATTCCTTATCGGAGAGGTGATGGTCGACGACCAGGACGTCGACGCCGCGGTTGCGGGCATGCAGGATCGGCGCGTCGGAGGTGGTGCCGCAATCGAGCGTGACGATGAGGCTGGCGCCGGCGTCGATCAGCTTGTCCATGGCGGCAATGTTGGGACCATAGCCCTCGAAGATGCGGTCGGGGATGTGGACCTGCGGCGTGAGGCCGAAATGGCCGAGATAGCGGCTCATCAGGGCACAGGCAGAGGCGCCGTCGACATCGTAATCGCCAAACAGCGCGACCGACTCGGTGTCGGTGATGGCCCGGGCGAGACGGTCGGCGAGCCGATCCATATCGGTGAGGCGCGACGGATCGGGCATCAGGTCGCGGATGGTGGGCACCAGATAGGTTTCGGCCTCGTCGAGCTGGACGCCCCGGCCGGCCAGGATGCGCGCCAGGATTTCGGAAAAGTCGGTGCGCTGCGCGATGGCCTGGGCGGTGCGGGTGGTGGCGGCATCGAGCCGATCGACCCAGCGCCGTCCGGTGACGGAGGTTTCGACATCGAGAAAGGCGGGAGCGATCATGCGCCGAGTGGTAGGGGGTTCGGGGGGATAGTCAACACGGGGAGACGGGAAACCGACCCGCTCCGGGCATTAGCGATGGGCCTTTTTGCTAGGAGAAGGCGCGATTGTGATGGGAGGCCTACACTTTTGCAGGACGCATCCCATATATCGCCGCAGGCCTAAGGAGGGCTTTGAGATGTTTGCTTCCGGCACGATCCGGTTCGTCGCGGTTCTACTCAGCCTGGTCACGGCGTTTGCGCTGGTGACCGTGGATACCGCCGAGGCGCGGCGGGGCGGCAGTTTTGGCAGCCGGGGGGTCAAGACCTTCCAGAGCGTGCCGGCGACGAAAACCTCGCCCAATGTCACCGCGCCGGTGAACAACACCATGACGGCCCCGACCTCGGCGAGCCGCGTCGGCGCCCCGGCGGCGACGGCGTCGCGCGGGCTGTTCGGCGGCGGGCTGATGCAGGGGCTGTTTTTCGGCGGGCTGTTCGGCCTGTTCCTGGGCACCGGCTTTGGCGGCATGGGCGGGCTGCTCAGCCTCTTGTTCCAGGTGCTGCTGATCGGCGGCCTGGTCTGGCTGCTGTTCGGCCGGCGGCGTTTGGCGACGGCGGGCGGGCCGGCGACGGGTGGGGCGCCGTTCGGTGCCAGCAGCACCCCGTTCAGCGGCAGCCCGAAACGCCAGGCCAGCGCGGCGACCCGACCGCTCGAAGTGACGACGCCGGACCTCGACCTGTTCGAAGCGCGGCTCTACGCCCTGCAGGACGCCTATTCGCGCGAGGATTATGCGGCCCTGCGAGCGATCACCACGCCCGAAATGATGGGCTATCTCTCCGAGGAGCTCGGGGCGACCGCCAGCCGGGGTGAGCGCAACGAGGTGTTCGATGTCAAAATGCTCGGCGGCAGCGTGGCCGAAGCCTGGCGCGAAGAGGGCCGCGACTATGCCAGCGTGGCGCTGCGCTATGAATCGCGCGACCTGACGCGGGAGCGCGCGACCGGGCGGATCGTTTCGGGTTCCGAGGAGATCAGCGAAACCACCGAGATCTGGACGTTCGTGCGCGAGCGCGGCGGTGAGTGGAAGCTCTCGGCTATCCAGGAAGCATAATCGGAAGGGATCGCTGGGCCGGTGAAAGTGGGCAGCAAAGCGCGCCACTCGAGCGTCACCGGCTCTCACCCTCCCCCTGTCCCCTCCCCGCAAGACGGAGGGTGACCGGAAGGGTGGTGCGCGCCGGCTAGGCGCGCTTGCGGTGGGCGGTACGGTCG
>Ga0247833_1002953_pt1 | contig 23669 bp, 23 predicted proteins | sample LaCruzMarch2015__7_FD_187117 | JGI IMG/M metagenome (GOLD analysis project Ga0247833, IMG submission 187117) | Freshwater microbial communities from meromictic Lake La Cruz, Castile-La Mancha, Spain - LaCruzMarch2015_8m | ecosystem: Environmental > Aquatic > Freshwater > Lake | place: Spain... | reverse complement strand
CGGCGTGCCGCTGATGCTGCCGCCGATCGCCTCGCTCCTCGATCATCTGCCGGAGTCGCTGACCCGCTTCGACGCTCTGGTGCTCCACGGTGGCGGTGACGTCGACCCACGGCGGTACGGACAGGAGCCAGCGGCCGATCAGCTGTACGGCATCGTCGACGACCATGACGAGGTCGAGCTCACGGTCGTGAACGCGGCGTTGGCGATCGACCTGCCCGTCCTCGCGATCTGCCGCGGCATGCAGGTCATGAACGTGGCGCTGGGGGGCACGCTCGTGCAGCACATCGGTACCGAGGACCACTGGTTCGCGACGCATCCGGTCGAGCTGACCGCCGGCTCGCGCATCGCGAAGGCGATCGGCAGCGACGAGGCGACGGCGTGCCACAGCGTCCACCACCAGTCGGTGGATGTACTCGGCACGGGCCTCACGCTGGTGGGCACGGCAGCCGACGGGATGCCCGAGGCGATGGAGGTCGACGACGCCCGTTGGGCCGTTGCAGTGCAGTGGCACCCGGAGGACACGGCGGACACCGACGGGCAGCAGCAGGCGCTGTTCGACGAACTGCTCCGCCAGGCGAAGGCCTCGTGACCCGATGACGACACCACCGCTCATCGGCATCTGCGGCCGCGTCCTGTCGTTCTCGGACGAGGGTCGTCGCGACGCGTTCTCGAGCAGTCAGCCGTACAGCCGGGCGGTGGCCAAGGCGCAGGGGCTCCCCGTGCTGCTCCCGCCGCTGGCGACCGCACCCAAGATGGTCGACACCTACCTCGACCGGCTGGGCGGCCTGCTGCTGCCCGGCGGCGGCGACATCGAGCCGCACCGCTACGGCCAGGAGCCGCTCACCGACGCGCTCTACGGCATGGTGGGTTTGCACGACGAGTTCGACCTCGCGCTGGTGCACGCTGCCATCGATCGAGACCTGCCCGTGCTCGCCATCTGCCGCGGCATGCAGATCCTGAACGTCTCGCAGGGCGGCACCCTCGTCCAGGACATCGAGGGCGAAGGCCACTGGATGTGCGAGCACTCCGTCTCGGTGGACGAAGGATCGCTGCTCGCCGAGGCGGCCGGCACCACCCATCTGAAGCACTGCTACTCGGTGCACCACCAGGGCCTGGCCGAACTGGGCAACGGGGTGCTGCCGATCGCCTACGACGAGCACGGCATGGTCGAGGCGGTCCAGTACTCCGGCGCGAGCTGGGTGCTCGGCCTGCAGTGGCACCCCGAGGACACCACGAGCGTCGAACCAGCGCAGCAGCGCATCTTCGACGAGTTCGTCAGGCGCGCAGCAGCGCACCGCTGAGGCGGTGACTCCGGCGGCTCAGGGGGTCGAGGTGACGACCGCCGTGGCGTGCTTCGACGCCTCGACCAGCCAGTCGGGGAAGAACCCGACCAGCAACGTGAATCCGACGGACAGCGCAACGGCGAGACCGGTGCTGAAGGGCACCCGGATCTGCTCGCGAGCGTCGTCGCCCGCCTCGGGCTCTGCCACCCACATGCTGATCATGATCCGCAGGTAGAGGAACGCGGCGATCACCGACGCCACCATCGCAATGATGGCGATGGCGTAGCTGCGCTCCTCGATGGCGGCCTGCAGCACACCGAACTTGGCGATGAAGCCGGACGTGAGCGGCACACCCGCCTGCGCCAGCAGCAGCACCGTCATGCCGAGCGCGAGCACCGGGTGCGACCGGCCGAGGCCGCGCATGCCATCGAGGCCGGTGTCGCTGTCGCCGGTGCGACCGACCAGCGTGACGACGGCGAACGTGCCGATGACGAGCACCGCGTAGAGCAGCAGGTACAGCAACGCCGCCGAGACGCCGAGGCCGGGATCGGTCTCGCCGGCCGTGTGCCCGGCCGCTTCGACGGCGACGAGGATGAAGCCAGCGTGGCTGATCGACGAGTACGCCAGCATCCGCTTCACGTTCGTCTGCACGACAGCGAGCGTCGAACCGATGACGACGGTGAGCACGGCGAGGACCCAGATGGCCGGGCGCCAGTCGTCGCGCCACATCGGCAGGGCGGTGACGAGCACGCGCAGCAGGGCACCGAATGCCGCGACCTTGCCCACCGACGCCAAGAACGCAGTGACCGGGGTGGGTGCGCCCTGGTAGACGTCGGGCGTCCAGAACTGGAACGGCACCGCTGCGATCTTGAACGACAGGCCGACGATCATGAGCGCCACGCCGGCGAGCACGAGCGCGTCCTTGCGGTCGGCGAGCACCGAGCCGTTGAAGGCGGCGAGGATGCCGTCGAAGTTGGTGGAGCCGGTGCCGCCGTAGAGCAGCGCCACGCCATAGAGGAAGAACGCCGACGAGAAGCCGCCGAGCACGAAGTACTTGAGGCCACTCTCCTGGCTGCTGATGCGCCGACGGTGGCTGGCCGCCAGCACGTACATCGCGAGCGACAACACCTCGAGGCCGAGGAACAGCACGATCAGGTCGTGGGCGCTGGCCATCACGATGCCGCCAATGGCGGTCATGAGGAACAGGACGTAGACCTCGGGGCCGTCCATCTCCTCGCGACGGAGGTAGTCGTCGGTGACCAGGGTGGCGAGGATGACCGAGGCGCAGATGGCGATGGTGGCGAACATCGCGAAGCCGTCGAACGCGATCGCGCCACCCACCAGCGTGCTGGCGCCCTTGTCGGTGATGTCGTCCCACAGGACGAACGACATGACCAGCGCGGTGCCCGCGGTGGTGGCGGTGAACGCGGCGTACAGCCCGCGCGGCCAGCGCGGCAGGAGGGCGCCGAGCACCATGAGCAGCAAGCCTCCGCCGAGCAGCACGAGCAGCGGCGAGAGCGCGAACCAGCCGACGGCCGGCGGGGTGAAGGTGTCGGGCGACATCAGGGCTGCGCCCCCTCGTTCATCTGGGGGGCTTCGGGGATGGCCGGTTCTTCGTAGCCGGTCTTGTCGCTCACGTGTGCGATCAGCGCCTTCACACTCGGCTCGATGCGATCGAGCATCGGCTTGGGGTACACGCCCGTGAACACGATGATGCCGATGAACGGCAGCAGGATCGCTGCTTCCTTCAGGCGGATCTCGGGGAACGTGCGGTTGTTCTCGTCGGGCTCGCCGTGGAACACGCGCTGGTACGCCCACAGCAGGTAGAGCGCGGCGAGGATGACGCCGGCGGCAGCCACCACCGTCCACCAGCGTGCCGTGAGGAACGAGCCGATGAGGATGAGGTACTCACCGACGAAGCCGTTCAGGCCGGGCACACCGATCGACGACAGCATCACGATCATGAACGCTGCAGCGAAGATCGGGGCGACTTTCTGGATGCCGCCGAGTTCGTCGATCTGGCGGGTGTGGCGCCGCTCGTAGATCATGCCGACGAGGAGGAACAACGCACCGGTGCTGATGCCGTGGTTCACCATCTGCATCACGCTGCCCGTGATGGCCTGCGTGGTGAGGGCAAACGTGCCGAGCACGATGAAGCCGAGGTGGGCGACCGACGAGTACGCGACGAGCCGCTTCAGGTCCTTCTGCATCGTGGCCGCGATGGCGCCGTAGATGATGCCGATGACCGCGAGCGTGAGGAACAGCGGGCGGCTCCAGCGGGCGGCCTCGGGGAAGAGATAGAGGCCGAAGCGCAACAGGCCGTAGGTGCCGAGCTTCAGCATGACGCCGGCCAGGATGACCGAGCCGCCGGTGGGTGCCTGGGTGTGTGCGTCAGGTAGCCACGTGTGCAGCGGGAACAGCGGCACCTTCACGGCGAACGCCAAGGCGAAGGCGAAGAACAGCCAGCGGCCGGTGGACGCAGCGAAGGTCGCCTTCTCGGCGATCTCGACGAGGTCGAAGGTGACGTATCCGACACCGTTCGAGCTGGCGAGCACCGCTGTGGCGATGATGCCGACGAGCATGAACGCCGAACCGACCATCGTGTAGAGGAAGAACTTCGTGGCCGCGTAGACACGGTCGTCGTAGCCCCACCCGCCGATGAGGAAGTACATCGGCACGAGCACGATCTCGAAGAACACGAAGAACAAGAAGAGGTCGAGGCTCAGGAAGCTGCCCATCATGCCGGCCTCGAGCAACAGCAACCAGGCGAGGTACCGCTTGTGGTCGTGGTGCGGGTCGGTGCCGAGGATGACCAGCGGGAACAGGATGGCGGTGAGCAGCACCATGAACAGCGAGATGCCGTCGACACCGAGGTGCCACGAGATGCCCCACTGCTGGATCCAGGGATGCTTGCTGACGAACTGGAAGCCGGGATCGGCCGTCTCGAACGACGAGAGCGTCCAGATCGCGAGAGCGCCCGTGAAGACGCTGACGAGGACCGCGATGAGCTTGACCCACTCGGGGCGGCGGTTCGATGCGACGGCGACGACCAACGAGCCGACGGCCGGCACGAGGATGAGTGCGGTGAGGACCGGGAACGACATCAGAGGATCCCCCGGATCACCACGAACCAGACGAGCAGCAACACGACACCGACGCCGATCGCCGATGCGTACTGGCGGACGTAGCCGGACTGGGCCTTGCGGGCCACTCCGGCCGATCCGCGCACGAGGCGCCCGACGCCGTTGACGGCGCCGTCGACGATGCGGGCGTCGAACCAGGCGACGGCGGCGAAGCCGCGCCGGCCGGGACCGCCCATGAAGTTGCTGATGCCACGGTCGTAGTACCAGCCGTTCTCGAGGATGGCTGGCTCGACCGGCTTCGCCTTCTGCTTGCCGTAGACCGCGACCGAGGCAGCGATGCCGAGCAGGGCGATGACCGCTGCGACACCGAGCAGCAGGTACTTGTTCTGGTACGCCCAGCCGCCGTAGATGTCTGCCTCACCGAACTCGACCACCGGCTCGAGCCAGTGACCGAGGAAGTGAAGCTTGTCGCTGAAGGGGAGCTGCATCGCCCCGCCGACGATCGAGAGCCCAGCGAGGACGACGAGCGGCAGGAGCATGATCTTCGGGCTCTCGTGCGGCTCGAAGTCACCGTGGGCGCCGTGCTCGTCGTGGGCGTCGTGCCAACGCGCCTTGCCGTAGAACACCATGATCACCTGGCGGGTCATGTAGTACGCGGTCAGCAGCGCTGCCACGAGGCCGACCACGTAGAGGATCGGGCTCTTGTCGAACGCGTACAGCAGGATCTCGTCCTTGCTCCAGAAGCCGGCGAACGGCGGCACACCGGCGATGGCGAGCCAGCCGATGATGAACGTGATCGCCGTGACCGGCATGAGCTTGCGCAGGGCGCCCATGCGGCGCATGTCCTGCTCGTGGTGCATGCCGTGGATGACCGAGCCGGAGCCCAGGAACAGCAGCGCCTTGAAGAAGGCGTGGGTGATCATGTGGAAGATGGCCGCGACGTAGGCGCCCGAACCGACCGCCAGGAACATGAAGCCGAGCTGACTGACCGTGGAGTAGGCGAGGACCTTCTTGATGTCCGTCTGCGCCACGGCGATCGTGGCCGCGAACAGCGCCGTCGAGACACCGACGATGGCGATGAGGGTCGGCGCCCACTCGGCGGCGACGGCGAGCACCGGGTTGACGCGGGTCATGAGGAAGACGCCTGCGGTCACCATGGTGGCGGCGTGGATGAGCGCGCTGACGGGCGTGGGGCCCTCCATCGCGTCGGGCAGCCAGATGTAGAGCGGCAGCTGGGCGCTCTTGCCGCAGGCCCCGACGAACAGCATCATCGCGATCGCCGTGGCGGTGGACTGCGAGAGCGCCCCGCTCTCGGCGGCGGCGTTGATGCCGCCGTAGCTGAGCGTGCCGACGGCCTGGAACGCGAGGAACATCGCGATCATGACGCCCCAGTCGCCGACGCGGTTCGTGACGAACGCCTTCTTGCCGGCGGTGGCGGCGCTCTCGCGCTCGTGCCAGAACGAGATGAGGAAGTACGAGCAGGTACCCACGCCCTCCCAGCCGAGGAAGGTCACGAGCAGGTTCTCGCCCAGCACCAGCATCAGCATGCTGAACACGAACAGGTTCAGGTAGAGGAAGAACTTCGAGAACCGCGGGTCGCCGTGCATGTAGCCGACGGCGTAGAGGTGGATGAGCGCACCGATGCCGGTGACGAACAGGCACATCGTGATGCTGAGCGGATCGGCCAAGAAGGCCAGGTCGACCTGCAGCGAGCCGACGGGCACCCACTGGAAGAGCGTGGCGACATGGGCGCGCTCTTCGGCGGTCTTCGACAGCATGTCGAAGAACACGGCGACGGTGACGGCGAACGCGCCGCCGACCATCGCGGTGGCCAGGTAGCCGGCCTTCGGGTCACCGAGCCGGCGTCCGAACAGCAGGATGACGAGGAAGCCGAGCAGCGGCAGGGCAGGGATGAGCCACACGAGGTCGAGCATGTTCAGCCCTTCAGCTCCACGAGGTCGTCGGCCGTGGCGTTGGGCCGGCGACGCATGACGGCGACCACGATGCCGAGGCCGACGACGACCTCGGCCGCAGCCACCACCATCACGAACAGCACCGTCGTCTGCCCGCCGATGTCACCGAGCTGCCTCGCGAGCGACACGAAGCTCAGGTTGACGGCGTTCAGCATCAGCTCGATGCACATGAACATCACCAGCGGGTTGCGGCGCACCATGACGCCGACGGCCCCGATGGTGAACAGCATCGCGGCGAGGACGAGGTACCACGTCGTGGTCGGCACTGGCAGGGCGGCAAGCACGGCGGTCACTGGGGACCTCCGGCCTTGTCGGGCTTGCGGCTCAGCACGACCGTGCCGAGCACCGCGACGATGAGGAGCACCGACAGCAGTTCGAAGGCGAACACCCGGTCACCGAACAGGTCGGTCGCGATCTGCTTGATGTTGCTGTCGCTGTCACCGGTCTGGGTGGCGAGGTCGATGCCGGCGCCGACGCCTGTGGGCACCGAGTCGCGAGCCTGCACGACGGCTGTGACGAGCATGGCCAACAGGCCGCCGCCGACGACGATCGCCAGGGGGCGCTGCACCGGAATCGGTTCGATCTGCAGGTTCTCGGCCTTGTCGACGCCGAGCAGCATGATGACGAACAGGAACAGCACGACGATGGCGCCCGAGTAGACGATCACCTGCACGGCGGCCAGGAACTCGGCCTCCTGCATGATGAACAGCACCGCCACGCCGAACAGCGTGAGGACGAGGCTGAGCGCTGCGTGCACGGGATGGTTGCGCACGATCACACCGACCGCACCCACGAGCACCATTGCGGCCGCGCAACAGAAGACCACCAGATCCATCGTCAGTGACCCTCACCGCGCGAGATGGTACGGACGGTCTTCGGCGCGTCGGCCTCGGCCTGCTTGGCCTCGGGCGCGCGGAGACCGAACCCGAGCTCGTTGCTCCAGCCGATCTCACCGACGAACCGCTCGTCGCCACCGGGCGACGTCGCTCGCATCCAGCCGCTGGTGTTCTGCTCTTCACCGGGGCGCCAGTCCTCCCACGGGAGGTGCTGCGGCATGCCATGGTCGTCGACCACGAGCTCGTCCTTGGTGTAGATGGCGTCCTTGCGATTGGTGAAGCTGAACTCGAAGAGCTTGCTCTCGGTGATCGCCTCGGTGGGGCACGCCTCGACGCACAGGTCGCAGTGGATGCAGCGCAGGTAGTTGATCTCGTAGATCCAGCCGAACCGCTCGCCGGGCGACGTGGGGTTCTCGGGGTCGTTGTCGCGGCCGCGCACGTAGATGCACTTGGCGGGGCACACTCCGGCACACAGCTCGCAGCCGATGCACTTCTCCATGCCGTCCTCGTACCGGTTGAGGACGTGGCGGCCGTGGAGGCGCTCGGGCTTGTGCTGCTTCTCGTCGTGCGAGTCGTCCTTGCCCTTCTTCGCCCTGCGGCCACCCGAGTACTCGGTGGTGACGCGCTTGCCGCCGAACAGGCGGTGCTGGCGGAGGGTGACGCCGAATCCTTCGAGGTACCCCATCAGAACATGGTCCCTTCTCGTTCACGGTTGCGTGCGCTGACCTTCACGGCTGCCATCAGCATCAGCGCACCGACCAGGAGGGCCGCCAACGAGACGGCGACGACCGCTATCTGGTTCCAGCCCTCGTCCTTGCCGAGCTGCATCGCGGCCAGCACCACGAACCAGCCGAGCGACAGCGGGATGAGCACCTTCCAGCCCAGGTTCATGAGCTGGTCGTAGCGCAGGCGGGGCAGCGTGGCACGGAACCACACGTACATGTAGAGGAACACCAGCAGCTTCAGGATGAACCAGACGGTGCCGTTGAGGAATCCGAGCCCGAGGTCGCCGTTCCACTCGAGCCCGCCGATGTTGATGGTGAGCGGCTGCGGGCCGCCGAGGAACAGCGTGACGATGATGGCGCTCATCGTGATCGTGTTCATGAACTCGGCGAGGAAGAAGAGCGCGAAGCGGATGCTCGAGTACTCGGTGTTGAAACCACCGACGAGCTCCTGCTCGGCCTCGACGAGGTCGAACGGCGGCCGGTTCAGCTCGGCCGTGGCAGCGATCACGAAGATGACGAAGGGCAGGAAGCCGGTGGTGATGAGGTTCCAGTTGCCGGTGCCGCTCTGGGCGCCGACGATGCCGCTGGTGCTGAGCGTGCCCGACAACAGCAGCACGGCGGCGAGGCTCATGCCGAGCGCTGCCTCGTAGCTGACCATCTGGGCGGTGGCGCGCACCGAGCCGAGCAGCGGGTACTTCGAACCGGACGACCAGCCGGCGAGCATGATGCCGTACACCGCGATCGAGCTGAGCGCCAGCAGCAGCAGGATGCCCATCTGGGGGTCGGCCAACTGCACCTTGGTGTCGCGGCCGAACCAGGTGACGATGCCGCCGTTGCCGTTGGTGTAGTCGCCGCCGAGCGGGATGATCGCCCACACCAGGAACGCCGGCACGAACGCCATGTACGGCGCGAGCTTGAACACGAACCGGTCGGCCCGGTCGGGGATGAGGTCTTCCTTGAAGAACAGCTTGATGCCATCGGCGAGCGTCTGGAGCATGCCCCAGGGACCGGCCTTGTTCGGGCCGATCCGGTTCTGCATGCCGGCGATGACCTTGCGCTCGAACCACACCATCAGCATGGTGGCGACGAGACCGACGCCGAAGACGACGACCACCTTGAGCAACACGATGAGAATCACCGTGAGGTCGATATCACCGATCAGGAGTGGGTCGAGGGCGAACATCAGAGGTTCTCGATCCGGACGTCGGTGACCACGGCGTCGATGTCGACGAGCTCGCCGACGGTGCCACCGGGCTGGTTGAACGGCACCCAGACCGTGCCGCGCACGACGGCGGGGTCGGACTCGATGCGCAGGACGACGCCAGCCTTGGGGCTCGTGATCTTCACGTCGGTACCGGCAACCACACCAGCGCGCTCGAGGTCGAGCGGGTGCACGTAGGCGGCGGCGCCGGGCGCGAGGTGGGCGAGGTCGGGCGTGAACTGCGTGCCCACCGCAGCGTCGTACAGCTTGCGGCTGGTGACGAGACGGAAGTCGTAGCTGTTGCGAGCGGGCACCGTCGGCGTTGCGTCGCCGAGCGCACCGAAGGCGACCGGTGCAGCAGCGACGACGCCGTCACGGTTGGCCGCGAGCGCCTCGGGCGTGACGGAAACGAACGACGCAACGCTGCCAGCGATCTCGGCTGTGATGTCGGCGACCGATGCCCAACCGAAGTCGGTACCGAGGAGCTGGGCGAGGCCGTTGGCGATCATCCAGTCGGGGCGGCTCGTGCCGTGCGCCGTGACCTTCTGGGTGACCGTGGTGACGCGACCCTCGAGGTTCGTGGTGGTGCCGTTCTTCTCGCCGAACGCGCTGGCCGGCAGGACGACGTCGGCCCGCTGCGTGCTGACGGTGGGGTGCGTGTCGACCGACACCACGCGGCGCGCACCGGCGAGCGCCCGGCGGGCGAGCTCGGCGTCGGGGAAATCGGCCAGCGGATCGGCGCCCACCAGCACGAGCAGCTCGACCTTGCCGGCAGCGGCGGCCTGCAGGATGCCGGTGGTGTCGGAGCCGTCCGCACCCGGGCGCATGCCCATGTGCAGGGCACCGTTCACGTTGCCACGGCGCAGCACCGGCAGCACGGCGGCGTCGGGGACGCCGGCGAGCAGTGCCCGCAGCGCGTCGACGGTGAGGTCGGGGTGCTCGGCCAGGTTGCCACGGCCGACGACGACCGCAACCGTGCCCTTGGCGAGCTGTGCGGCGATGTCGGGGTCGGCCAGCGCGTCGCGCACCGCAGCGGCCTGGTTGCCGGGCTCGTGACCGATGCTCTTCCACGCGTAGCGGGTGAGGCCCGTCTGACGGCTGGTGAGCTCGAGGATGCGGCTGCGACGCTTCTCAGCCGCGTCGCGCACCCGGAGGTACAGGACCGGCATCTCCTCTTTCAGGTCGGGCGCGAGCAGGATGATCGTGGTGGCCGATGCGACCTGATCGATGGTGGCGTTGCCGGCGGCGAGCACCGACAGCGGCAGCCCGTCGCCGAGCTGTGCGTCGACGTGCTGGGTGCCGATGACCTCGTGCGCCAGGCGGGCCCAGGCGAAGGCGTCCTCGTTGGTGCCGCGGGCGCCGCCGATGACGGCGATCGCGTCGGCCCCACCCGCTGCCGTGGCGTCGCGGACCAACTGTGCAACGGCGCCGAGCGCTGCGTTCCAGGTGGTGGTGACGAGGCCGTCGGCGGTGCGCACGAGCGGGTCGGAGAGACGCTGGTCGGTGTTGACCGAGTCGTAGTTGTAGCGACCGCGGTCGCACAGCCAGCCCCAGTTCACCGGGTCGCTGTCGACACCCTGGTAACGGACGAGGTCGTCGCGGCTCGACTGGACGACGATGCGGCAGCCGACCGAGCAGGTGGTGCAGGTGCTCTCGGTCTGGTCGAGGTCCCACGGGCGGGCCTTGAAGCGGTACGACTTCGAGGTGAGGGCACCGACCGGGCAGATCTGGACCGTGTTGCCGCTGAAGTAGCTGCTGAACGGCTCGTCGGGGAAGGTGTTGACCTGTGTGGTGTTGCCGCGGCTGGTGAAGTGGATCAGCTTGTCGCCGGCCACCTCGTCGGCGAAGCGGGTGCAGCGGTCACACAGGATGCAGCGCTCGCGGTCGAGCAGCACGAGATCGCTGATCTTGATCGGCTTCTCGTAGTGACGCTTCTCCTCGATGTACCGGCTCTCGCCGGGACCGTGGGTGAACGCCTGGTCCTGGAGCGGGCACTCGCCACCCTTGTCGCACACCGGGCAGTCGAGCGGGTGGTTGGCGAGCAGCAGCTCGAGCACACCCTCCTGGGCACGCTTCACCGTCGGCGTCTCGGTGTGGACGACCTGTCCCTCGGCCACAGGCGTCATGCAGCTGACGACGAGCATCGGGCCGCGAGGGCCGTCGACCTCGACGAGGCACTGGCGGCACATGCCGACCGGGCTCATGCGCGGGTGGTAGCAGAAGCGCGGCACGTAGGTGCCGGCGTCCTCGCAGGCGTCGATGACGAGCTGTCCGGGCGGGGCCTCGTGGGTGCGCCCGTCGATGGTGACGGTGAGCGTGCGCTTCGGCTCGGGCGCGGGTGCCTCTGCGGCGTCGGCGTCGGTATCGGGAACCTTCGTGTCAGACATGCGTGGGGGCTCCGTGCGCGACGCCGTGGATGGGAGGTGTGTGCACACCCTCGATCGCATGGCCGTGCTCGATGTAGTGCTCGAACTCGTGGCGGAAGCGACGGATGGCGGAGGCGATGGGGCTGACGGCCGACGGGCCGAGCGGGCAGATGGTGGTCTGCCGTGGCGGCCACGCCATGCCGGGGCTGATGCTCTCGCTGACCTCGATGAGGAGATCCATGTCGTCGGGGCGACCCTCGCCCGCCAGGATGCGCTTGAGGATCCGCTCGAGCCAGGTGGTGCCCTCGCGACACGGTGTGCACTTGCCGCAGCTCTCCTTGGAGAAGAAGTGCACGAGGTTCCAGCACGCCGCCACCATGTCGGTGGTGTCGTCCATGACGACGATGGCACCCGATCCGAGCATGCTGCCGGCCTTGTCGATGGTCGGCTTGTCGAGTGGCAGATCGAGGTGCTCGTCGAAGAACCACATCGCGCTGGCGCCACCGGGGATGAACGCCTTCACACCGCGGCCCTCGCGCACGCCACCGCAGTACTCGGGTGCCTCGAACAGCATGCGGAACGTGGTGACGCCGTTCGGGACCTCGAACACACCGGTGCGGTTGACATGGCCGCTGACGGCGAAGATGCGCATGCCCGTACTGGATGCCGCACCGATGTCGTGGAACGCCTGGCCGCTCTCGTTGATGATCCACGGGAGGTTGCTGAGCGTCTCGACGTTGTTGACGATCGTGGGCTGCATGTACAGGCCCTTGCTCGCCGGGAAGTACGGGGGCTTCAGGCGCGGCATGCCGCGCTCGCCCTCGAGGGACTCGATGAGCGCGGTCTCCTCGCCGACGATGTAAGCGCCGGCGCCCCACGACAACACGATGTCGACCGAGAAGTCGGTACCCATGATGTTGGTGCCGACGAGCTGGTTGGCGTAGGCGTCGTTCAGCGCCTGGGCGATGCGCTCCTGGGCCAGGGCCATCTCACCGCGCACGTACAGGAACGCCTGCGCGGCGCCGACGGCGTAGCAGGCGATGAGGATGCCCTCGATGAGCTGATGAGGGTCGAGCTCCATCAGCTTGCGGTCCTTGTAGGTGCCGGGCTCGCTCTCGTCGCCGTTGATGACGATGTAGCGGGGGAAGACGCCGGCGGGCAGGAAGCCCCACTTGACGCCGGCGGGGAAGCCGGCGCCGCCACGGCCCTGCATCTCGGAGGTCTTCACCTCGTCGTGCACCTGCTGCGGCGTCATGGCAGTGAGGGCCTTGCGCAGCGCGGTGTATCCGCCGGTGCTGACGTAGCCGTCGTAGGTGAAGCCGTCGGCCTGGTCGAAGCGGCCGGTGATGAGCTGCGGTCCGGTCGGCACGAGGCCGGGGATGTGGAAGTGCTGCGGGGTGGTCGGCTGATCGGTCATCGGGCGTCGACTGCTTCCTGGGCGAGCTTGCCGGTGTTCGCCCAGTTCTCGGGCGTGCGTTGACGGACCCGGGCGAGGGTGCCGTGCGGGGGGATCTCGTCGGTGAGCCGACCCATGCGCAGGTCATCGACGAGTTGGTCGAGCTGATCGTTCGTGACCGTGTAGCGGTAACGGTAGTTCACCGCGAGTGCCGGGCCCTCGGTGCACGCTGCGATGCACTCGACGCCCTCGACCGTGAACATGCCGTCGGGGGTGGTGCTGCCGGCGTGCACGTCGAGCAGGTGCTCGGCGTGCTCGAGGAGTTCCCAGGCGCCGGTGAGGTGACACGAGATGCCGGTGCAGATGTTGATGCAGTACTTGCCCACCGGCTCGAACTTGAACATCTCGTAGAACGTCGCGGTGCCGTACACCTCGGCGTCGGTGATGCCGACGAGCTCGGCGATGTGGGCCATCGCCTCGTTGGTGACGTAGCCGTCCTGCTCCTGCGCGAGGTGCAGCAGCGGGATCAGCGCACTCTTGGCGCGCGGCAGTCGGCCGATGATCTCGCGTGCGACCTGCACGTTGGCGTCGGTGAGACGAGCCATGTCAGCGATCAACCTCTCCGAGAACCGGGTCGACGCTCGAGATGACGGCGACGGCGTCGGCGATGAGGCCGCCGCGCATCATGTGCGGCAGGCATTGGATGTTCACGAACGAGGGGCCGCGCACGTGCATGCGGTACGGCTTCGAGCTGCCGTCGCTGGCGATGTAGCAGCCGATCTCGCCACGGGCGCTCTCGACCGCGACGTACACCTCGCCCTCGGGCACCTTGAAGCCCTCGGTGAAGATCTTGAAGTGGTGGATGAGCGCCTCCATCGACTCGTCGATACGGGCTCGCGGCGGCGGGGTGACCTTCTTGTCCTGGATGCGGTAATCGCCACCGGGCATGCGGTCGAGGATCTGGCGCACGATCTTGAGGCTCTCGCGGATCTCGGCGAGCCGGATCGCGTAGCGGTCGAAGGCGTCGCCGTAGCTGCCGACGATGATGTCGAAGTCGAGCTCTGCGTACCGCAGGTAGGGGGCATCTCGACGGAGGTCCCACGGCACGCCCGTGCTGCGCAGGATGGGGCCGGTGGCCGACAGCGCGATCGCCTCCTGCGCCGTGATGACGCCGACGCCCTGCAGGCGCTCGCGCCAGATCGGCTGGCCGGTCATGAGGGTGTCGTACTCGTCGAGACGTGGCTCGATGACGTCGAACAACCGCATGACTTCGTCGTACCAGCCGGCATGGAGGTCGGCGGCCACACCACCGGGGCGGATGAAGTTGTGGTTCATCCGCAGGCCGGTGAGCGTCTGGAAGAACCGCAGCACCTCTTCGCGCTCGCGCCAGCCGTAGATCATCATCGACACCGCGCCGAGGTCCATGCCGTTGGTGGCCATGAACAGCAGGTGGCTGCTGACGCGGTTCAGCTCGGCGAGGAGCATGCGGATCCAGGTGGCGCGCTCGGGGATCTCGTCCTCGATGCCGAGCAGCTTCTCGACGGCGAGGGAGAACACGAGCTCGTTGCTGAACGGACTGAGGTAGTCCATGCGCGTGACGTTGGTGGGGCCCTGGAGATACGACAGCGTCTCGCCGGTCTTCTCCATGCCGGTGTGGAGGTAGCCGATGACCGGCTTGCACCGCAGCACCGTCTCACCCTGGAGCTCGAGCATCAGCCGGAGCACGCCGTGCGTGCTCGGGTGCTGCGGCCCCATGTTGATGATCATGGTCTGGTCGTCGGCGGGGTCGGCGGGGAGCTCGCCGAGCTTGGCGACCTCTGCCTCGCTCATCCGCAGGACCGAACCGATCTCGCGCATCAGCTCGCGGGCCGTCAGTTCGCTACGGGGCTTCAGTCCCTGCTCGGGCTCGTTGCCCTGCTGGATCGTCTCGATGATGCTCATCAGTTCGGCGCTCCCTTGAACTGGACGGGGATACGGCCGACCTCGTAGTCCTTGCGGAGCGGGTGGCCTTCCCAGTCCTCGGGCATGAGGATGCGGGTGAGGTCGGGGTGGTCGGTGAAGGTGATCCCGAACATGTCGTACACCTCACGCTCCATCGCCTCACTGCCGGGGTACATGTCGAACAGCGTCGCGATCGAAGGGTCTGCCTCGGGCACCTGCACGCGGATGCGGATGATGGCCCGGTCGAGCAGCGAGCGAAGGACGATGACGACCTCGAAGCGCTCGGGTGCGATGCCCTCGGGCAGCGACCGCTGGGGCGACTGGAGGTAGTCGACGGCGGTGACGTCGGTGCACATCTCGAAGCCATCGCCGAGGAGCGCCTTGACCACCTTGATGTACTGGTCGCGCGGCACGTGGAGCACGCGCTGGCCGAAGGCGACCGTGAGCGGGCAGCCGTGGAGCGTGACCGGCTCGGGCGCAGACTCGTGCTCTTGGTCGGCGGTGTCGGCCATGGTCAGCGCACCCCGAGCAGCACGGGGGTGGGCTGCGCAGCGGCGGGGATCTCGGTGACGTGGACGTCGGCTCCGGCGCCGGTGGCGGCGCGGCGCTTGGTGATCTCACCGGTCTCGATGAGGCCGTGGAGGGTCTCGATCGCGTGGATGAGGGTCTCGGGCGTGGGCGGGCAGCCCGGCGCGTAGACGTCGACGGGGACGATCTGGTCGACACCCTGCACGATCGCGTAGTTGTTGAACATGCCGCCGCTGCTGGCGCACACGCCCATCGAGATGACCCACTTGGGCTCCATCATCTGGTCGTAGACCTGACGCAGGACGGGGGCCATCTTCTGGCTGACGCGACCGGCCACGATCATGATGTCGGCCTGACGCGGCGAGGCGCGGAAGACCTCCATGCCGAAGCGGCTGATGTCGTAGTGGGCGGCGCCGGTGGCCATCATCTCGATCGCACAGCAGGCGAGACCGAACGAGGCCGGCCAACTGCTGCGGGCACGGGACCAGTTGACGAGGTCTTCGACTCGGGCCGTGATGAAGTTGTGCTGGAGGCCGCCGAGGCCGTCCTCGCGCACGTCGCTGATGATGCCCATCAGGCTGCCTCCTCGATTCGACCGGTGGTGCCGACGCGCCGGATCGTGCTGGTGGTGGTGCGGCCCTCGTAGACGCTGGCCTCGAGGCGACGGGCCTTGTTGAGCGGGCCCCAGTCGAGACCGCCGCGGGCGACCTCGTAGACGAACGGGACGAAGATGAGCGCCGAGAACATCACGATCGCACCGAAGCCGAACACGCCGAGCTCAGACTGCGACACGGCGTACGGGTAGATGAAGATGATCTCGATGTCGAACATCACGAAGAGCATCGCCACGAGGTAGAAGCTGACGGGGAACCGCTCGGGCGTCTCGCGGCTGGGGACGATGCCGCACTCGTACGGCGCTTCCTTGGCCACCGACGGCCGGCGCGGTGCGAGCAGCCGGGAGGCGAAGAAGCTCAGCGCGCCGAAGAGGATGGCGAGCACGAGCAGTGCGACGACCGGCAGGTACTGACCCATCGGTTATGCCTTCGCGGGCAGCGCGAGCTGACTGCGGTTGTAGGCGACACTCCGGTCACGACGGTGGAGCAGCCAGCACGAGATCAGGAAGACGACGAGCGAGCCGATGGTGATGTACGCCGCCGGGTGACGCTTCGCACCCCGGTTGCGAATCATGTAGACGTACTGGCGAGGCTGGCTCTCGTCGATGCGGGGTACCGTCGGGGCTCGGCCGGGTTCTGCGCGCACCGGTACCACCGGGGCGACCTCGACGATCGAGTACCGCGGGTTGTGCCAGAAGGCGATGAAGTCGATCTTGCCGTCGGCGAAGCGGGGCTTGCGCTCGCCGCCGAAGTCGAACACGTTGACGACCTTGTACTCGCTGTTCGACGCGAACGCCTCCGATGCGAGCAGGTATCCCTCGGCAGCGGAGCTGGCCTGACCGAACGACGCTGCCGACGGAGCGAGCTGCTTCCATCCCTCGTCGACGAACTGGCTCGCCACGGTAGTGGCGACCTCGGTCGGGGTGGCGCCGTCGGGCACGGTGACCGGTGCGTCGAGTGCTCCGGCGAGCGAGAGCGCGTTCGTGTCCTGGAGCACGGTCCGGCCCTGCATGGCGTCCCACGACGGATCGGGTCCCTTGAGGCCGATGCCGTACGTCCACCAGACGGCGCCCATCAGGAAGAACCAGCCGGCGAGCGACGCGAACGACACGAGAAACGCGAGGCGCCCGCCCATGTTCGTGCTGAGGATGAAGTACACGCTGCCCATCAGCACGACCACACCGATGATGACGGTGAGGATGCCGCGCAGTTCGTACATCCAGGCGCCGGGCCCACCGTCGCGGCTCGGCCCCGCCCCGGCTGCGAGGATCGACATCACCTGGTGGACCGCGGGTTGAGCGGTGGCGAGGAAATTCACTTACAGACTCCGGACGTATTCGACGATGGACGTGATCTGCTCGTCGGTGAGCATCGACCCGTAACCGGGCATGCGTCCACTTCCCTGACCCTGGGCACCGTAGCGCTTGCCGAACTCCGAGCCGTTCTTGATGAAGTCAACCATCTCGGCCTGGTCGGCGAAGTGCTTTGCCGTGGCGCCACCGGTGAGGTTCCAGCCGAACGCACCCTGGCCGGTGACCCCTGGGTCGCCGTAGCTCCAGCCCTGGGTGTGGCAGCGTGCGCACGAGTAGGCCCCGTATGAGTACTCGAGGTTGAACAGCGCCTCGCCCATCGCAGCGTCGACGGTGGCGTACTTGCCCTGGTCGACGAGCTTCTTCGCTGCGATCTCGGCGTTCTCGGCGATGCGGGCCTGCTCGTCGGCAGGCAGGTTGCCCGATGCACACGTCTTCGGGTCGTCCTCTCCCTCACCGCAGTTCTCGCGGGGAATCTGGAGGTACTTCATGTACGCGATGAGGGTGTCGATCTGCTGATCGTTCATGGGGCCGCCACCGGCGAGGCCCCAGGGTGACATCGGCGAGAAGGGACGGCCGTACACGAGGATGAACTCCACCTCGCTCACGTCGTACTTGTAGAAGATGGTGTTGATCGCCGGGGCGTTCCACTGGACCGCCTTCACCTCACCCGTGTTCGGGTCGGTGACGGAGTACGACGCCTGTCCACCACCACCCGCCGCACCGTGGCAGCCGGCGCAGTTGAAGCCACCCTCGGCCGTCGTGGCGTACAGGCGGCTGCCCCAGGTGATGAAACGCCCTTCCATGCCGGACTGTGCACCAGCCTGACGGCTGGGCTCGAACACCCAATAGAGCGGGAGCATGATGACGATGAGCGCAAGGAGCAGCACGCCGAGCAGCTGCACGCGCTCGAGCCGGCGGCCCTCGAGGGTCTCGTCGTCGTAGTACGGCTTGCGGTTGGGCGCCAGCTCGATCTCGGAACCGAGCTCGGGCGCCGCCGTGCGGCGGTTGGCGAAGTAGTAGATGATCCAGCCGATGAGCGTGACCAGAAAGATGATCGAGGCGATCGCAGAGGTTGCGAGAGCGAACATGGACTAGTCGCCTTCCGTGCGGATGAGAGGTGCGGGGCGGGTGGGCAGCAGCGGACTCAGATGCAACTCGGGCCCTCGGCTTCCTGACCTGTGGTGTTCGTGCCAATGGGGCGGCCGTCGTAGACGGTTCCCGTGTCGATGACGACGTCGCCGCTGGGGCTGACCGTGACGACGAAGTGGTCCATGCCACGGGGAGCCGGGCCGCCCTTCTTCTCACCGACACGGTTGTACTGCGATCCGTGGCACGGGCACTCGAACCACTGGCTGCTGACGCAGTTGGGCACGCGACAGCCGAGATGCGGGCACTTCTGATACAGCGCGGCGAAACCGGCCTCGAGCCCGGCCAGGATCGCCGGCTGATACGTCGCGTTCGCCTTGGGCAACGCCGTCGACGGGTACTCGACGATCCATGAGCGCGCCTCGGGGGCATAGAAGAACCCGCCGCTCGAGCGGATCGAGCCGATGATCTCGTCGCGCTTGCCGACGCGCACCTTGCCACCGAACCCACCGGTGGCGAAGGGCCACAGGAAGGCCACGAAGCTGGCCGCGGCGAAGGTGAGGAGGCTGGCGCCCGTGAGCGCGATGCTGGCACGGTTGAAGAACTGGCGGCGGCTGACGCCGAGCGCCTCGGGGTCCGGCGCGACCCACACGGCCGGCGCCATGGAATCAGCCTTGACGAGTGACGTGCTGCGCTGCTCGACGGCAGCCCGCTCGACCTCGCGGCCGGTGGGGCCCTGGGGCAGGTCGATCTCGGCATCGCGGTCGCGGCGCTTGGTCTCGCGGCTGAGGGCACCGGCGCCGCGGACGTCACTGCGACGAGCGGCCGTGACGAGCACGACAGCGCCGAGCACGACGACCACACCGATGACGATGGCAATGACTGCTGCTGGACTCATCTCGACCTCAGAGCTCGAAGAACAGGCCGTCGCGCCACGGCAGGGTGAAGTTGAAGCCGGGACCCCGGAAGAACGAACCGATGATGACGAGCACGGCCCAGAACATGAGGTGCACGGTCATCAGCGAGATCGCGAACTTACGATCCTCGGGCTTGTTCGACGGGTTCCGGTCGATGAAGGGGGCGAAGATCAGCACGATCATGCCGACGCCGGGCAGGGTGACGCCGGCGACCATGGGGTGGAACATCGTGAGGAGTTCCTGCAGGCCGAGGAAGTACCAGGGCGCCTTCGACGGGTTCGGCGTCTGGTTGTTGTTGGCCAACTGGAGCAGCGGCGCGTTCACGAAGATCGAGAAGGCGAAGGTGAACGCGAGGCACAACAGCGCCGCGACGAACTCGCCCGCCAGCAGGTGTGGCCACGTGTGGACCTTGTCGACCGGCGTGGCCTTGACCTCTTGGATCGAGCCGCTCTTGACGACGGTGAGGAGGCGCTGGGTGTTGCCACCGGGGCCGGCACCGACGGGGATGCCGCCGCTGGCCGGCGCCGCCTGCACCACGCTGGCGACCTTCTCCTGCAGCGCAACACCGCCGCCGGAGCCGGCGTCGGCCGAACCCTCGGCACGTGCCTTGGCCGACTTGCTGCGCTCGAGGAGGTGGGCCGGGATGCGCGGGTCTGCTGCGGGTTCGGACGCGGCTGCGCCACCGCCTGCCGGGGCAGCAGCTGCTGCCTCGTCTGCGCCTGATGCCGCGGCCTTCTCGCGGGCGGCTTGCGCCCGCTTGAGGAGGTGCTCGGGGATCTCAGTCATGAGTAGGGACTCCCTTCCCGAAGTCGATCGTCGCCTGCGCGGTGCTCGGGGTCACAACGGCCCCGAGATGCCGCCGTCCTTGCGGACTCGCCAGAAGTGGATGGCCATGAAAATCACGATGACGAACGGCAGCAACAGCACGTGGAGCACGTACCAGCGCAACAACGTCTCGGGACCGATCTCCTTGCCGCCGAGGAGCACGAACCGCACCTCGGGGCCGAACACGGGTGTGTAGCCCATCATGTTGGTGCCCACGGCCACGGCCCACAGCGCCAGCTGGTCCCACGGGAGCAGGTAGCCGGTGAAGCTGAGCAGCAGGGTGAGCATGAGCAGCACGACGCCGATGACCCAGTTGAATTCGCGCGGCGCCTTGTAGGCACCGTGGTAGAAGACGCGGGCCATGTGGAGGAACACGCTGAGCACCATGAGGTGCGCGCCCCATCGGTGCATGTTGCGTACCAACAACCCGAACGTGACCGAGGTCTGCAGGTTCGAGATGTCGTTCCACGCCTGCGTGGCCTCGGGTCGGTAGAAGAACATCAGGAAGATGCCGGTGACCGTGAGCAGGATGAAGAGGAAGAAGCTCAGCCCGCCGAGGCACAGCGTGTAGCTGACCTTGACCGCGTGTCGCTTCACCTTCACCGGGTGCAGGTGGTACAGCACCGAGTTCATGACGACGTAGCTGCGGTTGCGCGGGCTGTCGGTGTATCCCTTGCGGAAGATGCTGCCGGGCCGGAAGATGCTGTTCCACACCTGGCTGCCCTGCGTGTCGTTGACGAGCTTGTTGACGCGGTCCTTCGCCGTGGGGCGGGACGTCTCGTCGATGATCTTGGCCATCTGGGGTTCGTTCCTTTACAGCCGCATGCCGTAGGCGTAGCCGTGGTTGTTGGTACGGGTGTGGGAGTTGCCGTTGCTGTCGGGCACGCCCACCTTGCCGAGGATGATGACCCCGGTGGGGCAACGATCGACGCACAGCGCACACCGCGTGCAGATGTCGTCGTCGATGATGAACAGGACGTTGTCGCTCGGGTCGACGCCCGGCTGCTCGGTGCCCGAGGCCTCGGCGATGGCCGAGGTGTTCACCATGTGGATGCACTTCCACGGGCAGATGTCGACGCAGCCCTCGCACATGATGCACTCGGTCTGATCGATGTGGATGAACTGCTTGGGCTTCACCGCCTTGCTCAGGTAGTCGGCGTCGACCTCGACGAGTTGGTACGCGTCGGTGAACGGCATCATCGGCGGGTTCGCATCGGTGCGTGCCATGGGCTACGCCTTCCTCGCGAGGGGGCGACCGAAGGTGGACGTGGCGATCTCGGTGGAGGCGGCAGCGGCGCGCTTGCCGCGGTTCTGCCAGTAGATCCACATGAAGATCATCAGACCGAAGTAGTAGACGTGGATGAGGACGACGATGATGTCGCGCAGGGCCTCGTACTGCAGCGTGAAGGGGAACCAGCCGCCGTAGGCCTGCGACTTGAAGATGTCGAAGGGTCCGTAGAGGATCTTCGCCCGGTTCCAGCCGAGGTCCTTGTCGGCATGGTCGATCCACTGGTGCGGCACGATGCCGAATGCGATGAACATCACGCCGAACACATAGGTGGCGACGAGCACCGCCTCGCCCCAGCTGAGGGGTGTACCTGCGGGACGGCGCTTGGCGAACGGGATGGCTGCCAGCGTGAGGCCCGTCGAGACCACGAGCGAGACGATGAACGCCTGGTTCATGCCGGGCAGGTGCACCACAGTGTCGTAGATGTTGGCAAACACGCTGAGGTCGCTCCTCTTCCAGCTTTCTCGGGCGCTCGGACGCGGCCGGGACCGACCTTGCCGAACGCTGCACGAACACTAGTCAACTCACCCCGGGGTGGCACCAGTTCGCTCCAAACGCCTGCAGCGAGCCCAGCACCACGAGAACGGTGTCGGAGTGGGTCTACCACGCCAGGGGGCAGGTTCTGCCGGGTTGTGCACATGTGCATCGCGTGACGTCGGTCGTACCACCCGGAGGCGACGAGCAGATTCCCCATTCCGGGCGACGGCCGTCTATCGTGCTGTCCTGTGACCGAGATCCCCGAGCATCTCCTCAAGCGCAGCCAGGCCGCCAAGTCGAAGGCCACGGGCGAGCCCGCGCCCGCCGGCGACGCTGCCGCACCCGCTGCCTCTTCATCGCCGGTGCCTGCGGCGAAGGCCGCCGCACCTGCCGCCAAGCCCGCCGCCTCGGCGCCGGCGTTGCCTCCGCCGCCGAAGCCCGACCCGCCGTTCATCGCCGCTGCCAAGAGCCGCAAGAAGATCCCCTTCTGGGCGATGATGACGCTCAGCATGCTGCCGCTGTGGGTCTTCATGTACGCCCGGGGCCTCACGCCGAAAGAGCCCAAGGTCACGGGCCCCCTCGGCGAGGGCTCGGCGCTCTACACGGCCAACTGCTCGGGCTGCCACGGCGCAGGGGGAGAGGGTGGCCTCGGCTACGCATTCGCCGGCGGCGAGGTGCTCAAGACCTTCCCGCACATCGAGGACCAGCTTCGCTACGTCTACGCCGGCACCCAGCTCTACCAGAGCGCCGGCATCGCCGTGTACGGCAACCCCGATCGCCCCGGAGGCGCCCACCAGACCGGTGCCCGCGGCATCATGCCGAACTTCGGGCCCACCACCGGCGGCAACCTCAGCGAGGCGCAGATCCTCGCCGTCATCTGCCACGAGCGGTACACGCTCGGCGGCGCCGACCCGACGGCCGACTACCTCGATGAGTACGAGAAGTGGTGCAGCCCCGAGGCACCGGCCTGGACCGGCCTCGAGGACGGCTCGCTCACCTTCGAGAACATCGCCGACGAGCTCGAGGGCACGCTCCCCGTCGGCGTGACGCCGCTCGCCGGTCACGCCGCCGACGCCAAGCCCTGATCGTGCAGTGCCGCCGGGTCGGCACCTGACGCCATGACCGGTGCACTCACCGCCGACGTCGTCGTCATCGGCGGTGGGCCAGCCGGCACCGCCGCCGGCTTCTGGCTCGCATCGCACGGCCACCGCGTGGTGGTCGTCGAACGTCGCACGTTCCCTCGCTCGAAGGCGTGCGGCGATGTGCTCACCCCGCGGTCGGTACATCAACTGCTCGACATGGGCCTCGGTCGCGAGCTCGAGCGGTGGCAGCGGCTCGACACCGTGCGGGTCGTCAGCCACGAGCGCTTCCACGACCTCGACTGGCCCAGGCACCCGCAGATCCCTCGCTACGGCCTGGTGGCACGTCGCCGAGAGCTCGACCTCCTGGTGGCCGGGCGAGCAGAAGCTGCCGGTGCCACGGTGATGTTCGGTCACGACGCCGTCGAACCGATCGTCGAGCGCGGCTTCGTGCGCGGTGCCGTCGTGCGGGCGCCCTCCGGCGACACGACACGTGTGCTCGCCCCCTACGTCGTGGTGGCCGACGGAGCGAACAGCACGTTCGGCCGATCGCTCGGCACGTTCCGAACCCGGGGGTGGCCGTACGCCGCCGCCATCCGCAGCTACTGGCCGTCGCCACGCCACGACGAGCACCGCCTCGAGCTCTCGGTCGACGTCACCGACCGCGCCGGCAACATCGTGCCCGGCTACGGCTGGGTGGCGCCGGTGGGCGACGGCACGCTGAACATCGGCGTCGGC
>Ga0247833_1002945_pt1 | contig 23720 bp, 17 predicted proteins | sample LaCruzMarch2015__7_FD_187117 | JGI IMG/M metagenome (GOLD analysis project Ga0247833, IMG submission 187117) | Freshwater microbial communities from meromictic Lake La Cruz, Castile-La Mancha, Spain - LaCruzMarch2015_8m | ecosystem: Environmental > Aquatic > Freshwater > Lake | place: Spain... | reverse complement strand
AGGTCTGCGTGAAGTACTGCCACAGAACGCGACCGCGCATGTGATCGAACGCCCACAGGCTTTGGTCGTGGCTTGCCACGTAGCACGCCTGCGAATCGGCAGCGATCGGGGTTTCCACGCCGGCTGACAATTTGCGAGACCAGCGGATCCCTGCCGACGGCGCATCCATCGCCAAGACGGTTCCATTGGTGGAACCAACGATGGCAATATCGCCCGTAACAGTCACCGGAGCCACCACATGACCACCAAGCGTGGTAGCACGCCAGTTGTAGCCCGTGGAGTAGAGGAACCAACTGGAGAGTCCGGTGTTGGTTCCATAGATCATGGTCTGGCCATAGATCGCTGGAACGTTCGAAGGCAGCTGCGAGAAGCGGGTGCGCTTCAAGAGGTTGCCGGTGGCGGCGTCCATGATCACGGAGCCAAGCTCGGTCACTACATAGACGTTGTCATTGCGTTCTGTGGGCAGGTACTCCAAGGCCAGCATGCGCTCGATGCCCTGAAACGTTGAACTGCGCCAGACGGTTTCGCCGTTGTCGCGGCGCAAGCGGACGATGCTGCCGCTGCTGTCGCCAAACCAGACGCTGTCTGGGGAGGCGTTCACGATGTGCAGAACGGCATCCCGGGTGACGAGCGGCTCGGTCTGCCAGACAATTCGAAGTCCGAACTCGTCGGCGGAGGCTGGGCCGCATACGTAGCGGGCTTCCAAGGAAGCCATTGCTTCTTTCCGGGTGTCGGCGACGGACTTGGCGGCGGCGGGTGCCGCAGTGGCAACCGGCGTGGCGACGGTCGTCTTCGCGGGTGTCGCTGGCTTTGTTGACTGTGCGTGGGCAGCAGACACAAGCAGCGCAGCACCGCATGCGGCGCTGGTGACGAGTCGTGCAAACCTGGCGCCGGCAGGCACTCGGCGGACCGAAGGCATCGTGTGGTCAATCATCGCGTCTGGGGCTCCTGGGTCCGCGAACGGGGGCGCAGAAACAGCGCTCCGATCGCGAATCGGGAAGTATACGGATGCTTCCGCGCATTCGTTCCCTTGGATCAGTCAGCATCTTGAGAAGTGCGTGCACACCCGGGTAAAAAGCCCTAAAAAGAAACTCGGCCGCGCCCTTTTCTAGAGTTCGCGGCCGGTCTCCCTTTCCCTTCAATCCCTCGCACCCAGTCTGGTAGCACTTGTGGCGGACGCTCTTTTCGGAGCGAACGAAACACGAGAGTTCCCTTTTCCCAGTGTCCCTTAGCAGTTTGATTCGGGCCCTTATTCCCAATTCAAACAAACCTCAGACCACCAGAGTGGTTGCTGGCCCTTTTCACGGCTCCCTTCTTCCGAAGAAAGGGTTATGAAGAGTATGCACCGAAAATTCCGTCTTGCAAGTCCGCGGCCAAGTCTTTTTGGAGAAATTGCCCCGGAATGACTGGAGAGTCCGGTAAAGGCTTACTTCCCGCCGGGCAACTGCGATCCTGTGAACCCTCCATCTATCCTCAATTTGTGCCCGCACCGATCCGGACAAACCTGCAACGTGGTGCCGTCCGAGTGATGAACGTCGCCGCCTTGGCGCTGTTCGCAGTATTGCTTGGCGCAAGCAGTGTTCCGCAACAGGCCGTTGGCACATGGTGGGATCGCACCGCACCCGCGCTTGGAAAGAAACTTCCGAACAGCCGCTACTACACCATTCGCAGTGACCTTGGATCTGCGCAGACCAAGCAGTACGCGGATCACCTTGACACCATGTACGGTGAGTTCACCAAGCAGCTCATCGCTCAGTCGGGCCTTCGCAAGCGCTCGCCTGAATATCCGAATGTCCTGATCTTTGCCAAGCAACAGGATTACCTTGACACCCTGCGCACGCAGTACGGGATCAATGGCACTGGTTCAGGCGGAATGTTCTTTGTCAGTCCACGCGGGGCGGGATTGGCATTTTGGGTGGAAGGACTTCCCAAGCAACGCGTTGAGCATGTGATTCAGCACGAAGGTTTCCATCAGTTTGCGTATGCATTCTTTGGCAATGAAATGCCGCCGTGGCTCAACGAAGGTCTCGCAGAGTTTTTCGGCGAGTCAGTAGTAGAAGGTTCATCGGTCATCATTGGCCAAGCGAGCCCGCAAGTGGTTGATCAAGTGCGCAAGGCTGTCAATCAAGAGAAATACATTCCATTCATGGATCTCCTGCAGATGGATGATCAACGCTGGAATGGCAATGTCCGTAACGGCAGCGCGGGCTTGCAATACATGCAAAGTTGGTCGATGGTGCAATTTCTGGTCTATGGCGAAGATGGCAGATACGGCACCTCGTTTACCGCCATGCTGAAGTTGTTGAATGATGGCACCAAGCCGTTTGACGCAATGCGCAAGGCATTTTCATTGGCAGCGGAGGCAGACGTCCTGCGCTTTGAAGCGCGATGGAAGGAGTACGCCAAGGTTGCCAAGCCTGGTGCATACGTTGCGGCGCGTGGGCGATTGGAGTTCTTGGCCGAAGGCTTGCGCGACATCTGGTCAAAGGGCGGTCGCCCCAAGGACGTTGCGGAGTTACGCGTTGCCATGCGCGACGCCAAGTTTCAATACACCAGCAGTTCGCATGGCTACGTAACGAAACTTGATGCTGCTGACGACGCCAACTTTGCTGTTCCTGATGACGAGGTGAATACCAAGCCGGTCACCATCGAATTGGTGGCCAACAAACCACCGAAGGGTACGAAGGCAAAGAAGCTTGAGGAGCAATCGCCCATGCCGCCGATGTTGCGCACGCGCAACCTGCGCCCCAACGATGTGGGAATTTCTTGGTACCGCAGCGCCGCTGATCCCACGCAGTTGAACTACGACATCGTGGTGAACTAACTGAATCGGCGCGGATTTACCGGTCGTTTGGGTAGTTCCACTGATCGCCTGGCGTGTAGGCCAGTAGCTCGTACAACTCTTTGCGCGTCTGCATGCGCGGCAAGATTTCGCGCACGCTGCCATCGCGCTTGAGCGCGGTCAGCCCGCGGGTCACTTCGCCCATGGCAAGCCGCATCATGCTGAGCGGGTAGATCACCACTTGGTATCCAAGTTCTTGGAATCGTTCCGCGGAGATGTCGGCGGTCTTGCCAAACTCCGTCATGTTGGCAAGCAGTGGCCCGGGTGATGCTTTGGCAAACTCTGCGAACTCTTTCTCAGTTTGCAGGCCTTCCGGGAAGATCATGTCTGCTCCAGCCTCGCGATACAGATTGGCGCGCGTGACTGCATCGCCAAAGCCAGTGACATGCACAGCATCGGTGCGCGCAATGATCACAAAGTCGGGATTCACTCGGTAGTTGGCCATGGCGCGAACTTTGTCCACCATGGCAGCGGCGCTGATCAGTGCTTTGCCGTCTAAGTGACCGCAGCGCTTTGGAAAGATCTGGTCTTCGACGTGCAGTGCAGCAGCGCCGGCGCGTTCGTATTCCACGACGGTTCGTACGCAGCACTCCACTTCGCCGTAGCCAGTGTCGGCATCGGCGATGACTGGGAGTTTGCATGCATCACTGATTTCGCGGATGGTGCGCGCCATTTCCGTCAGGGTGACCAGCCCAATATCGGGATATCCGCACACATTGGCTGTTGCGCCGCCCGAGATGTAGCACGCTTCGAATCCAGCCTGCGCCACGGCACGTGCCACCAATGCATTGAATGCGCCGGGAACCATGACGGTGCCGCGTTGCCATGCTTCGCGAAGTCTTCGGCCGGGGTGCGGTGTGAGTGTCGTCATCGTTGTGGCTCGGGTGCAGGTGCGGCGATGGATGCTTCGTCGCCCATTGGTTGTTGTGGATGCGGTGTGGTGTTCACTGCGGGCGATTCCTTGATGAATCGATACGCGCCCTTGACGGCGCCCCATGTCTGCTGACCAGCAGCGTCGTAGCCGCGGTCCCAACTATTGAGTTCGGTGGCGGTCACAGTGACGTCGGTGGTGGCGTATTTCGCCTCACGCAGGGCGGTGCCGCAGTCGGCACCCTTGGTGGCGCCAGTGATCTGTTGCGGACCTTGGTATGCCAAAATCATGCTGCAGCCGGGGCGAACGTCAAGGATGCCAGGGTCGAGCGTATTGAAGCGCTCGGGGTTACGCCATGCACCCGTCCATGCGAGCGGCGCGCCCGGAAGTTCATAGATCACGATCTCGGCGCTGTTGTTCGGTAGGGTGATCAGGCGGTAGATGCGCTGGCGGTACGGAACGTCCTGGCTGTCGGCCATGGCTTGCTCCACATACATCCACGGACCGTCGGTGCGGTCGGTCCAGATGGGAACGATGTGCAGCCGAACGTCAAAGTAGGTGCTATCCGCGGCGGCCTGTGCAGCCGTCGAATAGTTGCCGGGCAGCCATGCAGCCAAGTCCTTGACTGCATTGTCTGCAGGTGCGCGACTGGGCTCCAGGGGGCCGCCGCCAACAACGGGCGGACCGCCACAGCCAGCCGGCAGGAGCGCAAGGGCGCCAATAACGGCAGAACTGAGCACAAAATACAGGGCGGATGGCCTCTTCATGTCGGGTTCGATGCTACCCCGGGTCGTCTTGAACTGCGTGCCCGGCTAACATCAGGGATCATTCGAATCCGCTCGCATTTTTGATATCTCGAGGTCTAAAAACCATGGTCACCGCCACTCCTGCTACCCCGGTCCCAACCGCAAAGCCTGTCGACACGCGCGGTCTCGCCAACCAAGTGATTGGCGAAACCAAGATCTGCGCTGTCACGCAGACCGAACTCATCTATCGCGGCTACGAGATTGCTGACTTGGCCGAGAAGGCCACCTTTGAAGGAGTTGCGCACCTCGTTCTGATTGGCACCAAGCCAACCGACGCGGAGCTTGCAGCGTTCAGCAATGAAGTGAAGGGCATGCGCGCCGTTCAGAAGACGGTGATCGATCAACTTGCTGCGGTAGTGAAAGCTGCACCGACCGCGCACCCAATGAGTCTCTTGCGCACGGGCGTGAGCATCCTTGGTCATCACGACGCCGAGTGCGAGTCCAACGCGCCAGACGCGGAGTTGCGCAAGTCGAAGCGTCTCTTGGCGCAGATCCCGACATTGATCGGAGCCATTCAACGCACTATTGAGAACAAGCCAGTACTTGAGCCAGATGCTTCGCTTGGTCATGCAGCCAATCTCATGTGGCTGATGACTGGTAAGAAGCCATCAGAGCTTGAGGCGCGCATCATGGATGTCAGTCTGATTCTCTACGCGGAGCACGATTTCAACGCCAGCACATTCACGTGCCGCTGCATTGCAAGCACGGAGAGTGACATGCACAGTGCGGTCTGTGGCGGCATCGGCGCGCTCAAGGGTCCGCTGCACGGCGGCGCCAATGAGATGGCCATGGAGATGCTCAAGGACCTCGATACGGATTGCGCTGGCGGCAAGATGACCACCGATGCGTGGATGCAGCGCGCCTTTGCTGAGAAGCGCAAATTGATGGGCTTTGGCCATCGCGTCTATAAGAATGGCGATCACCGCGCGGGCATCTTGCGCCGCTGGGGTCTCAAGCTTGCGGAGCAGATGGGGCCAAGCGGCAAGAAGTGGTTCGACATGGGCGATGAAGTGCAAGCGATCATGTTGCGCGACAAGAACATTCATCCGAACGTGGACTTCCCATGCGGAATGACCTACTTCATCATGGGCATTCCGGTGCCGCAGTACACGCCGATCTTTGTTGCGGCTCGCATCACCGGTTGGTGCGCGCACATCATGGAGCAGCACCAGAACAACCGCATCATTCGTCCGCTGGCTGAGTATCAGGGCGCAATGAACCTGAAGTGGTAAACGGGTGCTTGAGTAGTTGTTAGAAACTTCCAAAGTATGACGAAATGCGCGATGCGGCCTGTGCCGACTCGCGCATTTCGCCATAGGCTTTTAGCTCGCTATGCACCATGCAACATGCCATGGGCGATGAATTCCGAACCCCCACCTGAACCCCCACATGAACCCACTGATTCAACCGATTGATCTGCGCGGACTTCTTTGCCCCAACCGCGTGTTCATGGCTCCGCTCACTCGTCAGCGCGCCAAGGACCCGGATTGCATTCCTGGCGAACTGCAAGCAGTGCACTACTCGCAGCGCGCCTCCTATGGCCTGCTGATTTCGGAGGCCACGCAGATCTCGCCGGAGGGCAAGGGCTATCCGAACACTCCCGGCATTTTCAGTGCCGCGCAGGTGGCGGGTTGGAAGGTCGTGACCGATCGCGTGCATGCGGCGGGCGGGCGAATCTTCTTGCAGCTCTGGCATGTGGGGCGCATCAGTCACACGGCACATCAGCCGAACGGGCAGTCACCGGTGTCTTGCGTTGCCGCGGCGTCGTCGGCCAAGATGATGATTGTGCGTGCCGACGGAACCCTTGAAGAGGTGCCTGCCAGCATGCCGCGTGCGCTGGAAACCAATGAAATGCCGCGCGTTGTCCGGGACTATGAACTTGCAGCCACGAATGCCAAGGTCGCCGGTTTCGACGGTGTTGAGGTGCATGGAGCCAACGGGTACCTGATCAATCAATTCCTGTCTGGCTCGCTGAATACACGCACCGACGCGTGGGGCGGAAGCGTTGAGAATCGCCTTCGACTTCTGATGAACGCCGTCGATGCCGCGGGTGCGGCATTTGGATACGCCAAGGTTGGCGTTCGTCTCTCGCCAATGGGGAATGCCGCGGAACTACCGGCTGCGCCCGATGACCGTGAATTGATGTTGCGCGCCGCGCGTGAACTTGGCGATCGCAAGTGTGCGTACTTGCATCTCTTCAATCATTACTTCGGGGCACACGGATGGAACGGTCCGTTTGATCGCGCGCTGGCTGAAGGAATGAAGAAGAACTTCAATGGACCAGTGGTGTTGAACGGCTACTCGCGCGATGTTGCAAGCGCCGAGCGTGATGTGCGCGAAGGCCTTGGCGACGCAGTGGCGTTCGGCAAGCTGGCGATCTCTAACCCGGATCTGCCGGAGCGCATTCGTGAGGGCGCACCGCTTGCCGAGTGGGATGCTTCGCAGTTCTATGGCGTGGGTGGTAAGGGGTACAACGATTACCCGACGTTGGCGACAAAGTGAATTGAATAAAGGCTGTCACTCGGGTGGCAGGGCTGTGTCAGGGGGATGATGCGCGCGGCGGCAGGTTTCACGAGAACCTGCCCGCCGCGTAGGCGTTTTCGCGCGATATGCGCGAAGTACCAGCAATTCCTTGCAATGAAAAGTAATTACATTATGATTACATGTATGGCATCTGTCCCAGCAAAGCTTGTAGCCATTGGAAACTCACGCGGCGTCCGCTTGCCCAAGGCCATGATCGAACAAGCCGGGCTTGGCGCGGACATCGAACTTGAAGTCATTGATGGCGCGATCGTCATCCGTAGCCATCGCCCCGTGCGCGCCGGCTGGGCCGAGGCTGCGAAGTTGATGGCGTCGCGCGGTGAAGCGCCACTACCGATCACCATCAACCCGCCCACGAACGCATTTGATCGTGACGAGTGGAGTTGGGAATGAAGCGCCTTCCACTTCGTGGTGACATCATCTACATCAACGAAGGTAATGCGCGCGGCTCTGGAATCCGCAAGCCACGGCCATGCGTGGTGGTTTCCCCGGATGAATTGAATCGCCATGCACCGACGCTCATTGTGGTGCCGCTGACTTCCGGCGCTCACCCCTACGCGTTTCGAGTGCCGTGCTCATGGAAGGGTCACATGGTGGTCGAGCAAGTGCGAGCGATTGATCGAACCCGCATCGATCGCATTGCCGGAACGATGGCGGCAGAATCAGTGCGTGCATCACTACTCATGTTGAGTGAGATGTTCGCGGAGTAGTCGCCCACTCACCGCCGCATCCAAGTCCCTGTATCGATACCCCAGTCGTTACCGAAGAATCCGGCTTCAATAATGCCAGTGGCGCCATCGGTGAGCATGGCTGCGCGGAATGCAATCAGGTCGGGAACGCCCACGCCGGCGCTGAAGATGGGGGTGCGCATGGCGGCGCGCATGCCGGTGGCGCCCGTTGCGGCAACGACGCCTACTTGGCCCTGGTCGCAATCAATGCGGGGCAGCACGAACATCGTGGCGATGTCGTCGCCCGTGTGGCGCGAAGTTGGTCCAGCGAATGATCCGTTTCGAACATCAATTGAAGTGCTGTCGCCGATGAGCGCGCTCCACGCTGCGTTCTGGTCATGGTTGCCGTACAGCACCACGTTGCGACCAAGGTATTGCTTGGGATCAAACGCAGTATCGGTGAGAATCTCAAAGCGACCATTGCCGCGCACCCACCATTGATCAGCATCAAAGCGGGCCTTGGCCATGATCAGTGCGTCCGCGGCGTCGTCGCCGTTCGTTCCAACAACTGCGACGAAGCCATGTGCGTAGGCGTTCTTGAACGGACCACCGCGCGCGGGCTTCTTCTCATGCGCTGGCAGCGGCGCGGGCTTGGAACCGTCGCGACATCCTGGATCGAGACTCCACACGATGTTGTCTGCGGAGCCTTGCTCACGGTGGAAACGTAGGTGCGGATTGTCAGTCGTCAGCGGAATGACGATCGCTTGATTGTCGAGCGTGACGGTGATTTGTGCCGGGGTGCTTACCGTTGAAGCGCTGGCGCTTGAATTGCCAGCACTCGCCGCTGTCGCCGCTGCTCCGCTCGCTGGCATGGTGATCGGCACCACCAGATCAAGCGTCTTGACATTCACCGTGGTTCCAGCCACGGTTTGCTTCGCTACATCAAGCACCATGTCAACACTGGAAACCTCAAACGGCTTCTTTTGCTGCAAGACGCGCACCCAGCCATCGCGCTGGCTCACTTGCGGCGAGACCGTTTGGAACCGCACGCGGGTCATGTCCTTCATCTCTGGCAGCGTGTGTCGGAACAGGAATTGCATGAGCGGCGCCCAGTCGACGCACTCGTTTCCCCACCAGTGGCCAGCACCGGGGCGTTCGTAGTATTCAAAGTCTGGGTGACTGATGGCGGCGAGTTGCTTGAACATCTCGCGCGCTTCGCTCACCGGAACATTGTCATCAGCGTCGCCGTGCAGGACGTAGACGCCTTGCTGGAGGTAGTTCTCCTTGATGCTCAGCGTGTCGCTGGCGCGTCCGGCGCGGAGAAGCATCTGCGCAGCCGGATCTTCTGCGACGCCGCTTGCGTTCGTGGGCATGCTGCCCGCGGCCGTGGCTCCTACGTAACTTCCAAAGCTCACCCAACCCGCGCTTGGAGCAATCGCAGCAAATTCACCCGAGAAATGCGCGCCCAATTGCCACGTGCCGTGTCCGCCCATGGAGTGGCCAGTGAGCCAACTTCGGCGCGGATCATTCACCAGCGTCGCGCGTGCGTGCGCCACTGCTTCCGTGAAATCAATGCGTCCCCAGTCTTCCCAATCGAAACCGAACGGACGGCGATTGGTTGGGCACACAATGTGTGCTTCCTTCTTCGGCGCATACGCAGCAGCCTGGCTGGTTGCTTCAACGCCCGCCCCGTGCACGCTGAAGAGAATGCCCGGCTTTGCGTCGCCACCAGCATTGGCAGCGCCGATCGCAGTGGTTGGCATCATGGCCATCGACGGAACCACTGCGTAGTACTGAGCACTTCCATCGATCGTGCTCATGCGCGTCACCACGCGGCGATCGCTCGAAGTGATGGTGGAAAGTTCCACCGGCAAGGTGCTCAGCACGGTGCCGTCGCGCGTTGCGAGTGTCACTTGTACGGAATGCTTGCTGCCTGCTGCGCCAGCGAACTTCGCGGTGAATTGCGCAGGCAAAGCCACCTTTTTCACAGTGAGCGCAGGCATGACATGGAGTTCAACCCATTCGTCACTGTCGGCCAAATCACTCTCAATATGGATACGCGCGCCGGCGAGTGGCTGCGTAGTTGCATTGACCACCACAACGCCGATCGGCCCATCGGTGTCGCGCTCGGCGATGAGTGAAGGAGCGAGTACATCAAGATTGGAGATGAACGCCGCAGCGGATGGCGCAGTCAGTTTGGCAGCCAATCGACCGCGACTCACCGAGAACAAGAACTCGTTCGTTCCAGCTTTGAGTTTGACGGGTACGCGCACAAAGCCCCATGAATACGGATCGCCACTGCGCGGTTCGCCGTTCACGAACACGGTGCCGTGGCCAGAAGCGTCCAACATCATCACGCGTTCGGTGGCGCTGTTGACGGTGGCGTAGATCCAACCTCCCGCGAGTGCGCTGCCTTGTTCGCCCTGAAACACCCCATCCGCATCAGCGGTGATGGCGGTCCAGGCATTGAAACTCGGCTGTGGAGCGGGCGTTCTGTTCGTGGCGTTCGGCGGTGTCGTTCCACCCGTTGCAGGTGGCGCTACCGGAGTGGTAGGCACAGGGATGTCGCCCACCTTCGGTGTGACAAGCGTGCCAGCCACCAACTGCGCCTCAATCGGATCTCGGCGGATCAGTGAACGGGACGCGCTGCGCGGCGATGGCGATACCAGCGCCAAGGCAGTGCGAATCACCACGTCTTCGCTGGGGGCGTTCGGCGTCGCGACGGCAACAGCTGGCGGCGCGATCGTTGAATCAGCAGCAATGACGAGGGTGGTGATGGCGGACAGAGCGCACGATGCGGCGATCGCAATAATCATGCGGGGCAGGGTAGTCGAGCCGGGTGTCTCGTTGCGTTTACCACTGACCGAGCAACGTACCGAGATCGCCGCCGCCGACCAGACCGTCGAGTGTCACGTCGCCAAACACAAATCCGGGGACTCCAGTTTGGCCCCACGCGCCGAGCATCAAGCCGAGATCGATTCCGTTGATGAAACCATCCAAGTTGAGGTCAGCCGTGCGTCGACCGCGGATCGCTGCCTCGTACGCACGCATGATTCCGTGCCCTTCAACGAAGAGTGGATCCGGGTGCAAGCCCGCAGCATCGGAGCGTGATGCCGTTGCAAAGAGCGCTTCACGAATCTCCGCCACGCCGTAGTCCGGACGCGCTTGCAAGATGCACGCGGCCGCTGCTGCGATCAGTGGAGTGCTCAGGCTGGTGCCACTCACTCCTGAGAGACCAGTGACGCTGGTGGAGTTCACGGTGACGGTGCTCAAGCCGCACGCCATCAGTTCCGGCTTCAATCGCCCATCAGCGGTGGGGCCGCTTGATGAGAAGCCAACGATCCCTCCATTGACGTTCACGGCACCGCAGGTGATCACGTTGTATGCATCGGCTGGTGCACCGAGCGTGCTGGTGGTGGGGTCGGCGTCATGACCGGAGTTGCCGGCGGCGGTGCAGCACACTACCCCGTTGGCTGTCGCCACATTCACAGCAACCGTGGTGACTGCGGTGTTGCCGTTGAGGTCAGCCTGCGTGTACCAATCGATGTATCCCAGTGAACTAGTAGCAACATCGGCGCCGTGTGATTCGATGAATTCCAGCCCAGCAACGTAGTAGTCCTCTTCGATGGGCGTCTCGGTGGGAACGTCCTCTGTCTTACAGAGAACAAACTCCGCGTCGTATGCGGCACCGACCATGGAGCCGGGCAGATACGCGCCCATGGTTCCAAGAATCCATGTGCCGTGCTTGTGTTGTTCGCTGTTGTCGCCAGCCTGAATTCCAGTGTTTCCATCGTTGTTGATGAAGTCCCACTCAGCGATCACACGCAGTGGATGCGCCGGGTTGTTGAACGCTTCATGGACGCGATTGAAACCACTATCAAGAACGCCGATCACCATGCCCGCGCCGGTGTATCCACGCGCGTGCAGGCGGGGGATATCGATCTGCGTCAATTGCGGATCGGCCGCTCCGTAACTAATGCTGGCGGCCCATCCTTCCGGTGGCGGCAGTTCTTGTTCGTCTTGCCAACCAGCGCGACCGCGTCCAACCGCTTCCACGTGTGTGACATCCGGCAACTCGCGCAGTGCTTCGATTTGCTTTGGCGTTGCCATGGCGCTGACTGCGCACAGCCAACGACTTTGCGCACGCAACTGCGCGCCGGTGCCGGTCACGGCGGTGGCACGTGTTGCCGGCATTGGAACGTCGTGAACATCAAAGAGTCCCGGCAGCGTGCGTCGAATCGCGCGGCGCGCGAGGGCGCGCGGCGTGAGTGCGGTGTCGGCGATCGAGGATGGTGTGGCGCGGTCATCCTTGAAGAACACCCACACCGGTGCTGGCGCGTCGGCGGCGCCAGAGGCAGAACCAGCAAGGCAGACCTGCAAGAGGCTGCTGACGACAAGTGTGGGGATCGGCATGCACCTGTATGGTTGCCCGGATGTGGGTCCCCGGCAAGCACCCAATCGCGGATTTAGTCAGTTATCAGACGCTATGAAAGACACCCCGCCCGCACGGACAGGGGTCCGGTACGGGCGGGGTGCTCTCTCAGTGTGCTTTGATTAGCTGTCGCACGACCCCCACGCGCCCAGGAGCGCCCCGAGGTCGGCGCCGTTGACGACGCCGTTACTGTCCATGTCGCCAACGGCTCCTGGTGGGCATGGCCCCCATGAACCGAGCAACGCGCCGAGGTCGCTGCCGCTGACGGTGTTGTTGCCGTCGAAGTCGCCCGGGCAGGCGGTCAAGGGGATTTCGCAGGTGTCGGGGACACCGTTGTGGTTGCTGTCGACGGTGAGCCCATCGGCAATCTCACAGGTGTCCATGACGCCGTTCAGATTGCAGTCCGTGGAACGCGCTCCCAAGTAGCTGAGTTGCACCTCCACCCACGTTCCCTCCGGGCACAGGTTGGAATCGACCGCCGTCGATGGATCCAGTCGGACGCGGAGCGAACCATCGGGTTCGAACGATTGATTGAACGTCGTTGCGCTCGTCGTGAATTCCTGCCACGGCGTGCCAGCTCCGCAGTCGACTGTTCCACCAAGCGCGTTGCGGTCGAAGGTGCTGCCGATGCGGACGCGGATGTACTCAAGTCCGCCGCTAAAGTCGCCACGAGCGCGGATGCGAATGGTCACAGCATCTGGTTCAAGTGCTTCGACGGCACTACTCACGGTGAAGACCCGCGGAGTGAGGGCGCCGATCGGACCGACTTGCCCGGAGGACGCAAGCACTTGGAGTTGCTTTTCGCAGGAGTCGCCAAGACCGTTGTTGTTGCAGTCTTCGATGTTTCCCGCCAGGCTGTCTGTGCAGTCATGGATGCCGTTGGCGTTGCAGTCGTGGCCAGCGAGCTCCGTGTAGTCGTTCACGCCGTTGGAATTGCAGTCAGGGCGGGTGAGAGCGATGGTGTGTAAACTGCCGGCCGCGATGCTTGCGCACGCACCGAGATCCGCGGGCGTGTTGCACTGGCCGTAGAAGGTTTCTCCCCAGCACCGGACGCCGCCATCGACTCGGAGTGCGACGGTGTGACTGTACCCCCCCGCGATGCTTGCGCACGCTCCGAGATCGGCGGGCGTGTTGCACTGGCCGCGGGCGTTGCTTCCCCAGCACCGGACGACGCCATTGCTTCGGAGTGCGATGGTGTGCGTGTCGCCGGCCGCGATGCTTACGCACGCTCCGAGATCGGCGGGCGTGTTGCACTGGCCGGAGAGGTTGCTTCCCCAGCACCGGACGCGGCCATCGACTCGGAGTGCGACGGTGTGGCCGTACCCCCCCGCGATGCTTGAGCACGCTCCGAGATCGGCGGGCGTGTCGCACTTGCCGGAGGCGTTGCTTCCCCAGCACCGGACGCTGCCATCGACTCGGAGTGCGACGGTGTGGACGTACCCCCCCGCGATGCTTGCGCACGCTCCGAGATCCGCGGGCGTGTTGCACTGGCCGTCGGCGTTGAGTCCCCAGCACCGGACGCGGCCATCGCTTCGGAGTGCGATCGTGTGGTATCCACCACCCGCGATCCTTGAGCACGCCCCGAGATCCGCGGGCGTGTTGCACTGGCCTTGGACGTTGTATCCCCAGCACCGGACGCTGCCATCGATTTGGAGTGCGATGGTGTGGTTCCCCCCCGCGATGGCATAGCACGGGCCCAGGTCCGCGGGCGTGTTGCACTGGCCGTCGGCGTTGCGTCCCCAGCACCGGAGATCACCCACCGTCCGCTCAAACTGCACATCCAACACCGCCGTACCTATCGCTGTCTCGTATCCGCCGACACGGATGTACACGGGTCCGGCAGTGACAACTTGGTCCATGATCTTGGATTGGTAGGTCGGCCCGCTTGGCTGGCAATCATCGTCATCACACGCAATACGAAAGAGCGATCCGCACGACCCCTGGTACATGACCACCGAGGTGTCGTAGTTCGATCCGCAGAGGAGCGCGGTCAGTCGACCATCGGCGGGGGCGTCAAACCGGAACCAGGCATCCTTGGTGGTGGCGCCCCAATTCATGAATCCGCACGGCCCGATGATGCTGCTCGGCGGACTGGCAGACGCCGTCATGGTGGCCGTGTCCACCGAGACTGGCGTATTGGCGGTGACCACGATGGCATTACTGCACTCGTCGCCCGCCACTTGCGCCGCGGCAGGCAATGCAGCCGCAAGCCCCGCGCAATTGGCAATGATGGCGAGAAGTGTCGGACGGAAGCGCGAAATCGGTGTGTATGTCTGCATGGAGTGGTTCTCTCACACCCACACAGAAATTCTGGCCGGAGCCCTTGGGCAAATCTTTAGAATTTTCCATTCGTACTGGTAGTGCCCTTTGGACCGGCATCCCACAGCCGAACCGTGCGGTCGATGGACCCGGAAGCCAACGTCCGACCATCTGCAGAAAACGCCAAAGAAAGCACACTGTCCCCGTGCCCAGAGAGGTTCAGGAGTGGCTTTCCGTCAGCCGCATCCCACACCCGGATCAATTGGTCACCAGCACTGGCAATCCGCGTCCCGTCCGGGGTGCGCGCGACCACCATGGGTGCCTTGGTGTTCGAGCGCACGCGCCAACGTTCGCGCGATTCCGGCGCTGCGTCTGGATCGATCAGCGCCACCGAGCCATCAGTGAATCCAACGGTCAAGCAACGGTCCGCGGCGGAAAGCGCGATGTCGTTCACGGTGCCTTCGAGTGGTATCTCTCGGCATTCACTCAGCATGCCTCCGCGCACAGTGATGACCACGAGGCCACGATCGTTTGAGGTTATGAGTTCGCCGCCATCCGCGCGCATGCGGAGCGGCCCGCGTCCGCGCGTGGAGCCCGGGAGCCTCAGACTTTGCAGAGCGATTCCCTGGCGTGACATCAGTTCAACCGTTGGTGAATCAAGCATGCGCCATGCGATCGCATCGCCACCAGGAAGGGCAGTAACGGAGCACGGGGCACCGGACTTCACGCGCACGGAATACGAGCCCTCACGCGAAACGAAAGAAATGGCCCCGCCTTGCGGGCACCAATATGCAGCCACCGCACCGGTGCGACCGTCGCTACTGAGGTCACGCAACATGGCAAGGGGCTGCGTTGGTTCAACCTGAATTTCCGACACCGTTGCACCAGTTTCCACGTTGGAGATGATGACGCGGCCGTCCGCATCGGGCTTCTCTCCGCCGCAGCTTGCAAGCGTTCCATCGGCAAGAAATGCAAGGCTGTACACCCACGCGCGATGTGCGCTCAGCGTCGGCTCAACTACTCCGGAGGCAACATCCCACACGCGCATCTGGTTGTCGTGACCAACGGCGGTCAGTGTGCGGGTGCGCGGCTCATACGCAACAGAGCGCACCATTCGTTCGCTGCCCACTGCGGAGCCAATGCGTGCACCGCTCGCGGTGTCCCAGATATGAACGCAGCCATCCGTGCCGCCAGTGGTGAAGCGGCCATCACCACGACCAGCGGTGAGAGTCTTGACGCTGCCAACATGGGCTGCAGTGGCACCGAGCGCTTCGCCGGTGATTCCATCAAATCGATGCACCGCGCCGCCGATCGTGCCAACCAGCGCAATCGGATTTCCCTCTGCCGAACGACAAACCCCAATGCAATCGATGCGATCGCCGCGGATCTTGATGGCAATCGGATCGCCTGCGGCGATTGGTCGAAGCGTGCATTGGTCATCGGAACTAGTGGCGGTGAGAACCGTGTCAATACCGGGCAGGAATGCAATGAGACCTTCGGCAGGAAATGGTCGCGATTGCACCGCAGCAACGCTCAGGCAGTGGCGTCCATCCTGCGTATCAATCACTGTGGCCGCTCCGTTTACGCCAGCGCACGCAATGAATCGACCATCAACCGACCAATCCACGCTGGTGCGCGACCCGATGCCGGTGGGGTAGGTGCGTGCAATACTTCCATCCGCGCTGCGATGCACAGTGAGCGCGTCGCTGGTGGCGTCTGCAAATACAAACTCGTTGCCTTCAGGGGAAAAAGCCAGTGATCGAACGGCACTCTTGGCAGTGAGCACTTCCCGCGGGGCGGCAAACGGCGAAGTGAGTATCCAGACATGACCCTCAGCCACTCCGTTATCCGCGATCGCCATCATGCCGCCGGCAGTCCGCACCACTCGTGGCAACACGCCAATCTGTAGCGTGCGAACTTCGCTTGAAGCGCGTCGTGAAAGGTAGTCCCATTCCCAACCGCGGCGTGCACTTTCCGCACTATCAAGGGCCGCGCGGGCATCGGAGACATTTCCGGCACGCAGCGCTGCCTCAGCAAATCCAATGCTTCGGCGGTAGTCACCACGCGACCGTTCATCAAGTGATGCGGCCAATGAATTGCCGCGCTGCTCCGCAACTTGCCAGAGGTGTGCGGTCCAGGTGAGCATCCCGGTGAGCACCACGAATGCCAGTGCCACCACCGTCAGGAGTGTGCGGTAGCGGCGCGCAAAGCGCAGCGCCTGCTCGGGGCGTGTGGCTGGGCGCGCGCGGGTTGGCTGGCCTTCAAGGAGCCGCTGGAGGTCATCGATCAGTTCGTGCGCGGTCTGATAGCGACGCGTTGGCTCCTTTTCAAGGAGTTTGCTGACCACCGTCTCAATATCGCCAGACAGCGAACGGTCGATGCGCCCGAGCGATGTCGGTACTTCATCGCGCACCACTGCCGCGGCTTCCAAAATGTTGCGGCGATCGACCGCGTACGGCATGCGTCCAGCAAGCGCCTCATAGAGCATCACTCCAAGTGCGTACAGATCGCTGCGCGTGTCAATTTCACTGGTGCCACCAAACTGCTCGGGGGACATGTACGGCACCGTGCCCACCAGTTCGCCGGGCATGGATTGCATGGTGACGCGCGAACTGTGCAGTTCATCGTCAACCACGCGAGCGACCCCGAAGTCAACAATCTTTGGTTGTCCACCCGCGGTGACAAGCACGTTTCCAGGCTTGAGATCGCGGTGAATGACGCCACATGCGTGTGCATGGGCAACGCCCTCTGCAATGTGCACGAAGAGTCGGAGAATGCCTTTGACTCCGATGTCATTGGTGCGCACCCACGTAGTCAGCGGGACCCCGTCCACGAATTCCATCACAAAGTATGGACGCGCCGGCGCGTGGCTATTGTCGGTGCCTGCGCCGTAGACGCGCGCGATGTACGGGTGCTCAAGGCGCCCAAGCAAGCGGACCTCGCGTCGGAATCGCGAAAGCGCAGTGGGATTCCAGACACCGCTTCCGAGCACCTTCACCGCGACAATTCGGTCAGTTTCTGGTTGTTGCGCGCGCAACACAATGCCGCTTGCCCCGTGACCAACCAGGCTGAGTACCGCGTACCCGCCGATGGTCTCCGGTATCGGTGTGGGTTCCGAGGCTTCATCAAGCACAATGCCAATGTCAAGCAGCGCACGGATGGTGGGCGTGCCGGCGCGGTCCTGCAGGATGAGCTCATTCAGTTCTGCACGGAGGCTGGGGTCTTGCACATCGCTGAGAAATCCCCGCAACGCATCGTCGGGCAGGTCGCGTGCCTCGGCGAACAGCGCATCAAGAAGAGTGAAGCGGGTAGCGGCGTCCATGGAAGTGACCATCGATGTTCAATCCACAGGAAGTGGCGGGATAAGCCTCATACGAATATTCCGATTTTTAACTCAGGCCGCTAATTCCTTGGCAAGCCATGCTTTCGCCATGCGCCAGTCGGACTCAACGGTGGTGAGGGAAATGCCCAGTGCGTCAGCAATTTCTTGGTGAGTGAGGCCCCCGAACAGCTTGGCTTCCACCACATTTGCTTTCCGAGCGTCCAGCGCTTCCAGGCGATTGAGCGCGTTATTGATGGCCAATACGTCCGCGGCATCAAGCCCGTCATCGGCCAAGGAAGCGGCCGTGTCGAGATGCACTCGCTCACGTGGCGCGTCACCTCCTCCGCGCTTTGCGGCACCCTTGGTTTCCGCGTGATTGATGAGAATCTGCCGCATCGCTTTCGCCGCAACGGCCATGAAATGCGCGCGGTCGTTGAAGGCCAACGGATCAACGCGCGCAAGTCGCAAAAAAGCCTCGTTCACCAAGGCGGTGGCTTGCAGCGTGTGCCCGGGGCGCTGCTGGCGCATGTAGTGCTGCGCCAACGCCCGGAGCTCGCCGTAGACCATCTCGGAGAGCTGGGCAGGGGGATTCATGGAGGTTCATACTAGCCCTTTACGGGGTGATTCCCGAAATCAGGTACCCCGCTTTGCAGCCGGATCCTGAAGGAACCACCGGCCTCCTCTGCACCTACCATTCGTGCCCTTATGACTACCCCTGCCTCTACGCCAGTTCAGACCATCGCCGTCATCGGAGCCGGGACCATGGGTTCCGGCATCGCGCTCACTGCCGCGCAGGCGGGCATCGCTGCGTTCCAGGTTGACCTGAGTGCGGCGCAGTTGGAGAAGGCCAAGGCCTACCACCTGAAGACGCTCGCGCGCGCGGTGGAGAAGGGCAAGTTGCAGCAGGCGGACGCAGACGCTGCGGCGAAGCGCATCTCCTACGTGGCCACCATGGCCGAGGCGAAGAGTGCGGACTGGGCCGTTGAAGCTGCCACTGAGAACGTGGAGATCAAGAAGAAGATCTTCAAGGAGATGGCTGCCACCTTCCCCGCGCACGCGGTGTTGGCGACGAACACGTCGAGCATCAGCATCACGGATCTTGCGAGTGCTGTTGGCGCGGACGCGCATCGCGTGATCGGCATGCACTTCTTTAATCCGGTGCCGATCATGGCGTTGGTGGAAGTGATCAAGGGACTGGCGACGAGTGATGAGACAACGCAGCGCACGATTGCACTTTCGATTGCTATGGGAAAGACGCCAGTGCCGGCGAATGACCGTGCCGGGTTTGTTTCAAACCGCGTGTTGATGCCCATGATTAACGAGGCGTTCTACGCATGCATGGAAGGCGTTGCCAAGCCAGAGGACATTGATCAGATCATGAAGCTCGGCTGCAATTTCCCGATGGGACCCCTGCGTTTGGCTGATTTCATTGGGCTTGACGTGTGTCACGACATCATGATGGTCTTGTACCGCGAGCTTGGCGATCAGAAGTTCTTCCCATGCCCAATGCTTCGGCAGTTGGTGCAGGCGGGCCGGCTTGGAGATAAGAGCGGACGCGGCGTGTTTGATTACGCAAAGAAGTAATGGCACTCCCAGCAGACATCGATCACTTGGTGTTCACGTGCGCTGACCTGGACGCAGGCATTGCATGGGCGGAGCGCACGTTCGGTGTGCGGCCAGTGCGTGGCGGCGCGCATCCGCAGTGGGGCACGCACAACGCGTTGATGTCATTGGGGCGCGAGCGTTACTTAGAACTCTTGGCGCCGGACCCAAACGCGCCGAGCGCGGGGCGCGCGAACGTTGCGGGGCGCGCGTTGTTTGGGATGGGCCTAGGTGCAAGTGTAGGTGCAGCTGATGGTGCCGCGCATGAAACGTGGCTAACGGCCGCGCCGCGGCTCACCACGTGGATGTTGCATTCGCGGACGATCGATCCGTTGCTCACGGCCGCGCTGCATGCGGGCGTTGACCTTGGGCGCGTCACTGCGGGATCACGGATGCGTGCCGATGGCACAGAAATCAGCTGGGAAATAGCAATTCCGCCGGCGCGACCGCTGGATGGATGCGTCCCCTGGTTGATTGACTGGGGCTGGAGCGCGCATCCAAGCATTGCGGCCCCGCAGGGCGCGCGTCTTGATTGGATGGAGATTGTGCACCCAGAACCCGAGCGCGTGCGCCGCGCGCTGGATGCAGTGAATTGTCGCGGTTTGGATGTTCGTCAGGGGAGCGAGCCCGGGATACGCGTGGGTGTGGCGTGTCCGCGCGGGGTGGTGGTGGTGTGAGGGGTTTCACTTCACCCCACACAAAGTCACCGCAACGCCACCGCCTCCGCATCATCAATCGCAACGCTTGAGCCAACGTGTCCGATGTCCCAATCGGAGGTCGATTCCACCAACGCCATCGGGGTGTTGTTGACGGTGATGCATTGCTCACCGGGCTGCGTGCTGCAACCGATCGCAAGGATCATGTGCGGCGTGTTGCCGTTCATGCAGTAGACGAGTGCGAGCGGGGTGTCCGTGTCGATGCTGCGGATGAGCGTTGCAAGAAGCAGGCTCTTGGTATCGCAGTCACCGCCGTCAAGGAGTGCTTCGGCGGGAGTACGCAGGCCGCAGCGGGTCTTGCCGTCATCAACAAGGTCGTTGCGGTGATCATCGACTTTGTGATACGGAATGGCGTTTTGCACGTAGCTTGTGAGCGCTTCGATACTTTGCCGAGCGGATGGCTGCGTGCGCGGGTTGTTCCAGTAGGCGTTGATGATGTCGATGGCAACGCCGCGCACGGCGGGCGCGGATTGGTCAAGAATCCACTGGTGATCAGGGGCAATTCCATCAACCGTGCAGGTGATGCCGTGCTGCGCCAATGTTTGGGTGACGGCTTGTTCAATGGCGGCAAGGGCGCCCGGAGTTTGGCGGTAAGCGATTGATTCCAAAGCGGCGGATGGGAATCCAAAGTGACGCTCAAGCGCATCGGCACGTGCGGTGTCGATGGCGGACGGGATACGGAACGCGGCGGGCGCGCATCCGGAGCGCATGAATTTGGTGTCAGCATCGCGGCGGACGATGCATGTTTGATCATCAGTCCAATCGACGAAGGCGATGTTGCGGAAGCGAGCGCGCGGTGCTGAGAATTCGTGCGGCGATTCGTACCAGGCGCGGAACGTAGCGTTCTCTGGCATGGCCAGAATGCTGGCGAGCGCGGCGGCGATATTGACTGGAGTTGCAGCAGAGTTCGCGTCGTTCGCCGTGGTGGTGTTCAGCTCGCCGGGCGTGGATGGCGTGGCGGGAACGGTTGGAACGTTCGGGGCGTTTGCGGGCGAATTGGCGTTCGGTGCGTTGGCAGGTGCTGGATCAATCGCACGCGGCGCGCGGCGCGTCATAGAACCCTTGCGCGTGGGTCGAGCGCGTGCCGGTGAACGAGCACCGCTCGGCGTGGACATCGGCGTGGAAAGCGCGGGACCGCCGGGCGTGGTGGCGGCAGGCGGAGCAGCGGCGAATGCCGGCTCGATGGTGATCACGGCGAGAAGGATGCCGGACGCGATGGTGGCGATACGCATGGATGGAGTTTAGGGGGGTGGGCGGTTTAGGCCCACAAAGAATCTCTGACTTACGTTGGCTTGGGAGTGGCAAGCTCGCGGCGAATAATTTCTAGCAAGCCCTTGATCCGCGCGTCAGAAATACCCTGGCGCTTTTTGGCAATGTAGTCACTCACTTCTTTGCAATCGATTGAATCCCCGGCCGGCACCAGTTTCGTTTCCTTCAGCCCAGCTGCGGGATCAGCCTTCTTTTCTGCATCAACTTCTCGCTGCATCACAGCGCCCCAGGCTTGCCCGGCCGCTCCATTGCTCGACCCGCGATACATCTCCCCGCGAGCTCCCCGGTCGCGGTTGTTCGAGCTGCGCCCGTTCGGCGCGTGCCAACGTCCATAGTCGTCCCAGTAGCCATTCAATTCGTGGTCTCGTTGCTGGTCATTGCGGCTTTCGCGGGCAGCTTCCTTCGCAGCTCTGATGGCGGCGGCCTTCTGCGCGAAGTCTGCCGCAATCTTCTTTGAATACGCAGTCGCTTCTGACTGGTAGCTCGCCTCTGCAGCCGCAATCGCCGCGCGAATACCCGCGATGCTCTCTGGTCCCAACTTCGCAGTTGCTCCCGACACTAAGTCGCTCGGGCCGGAGGCGGGCGATCCCATGCGGAATCGCAAAGTGTCCGCAGCGGTCTTTGCGACCATGGTCATGTCGCTCATCAGAGCATCAAACTCCTGCAAGGCGGGTTGGAAGTCTTGCCCCAGGATGCGCGCCCAGCTCCAGTAGACAACGGTACCGGTCGGTTGCAAGGTCCCGAGTGTTGCTACCCGCCCGGATGTTCCGGTGCCGACAAGTTCAACACCAGTGGCCTTGGTTCGAACGGCCAGGAACTTCGGCTTCCCTGGGAGTTCGAGCATGGCGGATGTGACGGCACTGTTCGCGCGGGCAACAATCAGCTTTGTTTCCTTCACGTCCTTCAGCGAATCCAGCGTTCGGGAAAAGTCTTTCGCCGTGAATGTGAGATTCGAAGTTGAAGTTTGTGGCGCCGAACTCACTGGCGCACTCGCTGGCGTTTGACCGGGGGCAGAGCCAAGGCATGGGGCAAACACGATTGATAGGAGGATGGCTTGGCCGGTGAATTTCATGATGAATTCCATTGCTTCGAAGCGGACATCTCGATACGGCGATGCTGCTGGGATGCGGCGCCCCCGTCAACACCTTCAAATGTATTGGCAATGCATACGGATTTCAATCACAAATCATCGGAAATCGTCATTGTTACCCGGCCCCGCCACGTTTTAGGACTGGATTCTGGTGCTGCGGTCCGGGCTCCGCAGCGTCAAGGTTGGCAGCGTCAATAGCGCCGACCTTGGTGACGCCTCTCGCATTGGGGTCATTGCCCGGGCTGGTAAGCGCCCCATCAATCTCTGTATGACCGTTCGTGGATCGTTCGTAAACTTGTAAATCACCATGCTTCAACTCATCCATATCGTTACAACAATCATCGTGTCCTTGGGCCTGGTTGGCGCACCGCCGGCACCCGATTGCGCGACGAAGGTGACGTTAGCGTCGAGTCAATTTGCTGAGTTGTGCACTGCGCTCCAAGATGCGCATGGCGTGATCAAGGAGTCCGTGATCGCGAGCGTTTGCGAAGAGGAATTGCGAAAGAAGAAGTCGGACGAGAAGGGCGGTACCGACTGGCGCTGTCAATCGGAGCTGGATAGCGCCAGCGATAAGTGCAAGAATCTCAAGCGTGAACTGACGAAGTTGGCGCAACGAGTCGAGAATAAGTGGAACGCAGCACAAGGCACCGCGAAGGGCTGCTCAGAAGAGAAGTACCCATGGGACGGTCAGCAAGCCGAAGTAGCTAGCGCGGTGAAGGCGCTCAAGCCAGTGTTCAATGACGTCAATTCATCAAAGACTGCCGCGAAAGGCAAGCTCGCGAAGATGTGGGCGAATATCCAGGACTATGCGGGGAAGCTTCCTAAATGCCTTCCGGCTGTAAAGGCGATTGATTTGATGCCCGCCAAGGTCACTGTACCTTGCATTATGGAGACAGTGATTATTCACAGCTGAACGGGGTCGTTTCGGAATCGTCGCACCCGTCTCGCATTTCTGCTCGACTATCGCCATGAACTCGCCGACAGCGCCCTCCAGCGCCCTCGCTTCCGCGTTACTCACAGCGCCCCCCACTCCCGCCCACCGCCGGGGCTATCAGCACCTACCCACGCATCGGCACTGGAGCATTCAGCCGCCGATGATTGGTGCGATTGCGGATGTGATCGCCATCGTCCTGTACTCCGTATGGATCCTGGTGGAACACCCGGAAGAAAAATGGCGGCTCGTCTACAGACTTGGTCGCCTCTTAACACTCAACGAAGATCCGCTTGGTGCGGTCGCGGGCTCCGTCGCCAGTTTCATGGACTGGATGCCGATTGCCGCACAGGTATTGGCCACCATCGCCG
>Ga0247833_1002941_pt1 | contig 23767 bp, 19 predicted proteins | sample LaCruzMarch2015__7_FD_187117 | JGI IMG/M metagenome (GOLD analysis project Ga0247833, IMG submission 187117) | Freshwater microbial communities from meromictic Lake La Cruz, Castile-La Mancha, Spain - LaCruzMarch2015_8m | ecosystem: Environmental > Aquatic > Freshwater > Lake | place: Spain... | reverse complement strand
GAGGGGGGCTTCGGCCGGCCCCTTCCCCCGGAGGGGGGAGGCTGGGAGGGGGGCTTCGGCCGGCCCCTTCCCCCGGAGGGGGGAGGCTGGGAGGGGGGCTTCGGGGGAGGCCAGGAGGGGGGCTTGCAGGGCGGGCCGTGATGGATGGTGCGAGAGCAGATGGAGGGCATCGGTGACGATGAGTTCCTGATGCTGCTCCTCGTGGGCGAGGCCCAGGCGGAGGATCGGGGCGATGGACCGCAGGGTCTCGTCGTCAGCGGTCTCGATGAGCCGGGTGACGGCCGCGTCCACCTGGCGACGCCACTGCCCCACGATGACGCCGTCGGGGCGGGTCATGAGACCCCGTTGGGCCCGCGGCACCCGGGCGCCGACGCCGTCGTAGTAGGAGTTGAACAAGAAGCTGAACTGGGCGTCCCACGGCGGGATGCCCCGTGGCCCGAGGAGAAACTGCTCGAAGAACCAGGTGGTGTGGGCCCGATGCCATTTGGTGGGGCTGGCGTCGGGCATGGACTGGACCTGCTGGTCCTCCGGCGACAACAACGACGCCAGGGCCTCCGTCCGACGACGAACACGCTGGAAGGCCGCCACCAGCGACGACGGTTCGAGGGATGGCGTGGCTGGCACAGGCGTCATCGTCCCACTGTACGGATGCGGGGGCCCGGGACCAACACCCCCGACACCCACGGGCCCTGCCCGTCACAGCCCCCTCGACGATGGGACGCGAAGCTGCGACCCACGTCCCATGCTTGCCTGGCTTGAAAACCTGCCGCGACCGGCGCCGAAGAACGTCACCATCCGCGTCAAGAAGACCGCCGAGCGCCATCTGCGCCACGGTCATCCCTGGCTGTTCGACCAGGCCATCGCCAACCAGAGCCATGAGGGCGCCGCCGGCGACCTCGTCGTCGCCTTCGACGAGAAGCGGGGCTTTTTGGCCCTGGGTCTGTACGACCCCCGCTCTCCCATTCGCGTCAAGGTGCTGCACAGCAAGAAGCCCATCGCCGTCGACGATGCTTTCTTCGCCGGCCGCATCGACGCCGCCATCGCCCGCCGTGAGAGCCTGCAGGGCACAGACACCGACGGCTACCGCGTGGTCCACGGCGAAAACGATGGACTGCCGGGCCTGGTGGTGGACCGCTACGCCGACACCCTCGTCATCAAGCTCTACAGCGCCTGCTGGATCCCGCGCCTGGCCCAGGTGGTCCCGCCCCTGGTGGCGGCATTGTCGCCGAAGCGGATCGTGCTGCGGCTGTCGCGGGGCGTGGCCAAATATCCTGAAGACCTCGCGGGTCTGAAGGATGGCGACGTCGTGGCTGGTCCCCCGCTGGATGGTCCGGTGCTCTTTCACGAGCGGGGCCTGGTCTTTGAGGCAGACCCGGTGGCGGGCCAGAAGACGGGCTTCTTCCTCGACCAGCGCGACAACCGCGCCATCGTGGAGTCCTTGTCGGCGGGCAAGCGCGTGCTCAACGTGTTCTCGTACTCGGGGGGCTTCTCCGTCGCTGCCGCCCGCGGCGGCGCCAGCCACGTCACCAGCGTCGACCTGAGCCGCCCCGCTCTCGATGCCGCCCGCCGGACCTTCGCCCACAACCTGCATCATCCCGGCGTCGCCGCCTGCGACCACCTCGTCATCCCCGGCGACGCCTTCGACGTCCTCAAGGACCTCGCCCGGCGGGAGCCCTTCGACATCGTCGTCATCGATCCGCCATCGTTTGCCAAGAGTGCCACCGAGGTCGACGGCGCCCTCATCGCCTACGCCCGCCTGACGGCCCTCGGCCTCGCCGTCACCGCCAACAACGGGCTGTTGGTGTTGGCCTCGTGCAGCAGCCGGGTGGACCGCCAGCAGTTCCGCGACAACGCTGAGCTTGCTGCCAACGAGTTCGGTCGCCCCCTCCACGTCGTCGACGAGACCGGCCACGCGGTGGATCATCCCATTGGCTTCCCCGAGGGCGCCTATCTGAAATGCCTCTACTGCCGCCCCGGTGACAAACGATGACACCAGAGACTGCGACGGCCCCGGCCACGACATCGTCCACGACGTCAGCGACGACTTCGACCATCGTGTTGCACCACCTGGACCATTCGCGGTCCCACCGGATCCTGTGGCTCCTCGAGGAGCTGGGGCTGCCCTGCACCCTGAAGGTCTACCAGCGGGACAAGGCCCTGCGGGCGCCGCCGACGTTGCGGGCGGTGCATCCACTGGGGCACGCGCCGGTGCTGGAGATTGACGGCGTGGTGTTCGCCGAGAGCGGCGCCATCATCGAGACCGTCGTCGAGCGCTTCGGTGCCGCAAGCGGGTTGCGCCCGGCGCCGTCGTCGCCGGCCTTCCGCCACTGGCGCTACTTCCTGCATTACGCCGAGGGCTCGTTGATGCCGCCCCTGCTGGTGGGCCTCATCACCGAACGCCTGCGCACGGCGCCATTGCCGTTCTTTGTGAAGCCCATCCTGAAGACCGTCGCCGACCAGGTCGACGCCGCCTACACCCGGGGCGAGATCGACAACCACGCGGCGTTTCTCGAGGACCATCTGGCCTCGCGGGCCTACTTCTGCGGCGACACCTTCACCGCCGCCGACATCCAGATGGTCTACGGCGTCACAGCCCTCGTGGAGCGTGGCGGGGTCCCGGCCCCGCGCTGCGCCGCCTGGCTGAAGCGGGTCAACGAACGACCGGCCGCGGTGCGGGCCCTGGCCAGGGGTGGCCCGATGATGTCACCGGTGACGAGATGAACACACTGTTTGTCGAGGACGCCCGCCTGCATGATGGCGGCTTCTTCGGCGTGTGGCGACGTGGCGACGTGGTGGGGGTGCGCATCACGGGGCCCCTCACCGACGAGCGCAATCCCGTCTGGCGGGCCTGGCTCGATGCCCGCTTCGCCGTCGACGGCTGGCCCCGCTTCATCGCCCTCGACGTCAAGGACGCCATTCCGGCGGCGTCGCTCCCCAAACGTTTGCAGACGGCCATCTGGGGCAAGCAGGCCCTGTCAGCCATCGAGTTTGGCAGCATCCAGCTGGGGCGCGAGGCCAGCGTCTCGCTGACCGTGCGGGCCACCCTGCGCATCGCGGGCATGGCCAACGTTGCCCTGCACACCACCGACGACGCCTTCGACGCCGACGTGGCCCAGATGCTGGCCGGGGTGTGTCCGACGACAACCACCCGCACCGACGCTGCCCGCTAGAGCCCGGGGAACCGGCGTCGTGCCGTGGAACCATCGTGGAACCATCGTGGAACCATCGTGGAAACGGCGTCGTACCATCGTGGAACCAGTTCCGTACATTGTGGAACCTGCGTGGAACCCGGGCGTGACGCTGGCGGCGTGGTGACCGTCGGCGTCCATGCCGGATGACGCTGTCAATGAACGTGCGAGCTACTTCTTGCCGGGAACAGCCTTGGGGGCCTGCTTGGCGTCGTGCGCCGACTTGTCGTTCTTCTTCTGGGCCGTGTCCTGCTTCTTGTTCTTGTCTTTGGACTTGGGGGATTTGTCGCCCATGGGGACCACCTGCGTTGCTGACGTCGGGTCACGACCGCCACCCCAGGACTCCCACGCCGACGGCAGGGAGCTGGGGCACCGGTCTGCCCGCCCTCACCCTACTCCTGATGATCCCGGGCTGCGCGTTTGCCCGGCGAATGGGGCAGCCCTGGCACCCCGCTGGGCGAAGAGGGCCAGGTTGCGGGCGCTGACGTCGGCGCCAAACAGGGTTCCCACCGCCACCTGAAAGCCCTGCTCCTCAAGCAACACCGCCCGGTCGAGGAGCACAAAGACCTCGAGCAAGCGCCCCAGCAGCCCCCGGGGCAGCCCACGGCGGCGACGGCGACCATGGCTGATGGCGGCCTGACGGGCGGCCTCGCGGATGCTGTCGTCGTCGGGCACCCGCAGCCCCCGCAGGGAGAAGGCCCGGCCAACCAGGGTCGAAAGGGGCTTGTGGGCGGCCCGGCGATTCAAGCCCGCAATCTCGGCTCCCGCCCCACCGACGACGACACCATGCTGCTGCAACAACAGCCGCAGGGCCAGCCGACGCTCCCGCGCCGCCAGGTTTTCTGTGCGCGTGGCCTCGACCCCGACGTCGCCGGCCGCCAGATTGCTCAGCCCAAGCAAGGCCTTTGGCACCGTGCAGCGTCGGCCGAGGTCACCGGGCAAAGCGCTGAGGGGCCGACGCTCGGCGGCCCGCCGCTTCTGCAGACAACAGCCCACCAGACCGAGGGCGACGACACCGACGTCGCCATGCCCGCTGGCGGCGCTGACGTCGCCGACGTCGTGCCCGCTGGCGGCGGCCCGCTCGACCATCACGTCGCCGAGTTCCCCGCAGGCATGCAGGCCCACCACGCAGTCGCCATCGGCGAAGACATCGACGTCGGCCAACACGTCGGTGGTCTGAAACGTCGGCAAAAGCGGCGCCAGTGACGACGACGACGATGACGACGGGGTCGTGCGGGCCAACTGCTCGGCGCGGTCCACCAGCCGGGGATTGCGCTCCAGCCCCACCACGGGCGACGACACCAGGGCCTGCAACTCCCGGGTCAGATGACCGTGCCCCGAACCGACGTCGACCACCCGTCGGGCATCGGTGAGCAACGGCGTGAGACGAGCGGCAAAGGCCTCCACCTGGGCCTGCTTGCGGGGACGTTGATGTTGGTGGTCCGTCTGACGGAGCGTGGGGCTCGACGACACCACCGGCAGCGCACACACCTCGCGCAGGCCATCGACGAACTGCAGCAACGATGGTGGCGTCGTCGTCGGCCACACCGCCTGCAGTCCCCGGGCCTCAAGCCCATCGAGTTCCTCGTCGCTCAACGCCAGCAACCACGTGGTCCAACCCCGCCGGGTCAAGGCGGCGCTGTCGTCGTCGTCATGGTCTGCGCTGCTGTCGTGCCCGTCGTGCCCGTCGTGCCCGGCCCCGTGGCTGTCGGGGAGGTCGTCGAGGAGGTCGCGGGCGTCGGCGAGCAACCGGGCGGCGACCTCGAAACGTGTCCGCAACGACGACAACAACGACGACGACGACGACGACGACGACGACGACGACGACACGGCTATTTCAGGCGACAGCGCTTGGCGCAGTCGCTGGCGGACTCTTTGAGCTGGGCCTGTTCGTTCTGGCTGAGGCCCCGGTTGCGGCTCCATTCCAGAATGCCCCGGGCACAGGGGACCTTCTCGACGCAGCCCGCCAGGGACGCGAGGTCGGCGCGGGTCCCGGCATCAAGGCCCGGCGCCACGGGTGTCGGTGCCGGCGACGGGGCCGGACGCGGGGTCGGTCGCACCGGCGTGGGGCGGGGGCGCGGGGTGGCGACGAGGGTCGCCCGGCCGGTGCCTCCATCAGGGGACTCCATGTCGGCGACGCCGGCGATGGCGGCGACGACGGCGGCTCCGGCGGCGGCTTCGACACCGGGGTCGGCACCGCCACCCCCATCGTGACCCGCCCCATCAACGGCAGCAGCGACGGGGCCCGCCAGGGTGCCAGCATCAAGCACCGTCGGCGGTGTCAACGCCGACGACGGGACGGAGGACGGGGCGGAGGACGGGGCGGAGGACGGGGCGGGGAAGGCATCGACGATGGGTTCGAGGGCTGGATCAACGGTGGGATCGCCGGGCTGGCCACCGGTGGTGGCGACGACGAGGGACGAGCCGGGCCGAATGGCGACCATGGCCAACACCGTCAGCAGGGCCCCCACGGCCAGGCCAGCGGCGGCGAAGGCCCCCGCACGGGGACCCTTCTGTGGAGACGATGCCGCGAGTTCGGGGAGCGGCGCGGTGGCCGACGACAACGGCGGCATGGACATGGCCCGGCGGCTGCGGTCCACCAGCACGGTGGTTGGGATGGAGCCAAAGGCGGGCGTATGGGATGGCAACGCCAACGTGGTGGCGATGGACTCGAACTGGCCCTCGTCGTCGTCGATGCTCTGGCCGGGTCCAAGGACCGCAGCGCCGCCCGTCGCACCAGCGGTGGCGGCGGCGGCGGCCCGGGCCTGGAGTTGCTCCAGGGTGACGTCGACGGTGCGCAGCAGGGCCCGGTGTTCGGCACCGAGATCGCCAAACAAGGCCCGCAGATGGCGGCGGACATCGCGGGGAGCAGCGACGTTGCCCGTGTCGCGGGCCCAGGCGCTGAGGGCCTCGCCGAAGTCGGCACAGGTGCTGAAACGGTCCGTGGCCGCCGGGCTCAGGGCCCGGTCGAGGACCGCCCGCAGGGCGGGGTCGAGGCTGTGCCAGCGGGCGGGGCGGTGGGTGCCACCGCCGACGATCTCCCACACCTGCTGTTGGCTGAGCCCCTCGAAGAAGCGCTCCCCCAGCAGCAGCTCGGCCAACATGATGGCGGCGGCGAATTGGTCCGAGCGGCCGTCGACGACTTCGCCGCGGGCATGCTCGGGAGACATGTAGCTCAGCTTGCCGAGGACGGCCTCGCCGTCGCTGTCGGTGGTGTTGGCCCGGGTGGTGGCAATGCCGAAGTCGATGAGCTTGGTGTCGCCGTCGACGCCCAACAACACATTGTGGGGGGAGACATCGCGGTGAACGATGCCCAGGGGCGCGCCGCTTTTGACGTCGACAAAGCGGTGGGCATAGTCGAGGGCTTCCAGCACCTCGCCCACGATGTGCAGCGCGATGGCGGTGGGCACTGGACCGGCGGCAGCCACCGTGCGCAGGTCGCGCCCGACGACGTATTCGAGGGCCACATACAGGCGGGACCCGACGCGACCGACGTCAAAGACCGGGCAGATGTTGCGGTGGCTGAGCTGCACCACGACGCGGGCTTCGTCGGCAAAGCGGGCCAGCAGCTGGTCGTCGTCGGCGCGGTCGTCGCGGAGCATCTTGAGGACGCAGTGCTTTTCGAAGCCGAGCAGCATGCCGTGCTTGGCCAGGTAGACATCGCCCATGCCACCGCGCCCCACCCGGGCGAGGAGCAAATAGGGCCCCAGGGGCCGCGGCAGGATCTCGTTGTGCGGCATGGTGTCGTCGTCGTCGCTGTCGTCGTCGCTGTCGTCGTCGCGGTCGTCGGCGCGGTCGTCGGCGCCGGCAGCGGTGGTCCTCGGTGCTCGTGGTGGTCTATGGCATCGAATCGAGGGAGAAAAGTGGCCGGGGACCCTGGCTCATTCTGGTGACGACGGCGACGGTGCCACCGCAGCGTCGGCGCCCTTCGGGGGCGGGGTCTCCAGGGTGATGCGACCCAGACGGCCGCTGCGGAAGTCATTGAGCAACACCGCTGCCGCCTTGGCGATGGTGTCGGGGGCCGTGATGGAGCGGGCCCGCACGATGTGCTCGAGGAGGGCCATGTTGTCGAAGGGACCGACGCCGCTCTTCAGGGCAACGTTCGCCGGAAAGGGGCCAAAGCGCTTGGCGAGGAGGGCCGGGTAGTCCTGCAGCAGGCGCTGACCGAGGTTCAGGGCGACCTCGATCTCGTCGTAGGCGTTGCGGCCGATGCTGTGGCTGATGGCGAGCTTGACGGCGACTTCTTGATCGAGCCGGGGCCACAGCATGCCGGGGGTGTCGATGATGATGACGCCGGGGTTGATGGTGTGGCGGTTCTGGACCTTGGTGATGGCGGGTTCGTCACCGACGTTGGCCACGTTGCGGTGGAGCAACGTGTTCATCAGGGTGCTTTTGCCCACATTGGGGATGCCGAGGATCATCAAGCGGAGCTGGTCCTGGGGCGTGCCACGGCCGGGGGCCAGGGCCAGGCAGGCCTTGACGATGCGGGCCACCTCGCTGCCCTTGCTCGCCGTCAACGCGATGGCCCGGGTCTGGGGCTGGGCGTTGTAGTGCTCAAGCCACAGGGCGGTGAGGGCGGGGTCGGCGACGTCGGCCTTGTTCAAGATCTTCAGCGCCGGCTTCTTGGCCTCGCGACGAAGCTCTTCCACCAGCGGGCTCTTGGAGGCCCCGGGCACCCGGGCGTCGATCACCTCAATGACGACGTCGGTCCGGCGCATGGTTGCCACCACGTCGCGGCGGGCGGTGGCCATATGTCCGGGGAACCACTCGATTGTCATGCCCGAGCCGTAGCAGGCTGCAGCGGAAACGGTCAGGGGATGTGCAGGGGAGCCAGGGCCTGCCGCAGCGACGACAGGGCCTCGTGACCGGCCTTGCTGCCGGCGACGACGTCGACGACGGCGGCGTGGGGCACACAGCGGGTCAGCAGCACGCCGTTTGGCGCCTCAAACACCCGTTGGCCCAGCTGGCGGAGCCGCACCGGGTCGACCACCAACAGCACGTCGACCTGGTGCCGTTTGCCGACGACGGCGTCTCTGGCTGGCGCCAGGTGCACGTGGCTGCGGGCGGCGGCGTGGACCCCGGCGCTGTCGCTGTGGCGGTCGAGGATGGCGCGGGCGGCGAGGACGGCGGTGCCGTGAAACAGCGGCTCGGTGTCCGTGCGCTCCCGCCAACTGCCCTCGAGGCCATCGAGGGTCACCGGGGTCCCCTCGAGGGAGTGGCCCTGAACCGCCCGGATGATGTCGCCGTTCGCCGTGGGGCGGACCTCGAAGCGGGCCTTGGTGTTGTCCGCCACGATCTCATCGAGCTCAAGGCGGCCCAGCCGCAGCACCCGCAGGACGTCAGTGACGGCGGCGAAGCCGGCGCTGCTCATGGTCAGCCCGCTCTCGATGGCGCCATGGCGCAACAGCCAGGACACCTTCGTGGAACGCCGACGAAGCAGCGCGGGGTCGGCCTTCGGTGTGGATGGGGGTGTGGTGGGGCGAGACATGGACGGGGTCATCATGGCGGATCTCCTGGTTGCCTGCACCGTAGGGACAGGCCGTCGCCGCCGGAACTTCAGAGATGACATAAATCATCAGCTATTCTGATACTTGAACTCATGGATCTCGATGCCCTGGGCGCCCTGCTGGCGTTCGTCGACGCCGACTGCAACCTGACCCGCGCGGGGTTGGCCCTTGGCCTGTCCCAGCCGGCGGTCCACGCCCGCCTGACGGCCCTGGGCCGCTCCCTCGACGTCACCCTTTATGAGCGTCGGGGTCGACGGCTGGTGCTGACCCCGGCGGGCATCACGGTGTTGGCCCGGGCCCGGGAGATGGTGGCCAGCGAGCGCCTGCTGCGGGCAGAATTGCAGGGCCGTCACGACGACGACGCCGTCACCATGGCCTGTGGCGAAGGCGCCCTCGTCCACGTGGTGGCCGAGCGGGTGGCCGTCATGGCCCGGCAGCATCCGGGCCGGCTGCGCTTCCTGGTGAGAGACGGTCCCCAGGCCGTCGACGCCGTGCGCCGCGGCGATGCCCAGCTGGCGGTGGTGGCGGGGCCAGCGGCGTTTTCGTCACCGGACCTGCGGGCGACGACGTTGCTGACGTCACGCCTGGTGGCCATCGCCCCCCGCTTGAGGTCGGGACGCTCGGGGAGGTCCTTGCTTGGTCCGGGCCCGTCCCTGGGCATGGCGGCCCTCTGTGCCCTGCCCCTGATTGTGCCTCCCGTCGGGCGTCCCCTGCGCACCACCCTCGACGAGGCGGCGGCGGCCGTCGGCCAGCGGCTGCGGGTGCAGGTGGAGGCCAGCGGCTGGGAGGCCGTGACCCGGCTTGTGGCCCTCGGCGTCGGCGTCGGCGTCATCAACGACGTCGTCAGCACCACAGGGCTTGTGCGAATGCCCATCGAGGGCCTGCCAGCGGTGACCTACCGGGCCCTGCGCCGACGGGGCCGCATCCCGGCCATCGTCGACGACGTCGTTGCCGCCATGGCGGCAGCACCCGTCTGACCCGCCTGAGGGTCGGTGGCAGCGTGATCGACGCGCTGCGCCATGGGCGAGATCCCACGCCAACCACGTGGAAACGCACACGCTCCGGACGCTGGCAGCGGTCCCTGTCGTCGACGTTCTTCATGGGCGGCCCCCCCAGGGCCTTGGCATGGGTCGTGGAGCAGGCGGGCCATGCCGACTCGTCCCCTTCGCATCGAGAAAGACCCTCGCCGTCAGGGCGTGATGCCCAATCTGCCCCTGGAGCGGCCACCGTTTTCCTGGGACGAGGCGCGCAAAGCCCTCGACGGGCTCCCGGGTGGCGGCGTGAACATCGCCTGGGAGGCGGTGGAGCGGCACGTGGCCCATGGCCGGGGCGCAAAGACCGCGCTGCGGATCATCAAGAAGCGCGGGCCTGCCGAGGACATCAGCTACGGCGCCCTGTCGGCGCGCATGAGCCGCTTCGCCAACGTGCTGCAGTCCCTGGGCGTGGCCCCCGGTGAGGCGGTGTTTTCCCTGCTGGGTCGGCAGCGGGAGCTCTACGTGTCGGCCCTCGGCACGTTGAAGGCCGGGCGCGTGTTTTGTCCGCTGTTCTCGGCGTTTGGTCCCGAGCCCATCGCCACCCGCCTGGGCATTGGCGAGGGGCGGGTCCTCGTCACCACCCAACGGCTGTACGAGCGCAAGGTGCGCGGCATCCGCGATCAACTCCCCAAGCTCGCGTACGTCATCGTCGTCAGCGACAGCGACGCCCCCGTCGTCGTCACCGATGCCGACGCCGCCGCCGGCGTCCGCAGTTGGGACGCGCTGATGGCTGACGCCAGCGAGACGTTCCAGACGGCTTCGACGACGGCGGACACGCCGAGCGTCATGCACTTCACCTCGGGGACCACGGGCAAACCAAAAGGGGCTCTGCACGTCCACGGCGCCGTCGTCGTCCACCTGAGCACGGGTCGCTCGGTCCTCGATCTCCACGACGACGACATCTATTGGTGCACGGCGGACCCGGGCTGGGTGACGGGCATGTCCTACGGCATCATCGCTCCCCTGTGCTGTGGGGTGACCTCGATTGTCGACGAGGCCGACTTCGACGCCGAGCGCTGGTACCGCATCCTCGCCGAGCAGAAGGTGACGGTCTGGTACACGGCGCCCACGGCGGTGCGCATGCTCATGAAGGCTGGCGCCGAATTGCCAAAGCAGTTCGATCTGTCGGCGTTGCGTTTCGCGGGCAGCGTCGGCGAGCCCCTCAATCCCGAGGCCGTGTGGTGGGGGCACGAAGTCCTTGGCCTGCCCTTCCACGACAACTGGTGGCAGACAGAAACTGGCGGCATCATGATGGCCAACACCGCCGCCATGCCCATCAAGCCCGGGTCCATGGGCAAGCCCATCCCCGGCGTGGAAGCCGCCATCGTCCACGTCGGCGACGATGGCACGGTCACGGTGGTGAACGACGCCGACGTCGAGGGTGAGCTGGCGTTGAAGCCTGGCTGGCCCTCGATGTTTCGCACCTACCTCCACGAGACCGCCCGCTACGACAAGTGCTTCAAGGGTGGCTGGTATTTGAGTGGCGACCTCGCCCGTCGCGATGCCGATGGCTCCTACTGGTTCGTGGGGCGCGCCGACGACGTCATCAAGAGCGCGGGCCATTTGATTGGTCCCTTCGAGGTCGAGAGCGCCTTGATGGAGCATGCCGCCGTGGCCGAGGCCGGCGTCATCGGCAAGCCCGACGACGTGGCTGGCAACATCATCAAGGCCTTCGTGGTGACAAAGCCAGGCATCGAGCACACGCCAGCGTTGCGCGACGAGCTGTTGGGCTTTGCCCGGACCCGCCTTGGTCCGGCGGTGGCGCCCCGGGAGATCGACCTCGTGGCGGACCTGCCCAAGACCCGCAGCGGCAAGATCATGCGACGGCTGTTGCGGGCCCGGGAGCTTGGGCTGCCCGAAGGCGATGTCTCGACGTTGGAAGGGAGTGCCTCATGAGCGCCGAGAACGCGACGACGCTGGACCGCGACGATGCCCGCCGCCTGTACGAGGAGATGCTGCTCATCCGTCGTTTCGAGGAGCGCTGTGTGGAGCTCTACGGCGCCGGCAAGATCCGCGGCTTCATGCACCTGTACGACGGCGAAGAAGCCATCGCCGTCGGCGTCTGTGAGGCCTTGATCCCCGAAGACGGCATCGTGGCCACCTACCGGGAGCACGGCCAGGCCCTGGCCAAGGGGTTGCCGCCGGGGGAGATCATGGCCGAGCTCTACGGCAAGACCTCGGGCAGCAGCGGCGGCCGCGGCGGCTCCATGCACATCTTTGACACCAGCCGCTTCTTCTTCGGCGGCAACGCCATCGTCGCCGGTGGCCTCCCCGTCGCCGTCGGCCTGGCCCTGGCCGACAAGATGCTTGGCCGTCATCGGGTCACCGTCTGCTTCTTCGGCGAGGGTGCCGTCGCCGAGGGGGAATTTCACGAATCCCTCAACCTGGCGTCGTTGTGGCGGCTGCCAGTGGTCTTTGTCTGTGAAAACAACCTCTACGCCATGGGCTCGGCCCTGCACCACGACGAAGCGGGCACCGACGTGGCCGCCAAGGCGAAGGGGTATGCGATGGCAGCCCAGCAGGTCGATGGCATGGACCTCATGGCCGTCCTCGACGCCTCTCGGCGGGCGGTGGCCATGGCCCGCCAGGGCGCCCCGGTGTTGTTGGAGATGCGCACCTACCGCTTCCGGGCCCACTCCATGTTCGACGCCCAGAGCTACCGCGACAAGGCCGAGATCGAGCGCTTCAAGGAGCGGGATCCCATCCCCGGATTCTTCAAGGCCGCCCAGGAGCAGGGCCTCCTTGACGCCGCCGACCTCGACGCTGCTGAAGGACGGGTCCGTCGCATCGTCGACGACGCCGTCGCCTTCGCCGAAGCCGGCGAATTCGAGTCGGTGACGACGTTGTTGCGTGGTGTGGTGGCTGAGCGGACCGCTGAACGGACTGTTGAACGGACGGGTGGCCGATGAGCACGATGACCTATCGCGAGGCCTGCAAGCAGGCGGTCCGCCAGTGTCTGCAGGAAGAGCCCCGGGCCTTCATGATGGGCGAAGACATCGGCGACTACGGCGGCTGTTATGCGGTCTCCAAGGGCTTGCTCGCCGAGTTTGGCCCCGAGCGCATTCGCGACACGCCCCTGGCGGAGAGCGGCTTCGTCGGCGCCGGCGTGGGGGCGGCCATGGGTGGCATGCGGCCCATCGTGGAGATCATGACCTGCAACTTCGCGTTGTTGGCCCTCGACCAGCTCATCAACAACGCTGCCACCATCCGCCATATGTCGGGAGGCAAGATCGGGGTGCCCCTGGTGGTGCGGATGGCGACGGGGGGCGGCCGGCAGTTGGCGGCCCAGCACAGCCACAGCTTCGAGGGCTGGTTTGCCCACGTCCCCGGCCTGCGCATCCTGGTGCCGGCGACGGTGACCGATGCCCGGCACATGTTGCGCGCCGCCTTGAAGGAAGCAGACCCCGTGCTGCTGTTTGAGCACGTGTTTCTCTACAACATGGAGGGGGAGCTCGACGACGGCGTCAAGGCCGTCGACATCGACAAGGCAGCCATCCGTCGGCCGGGCAAGGACCTCTCGATTTTGACCTCGGGGGCCAATGTCTGGAAATCCCTCGAAGCCGCCGCCGTCCTCGCCAAAGAGGGCATCGACGTCGAGGTCCTCGACCTGCGGGTGCTGCGCCCCCTGGACGACGAGGCCATCATGGCCACGGTCCGAAAAACCCATCGGGTCCTCGTCGTCGACGAAGGCTGGAAGAGCGGCGGAATTTCTGCCGAGCTCTTTGCCCGGGTCTGCGAGCAGGCCTTCGACGACCTCGACGCGCCTCCCGCCCGCCTCTGCACCGCCGAGGTCCCCATCCCCTACCCCAAGCACCTCGAGGATGCGGCCCTGCCCCAACCAGAGACCATCGCCGCCGCCGCCCGCGCGCTGATGGGACGGGGCTCCCGTGGCTGAGCCTGCCCATGAGCTGCATGAACTGAATTTCATCATGCCGTCCCTCGGCGCCGACATGGAGCGGGGGCGGGTGGGGGCCTGGCGGGTGAAGCCCGGCGACCGCATCCGCCGGGGCCAGGTCATCGTCGACGTCGACACCGACAAGGGCCTCATCGACGTCGAGTGCTTCCACGACGCCGTCGTCGTCGCCATCCTGGCCGTCGAGGGCACCGAGGTCCCCGTGGGGGCCCCCATCGCCCGCCTGCAGGTGGACGGCGCCGCAACAACGACGACGACGCCTGCTGCACCCACAGCACCGTTCATCCCCCCACCTGCACCGACCCCGGCGCCGGCCCCCGTACCCCTCCCCACAGCGCCGCCGATGTCGGCGAGTGAGACCGGGATGCCCGCCGCAGGAGCTCCTCTCCCCAAGTGGGGAGAGGGTTCCCGCGCATCGCGCCCGCGCGCCAAAGGCGCGGGTGAGGGACTCCGGGTGGTGGCCTCGCCGTTGGCGAAGCGACGAGCCCGGGAACTCGGGGTGGACCTCGCCCGCGTGACGCCCGGTCCCGAGGGACGCATCACGGCGGAGGACGTGGAGCGGGCGGCGACTGCAGTACCCGCCACGACGACGACGACGACGACGACGACGACGACGGCGAAGGCGAAGGCGCCGAAGACGCCGCCCAAAGATCCCAAAGAAGCCATGCGTCGGGCCATCGCTGCCAGCATGAGCCGCAGCAAGCGCGAGATCCCCCACTACTACCTGTGGCAAGACGTCGACGTCACAGCCACGGTGGCCTGGCTCAAGGCCGAGAATGCCCGCCGCTCATTGGGCGACCGGCTGCTGTTTGCGGCCCTCCTCGCCCGCGCCGTGGCCCAGACGGCCAGGGCCTTTCCCGAGTTGAACGGCACCTGTGACGACGGCGTCCACCGGCCGAGCGACGTCGTCCATCTGGGCTTCGCCACGTCCCAGCGAGGAGGCGGGCTCATCGCGCCCGCCATCTTGAACGCCGACAGCAAAGACATCTCGGCCATGATGGTGGCCATCAACGACCTCGTGGCCCGGGTGCGCAGCGGCGGCCTGCGGGGCTCGGAGATGACGAGCGGCACCATCACCCTGTCGGCCCTCGGCGACACCGGCGTCGACGGCATCTTGCCGGTCATCCAGCCGCCCCAGGTGGCCATCGTCGGCGCTGGCCGCCTGCTGGACCGGGCCGTGGTGCGCGATGGCCAGGTGGTGGTCCGCTCCATGATGACCATCAGCGTCGCCGCCGACCACCGCGTCAGCGACGGCGCCCGCGGCGCCCGCTTCCTCCTCGCCCTCGACAAAGCCTTGAGCACGCCCCCTGCATCGCCTGCTGCGCCCACTGAAAGGTCCACGCCATGAGCCCTCCTCCCGACGACGAGCTGCGTCGCCACTTCCTGGAATCCATCGCCGTGGTGGTGCCCTCCGCCCGGGGCGTCCCCATCGCCGACGACGCCGACCTCCGTGAAGAGCTCGAGCTCGACAGCATGGACATGCTGCGGGTCCTGGGGGGCATCAAGGAGCGCTTCGGGGTCGAGGTTCCCGACGCCGACACCCCGAAGTTCTTCACGGTGGGCGGCGCCGTCGCCTGGCTCAAGAGCCATCTGGGTTGACGGTGATTGGTCGATCTCTGCCCATCGTCGGCACCACCCACGACGGTGTCGTTGACGTCGACGGTGGTGTCACGCGGGCGACCGGAGCGGGGGCGTTGCCGGGATGGCTGCGGGCCCCGGCCCCCGGCGTGGAGCGCACCAGCGCCGTACGGTCGCGCCTGCAGACCCTGCCCACGGTCTGCGAAGAAGCCCGCTGCCCCAACCAGGGGGAGTGCTGGGCGGACGGCACCGCCACCTTCTTGTTGATGGGCGACACCTGCACGCGGGGCTGTCGCTTCTGCGCCGTCAGCTCGGGACATCCAGCCCCCCTCGACGACGACGAACCCGCCCGGCTGCTGGAGGCCGTGTTGGCCCTTGGGCTGCGCGACGTGGTCCTCACCAGCGTCGACCGCGACGACCTCGCTGACGGCGGCGCCGCCCACCTGGCCCGTTGCATCAAGGCCCTCGCCACGCAGGGCCTGCGGGTGGAGTTGCTGTCACCGGACTTCGGTGGCGACGTCGACAGCGTCTGCACCGTCGTCGACGCCGGCCTCGACGTCTTCGCCCACAACGTCGAGACCGTGCGCCGCTTGTCACCCTCGGTGCGGGACCGACGGGCATCGTTTGACCAGAGCCTGGCGGTCCTTGGGGCCGCCCACCGGCTCCGGCCCGACGTGCTCACCAAGAGCGGCCTCATGCTTGGTCTGGGCGAAGACGACGACGAAGTCCTCGACACCCTCATCGCCTTGCGCGAGGTGGGCACAGACATCGTCACCATCGGCCAATACCTCCGCCCCTCACGACGGCACCTGCCCATCGAGCGCTACGTCGACCCCGACACGTTCATGAGCCTCGCCGACGACGCCCGCACCCTGGGGTTTGCGGTGGCCTCGGGACCCCTGGTGCGTTCGTCGTATCGGGCGGCAGCCCTGTCGCAGGCCGCGCGGGCGGCGAAGGCCGCCAGCTGAGCCACCGGATCGATCGGTTGTGAATCTCGGCGGGCATCCGCTGTGGATGCTGCCGCTGTCACCGGGGACCCGTCGTGGAACCCGTCGTGGAACCCTGTTTGCGCCGTGCTGTCGTCGTGGCATCCTTGAACCATGAAACGCTTTCTGCTCGCCTTCGCCGTTGTGTCCTGGACTGCCCTGCTGCCCGCCTGCCCCGGCATCGCTGAAGGCGAAGGCGAAGGCGAAGGCGAAGGCGAAGGCGAAGGTGAAGGCGAAGGTGAAGGTGAAGGCGAGGGCGAGGGCGAGGGCGAGGGCGAAGGCGAAGGCGAAGGCGAAGGCGAAGGTGAGGGCGAAGGTGAGGGTGAAGGCGAAGCCTGTGCCTGCAACTTCGGCCAACGGTGCGACAGCGCCTGCGACAACCCCAGCCTGCCCTTCTGTCGCGAGGACAGCCGCTGCCACGGCACCGACCCCACATTCCTGTGTGGCTGCAACTTCGACCAGGACTGCGCCACGTCGTGTCCGACGGCAGGGCTGCCCACCTGCGGCGACAACAACCGCTGCCAGGAAGCCGACGGGGTCTGCCGCCTCACGGCCACCTGCACCAACGGCGGCACCTGCGCCCACCCTGACGACGATTTGGGCTGCGGCATCCGGCCTCCCGAGTTCAAGGACGAATGCGCCATCAACGCCGACTGCACCGTGGCCGACACCGTCTGCGACTTCGTCAACGACGGCTGCGGCGGCTCCCACCTGGGCTGCGTGCCCAGCTGCACGGGCGGCATGTGCGACGTCGGCGAGACCTGCGTGGCGGGCCGCTGCGAGGCCACGCCCTGCAGCCTCACGGGGGACGCGGGCTTCATCTGCCCCGGTCACCGCGTGTGCGGCGTCGTCCCAGACCCCCTGACCGACGACAGCGACCACGGCTGCGTCCCCATTGCCTGCGCCGCCGACGCCGACTGCGCCTCGGACTTCTGCGTCGAGGGCACCTGCTCGCCCACCCCCGGCACCTGTGAGCTGCCCCGGCCCTGATTTCGACGCTGACGACGACACGACCACACCCGACAAACAAGGCGCCCAATGGGCGCCTTGTTTGTTCCTGTGGCACCGCGCTCAGCCAAACAAGAAGGCCTTGAGGCGCTGCAACATCGTCGGCGACTTGCCGCAGGGCTCGCCATGGACAGCCGGGCCATCGTCGGCGCTGGTCAGCAGCGAGGTCGCCTCGTCGCCGACGCCGTCGATGGGGGTCGGCATCGTCGTCGTCTTGCTGATGATGGGCACCGCCTGGGTATGACCGATATGCCAGTCCGTGGGCCGATGGCGCTGGCCCTCGGGGACCACCAGGGAGCCAACGGAGTCGCCCCTGGCGTAGACCTTGTCGATCTCGCTCTTGGCGGCGACGAGGTCGGCGTCGCTCACCACGCCGTTGCTGGTGGCCTTGTAGAACTGGACGGTGACGCGCACGGGGAAGCGCGGGTCACGCACCAGCTTCATGTTGCGGCCCTCGCTGAAGTCGCCGAGGTCGTCGCCGTGGCCCAGGATGGCCTGTTCGACGTCGCTGCTGGCCCGACCGCTGGCCTTGCCGCCGCCGGCGTCACCCATGCCGACCCCCGACAGCCCGTCGCTGTCGCTCTTGCTCTCGCTCATGGGCGCCTTGCTCGGCGGCGCCGGCTTCATCGGTGGGCCAGCGACGCCGCCACCGCCGATGCCTGTTCCCACCGAACCAAGACCACCAACGCCATAGCCAGAGCCGTAGCCGAATTCGTACGAGGGCTGGCGGACCTTGAGGGGCACCTGGACGATGAGCATCATGTCAGCGCCGTCTTCGAGGGCGCCGGCGTCCTGCTCGGTGGCCAGACCGGCCTCGATGCGTTCGGTGACGTCGCTCTTGCGTTCGGCGGTCAGGGTCGTCTTTTGACCCTTGTTGTTGAAGAACAGCTGCTGGCCGCTGCCGTATTCGATGGAGTCCCGGCCGCTGTTGTCGATGGCCACCACCGACGTGCCCTGACGGGTCACGAGCAGGGTCAGCACGGCGGGGTTTCGCGCCGACGACTGGTAGTTGAAGATCACGGGGGTGAACTCGATCTTGCCCTGCTGGGGAATCGGCACGAACACGTGTTGGGCCGACACCAACATGTGGCTGTCACGAGGGGCCGAGAGGTCGCCGCTGCCGCGAATGCTGTCGGGGTTGGACACATACTCGCGCAGGTTTTTGAGCACCTCCGACAGGGGCACGCTCACGATCTGGGCCCCGGCACTCTGGTTGCCGACCTTGACCCACAGCTTGTCGGCGGCGATGTCGGCGGTCTTGTCCGTGAAGTTCGGGTGCCGCAGCACGGGCAAGAGCCTGGTGCGAAACCGTTTGCCGCTGCCGTCGACGGGCTCGCGCAACTGCAACGTGACATCGGAAATGTTGGGACCCACCGACGACCCCTCGAAGCGGCCCGTGTCCTCCCACAGCACGTTCAGCACGTTCAGGCCGTGACGACGGGCCCGGGACTGCATGGCGCCGCTCTCGGGCAGGCGCACCACCTGGCGAATGGTCTGGCGCAGGGCTTTCAGGGTGTCGGCGTCCATCGTCGGCATCGTCGACGCGTCGTCGACGGCGGCGGGAAGCACCGAGGCGGCCTTGACCGGTGGGGCCACGGCGAAGGCGGCGGTGCAGGCAAGGGCGAGGGCGGTGGCGCGATGGATTTTCTTCACGGGGCTGTGAACGCACCCGCGCCCCGAAGGTTCTGGGGCCGTGCGGGTGGTCACATTCCCGCGGATCAGGTCAACCGCAGACGCGGTTGATCAGGTCAACCGCAGACGCGGTTGATCAGGTCAACCGCAGACGCGGTTGATCAGGTCAACCGCAGACGCGGTTGATCAGGTCAACCGCAGACGCGGTTGATCAAGCGCGCCTCCCGGGCCGGCATACCTGGTCCCACATGTGGGTGAAGGTCGGTTCCCCGCCGGCAGCGTCGGAAAACAGCGGCACAATCAGACGCTTCGCTGAACCCGACGACGACGACCCAGCAGCAGCGCGAGGGCCAGCAGCGGCAGGGAAGAGCCCGGGGCGGCGCCGCACACCGGCGGGGGCTCTTCGCCGTCTCCCTCTCCCTCTCCCTCTCCCTCTCCCTCTCCCTCTCCCTCTCCCTCTCCCTCGCCTTCACCTTCAGCAGCGGGCTCGCACGAGAAGCTGCCGTCGCTGTTGCTGCAGACGTCGTCGGCGCCACAGGGGCCGGGCACGGCGGCGCATTCGTCGATGTCGGCGCAGGTGGTGCCATCGCCGTCAAAGCCCGCGGGGCACACGCACGTCACCGAACCGGGGACATTCTCGCAGCTGGCGATGGCAGCGCAGGGGTTGCCGTCGACGCATTCGTCGACGTCGGCGCAGACAAAGCCGTCACCGACAAAGCCGGCGCTGCAGGTGCAGGCAAAGGAGCCCACCGTGTTGTCGCAGACGGCGTTGTCGTCACACGGGTCGTCGTCGCATTCGTTGGTGTCGGCGCAGACGAGGCCGTCGCCGTCGAAGCCGTCGGCGCAGGTGCAGACGAAGGAGCCGACGGTGTTGTCGCAGACGGCGTTGTCGTCGCAGGGGTCGTCGTCGCATTCGTTGGTGTCTGTGCAGCTGACGCCGTTGCCGGAGAAGCCGGCCTTGCAGGCGCAGCGGAAGCCGATGCCAGAACTGTCGGTGCAGTCGGCGTCGTCGCTGCAGTTGTCGAGGGCGAGGGCGCATTCGTCGGTGACGGCGTCGCAGAGGTCGCCGAGGCCGTCGCCGTCGAGGTCGCTTTGGTTCTGGTTGGCCCGGGCGACGCAGTTGTCGCAGACATCGCCGATGCCGTCGTTGTCGCCGTCGACCTGCTCGGTCTCGAAGGTTTCGGGGCAGAGGTCACACAGGCCGGTGAAGCCATCGTCGTCGTCATCGGCAGCGCTGGCGTCGCAGACGGCGAAGGGCACCCGCAGCAAGACGGCGCGGTCGTTGCCCACCTGCAGGTTGCCGTCGGCGTCGTTGGCGCCAACAAACAGCGTGTGGCGCCCTTCGCGGAGGTCCGTGAGCAGGACGCTGAAGGCGACGGAGCCGTCGACGTCGTAGGGCTTCGGCCGCACGTGGGTGACCTGGTTGTCGACGGCGTCGCTGTCGAGGCGGATGTCGTCAAGCCCGAGGTCGGGGTCAACGAAGATGCCGGCTCTGCTGGTGGCGAGGCCGACGCCGGCGGCCACGCCGGGGCTGCCGTCGCCGCGGGTCACCACCACGGTGACAGCCAGGGAGTCACCAGGGGTTCCATCGACGACGCCGCTGACGGTCACCTGCGGCGCGACGGTGCCGGCGGTGTGACAGGCCACGCAGTTGAACGAGGCGCGTTCACCGCTGGCGCCGAAGATGCCGGTGCCCACAGCGGCGGCGGGAGCAGCACCCAGCACCGCGATCCAGGCGACCCCGGCGAGCCAGACGGGGAGACAGGCGAGGAGCCCGGGGTTCTTCATCAATCCACCGTGACCGGCACGAGGGCGAAGTTGTTGTCGAGGTTGGAGTCCGGGAGCTTGTGGTCGAAATTGGTTTCGATCAGCAGGTCATACTGCCCGGGGACCACGTCAGTGACGTCGACAAACTGGCAGGCGAGGCCGGCGCCGTAGATGTCGGCATGGCCCATGGAGATGCCGGCGCAGCCGGTGCCGCCGGGCATGGTGGGTGCCCCAGGCGTGATGGTGTGCAGGTCGACCATGCAGAAGCTCGACTTGTGGCCAAACGCCACGATGGCCCCTTCATCGGTCAACAAGGTGAAGCGGCTCCAGCCCTCGTAGCGGTCGTCGTTGAAGCCGACGCTCTGGGTCCAGATGCCGATGTCGCCCTCGCCGCGGCGGGCGTCTTCCTGGCCGCGACGTTGGAGGCCAACGAGGTGGGCCGTGCCGACGTTGCCGATGTAGCTGTCGAACTCGAGGACCCGACGGGACCCGAGCCCCGAGAAGCAGCGGTCGCGCACTTCGCTGGAACCAGCCGTCGCGGTCTTGGTGGAGAGGAACGGCTCCACGAGAGCGAGATCGCCCAGCACGACGATGTCGGGCATGGCATTGGGGTTGGCTTCGATGCCGCCGACGCATTCGGGGTCGGCGCCGTCGGTGAGCCCGTCGAGGTCGTTGTCCCAGCCATCGTTGCACTGGTCGAAGGCGTCGACTTCGCGCAGGCCGGCGAGGCAGGACGCGTCGGCGAAGTCGCTCAGAAAGTCGCCGTCGTTGTCGATGCCGTCGAAGCAGTCGTCGATGGGCTCCCCTTCCCCTTCTCCCTCTCCCTCTCCCTCTCCCTCTCCCTCTCCCTCTCCCTCTCCTTCACCTTCACCTTCTCCTTCTCCCTCTCCCTCTCCTTCTCCTTCTCCTTCTCCCTCGCCTTCTCCTTCACCTTCACCTTCACCTTCACCTTCTCCCTCTCCCTCTCCCTCTCCCTCTCCTTCGCCTTCCCCCTCGGAGGGCGGCGCATCACAGGCGACGACGCCCAGGATCGACAGGAGCGAGAGGAGCGACAGGAGCACGGTGGATTTCTTCATGGGCTTCTCGTTCCGATCGGTCAGGGAGAGACGATGACGGCGACACTGCTGGTGAATGTGAGCTGGAAGGGGAACACGGCCCCCTCGCTGAACGGCCAGACGATGAGCTCGCCGGTGGAGCGGGCGGGGACGGTGAAGTTGACCCGGCCATTGGGGTTGCTCGGGAAACTGATGTCGTCGTTGGAAAAGACGCACTGCAGACCGGCATTGGTCGCGACGAAGGCGGGCACGTAGGCGCCGACCACGGTGTCGTTGGTGCCGAGGGTTTCGGCGCTGATGACCGCGGCGACATCGTTGGGGTTCTGCACCGTGAAGCGGGTGAAGTTGATGTTGGTGTCGAAGGTGACGCCGCAGCCATTGCCCACCCGGTTGGTGCTCAGCGGTGTGGCCCCAAGGGCGGCATCGAGGATGCCGGCGGTGACCCCGACGACCTCGACACAGCTGGTGCCCTCGCAGGCGAGGCCGAGCGTGCAGCGTCGGTCGGTGGAGGACTCGATGCAGCTGTCGCCGACGTTGGCGCCGACGACGGCGTTGGTGCACGTGAACGCACGGGGCGCAGGCCCGCCGAGGCAGCTGGTGGTGGCCGCGCAGAGGGCGGTCTCACTGGCCGGGTCACACACACCTCCTGGCGGGATGACGGCGAAGACGTCCTCGAAGACCGAGAAGGTGGTCGGTCCCTGACCAGAGACGATGATGAAGACATCGTTCCCCGCAGCGAGGGGGCCGGTTCTGGCGGTGGCCGGGGTGCCGAAGCTGTCGGCGCAGTCGAGGTCGGCACCGGCGCAGGTGTCGCGCAGGGTCAGTTGCACATCGTCGGTGTCGGTGACGACGCGCAAGCGCGCGGCGCTGCTCATCACATGGCGAAAGACGCGGTCGCCATTGCCACCAAAGCCGCAGGTGGCGTCGAAGGTGTCGCCGGCGGTGGCGAGGTCGGTGTTGGTCACGCCCACAGCGACGTTGATCGGTGCCGCACACAATGCCACCGCCCGGTTGATGCAGCGGTTGGTGGTGCCGTCGTCGACGCATTCAAAGGGTGCTGCGCAGAGGGCGTCGATGCTGGCCGGGTCGCACAGCTCACCACCAGCAAGGGTGCGCCGCTCCACCAGCTCGAAGGTCGCCGTGGTGCCGGCCGTCGGGAAGATCGCCAGGTCAACCTGCTCCCCGGCGCCCAGGCCAGGAATGACGAAGTCGTCGAAGAGCACGACGCCACACTGCAGCGCCGCGGCAGTGGTCCCGCAGCCGTCACGGGCCTCGACGACGATCTCGTTGAAGTCGCCGGAACGGACCACGAGGTCGGCGTTGCTGGTCATGGTGTGGCGCACGGCAATCCCGGCCCGGGCGGCGGTGCCAAGCCCGCCACAGGAGGGCGCCTGGGTGACACCGCTCGCGGTCTCCGTCGTCGTGCCCACCGGGTCGCTGGCGGAGGAGCAGAAGGCGTCATCGCCGTCGACGCAGACGTCGTTCACGCACAACAGGCCAGCAACGCAGACCTCGAAAGCCTCGGCGCAGGAGTCCCCCGGGCCGACCTCGACGGCGTCGCTGATGGTGAGGGTGTAGTTGCCGCTGCTGCGGGCCACGAAGTCGTCGACGACGAAGTCGATGGTGTCCTGGCCGGGGGCGAGGTCGACAACGATGGTGTCATCGCCGAGCTCCGCCGAGCAGGAGAGTTCGTCGGCGCCGATGCCACAGGCATCGAGCGCAAAGAGGTCGACGGAGATGGTGACGTCGTCAGCGTGGACGGTGGCGACCACACGGCTGCCGGGCGTGGGGGAGGTGTAGCGCCAGATGTCCTCGGCACCGCGACCACCAGAGCACGTCGGCCTGAGCAGCGCCGGCGCAGCCTCGGCAATGAAGCCGGCGTTGGCGCCAGCGCAGGCCAGACGTGGTGATCCGCACCGGCCGTTGCCATCGACGCCGCGGCAGCCTTCACCCTCACCCTCACCCTCGCCTTCACCCTCGCCTTCACCCTCGCCCTCGCCTTCACCCTCGCCCTCGCCCTCGCCCTCGCCTTCGCCCTCGCCCTCGCCTTCGCCCTCGCCTTCGCCCTCGCCTTCGCCCTCGCCTTCGCCTTCGTCGCC
>Ga0247833_1002930_pt1 | contig 23821 bp, 20 predicted proteins | sample LaCruzMarch2015__7_FD_187117 | JGI IMG/M metagenome (GOLD analysis project Ga0247833, IMG submission 187117) | Freshwater microbial communities from meromictic Lake La Cruz, Castile-La Mancha, Spain - LaCruzMarch2015_8m | ecosystem: Environmental > Aquatic > Freshwater > Lake | place: Spain... | reverse complement strand
TGCGGTAGGAAAGCCCCGCCATGAACGACGATCTCGTACGGGCAATCGATCTGGCCATCGACGACAAGTGGGACGAGGCCCACGAGATCGCGCAGCGTGATGAGTCGAACGCCACGGCCCAGTGGATCCACGCTGTGTTGCACACGATCGAGGGAGATCTTTCCAACAGCCGCTACTGGTATCGCCAGGCGGGCCGGCTCGACTGGTTGGACAAGGAGCCGCTCGCGGGCTGAAAATAGGGACGGGAGCAGTACGGTTCGGCACGGAAGGGCTGCACCCCGTGGCGGCAAGTTTTCAACTTGTCCGTGTCTCTGATACGTATTCCACAAGTTAAAAACTCGTGGCCACGGGTCGAACCGTGCTGCTCCCGTCCCTATTTTTCCTCCGGGATGGACGGCTCGAATGGTCGCACCCAGATGGAGCGGAACTGCACCGGGTTGCCATGGTCCTGAAGCACGATCGGAAGTTCGTCGGCATGGGCCGTGTAACTCGGGGGCGCGTGGAAGAATGTGTCGCCCTTGATCACCGTGTCGGAATGGATTGCCACGCCGTTGTGAAGCATGCTGAGCCGACCGGGCCTTGACAGTGATTTGTCGGCATTGAAACGCGGCCGCGTGAACAGGATGTCGTAACTCTGCCACTCCCCCGGCTTGCGGCAGGCGTTCACCGCCGGCGGCTGCTGCTTGTAGAGGGCGCCGCACTGCCCGTCGTGATACGTGATCGGGTTGTCGGTGCCGTCCTGGAACGAGTCGAGAATCTGGATCTCGTACCTTCCCATCAGGAAGACGCCCGAGTTGCTCCGCTGCTGCCCCTTGCCGCTCGTGTCGGCGGCGGTGCGAAATTCGATGTGGAGTTGGCAGTCGCCGAAGCCCTGCTTCGTACGGATGTTCCCGTCACCGATCGTCGCAATGCCGTCGGCCACCGGCCACTTCTCACCCCCCACCCAGGAGTCGAGGCTCGTGCCGTCAAACAGCACGATGGCATCGGCGGGCACCGATGCCGGCGTTGCAGGAGCAGGGCCGGGATCGACGACGTGGGGCCGGGGCCACACGGCCGGGGTCTTCCATTCAGGAGACCCGGACTGCCAGCCCATCAGATGCAGCCGGCGCGAACGGATCGACTCGGTGATCGCCCGCGCCTTGGCCTCGGCTTCGCCGATCGGCAGGCCCGCCGGCACGCCCGGGCGGAGGTGGCCTGCCGCGGAGAGATAGGCGTCGCGGAGCACCTGCAGGCGGGCCGTTACCTCCGGCAGAAAGGCGGCGAATGCCGCCGGCGTCTCGGCCGCCGCTGCCTTGGTGTCACCGAGGCCGGCAAGCACCGCCTGGCTCATCGCCCAATACCCTTCGTCGTTCGGATGGACGGTGTCGGGGGCGAAGACGGTGGCAGGATTCTTGGCTCGTGCTGCGGCGAGCGAGTCCTTCATCGGTCCGTGCACGTCGATCACGATCCAGCCGTCGGCACGCTTCGAGAGCAGCCACTGCGAGTAGGCGTCGAGAACCGCGTCGTAGTCGGTTGGGCCGGCAGGCCCCGCCTTGTCGGGCCGCTTGTCGTAGACCGGGGGCGTGAGGTGGATGATCTTGGCCGACGCTTTCTCGACCGTGTCGTGCAGCCGCTGCATGCCCTCGCGGAACTTCGCCAGACGGCCCTCGTCGAGCGGCTGGTAGATGCCGCAGTTCATGCCGTAGCAGGCTATGACAAGATCGGGTCGGGTAACGCGGAGCACGCGGTCGAGCCGCTCTGCCAGATCGGGCCGGGGAAATTGACCGCCAGCATGTCCTTCTTCGGACAACCCCGAGACGGTCTCGCTCGACAGACCGACGTCGATGACCTCCGCCGTGATGCCCTGGGATTCCAGCCACGAGGACAGGATGGCGACCCAACGGCCGCCGTAGGTGATCGAATCCCCGAGCACGACAATCCGTTTCGCCTGTTTGAGAAGGGCGAGCGGCGTTGGAGCGGGTTCCGCGGCCGATGCAGTGGCCGGAATCAGACACGCCGTTCCGGCAAAAAGTCCGGTGGCAAGAACAAGACTCGCGATTCGCAGATGCCGCGGTGGGAACGCGGCGCGAAGCAATCTCATTGGGCTGGTTGTGCCTGTCATGCCTGTCAGACCTGTCATGGAATAATCTCCTGAAGAGGTGTCGTGCCGGTGGTGGCCGGCGGAAGGCGGCTGGTGCCCACTTCAAAGGTCAGGGCGTCGTCGTATTCGCGGCGTTCCCAGCTCATAATCGTGCCGGGGCTCTCGGCGTTGAGCACTGGAAAGACATACACAGGGGTGATCGTCACCTCAAAACTGGCCGGGGGGCCGCCGCCCGAGGATAGTCCACCCTCGACGCCTCCCTTCTGTCGGACATTGACCTCGAGGTGGCCGTAATGCTTGCCGCCCTGCTCCAGCACGTTGCCTTTCCAGTGCTCGGGTGCATGGTCGTGCGCGATGAAGATCTGGCGGTCGTTCACGACGCCTTCCTGCGGTCCCCGCAGGCCGTCGCCGCCGATGCCGATGTCGTAGTAGTGCACGCCCTCCACGATCGAGTGCTCGTACATCTCGTCGTGCCCGGAAAACACAGCCTTCACGCCATGCTTCCTCAGCAGGGCCGCCAGGCTCCGCAGCGGCTGCCCGGACTGCTCGTCCTTGCCCGTCTCCTTCGCCAGCGACTTGCCCGGTGCCCGGCCATGCGGGCCGGACGAGAACGGGGCATGGTGAAACTGCACGAACGTGATCGCGCGGCGTTCCTGGGCGTCGGCAAGTTCCCGTTCCAGCCAGAGGTATTGCTCGGATCCCGGGGAATAATCGGGGATGTGAGCGGCCTTGCCACGGTCGAGCAGGTGATTGGTGTCGCTGTCGGTGCCGTCAGCACCACCATTGGTCGAGTCGAGCGTTAGGAGCGTCACAGGCCCAAAGTCGAGGCGATGGTAGCGGCCGATGTGCCGCCGATCGGCCGCACCGTTGTCGGGATGCTCGAAATAGGCGAGGAATTTCCTCGATCCCAGCAGTGACGCGGGGCCGGAATAGCCACCGAGATCTTCCAGCGGATCAGGGGATGTGGGTCCACCGCACATCTCGTGGTTGCCCAGGGCGGCCACGATCGGCACCCGCGAGGCGAGGCTGCCGAACGGGCCGGCGTTGTGCCGCCAGAATTCGTCCCAGTCCCGCTGCTCGCCACCGTTTTCCACGAGATCCCCTACCACGCTCGCGAGCACGGGATTCCCTTGCCGAAGACTCTCGGCGGCTCGGCTGGCGATCAGGGCGAGGTTCATCCGGTAGCCGGTCGTCTCATCGGCGAGGTATTGATCACGTACCCAACGGGGCCGCGGTCCGCCGGGCATCGAGGTCGAGGGGGGCCAGTCCGCGCGGCTCTCCCGTGACTCCGGCTGCGTCTCACTGTCGGCGTAGAAGAAGAGCCGCACCCCGCCTCCCTTGCCAACCTCGCCGGGACGGGGCGAGGTGGTGAGGATGGCCTTGATGGTCTCGCCGTTTTGCTCCACGCTGTAGGGATAGCTCGTCGACGGTGTCAGCCCCGTCACGCGAACCGAATGCAAATGGGGTGGCGATGCATACCGGTGTTCGGCCCGCTCGGCCCCCTGATAGTCCAGTTCGTTGCAGAAGACCGGATCCGATGCGAGTGTTCTCCCGTTGACGGCCACGGTGCCCGCGTCCGCCGATTGCGAACACCAGCGGATCGTCATCGCGTCATGGGTCGGGTTTTGCAGGTACGGACGGACACGAAACGCCGTCTGCTCGGCCGGTTCGGACGCTCCTCCGGCACCCGACACCAGCGCGAGAATGATCAGCACACAAACGCGGGCGGCCATGGGATATCCCGGAGATCGCGGTTATTTGGCGTTGGTTTGAGCGGCTGCCGTAGCCCCCGCAGCCGTTGGATCGGCTGCCGAAGCCCCCGCAGCCGTTGGATCGGCTGCCGAAGCCCCCGCAGCCGTTGGATCGGCTGCCGAAGCCCCCGCAGCCGTTGGATCGGCTGCCGAAGCCTGTGGAGCCTGCGCCCCTTCCCGGATCGCGAACAGGTGGCTCTTGTTGGCGATATAGAGCGTGTTACCCGCGACGATCGGTGTGGAATAGACGCTATTACCCATGTTGATCTCGCCGAGCATGTCCTTGTCTTTCGAGAGCTTGAAGATGGAGATGTCGCCGTCCTCGTCGCCGATGTAGACCCTCCCATCGACGATCAGCGGAGAGCCCCAGCTGGCGGCGAGCATGTCGTGCGTCCAGTGGGGCTTGCCCGTCTTCAGGTCAAGACAGTGGAAGAGGCCACTGAAATCTGCAACGAAGAGCAGTCCGTCCTGAATGGCCACGGTGCCACAGGTGCGGTGCATCGTCTCCTCGAAGTCGAGCTTGCCGTTGCCGTCGGCATCGAAGCCGGGATAGTGCCAGAGAGCGGCCGAATTGGGATTGGGCCGGGCCACCTCCCCCTGCTCCTTGATGACCGCCTGATTCCGCCTGTGAGGCAGGGGGGTATCGGGGGCCTTGAGGCTGACAGCCAATTCGGGGCTCGTGTCGCCCCGCTTCGTCGGATCGATGCACCACAGATGCCCGACGCCCTCGCCGTGCTCGGGATCCTCGCCGACGGCGATGTAGACGAGTCCGTCATGCACGACCGGCGTGCCGATGATGTGGTTGCGGTCGGCGCGACCGCCGAGAGTGTATTTCGATTCCTTGGGGTTGCAGTCGAACTGCCAGAGGAGTTTCGACTTTCCGTTCTCCCCCCGTGCGTCGAACGAATAGAGCCAGCCGTCACCGCCGCCGAACAGCACCTGCGGCACGCCGGCGATTTCCGCATACGCCGGACTCGACCACTGCCCGTGCAGCACGTTGGCACCGGGCGAGCCGTCGGCCCAGAGCACCCGGCCGTCGCGTTTGTCGAGGCAGAGAAAACTTGGGGCGTCGGCATTCGGCAGGTTGAGATGACCCTCGTCCACGCCGTTGCTCGTGGTCACGAAAAGCAGATCACCGGCGGCCGTCACGCTGCACGAGCACATGTTGTGCTGCGACACACCCAACTGCTTCATCATGTCGAGCACCCAGACCACGTCGGCCTCATCGTCGGCCCGGACCTTTTCATCCGTGAACGGCCCATCGTTCTCGCCGTCACGAAAGCCCTCGGTGTCGAGGCACTTCACCTCGCCACGGCTGGTGACATACCAGAGGCGGTCGCCCTCCACGAGCGGCGCGCAGCAGATGCCCTGTAGGGGCCAGTCATGCACGCGGCCCGTGGGCAGTTTCTCGCTGGAATCCTGCCAGAGAAACGAGCCATCCTTGATGTCGAAGGCGAGCAGGCAGCCAAGATCGGTGGCGGAGGGATACCGCTTGAGCCAGCCCTTGCCATTGTTGGTGCCGACATAGGCCTTGCCACCAGCAACGACGGGATTGCCATAGCTCTGGCTGCCCAGTTCGGCGACCCACGCGACGTTCTTGCTCGTCTCCGGCTTCCATGCTGTCGTTTCGGCATCGAAATCGCCGGGCGTCCATTCCACCGGGATCCCGGTGGCGGCAGAGACGTTGTTGCGAACGGGCGAGCCGCCCCACTGGCTCCAGTCGCTCGCCTGGGTCGCCACAGACGCTGAAAGAAGCAGCGTTGTGAAAAACGACACCATGCTGCCGCGACGAGGGATTGCCCCTCTCATCCCACGACTGAGCTGCCTTTGCGTTCGCGGCATCATCATTTCACGGCCTCCACCTTCACGTTGTCGATGTAAATCTCAGAGTCCTTCGAGTTGCCGAAGAAGCCAGGGCTGCCCTGCAGGTTGCCGGCTTCATGCACGGCTTCGATTGTCCAGGCATCCGGCTCCCGCTCGCCCCGCGGCCAGACCTTTCCGCGGAGTTCGGCCGCTGCGGCCGTCACGGCTGTTGCCGGACGCGTGCGGGCCTCGAGTTTGATGGTGTACCAGCGGCCGGCCTCCCAGGAAAATGGGATTGTCTTGGAGAAGTGGCTGGCCACCTGTGGCGGCCAACTCCGCACCTGCAGTTGCTGGCTGGCCCCCATCAGGTCGAGCGTGTACCGCTGGGCGATCAGCCCCATGTCGGGCAGGCGGGCTTTTTCGAGGGCGGCCGGATTCCCGAACGCCTTGGTGAAGGCGTCGGCGTCCGATGTGGGGGCAGAGGTGGATTTCTGCGTGTCGGAAGGGGGCGATCCGGGCCTGCCGACGCCCGTTTCCTGCGCCCTGAAATCGGCGGTCACGCAGTAGTCATGCAGTTCGATCGGGCCGATCCAGCCCTGGCTGCGGGTGCCCTTCGGGATCGTCGTCACCTTGACGAGGCACTTGGAACCATCGACGTCCCGCACGACATGCCGGTAACGCATGCCGATCCAAGGCAGTGGCGGTTCGCCCCGTGGCGGGCCTCCCTTGGGATTCGGCTCGAGAGCGATCTCCTCGAAGTCAAATCTCCAGGGTAGCGGCGGCATCGAGCGGATGCGGGCCTTCCCCTCGAGCGTGCCCACCTTCGCTGTCACGATCGCCGCGGCATGCCTGTCGGCCGGGGGCGTGTAGCTGCCGTCTGTCGAGACGGTGCCGGCGGTCGCGGTGAATTCGGCTGGCGATTCCTTGACGAAGCGGCCAGCGGCATCGAACAGCCTGACCTTCAGCGAGAGGGGCTCGCCAGCGGCCACCTGGGCCTCGGCCGGCACCACTTGGAGCCACGTCGGTTCGCCGGCCGGACCCCCGGTCGCGTCTGCTACCTGCTGCGGCCGCGTCGGACCGACGGCGGGGGAGGCAGGTGTCGCTGCCGACGTTTCACCCAGACAATAGAGGCGGGCGGTCGTGGTGAGATAGATCCGTCCCCCTGCGGCGATCGGCGAGGCCGTGACCTCGTCCTCCTCGTCGAGTCGCATCCGGTTGACGAACTTCAGGCCGTCCTTCGTCGGCTCGAGCACGTGCCAGCCGCCGGTCGAGCAGATGTAGAGCCGCCCACCCATCACGAGCGGGCTGCCGCGGACGATCGTGCCCAGCAACTTCTGCGGCCTGCCGACCGGCTCGCCCGTGGCCTTGTCGAGCACGTAGACCTTCGCGCCGTCGTCGACGAAGTAGATACGGTCGCCGATCACGACCGGCATCGACCGGCCATCCATCACGCCCTTGCGCTGCCAGACCGCGTTGGTCGCGGTGATGTCGCCCGAGCCGGCTGCCTTGAATGCGGTGGCTGATCCCATCGTGGTGTTGTCGAGATTCTCCTCAGCCTGCGAGATGTAGACGGTCTCGCCGTCGACGAGTGGCGCGACGTTGAGCCCGCGGCGGGAGAGCCTGAAGTTCCAGACCGCCTTGCCCGTGCGGGGCTGAAAGTTCCAGACGCTGCCGTCGCTCGAACCGAAGACGAGCGCCGCCTGCCCATTCACCGACGCCAGTGACGGCGTGCTGTAGGTCGTGTCTTCGGGGAGTTCTTTGGTGCCGTTCATCCAGCGGACCGCGCCGGTCTTTGCGTCCATCCCGAGGAAGCGATGCGCAGGGCGGGCCGTGTCGCCCCACCCGGTGACGACGGCGCTGGCGATGACGAGATCCTCGAACACGACCGGAATGTTCGTGCGTCCGCCGTAGGTCGAGAGGAAGCCAAACTCCTCGTGGAGCGACCGTTGCCAGCGGGTCTTGCCCGTGGCGGCATCGATCGCCGTGAACACGCCGCAGACCCCGTGGGCGAAGACGGTGTTGGTCGCCGGATCGGCGACGACCGCAGACCAGCCGACCCGCTCGGCCGGAACGTCAGAGAGATAGACGTTGAACACGTTCTCCCAGAGCTTCTGGCCGGTCTTTGCATCGAGGCAGAGCACCTTCTCGGCCTCTTCCTTCGTGCCGGGCTTGTGCCGTACGAGGGTGTAGAGCCTGCCACCCATGACCACCGGCGTTGAAATTCCCCCAGCCTCGTCGTTCTTCCAGAGCACGTTCGTGCCCTTCTCGGGGTCGAACGACGTGACGACTGTCGGTTCGCCGCCGGCCTGGCGGTCTTCCCGCGGGCCGCGCCAGTCAGGCCAGTCGGCGGCCGACGTGGGGCAGGGGGGCAGGCATGCCGTCAGAAACGCTGCAACCAGAACCAAGCCGCGGGAGAGCATGGGGCGTCCTTGTCAGTTGGTGATGCCTTCGGCCTTCAGGTCTTCAGGCAGCTTTGGATCGACGATGCCGCGGCCGCCACGCCCCTGTGTGAGACGGTCGGAGGCGTCGGCACGAATGCTTTCGATATCGGCATCGCCCCAGCGACGGCGGGTCGCGATGTCGGGGACGGCCAGCGGCCGCACGAGCCGCATGCCCACGCCGAGGGCCGGCTCCTCCGTGTACCACCACGGGCTCTTTGGCAGATTCGGATCGACGTCCTTCCAGGGAAGATCCTCAGAGCCGCGGCGGGCGGCGCTGCGGCACTGGGCCGGCTCGTCGTAGTAGCTGCCACCCCGAACCACGCGGGGGGACAAGCTGGTCGGCCAGACGGCGGCGTCGGCCTCGGTCACCGGTTGCGCCAGCGCGGCCTGCCGGGCATAGCCATCGGGCACCAGCTGGTCGAGCACCCACTCGGCGACGTTGCCGTGCATGTCGTGCAGGCCCCAGGCATTGGGCTCCTTTTCGCCGACAGGATGCGTCGTCTCATCGGAGTTGTCGGCGTACCAGGCGACTTCGGCCAGCGAGTCTGGCGTGCTCCTGTTGCTCCACGGCGTCGTCGTGCCAGCTCGACAGGCATACTCCCATTCGCACTCCAGCGGCAGGCGGTAGAACCGCGACGTCAGGCCGCTGAGCCACTTCGTGTATTGCCGTGCCGCGAACTGCGTCATCGTCACGGCCGGCTGGAGAGGATCTTCGCCGTTGGTGAAGGTCGTCGTGGGATCGTAGAGATTGGAGGGCGCGGTGACGGCGTCGGCCTCGTTCTCGGCCGTCACCTTTCGGATGCCGGCCGACTCCATCGCCTTGAAGAGATCGCAGGTGGCCATGTAGCGCTTGTATTCAGACCAGGTCACCTCGCAGCGGGCCATCCAAAAGGGCTCGATCCGCACGTCGTATTGCGGGCCCTCGTCAGCTCCGCGGTCGGCCTCGCCGGCAGGACTGCCCATGCGAAGCGTGCCGCCGGCGATCGGGATCATCCGGAACGTCACGTCGGTGCCGGGGAGGGTTTCGTCGTAGGCCACCATCCAGCCACCGGGCACCCTGATGGCCAGACCCTCGCCTTCGGGCCGCTGATCGCCAGCGATAAAGCCGGGGGTGGTGGCAGTTTCGCCGGCGGCAGACGTTTCGGCCACGGCGGTCGCCCCGCTCTCGGCGGCTCTGCCGGGCAACGCCCAAAAGCAGAGGGCACAGAAAAACAGGGCGAGGCCGAGCGTGGCCATGCCAGCGGCCTCACGGCCCTCAAAACGGCGGAGCATCGGCATGAACAAGGGCTTCGTTCCTGCGTGAAGGGGAATCGGGCGACGGAACATCTCAGGAGCTGGGGCGGGCTGGGAAACACGAACGCTGGGAAGCACCGGCACCGAGAAACACCGGCTCCGAGGAACACTGGCGCCAAGAAACACTGGCGTTGGAACTGTAGAGTGTAATCTGTCAGAAAACCCCTGCCCACCAACGGGCGTCCTTTCCCGAGTCTCTCAGCCGTGGCCGCACCCAAGCCCACCCAGCCAGCCGGAAAAGCCGCCAAGCCAGCGGGCAAGGGCAAGGCCAAGGCCGATGACAAGCCGGCCGAGAAAGTGGTCTCGGAAAATCGTCGTGCCCGTCACGATTATGAGATCCTCGACACGTTGGAGTGCGGCATTGCGCTGGTCGGCAGCGAGGTGAAGAGCCTTCGCGGCGGAAGGATGTCGCTCGACGAAGCCTATGGCCGGATCGATGGCCGCGAGGTCTGGCTGCTGGGCTGCGACATCCCGGAATATGACAAGGCCAATCAGCTGAATCATGTGCCGAAGCGGCCGCGGAAACTGCTCATGCATCGCCGTGAGATCGGCAAGTTTGCGGACCGAGCCCTGGAGAAGGGCCTCACGCTCGTGCCCTTGAAGATGTATTTCAAGGACGGACGCGTGAAGGTTTTGATGGGAATCGGCCGCGGCCGTCAGTCCCACGACAAGCGGCAGAAGCTCAAGGCCGACACTGCCAGGCGGGATATCGAAATCGCCCTCCGCGGCCGGACTGGCCGCGGAGGGCGATCAAAAGACAGGGAGTGAGAGCTGGTCTTGGTTGAGCTGGTCTCAATTGGCCGGCGTCATCTGGGCCGGTCTCAATTGGGCAAATCAGACGTGCTCGGCCACCAGTGTGGCCGCGCCTGAATCGGTCGAGTCTTCGGGGTGCCACAGCGGCATGCCCCGCTGGATCCTCTCGGCAAGGATATCGATCTTTTGCTTCGAGCCGGCAGGCGCTCGCGTGGGGATGAATTCAGTGGTGGCGTGCGGTTCAAAATTTTCGTCGTGACCGTACAGTTCGATGATTTCGAAAACATTACGAATCCGGGCCATCGGAGAGAAACGACTCCTTGTCTGGTTCAACATGTTGTAGATGGGCTAAAAAGGGAGGAACGAACACGAAAAACCACGGCTTGCAACGCAAAAAAACGAGGCAACCGAAGCTGCCGCAGCGGGCAACAGTGGTCGTAGTAAGCGAGTGCATTATGGGCCCGCGCTTGCGCGAGTCAAACAATTTGCCGCGACTGATCTGAATCGTGGAGAAGAGGCCCTTCAGCCACCGCTTCCAGCGTCACGATCGGTGCCATTTACCGCGTGGCGGGCTGGCGGGAGTGCCAATCAGGCGCCGCCACTCAAGCTGCCACTCAAGCTGCCACTCAAGAAGGAGGCCCGCCTGACGGCAATGCGATCTCGATGTCGGCCGGCGGCGGCGGGGCCGGCTTGGCCGCCGGAGCTCCCGCGGCGGCAGGGTCGAACTTGGGCGTGTCGGTGCCGGTTCTCGCCTCGAGATCCGCGGTGAGCATGAGGTGTTCGCCCCCTCCGGCTGGCCGCAGTTCCAGCCGGGTGACATTCCACTCTTTGCCGAGTTTTTTGCCCTCGACGATCACGATTCCGCGGCCTTTTGGCCCGCTCGCCTCAAACTCCATCGCTGCGATGCCGTCGGTCTCGTTGGCCCGCCCCGTGATCGTCGGACTGCACTCCACGGAACCGCCCGGGCCGGCGAGCAGTTCGAGCACGCGGGGATTCCGAGTGACCTCTTGTTTCGCCTCTGTCACGACGGGATGGCTCGCCAATCGGCCGCAGCCGAGGCAGCCGATGAACAGTGCGGCAAGGGCCACGCGGGCCGGCATCGTGATCTGTCGCATCGAGAGTCCCTCCTGGACACTGTCAAAACCTGGACGCTGTCAAATCTGGACGCTGTCAACGGTCAGCCGGGGGCGTCGTGTGCGCGGCACCAGGCAATCTTCTCGGCAGTGGTTGTGGGGGCCGGGCCGCCAGCCGCAGCAGGCTTCTTCGCGGCAGCTGGCTTTGCGGGAGTGGCTTCCACTACGGTCGGTTCGGACTCTTCGCCTTCCTCATCCACGACAGGCGTGGCTGGCGAGACCGGCGGCGCGGCGCCAGCCTTGGCAGCGCGGGCCCGGGCGAGGATCTCGGCGGTTGAGAGCTTGCCGCCGGAAACGGCGACCGGGGCGGCTTGTGGTTTGGCGGCCGGTGGCTTGGCGGCCGGGGCGGCTGTTCCGCCAGCCTTAGCGCGAGCTGCGGCGAGAATATCGGCTGTCGAGGGCTTCCCGGCACCGGCAGGCTTCGGCGCGGCCTTGGCGGCGGGAGCGGCCTTGGCGGGAGCGGCCTTGGCAGAAGTAGACGGTTTGGCTGCTTCTTTTTCCACCGTTTTTGGCAGTGGCTGCGGCACGATCTTCAAGGCCGACGGGTCGATGTCATACCAGCCGGTGTTGTTGAACTGATCAAACTCGACCAGACATCGGCCGTTCATGTTGACCGTGCGAACGGTTCCCGTCGAATTGACAAACCGGGCCAGTTCCGGAGCCGAAGAGTTGACAACGACATACCGGTCGGTCCATTCCGACTTCAGTCGCTCGATCACGTCGAACATGTGTGCGTTCCGGCGGGCGGCAAAAAACGGGGGGGCGGATACCAGTGCGGGTCGCCGCACGCTCCGACCCCTTGAATCTGATCGATCGGCAGGCAGATCGCAAGGCAAGGCCGGCGGTCGGTCGAAAAAACCCCACCAGCGGAAGATTCACCGCTCGTGGAGGCGGGCTTGAGCTCGTGGTAGCGGTTCGATGTGCTGCCAGATGGACGGCCAGCCACCGTTAGTCGCCGTCGGTCACTGTCTGCCACGGTGAGTCAAGCGAGCTCTTCACCGGCCGAGGCCGACCCCCCGGTCACTCCGAAGATACCCTGCGGCCCGATCGAGTAGGCCCAGACGATCGTCCGTGGCAGCGGCCCGCCGGCGTCGGTGGCGGTCACCTGCATCAGTTGCCGGCCCACTCGGTAGGTCGATCCCAGCCAGTCGGGAGGCTCGTGAAGCCGGCAGGCGATTTCAAACCGGATTCCATCGGTCACCATCGGGTCGGGGGCGATGCTGGCCGAGAAATGGGAACGGCCGGCCAGCCCGACGCCGACAATAGCCTGTCCCCCCGCGGCAGCGGCCTGCGGCAAGGCCACCCGTGAGAGTTCGACGAGCACCGGAGACGCTGGCCAGCGGGGGTCACGGGTGGGCGGCCACGGTCCGTCGAGCGATGCCCAGCCAGCGTCCTCCGCGGCCCCCGCGGTCGTCACCCGATGGGTCCAGCGATCTCCAGACCAGGTAAACACGACGGCCAGCCCACCGGCGTCGATGCGGACTGGTGATCGGCTGGTCGGCGGTCGGCTGATTGGCGGGTGTGTGTCGAATGGTGGCATGGCGGGTGGTAGCATACCGCGGTCCGGCGTCCGTCGATGGCTGACAGCTGGCAGGCTCGGGCCGCAGTCAGCCGAGGCTTTCTATGGAACCACGTCGTTCGCTCCGCTGGCCGATCCTGTTGGGCATCGTGCTCATCGGCTCGATCCTTGCGCTCGGCGTTGGCTGGGTGCTTGTCAGCATCGCTGCGGCCCTGGGATCGAAGAACCGCAACGAGAACGCTGCCTTCTACTGGGCAATCCTCGGCGTCGGCGTGGCGCTGCTGGTGCTGGTGCTGGTGGGCGTGATCATTTATCTGGCCCTGACGCTCAAGGCCATTGCGCTCTCCCAGCGGCAGAGCAATTTCATCGACAGCGTCACGCACGAACTCAAAAGCCCGCTGGCGTCGCTGAAGCTCTACCTGCAGACGCTCACGCGGCGGCCCGTGCCGGCGGAGCAGCAGGCTGATTTCCACCGCTTCATGCTCAAAGACGTGGAGCGTCTCGACACGCTCATCGACCATCTGCTCGACGCCGCCAAGACGCTGCAGCGACGGGCCCGGCCCGGCACCGATGCGACCGCGATCGAGCCGGTGCTGCTGCGGGCCTGCGAGGCCGCCACGCACCGCTACGGCGTGCCCCCGGAGTGTGTGCGGCTCGAGGTCGTGGGGGTGGGCGTGGGCGTGGCTGGCACGCCGGCCACGGGAGGGCTCCTGCGGGTCTGTGGTCGCGAGGCCGACGTGGAGATCGTGTTTCGCAACCTCATCGACAATGCCGTGAAATATTCGTTGCCGACTCCGGAGGTGGAAGTGACGGCGTCGGCGCTCCCCCGGGGGAGGGTGCTTGTGCGGGTGGCGGACAACGGGCCGGGCATCCCGATTGCCGATCGCCAGAACGTCTTCCAGCGATTTGTGCGGCTGGGCAGCGAATTGGAGCGGTCGACGCCCGGCACGGGGCTCGGGCTCTTTCTCGTGCATGCGATCGTGAAGCAGCTGCGGGGCCGTGTTGTGGCGAAAGGCCAGCCGCCGCGGAAGGGCACGGTCATGGAGGTGGAACTCCCGGCCGCACCGTGACGCCGGCGGCCGCATGATAGAATGCTTCGCCCACAGCTCTCCATGTCCACGAGACGATGCCCAGCCGATGACCCCCAGCGAAGCACACCCACGATCAGCCATGAGCCTGCCCCCACTGCGTGCCTCCGAGCATCTGCACGACGTCCGGTACGAGATCCGCGGTGCACTCGCCCGTCGCGCCGAGCAGCTCGAACGCGAGGGGCACGAGATCATCAAGCTCAACATCGGCAATCCCGGGGCGTTCGGGTTCCGCATGCCAGGATCGATGCGGGTGGCCATCGTGGAGAACCTCCATCAGGCCGATCCGTACTCGCACCAGAAAGGCATCTTTCCGGCCCGCGAGGCGGTGGTGATGCAGCAGCAAAACCGCGGCTCCATGGACGTGACCGCCGACGACGTCTTCATCGGCAACGGCGTCTCTGAAATGATCATGCTCGCCATGCGGGCGCTGCTCAATCCTGGTGACGAGGTGCTGGTGCCCAGTCCGGACTATCCGCTCTGGACGGCGTCGGTCGTGATCCACGGCGCGAAAGCGGTGCATTACCCATGCCGGCCCGAGAACGGCTTCATCCCCGACCCGGCCGAGGTGGAATCGCTCGTCAGCGACCGCACCCGTGCCCTGGTGCTGATCAATCCCAACAATCCCACTGGCGCCGTCTACCCGCGGGATGTGCTCGCGAAACTTGCGGCGATCGCGGAGCGGCGGCACCTCGTCTTCTGCGCCGATGAGATCTACGACGAGATGCTCTACGGCGATGCGGAATTCGTGCCGGCCGCCACGCTGGTGAGAAACACGCTCTGCCTCACCTTCGGAGGCCTGAGCAAGATCTACCGCGCCTGCGGGCTCCGGGTGGGCTGGCTCGTTTTCTCCGGCGAGCGGGAGCATGCGCGGGACTACATCCAGGCGGTGGAACTGCTCGCGTCGCTCCGTCTCTGCTCGAATGTTCCGGGACAATACGCCGTGCAGACAGCGCTCGGCGGACACCAGTCGATCTTCGATCTCACGCGGCCAGGCGGCAGGCTCTACGCGACCCGCGCCGCGGTGCTGGATGCCGTGAAGCGGAGCCGCTACCTCTCGGTGGTGCCGCCGCAGGGGGCCCTGTATGCGTTTGTCCGGGTGCATGCAGACCGCCTCCGCGGGGGTGCGACGCCGTTTGACGACCAAGCGTTTGCGCTTGATCTCTTGGAGCGGAAGCACGTGCTGGTGGCACCGGGATCGAGTTTCAACGTGCCCTACCGCGACCATTTCCGGGTCACGCTGCTGCCCGACGCCGAGCAGATGGCCGACGTCTTCGCCCGGATCGAGTCGCTCTTGGACGAATACGCCGCGGCGTGATGGCTGCGGAGGTGTGGCGGCGGCGCGAGGTGCCCGTTCCCAGTGCCGCACTGAAGGGTAGCGATGCGACAGGAACGATGCGCCATGGCCTCCGACCGGCTGCCCATCCGACCGAAGGCCTTCCATGAGGTTGGCGTCGAGGCCGATCCGATGGCCGAGTGCCGCCGGCTCGCTGCGGTCGTGCCGCCGGCAGCAGGTCGGTGAGGGCTGGTTTCCGTCGCTCGAGAACGTGCCCACCCAGGCGCTTTCGATGTCGATTCGCCGGATTCTCGCCAGCCGCACGATCGTCTGTTCGGTGCCCGACCGGCGGAAGGCCGAGGCGGTGTGGGCATCCACATCGAGGGACCGTTCATCAGTCCGCTGCCTGGCTTTGTGGGCGCGCATCCGCACGAGCACGTCCTGCCGGCGAGCGTTGATGCCGCGAAGCGGCTGGTCGATGCGGGCCGTGGACTCGTGCGGCTTGTGACCCCTCGCGCCCGAACACGATGCGGGCCACGCCACCGCCCGCTGGCTCGTCCAGCTGGGGGTTCCGGGCCGCGGCCCCAGGCGTTCGCCCGGTGTGGCCCCGCTTCCAGAGTCCATCGCCGGCCGGCTTTTCGCTTCCAACTCAGCGATCGGCTGCGACGATCGGTTTCCGTTTGAAGCATTGGGGGAATCGACGGCGGCAGGGTATACATTGGTCGCCATCCTTGATGCCGTCATGCGAGTCGCGTGTCGGCGGTGCGCAAATGGCCCTCGTGCCTTTCCCAGGAGTCGAGCATGTCGCAGTTCCCCGTGTACGGAGAGATCGACGGACCGATCGTGATGATCGGCTTTGGCTCCATCGGCCGCGGCACGCTGCCGCTCATCGAGCGGCACTTCAGGTTCGACCGGTCGCGGTTCGTGGTCATCGACCCGGACGACCGTGATCGCGAGATTCTCGAGCGGCACGGCATTCGTTTCATCCATCAAGCGGTCACCCGCGACCGCTACCGGCACCTGCTCGAGCCGCTGCTCACGGCCGGCAGCGGCCGGGGTTTTTGTGTGAACCTGTCGGTCGACACGTCGTCGCTCGACATCATGCGGTTGTGCCGCGAACTCGGCACGTTGTACATCGACACGGTCGTCGAACCCTGGCCCGGCTTCTACTTCGATCGCAGCGTTGGCCCCGAGGCTCGCACGAACAACGCGCTGCGGCACACCGTCCGCGAGGAGAAGGCGCGGCAGCCCGGCGGCGTGACGGCCGTCTCCTGCTGCGGCGCGAATCCGGGGATGGTTTCGTGGTTTGCCAAGCAGGCGCTCGTGAATCTCGCCCGCGACACCGGACACGGCCGGGCGGAGCCCGCGGCCGATGACCAGGTCGGCTGGGCGACGCTGATGCGCGACCTGGGCGTGAAAGGCATCCATATCGCCGAGCGCGACACGCAGCGGGCGAAGCAGCCAAAGCCGATGAATGTGTTCGTCAACACATGGTCGGTGGAGGGGTTTCTCTCGGAGGGGATGCAGCCCGCCGAACTCGGCTGGGGCACGCACGAGCGGTGGCTCCCGGAGAACGGCCGGCTGCAGACGATCGGGTCGAAGGCGGGCGCCTATCTCCTCCAGCCCGGGGCCAACACACGTGTTCGTTCGTGGTGCCCGACCCCGGGGCCGCAGTACGGCTTTCTCGTCACGCACAACGAGTCGATCTCGATCGCCGATTATTTCACGCTCCGCGACGGCGACCGGGTCGTCTACCGTCCCACCTGCCACTACGCCTATCACCCGGCCGATGACGCCGTTCTCTCGCTGCACGAACTGTTCGGCCGCGGCGGCACCCGACAGGAGCAGATCCACATCCTCGGCGAGGAGGAGATCGTCGACGGTATCGACGAACTGGGGGTGCTGCTCTACGGCCACGAGAAGAATGCCTACTGGTACGGCTCCCAGCTCTCGATCGACGAGGCCCGCGACCTCGCCCCCTACCAGAATGCCACCGGCCTGCAGGTCACGTCGGCCGTGCTCGCGGGGATGGTGTGGGCGCTGGAGAACCCGGCCGCCGGTATCGTCGAGGCCGACGAGATGGACTACCGCCGCTGCCTGGAGGTGCAGACGCCCTACCTCGGGCCGGTGACGGGCCACTACACCAACTGGACGCCGCTCGACGGCCGGCCCGGGCTGTTTCCGGAAGACGTCGATGAAACCGATCCGTGGCAATTCCGCAATATCCTCGTCCATTGACGTGAGTGGGTGGAAGGCTGGCCCGGCCAATGGCATGTCGGCACCCGTTTCCGCGTCGATGAGCGGCGAGTGAGCTGAGGGTCCGGTCTTCCCGGCGTCAAAAGGCGTTCCCGCAACGCCCGCCTATCTTCGGAATCGGCCCCGGCTTGGGTGGAACGTGCTGAGCCGGATAGGCAGCCTGCAAATCGATGAGCGACCAGCGGGCTCGAGCTGTCTTCGACAGCCATGGAGTCGAGCGCAGGGGGCGGCTGCAGGGCTGACCCGAGTTGTCCCGCCCAATGGCCATTGTTGCCCCAGTGCCCCCGGTCAACAGTTCGCGTTTCCCGCCTCCACCACTACGAGTACGATGACGCTTCGAACGACGCTCCGCGGCTGGCTTCAGGATGGAAAACGTGGCGAAACGCGATGCAGGGGAAGACTGGCGACGGTTCGACGTCACCACGATTCCCAGCAAGGATTCGACTCCGCATCTCGACAGATTTCTGTCGGAAGTGACCACGACAGCCGTGGGGCACGCCCCGCGCAGGTTGCTGGACATCGGCTGCGGCGATGGCCGTCTGTCCAAACGGCTTTATGAACGGGGCTTCTCGGTCACCGGAGTCGATGTGAGTTTGGCAGCCGTTCGTGCCGCACGGAAGCTGGCCGTCACCGCCGATCCATCTGGCGAACTGCTGCGGTTTCACGAGGCCGACATGGCAGCCGATGCTCCGCCCCGGATCGATGCAAAGCCATTTGACGTGGTCGTCTGTCAGCTCGTGCTTTCGATCATCGGTGATGCACGGCAACGGTGCAATCTCCTGCGTCACGCGCAGGCGTGTCTCGCACCGGACGGTTGGCTCTTCCTCTCGGCTTCGGGCGTCTCCGACGCGATCAATCCCGGCTACGGGAAGTTGTATACCAAGGATTTTCCCGACACCCGTGAGTGGCACACATACTTCTCGCGCGACGCCGACGGCAGGGTTCTCTATGCGACCCATCATTTCACCAGCGACGAACTGGCGTCACTCCTCGAGCGTCAGGGATTCAGCAGCATCACGGTGACGACAGAGCTCGAGGCGAGCAGCAGACGGCCCGACGAAGCGGCGTATTTCCTCTACGCAACCTGCCGCAACGGGGGGAGAGCACCGTGCACAGACGCCGCGATCTGGTGCTCGAGCGACGGCGATCAGGAGGCGAGGCCCTGAATGAGTAGCCCGTTGCGCGCCCAGAGATGGAGCGTTCGCTCCGTTGGCACGCTGTAGCGATCGAACGTGTGCAGGTGCACGACGACTGCGACGTTTTTCAAGCCTCGCATGGCGACGTGTCACCCAAGCGACTCAAGCCGGGCAACGTCTGCAAGGTCCTGCGGACGGCCTGTCGCCCGCTTGTTCTCCATAAGGTGCCGTAACGAAAGCATGCTGAAGGCGATACCCTCCACGACACACGGCACTTTTTCCATCCAGGCGTCTTCGAATACCACGCCGTCAATGGTGGTCAAGAAATCGATCCGGTTTGGCGGAAGGCCTATTTGGTAGAGGACATCGGGCTGCGTGAACGACTCCGGCGAAAGACGGCTCCTCGGGGCACCAAAGCGGTGCAGGGCCTGCCACAGACGGGCGGCGTTTTCAGGGCTTGGACGCACCCAGAGGTCGATGTCGCCGGTTGCTCTCGGAATTCCGTGGCCGGCGACTGCGTAGGCGCCGACGACGAGGTAGTCAACGTTTTCTGCGGCTAACGCTTTCAGCATCTCGGCAAAGTCGCGATTCATCAAACGGCTTTCCGCTAAAGGACCAGGCGGTGAGCGTGATCGGCCACACCATGGCGATTCTTTCGGCCGGTGTCATAGACTCACAGGCATCGGGCTCCTTGTCGCTAAGTCTGCCGAACCACTCAGGCGGAACCGACGAACCTGCCGCTTTGTCAGCGCGATTCTGCTCGTCAGATGCATGTGGTGACCTTCCCATGCCGGTGATTATAGTCCAGTCACCTCCGGAACGCAGACCAATTCTGCGAGAGGCGGGAGTTGCGAGCGTCGGTCAACGGCACTTCCGCAACCGGTGTCGATTCGGACGTCCCAGTGTGTGGATGTGCCTCGGGGCGGTTTCCCGCCATCGGCGGATCTGTCCGGGCCTTTGGAACGCCCCTCTTTTCTGCGGCGGCGGGAGTGGTCTAATCGCGGCCATGAATCCATCACATGCACATGCCGCCCCGGCGGCCACCTCGCCCGCCGTCGATGTTGTCCCCATTCGCCGCGTGCTCGTGAGCGTTTTTGATAAAACCGGCCTCGCCCGGCTCGCCGCCGGCCTGAAGGCGGCCGGCGTCCGCGTCGTGAGCACCGGCGGCACGAGTGCGGCGCTTGCGAGCCACGGTCTCGAGGTCGAGGATGTCTCGACGATCACATCCTTCCCCGAGATCCTCGACGGCCGCGTGAAGACGCTCCACCCGCGGATCTTTGCCGGCGTGCTCGCCCGACACGACCGCGCCGACGATCGGGAGGTGCTCGCCGCCCATGGCATCGACACCTTCGAAGCCGTGATCGTGAACCTCTACGCATTCGAGGCTGCCGTCTCCCGCCCGGACTGCACACCCGGCGAGGCGATCGAACTGATCGACGTCGGCGGTCCGAGCCTGGTGCGGGCCGCGGCCAAGAACCATGCCTTCACCGCCGTGGTGACCGGCCCCGAGCAATATGACGAATTTCTCGCCGCACTCGGCCGGGGCGGTACGACGCTCGCCGAGCGTCGCCGGCTCGCGGCCCGTGCCTTCGAGCGCACCTCCGCCTACGACACTGCCATCGCGGGCTGGATGGCCAGGCACGCCGACCTGCACGCCGACTCTTTGCAGGCTCAATCGCCCGCCACGAACGGGGAGCACAACTCCAGCGACGAGCCGCCGCTGCCCAGCCGTCTCACGCTGGATCTGGAACGCCGGCTGCCGCTGCGGTATGGCGAAAACCCGCACCAGTCCGCGGCGCTCTTCGCGCCGGCGGGCACGCGGCTGGGGCTCGCCGGCCTCAAGCAGCTTTCGGGCAAGGAGCTTTCCTACAACAATCTGCTCGATCTGGACGGGGCCACGCGTCTGGCCGGGCTGCTCGCCGAGCCGGCGGCGGTTGTCGTCAAGCACACGAATCCCTGCGGCGCCGCGGCCGGCGCAACGGTGGCCGAGGCCCTCGCCACCGCGATGGCGGCCGATCCCACGAGCGCCTTTGGATCCGTCGTGGCCGTCAACCGCACGTTCGACCTCGGCTGTGCCGAAGTGCTGCTCGCGCCGGGCCTGTTCGTGGAGGTGATCGCCGCGCCTGCCTTCGCGGCCGATGCGGTGGAACTGCTCACGACTCGGCCCACCTGGAAGGGAAGCGTGCGGCTGGTCGCGGTACCGCCGGGCGACCCGTGGGAGGCGACAGCCGGGCTCGAACTGCGGAGCATCGCCGGCGCCGTTCTCGCACAGCGGCCCGATACGGCCTGCGACGATCCCGCGACATGGCGGGTGGTCACGAAGGTGCCGCCGGCCCCGGCGCTGACGCAGTCGCTCGACTTCGCCTTCACGATCGTGCGTCGGCTCACGAGCAATGCGATCGCCGTCTGCCAGGGGATGAGCCTCGTAGGGGCAGGGCTCGGGCAGACGAGCCGGGTGGACGCGGTGCGGATCGCGCTTGAAAAGGCAGGGGAGCGGGCCCGGGGGAGCGTGCTCTCGTCGGATGCCTTCTTTCCATTTCCCGATTCGATCGATCTGATCGCGCGGGGTGGAATTGCGGCGGTGATCCAGCCAGGCGGCTCGAAGCGGGATGCCGAGGTGATCGCCGCCGCCGATGCGGCCGGCATCCCAATGGTCTTCACGTCGCGGCGCCACTTCCGCCATTAGCTTTACGCGACACATCGGCATCCTGCCGGAGGCCCGGGTGATACACTCCATCTCATGGCAAATATCCTTGACGAGATCGTGGTCCGAAAGCACCGTGAGGTAGCCGTTGCGCGTGAACGGGTGCCGACGGCGGCCCTCGAGGGGCGGCTTGCGATAGCACCGCCAGTTCGGGATTTCTTCGCGGCCGTGGCCGCCCCCGGGGCGATCCGACTCATTGCGGAGTTCAAGCGGAAGAGCCCGTCGGCTGGCGACCTGCGGCCCGGGGAGTCGATCGAGGAGATCGTCCGTGGCTATGCGGAGGCAGGGGCCGCGGCGCTTTCCGTGCTTACCGACGCCGTTGGATTTGGTGGCAACCTCGTCGACCTCGAGTCGGCCCGTCTGGCCGTGCCGCTGCCGGTGTTGCGGAAGGAGTTCGTGGTCGATCGTTACCAGGTGCTCGAGGCCCGGGCACACGGTGCCGACGCCGTGCTTTTGATCGCCGAGTGCCTCGACGACTGCCTGCTCAAGAGCCTCTACCGGGATATCCTGGATCTGGGTATGACACCGCTGGTGGAGCTGCACGATCCTGCCCACCTGCCGCGGGTGCTCGACCTGGGTGCCACCCTGATCGGCATCAACAATCGTGATTTGCGGACAATGACGACCGACCTCGATCGCGTTCTTCGGCTCCGCGATCGCGTGCCGCCGGAGTGCGTGCTGGTGGCCGAAAGTGGCATCCGCACCCGGGCTGACGTGGAGCGATTGGAGCAGGCCGGCATCGACGCGATGCTCGTCGGCGAATCACTCCTGCGGAGCCCCGATCCCGGTCGGGCCGCCGCCCTTCTCCTCGGCCGGTGAGGTGGGGTGTGCTGCCGGCTTTTCTCTGACAAAGCGGTATCCCATGCCGCGCACCGAGAGAAAGTGCACCGGGCGGGCGGGGTCGGTCTCGAAATACTTGCGGAGGTTCAGCATGAAGGTGTCGACCGTCCGCGTGGCTGGCGTGCGGGCCATGCCCCAGACCCGCTTGAGCAGGTCGCTTCGCGACGATACCGTGCCCTCGTGATCGACGAGATACTTGAGCAGCTTCATTTCGAGATTGGTGAGCCGCACCGGTCTGTCACCGCTGCGTGCCTCCCATGTATCGAAGTTCACCTCGGCATCGCCGAAGCGGTAGACGGCCGCGGGCACAGGCAGTGCATCTTGGCTCGACGCGGCCTGTTCGGTTGCCAGGGTTTGTTCCGTCGCCACGGGCTTTTCCGTCGCCACGGGCCTGGTCCGGCCATGGCGGCCACGACGGGCCAGCAGGTTGCGGACGATCGACAGCAGTTCATCGAGGTCGAACGGCTTCTGGAGGTAGACATCCGTGCCGGCATCGAAGCCACGGATCCGATCCTCGACGAGCGTCCGCGCCGTCAGCATCACGACCGGTGTGTCGCTGCCCTGGCCGCGGATCGCTTCGCAGACGGCGTAGCCACTCATGCCCGGCAGCATCAGATCGAGCACGACCAGATCGACTGGCTCGTTGGTCGGGCCGTTGGTCGGGCCGTTGGTCGGGCCGTTGGTCGTGTCGTCGGCCGCTGCGATCGCGGCCAGAGCCGCCTGGCCATTGCCGACGGTTGTGACGGTAAACCCCTCGGCCTCGAGGTTGTATTTGATGCCGATGGCCAGATGCTCTTCGTCTTCGACGACAAGAATGTGCGGCATGGGTGTGCTCGCGGCAGGGGCCGCTCCCGAAAGGCGAGGAGAAAAGCCGGCGGAACAGAAGCAGCCGAGAGTTTACCCCGGAGCCGGTAACACCGCGCCAGCACTGTCCGCGGTCGGGGAGCCCGCATAGAGCCATGGCCGACGAACCAGCCGGCCAAGGTGACGAGGGGCCAGGGGGCGATCCGCGGAATATCGGCGGCTAGCTTCCGATCGCCATCGCACGGAGGGTGCCCTCGGGCATGTCCCCCGGATGGTTGGGGATCGTAACAGCCATGCTCTCCATCACATTTGCAGACGTCCGTGTTGGTAGCGTTGAGCGAAGGTATTTTGGGGTGCATCGCCCCCATGAATGACACCAGTTTCTAAGTCAGGTTTTTGCCTTCCATTTTTTGCCCCCAGTTTTTGCTCCACAATAGACCAGCCCCGTGCGGTTGCGGATGCGCATCTGCAGCACCAGGGCGGCAAGCAGGACGATGGCCGCCGGAAAAAGATTGAACGTCCGTATCGAGTCTGCCATGGTCACAGCCACTTTGTCGGCAGAGACGAGGTTAAGAGTCGAAAAAAGGTCTCATCCTCAACCTCAAGCAGTTCGTTCCATGATGGTTGACGTCGATTATGATCGTAAGATCCGGTCGGGGCTATTGCCTGCACCGTCTTCATCTCCCAGCACCACCGCGAGAACACCTGATGTTGCAGCGAAATCGCCTCCTTGTGACGTGCGCCCTTGTGGGGGCCGTGGCGCTCTTGAGCTTCCATCACCCTGCCGCGTGGGCGGAGGTCGTTGTGCTGGCGGGATCGGCCGCGGGCCGCGTCGGCAAGGAGCCTGATGCTTCAAAGGTCAATGAACCGTTTGCCGTGGCGTTTGACGCCGAAGGGCGGCTGTATGGCGTGGAATACACCCGAGGCAACCGGCTCTTTCGGAT
>Ga0247833_1002925_pt1 | contig 23848 bp, 17 predicted proteins | sample LaCruzMarch2015__7_FD_187117 | JGI IMG/M metagenome (GOLD analysis project Ga0247833, IMG submission 187117) | Freshwater microbial communities from meromictic Lake La Cruz, Castile-La Mancha, Spain - LaCruzMarch2015_8m | ecosystem: Environmental > Aquatic > Freshwater > Lake | place: Spain... | reverse complement strand
AACATCACCAACGGCGTCACGCCGCGGCGCTGGCTGGCGGTGGCCAACCCGCCCCTGGCCGACCTGCTCAACGACGCCATCGGCACCGACTGGTGCCGGCACCTCGACCAGCTCCGGCAGTTGGAGCCCCTGGCCACCGATGCCGGCTTCCTGGAGCGCTGGCAGGGGGTGCGCCAGCAGGCCAAGGAGCGCCTGGCTGCCACGATCCGCCAGGACACCGGCGTTCTGGTGGATCCCGCCTCCCTGTTCGACGTCCAGGTGAAGCGCATCCACGAGTACAAGCGCCAGCACATGGCGGCGCTGCAGGTGGTGGAGCGCTACCTGCGGCTGCGGGCCGGGGAGGATCTGCCGCCGCGCACGGTGATCTTCGGTGGCAAAGCCGCCCCCGGCTATGCCATGGCCAAGCTGATCATCCGCCTGATCGTGGGCATGGCGGAGATCATCAACATCGACCCGGCGATGGACGGCCGTCTGCGGGTGGTCTTCCTGCCCAACTTCAGCGTCAAGCTGGGCCAGAAGATCTATCCGGCGGTGGATCTCTCCGAGCAGATCTCCACCGCTGGCATGGAGGCCTCCGGCACGGGCAACATGAAGATGTCCCTCAATGGCGCCCTCACGATCGGCACCCTGGATGGGGCCAACATCGAAATCCGGGACCGGGTCGGCGATGACAACTTCTTCCTGTTCGGCCATACCGCCGAGCAGCTGGCCGCCATCAACCGCAACGGGTACCACCCGATGCCCTGGCTGGAGAATGACGCCCTGGCCAAGGAGGCCATCGACCTGATCGGTTCGGGCCACTTCAGCGAAGGCGACCGCGACCTGTTCCATCCGCTGCTGGCCAACCTCTGCAGCAGCGACCCCTTCCGGGTGATGGCCGACCTGGGCGACTACCGCCGCGCCCAGAACGAGGTCGACGGCGCCTGGTGCGACGCAGGACGGTGGAGCATGATGTCTGTGCTGAATACAGCCCGCTGCGGCTTCTTCAGCAGCGACCGGTCGATCCAGGAGTACGCCGAACGCATCTGGAAGGTGGTCCCGGTCCCCGTCAACTCCTGCAGCGTGATTCCCCAGCCGTCCCCATGAGCCTCCCGCAACCCGCATGAGCTGGCCCGCATGAGCTGGATGGACAGGGTGGCCGAGGCGGCCGAGTCCCGCCTGAGGGCCGCCGGCATCCAGCTCACCCTCGGCGGTGAGCCCACCCTGGTGCCCCTCGTACCGGAGGGGCCGGAGTGGAGCGTCATCGCCGATGGCCCCACCAAACTCCCCATCGCCCGGGCCATGGCCCGGGACCTGCAGCAGCGGGTCTGGCCCGGCAGCACCCTCCTCTACTGCCCCGGCAAGCGCTACGACGGTGAGGTCAATCCCCGCTGGGCCCTGCGCCTGTTCCTGGGCGACGACGGCACGGTGCCGGTGCGCTGGCCCGGTCTCTGCCAGCCCGGCCTGGAGGGAGCATCGCTGACGGCCGAGGCTTCCCCCGCCTGGCTGGAACAGCTGGGCGCCCGGCTCGGCATCCGCCTGCAGCCTGTGCTGCTGCGGGACCCCTTCGAACCCCAGCGCCGGGTCTGGGCTGCCCCCCTGAGCGTGGCGCCGCCCGAGGCGGACGACCCGGCGGCGGCGGTGGCCTGGGCGGTGGCGCCCTGGCCCCTGGCGGACAGCCTGCGGGAGCTCACCGGTGCCCCCGGCCCGGCCGGCCTGCGCCTGCCCCTGGAGCACCTGCCGGAGGGCCTTCCCCGCCAGGTGCTCACCCTGGAGGTCGATCCCGACGGCTGGGAGCTGTTCCTGCCCCCCCTGGAGCGGGAACCCCTGCGCCTGCTGCTGCAGGCGGTGGCCGACAGCCTCGGCGACCTGGCCGCACCCAGGCTCAGCGGCGTGCTGCCCTTCGATGCCGGCGAGCGCTGGCAGGTGCTGGGCCTGACGGCCGATCCGGGCGTGCTGGAGATCAACCTGCCCGTCTGCCACAGCTGGCTGGAGTACCACCAGTGGCTGCAGCGGCTGGAGGAGGTCGGCGAGCGGGTGGGGCTGCGCAGCTGGAAGGACCTGGGCGACGGCCGCCAGGAGGGCACCGGCGGCGGGAATCACCTGCTCTGGGGCGGGCCTGACCTGGCCCACCATCCCTTCTTCTCCCGGCCGGCCTGGCTCACGGGGATCCTGCGTTACTGGCAACGGCACCCGTCGCTGGCGTATCTCTTCTGCGGCCCCGGGGTGGGCCCGGCCTCCCAGTCGCCACGGCCGGACGAGGCGATCGGCGAGTGCTTCGATCTGGAGCTGGCCTACCGCGCCATCGAGCAGGCGGAGGGCCAGCCCTCGGCCGAACCCTTTGGCGATGTCCGGGGCCTGATCGGCGAAACGTTGCGCCATCTCCATGCCGACCGCAGCGGCAACAACCACCGCAGCGAGATCAGCTTCGACAAGTTCTGGAACCCCGGAGCCCCGGCCGGCTGCCTGGGCCTGGTGGAGTTCCGGGCGCTGGAGAGCCTGCCCCGCATGGAGTGGAGCAGCACCATCGCTCTGCTGTGGAGCGCCCTGGCCGCCCACCTGCTGGAGCCCCGCCACCGGCCCGAGCGATTGCACGACTGGGGATCGGCCCTGCACGACCGCCAGCTGCTGCCCGGCCAGCTGTGGGCTGACCTGGAGGCCATCCTGGCCGACCTGGCGGCCGACGACCTGGCCCTGGATCCGGCGCCCTTCCGGGCCATCTGGGAGTGGCGCTTCCCGCCCCTGCTGCGCTGGCAGGCGGAAGGCGGCGCCGCCGGCACGGAGCCCGCCCTGGAGCTGCGGCCGGCCCCCGAGCCCTGGCCCCTGATCTGCGACACCCCGGTGCAGGGCGGGTTCACCAGCCGCTTCATCGACGGCTCCCTGCGCCGCTTCGAAGTGGTGGCGAATGCGGCCTTTCGCCGCGATTGCGGTCTGTTCATCAACGGCCGGCCCCTGCCGCTGGAGCCCGCCGCTGACGGGGCCGCCCCGGCGCTGGCGGTGCGCTTCCGCTTCCAGCGGCTCTATCCGTGCCTGCATCCGGCGATCGCCCCCCACATGCCCCTGGAGCTCCTGCTGCGCACCCTCGGCGGCGATCGCACCTTCCAGCTGCACCCGGACGGGCACCGCTTCGATCCCATTCCGGAGCCGCTGACCGGGCCGGTGCCTGGCGCTCCCCCCTGGCAGGGACGCCAGCGCCCGACGGATCTCACCATCGACCTAAGGATCGACTGACCCGCCGGGGCGAGCAAGCATCGAAAACCCAGTCCGGACGCGGGATCAGCTGCTTTGAATTCTTCTCTTTCCCTCACTTCTGAGGCCCCTGGTTTCCCAGGCCTCCAGAGAAGTCTTCAGGAGCAAGGCCGTCATCCCGCCTCCCTTCAGTCCGGCAGGGGGATTTCTTCCACATCCTGGTCAGCAATGAAAACGCTGCCTAAGATCCTTCGTGAATGGAACCGTCAGTGCAGTCTTTCTGGTTCAGCATCCCGGAAGAACAGGGGTCTGATTCCTTGCGTCGAGAGCGTCGGCGATGCCCTGCGTTTTGCTACCGACCTGGGCAGCGATGATCTGGTTGTGCTTGATCTGGCCAGTGGCCATTTCATCGACTGCAACCGTTCGGCCCATGAGCGGCTCGGCTACGCCCGCGAGCACTTCCTCACCCTGAATCCGGCGGCGATTCAGGCGGATGGGGAGCTGGCCGACGACCTGATGCGCGACCAGCTGCGGACGATGCGATGCGGCAACAGCCCAGGGGCAGCTTCGCCACACGCCACCGGCCCTGCTCCGGTGCCTGCCGGGATGTGTCCGTGAGCTATCAGGCGCTCGACCTCTGCGGCCGGCTGGTGGCCCTGGTGAGCCACCGCGACCGCACCGACCTGGACACGGCCCTGCGGGAAAGCTCCCGGCTGGGCACACTGCTGCAGGAGGCCGAGCGACTCACCCGCGTGGGCAGCTGGGAGCTGAACCATCGCACCGGAGAACTGCTCTGGTCGAACGAGGCCTACAGCCTTTTTAACACCACCCCGGAGCAGACGGCCCCCTCCTATGCGTCCTTTCTGAGCACGGTGCATCCGGACGACCGCGCCCTGGTGGATGCCACCTTCCAGGAGTCCTTCCGCACGGGCCGGCCCTACCGGATCGAGCATCGGCTGGAGCTCGGCGACGGCCACCTCAAGGTGGTGTTGGAGCGGGGTCGCACCAGCCTCGGCGACGACGGACAGCCGCTCTCCACGGTGGGAACGGTTCAGGACATCAGCGAACAGCACGAGATCCAGCAGCGGCTGGAACGCATCGCCTTCGTCGATCCCCTCACCCGGCTGCCCAACAAGGCCGCCGCCGTCCGCCAGCTGGCCCGCCTGCTGCGCACCGCCGGCACGGACCAGTGCATCGCCCTGATCAACCTCACTCTCGACAACTTCCAGTCGATCAACAACAGCCTGGGCCACGAGATCGGCAACCAGGTGCTCAGGGCCAGTGGCACCTGCCTGCGCCACCTGATGCGGCCGGACGACTGGCTGGCCCGGGTGGGCAGTGATGAATTCATCCTGCTGCGGCCCCTGGCCATGGCCGACCGGGACCAGGTTCTGCCGTGGGCGGAGGAGATCCGTCGCACCCTTGGCAACACCCCCGGGATGGGCACCGGCTTTGCGGTCCAGCCCAGTGCGTCGCTGGGGGTGGCCCTGGCCCCGGACCACGGCCTGGACCCGACACCCTGCTGCGCTGTGCCAACACGGCCCTGATGGAGGCCAAGCAGCACGGCAAGAACCAGCTGCGCTTCTACAGCCCGGAGATCAGCCAGCAGTTGCGCGAGCGCCTGGAGCTGGAGCTGAGCCTGGCCCGGGCCATTGATCGGGAGCAGTTGCGGTTGTTCTACCAACCGCAGATCGATCGGGGCGGCAGCCGGATCGCCGGGGCCGAGGCCCTGTTGCGCTGGCGTGACCAGAGCGGCCGGATGGTTTCCCCGAATGTGTTCATTCCGCTGGCGGAGAAGACCGGCCAGATCCACAGCATCGGCCTCTGGGTGATCGAGGAGGCCTGCCGGCAACTGCATGTCTGGCACAGCAAGGGGCTGCGGCCGGGGAAAGTGGCGAGCAACATCTCGGCCCTGCAACTGGGGGCCGAGAACCCCTCCCTTTCCGAGCTGCTGGCCGGGGCGCTGAACACCTACGACCTGGTGCCGGAGAACCTCGAGCTGGAGATCACCGAAACAGCCCTGCTGAACGATCCGGGCCGTGCCGGCGAGCAGCTGCGGCAGCTCGCCGAGAGCGGCTTCAGCCTGGCGATCGATGACTTCGGCACGGGCTACTCCTCCCTGACCATGCTCCACTCGCTGCCCCTCGACAAGCTCAAGATCGATCGCTTCTTCGTCGATCGCCTCGGCAATGACCGATGCCGACCTGGCCATCGTCAAGGCCACGATCGTGATGGCCAAGGAACTGGGCCTGATGACCCTGGCCGAAGGGGTGGAGACCCCCGAGCAGCTGCGCATGCTGCAGAACCTCGGCTGCGACCAGTTCCAGGGGTTCTTGCTGGGACGGCCGATGTCCGCCGAGGCCTTCGGAGGCCTGCTGTCCAGCACGGCGGCCTGAGGCCTTCTGAAGTCCTTCCCCTACCAGCTCACCCCGTGGAGCTTGGGCAGGGGGGCAGTCTTGGAGGTCACGGCGAACAGCCGGGGGATACGGTGGCTGTTGTAGACCCGGAACTCGCGCACCACGCTGGCGCCCTCCTCGCGCACGGCCTGGTTGAGCACCAGGGAGCCGTCGGGATCGGAGACGGAGCGGTGGAACGTGCCGGGGGGAATGCGCAGGATGTCGCCGCCGCAGTCGAGGCGGACGATGTGATACGGATAGTTCCAGCCCAGGTTGACCAGGAAGAAGGTGCGGCCGCCATGCATGGCGAGCAGATTGTCCTCCTGGTGGGGATGGAGATAGAACTGCCAGCTGCCGGACTCCTGACAATCCGGCGGACTGACCGCCGGGCCCGAGTGGACCACCAGATCCCGCTTGTTCGAGGTGGGCACGGTGATGTCGAAGAACCGCACCGAGGGGGTGTCGCGGAACTTCTCGTAGGGGATCAACTCGAACATCGGAGCGGGCCGGGGACCCTGGCCGGCCCCCGAGGGCCGGTGATCCTGCAGCTCGTCTCTCGACGGGACGGTGGCGGTCATGGGAGCGACTTCGTCAGAAGCCTCTGCGGTCTGTTCAGTGAACCTAATCCTGGTGGGGTCCCACGGTGAGATCGGCTACGAAAGCCCGCGGGCGTTGGGCCAGTTCCAGTGGTGGTGCTGCCTAGGGTGAGCCTCCTGCGCCCCGGGCCCATGGGCCGCCACGACCATTGTTTCGGCTTCGAAGCCGACTTCGTCGGCGACCTGCGCTGCATCCCGATGGCGGTGCGGCGCAAGCTGGATCTGATGGGCGTCAAGTTGAAGCTGAGCCACTGGAGCGACCTCAGTGATCCGGAACGGCAGCAGCTGCTGGCCTGGCCGGACGACCCCGCTGCCCTGGCGGAACTGGACCACTGGCTCGGCCAGCGCACCGCCGCCATGGCCGCCGGTGTCGCCGGTCGGCTGGAGCCTGCCTGCGGAGCGCCCTGGCAGCGGGACGACGCCCCCCCCCAGGTGCTGCTCGCCTCCTGCCGCCAGCTGGGGCTGACCCTGCCCCCCCACGCCTGGGGGGAGCTTGACGAGCTGCAGCGCTTTGCCCTGGTGAAGCTCAGCCATTCTGGCCACGAGCACCGCAACCTGCCGCGGGCCCTGGCGGAATTCGGCCTGCTGACATGAACGGCCTGCGGGCCTGCCTGCTCAGCGGCGGCGCCAGCCGCCGCATGGGCACGGACAAGGCCCTGCTGCCCCATCCCGCCGGGGGCACCTGGCTGGAGTTCAGCCTGGCCCAGCTGGCGGCGCTGCCGCTGCCGATCACCCTGCTCAGCCACCACCGGAGCCACCACGCCCTGGCGCGGCCCCTGCGGGACGGGCTGGGCCAGCCGATCACGGTCCTGGAGGAGCAGCCGCCCCGGGAGGGGCCGCTGCTGGCCCTCGACCGGTTGATGCATCGCTACCCCGATGAGGATCTGCTGCTCTGCCCGGTGGACATGCCCTGGCTGGAGGTCGCCACCCTCGAGGCCCTGGTGGGGGCCGCCGCCGCTCCGGTCGCCACTGGTCCCGCCGCCATCCATCTGGCCTACGACGGCCGGCGGCTGCAGCCGCTGCTGGGGGTCTATCCGGCCCATCCCGGCCTTCGCCGCCGGCTGCGCGCCTTCACGGCGGGTGGTGGCCGGCGGCTGCAGGACTGGCTGGCGGGAGAGGAGGTGGTGCCGGCGGCCTTGCCGGCCGCGGGCCTGCGCAACGCCAACCGGCCCGACGACGCCACCGGTCTGTGGCCCTAGCTTGCCTGCCATGGCGGAGAGCCCCCTGGATCTGCATGGCCGGCCCCTGGGGGTGCTGCGGCTGTCGCTCACGGCCCGCTGCAACCTGGCCTGTCCCTACTGCTGCCCGGATCTGGAGGACCCGCCCGACTTGCTGACCCTGCCGGAACGGCTGGCGCTGGTGGAGGCGACCGCGGGCCTGGGGGTGCACACCCTGCGCCTCACCGGCGGCGAACCGCTGCTGCACCGGCGCCTGGAGGAGCTGATCGCCGCCCTGCAGCCGCTGCGGCGGCGCGATCCCGGCGATCCCCGCGGCGCCCTGCGGGAGATCGCCCTCACCAGCAACGGGGTGCTGCTGGGGGCCGAGCGGGCCCGGCAGCTGAAGGCGGCGGGGCTCGACCGGATCACCCTCAGCCTCGATGGCACCGACGGGGCCAGCGTGGCGCGCATGGCCGGCCTGGGGGGCGCGGCCGCCGGCGCGGCCGTGCTGGAGAAGGTGCTGGCGGCGATCGGCCACGCCAGGGAGGCGGGCTTCGATCCGGCCCGCGGCGCCCTGAAGCTGAACGCGGTGGTCACCCGCTCGGGCAATGCCGACCAGCTGCTGCCCCTGGCGGAGCTGGCCCGGGAGCAGGGGCTGGAGTTGCGGCTGATCGAGTTCATGGATGTGGGCAACCGCAACGGCTGGGTGCCGGAGCAGGTGCTGCCGGCGGCCGAGATGGTGGCCCGCATCGGGGCGGCCTGGCCGCTGGAGCCGGTGGGACGGGCGCCCCACGGCACCGCCGGCCGCTGGCGCTACCGGGATGGGGGCGGCCACCTGGCGGTGGTGGCCTCGATCACGGCGCCTTTCTGCGGCGACTGCAACCGGCTGCGGATCACCGCCGACGGGGTGGCCTACAGCTGCTTGTTCGCCGCCGACGGCACCGACCTCAAGCCCTGGCTGCGGCCCTGCGCCGATGCCGCCGGCCTGGAGGAGGCGCTGCGCCGCCTCTGGCTGCAGCGCCGCGACCGCTACAGCGAGGAGCGGCAGATGATTCGCCCCGGTGAGGGGGTGGGAGCGCCTCTACGGCCCCAGGCGGAAATGGCTTACCTTGGGGGTTGACATGCGGTTGTCTTGGCAGGTTCGTTGTTCAGAAGTGACGAAGTTGACCCCGCCGTTCCCTGATGGTGGAACCGATCAATTTGTCTTCTTTCTGAAGGCGTCGATCGTCGTCAATCCCTTGGTGGTCGCGCCGACCACCTCGGTGGCAGAGGCCGCGGGCCTGATGGCCGAAGCCCTCGCTCCTCGGGGTCAGCCCAGCGACTTCCCCGACCAGGACAGCCTGCATCAGCACGCCCGGGCCAGCTGCGTGGTGGTGATGGACCAGAAGCAGCGGGTGCTGGGCAGTTTCAGCAGCATCGATCTGGTGGCGCTGGCGGCCACAGCCCCGTCCCTGCACGCCCAGACCATGGCCGAGGTGATGATCCAGCCGGTGCTGTGCCTCTCGGAGCGGGAACGCCCTGGACTGGTGGAGCGCCTGCGGGACCTGCGGCGCTGGGGGCCCCGCTATCTGCCCGTGGTGGATGACGAGGGCGCGTTGCTCGGCCTCCTTCACCTCGACAAGATGTTGCGGGCCAGCCAGCCGCCCGCCACGGCGCTGGCGGACAGGGCCGGGAGCCTGGAAGCAACCGTGGCAGGAACCGGGCCAGGGGTTGGGGATGGCGAGCAGGACGGTGCCTCGCTGCCCCCTCGCGCGCTCCAGGCCCACCGGGCTCTCGTCGAGCTGAGCAGCCAGATCCGGGGCTCGATCGGCATCCATGACATTCTCGAAAGAACCCTGCATCTCAACGCTGAACTGGAGGATTTGCTAAGGGAAAGGACGCTCCAGTTACAAAATGAGGAGGCCAGGTTCCAGGATCTGTTCAACAACACCAATGATCTGATCCAGAGTGTGCGGCTCGAGGATGCGCACTATGAGTTTGTGAACCGGGCCTGGCTGCGGTTGCTTGGCTACGAACAGGCGGAGCTGGGCGCCCTCACGCTCTATGACGTGATTCACCCCGACAATGTTCCTCACTGTCGTCAGCTGATCGAAGCGATGCGAGCGGGCTCCGTGCTCGATCTTGCCCCTATCGAGCTGACCTTCCTTACCAAGGACAGGCAGGAGGTGATCGTGGAGGGCAGCGTTAACTGCCGGCAGGAAGGGGGCGTGGCGGTCGCCTCTTGGGGCATTTTCCGGGATATCACGGATCGAAAACGATCAGAACGGATGCTTCTGGAGCGGGAGGCGCGCTACCGCGCTCTGATGGAAGGGGCCAGTGATGCGATTTTCCTGGCCGATACCGAAGGCCACCTGGTGGAGGTGAACCGCCGCGCCGAGGAACTGATGGGCCTCAGCAAGGAGCAGCTCATCCAGATGGATGTCTCGCAACTCCATCCCAGCGAAGAGCAGGAGCGGACCAGAGCCGCCTTCAGTAGCCTGGCCGATAGGCAAACCTACCAGTTGCTCGATACATCTATCCAGAACAGCAGCGGCCAGATCATTCCGGTTGACATCACCTGTTCGCAGCTTCAGGTGGGTAACCATGTGATCAACCAGGCCCTGTTCAGGGATATCGGCGAACGACGCAAATCCGAGCCGATCGTTCGGCAACAGGCTCAGCGCGACGGCCTGCTGCGTGAGGGGACCCAGCGAATCCGCCAGTCCCTCGACCTGCAGACGATTTTCGACACCGCCTGCGATGAGATCAGAGGCATGCTGGGCGCCGATCGTGTGGGCGTCTTCCAGTTCCATGACGGCTCAGGCTTCAACGATGGGAGCTTCGTTGCGGAGTCTGTCCTGCCGGCTTATCCGGCAGCACTTAAGGCGAACGTTCACGACCATTGCTTTGGGGAAAACTTTGCGAGCCTCTATGCCAAGGGCCGCTTCTTTGTCTCTTCAGATATTCAGAAAGATCGCCTGGAAGACTGTCACCGAGATATTCTTTCGCAGTTTCTTGTGCGTGCCAATCTGGTGATTCCGTTGGTGCCGGGCGACCTGCTGTGGGGATTGCTCTGCATCCACCAGTGCAGCCATGCCCGTGAATGGTTGCCCAGTGACATTGATCTGGCCCAGCAGATGGCCAGCCAACTCGCCATCGCCACCCAGCAGGTCCTGCTCTACGAGCAGGTGCAGAAGGAGTTGGAAGTGCGGCAGCAGACAGAGCAGCGCTTTGCCCAGCAGCTCCGCCAGCAGGAAGCGCTCGGCATGATCGCCAACCGCATCCGCGAAACCCTGAATCTCGACGACATCCTTGGCATCGTTTCCTCCCAGGCAAGAGCGATTCTTCAGTGTGAACGTGTCATCGTCTTCCGGCTGCATCCCGATGGCTCCAGCCAGATTATCAGCGAATCAGTGGATCAAGATCTTCCAAGCCTCATCGGCATGAGCTGGGAAGATGAGATATGGGATCAGGAGATTCTCGACAACTACTTGAAAGGGGATCCTCGGATCGTTGGCGATGTGATGAATGATCGCTGGACGGAGTGTCTGATGGAGTACTCCGTTGCCGGTCAGATCAAATCAAAGATCGTGGCGCCCATTCTGGCTGACACTTGCTCCACTGCTGATAGCCGTTGGATTGCGCCGAATCGTAAACGGAAGCTTTGGGGTGTGCTCGTTGCCCATGCCTGCAAATCCGTGAGGTCCTGGAAGCCAGCGGAGGCTCAGATGCTGCAACAGATTGCCAATCAACTCACCCTGGCCATCAACCAGAGCGACCTGTTCACGCAACTCCAGCAGGAGCTCACGGAAAGGCAGATCGCCCAGGCACAGCTGACGGAGAGCAATAGCGAACTGGCATTGACCAATGCTGAGTTGCAGCGGGCCACGTTGCTTAAGGACGAGTTTCTCGCCAATATGAGCCATGAGCTGCGAACCCCTCTCAACGTGATCCTAGGGATGGTGGAGGGATTGCAGGATGACGTGTTTGGTGTGATCAATCAGCCCCAGGCCAAAGCCCTTTCAAATGTACATATCAGTGCCACCTACCTGCTCGAGCTGATCAACGATATCCTTGACCTTTCCAAGTATGAGGCTGGTCGTCTGGAGCTCAGCTACGCTCCAACCAGTATTGCTCAACTATGCCAGTCGAGCTTGGCGTTCATCAGGCAGCAAGCCTCCGAGAAGGGGATCCAGGTGTCGATCAGCATGGAAGAGGCGCTGCCCGAGCTCATGATCGACGAGCGGCGTATGCGCCAGGTCCTGATCAACTTGCTCAGCAATGCTGTCAAGTTCACGCATTCCGGTGGCACGGTGAGTCTTGAGGCTTCCCTTCTGCGCGGCGCTCAACGGGCTTCCGGTCGTTCCTCCCTTGATGGGACTTTGCGTCTTTCCGTCGTCGACACGGGTATCGGCATCGCTCCTGAAGACCAACCCAAGTTGTTTCAGCCTTTCGTTCAGATCGACAGCGCCCACAACCGTCAATGCGTCGGTACAGGTCTCGGACTGGCGCTGGTGAAGCGCATCGTCGAGCTGCATGGGGGGCACGTCGCCATGTCCAGTGCCCTTGGAGCCGGCAGCACGTTCGATGTCGAACTGCCTTTGCCGCACTTGGTCACCACCAGCGCCAACGGCAGCATCGACACCCCGGAGTCGAGCGAGGGCGATGGTCTGAGCCCCCCCAGGGGCTCCGCCCCCCTGATTCTGCTGGCGGAAGACAATGAGGCGAACATCACAACGGTGTCCAGTTATCTGGTGGCCAAGGGGTATCGGGTGGTGATCGCCAGAAACGGCGTGGAGGCCGTTGACATGGCGACGAGCGCGGCCCCTGACATGATCCTCATGGACATCCAGATGCCAGTGATGGATGGATTGGAAGCCATGCGGAACATCCGCGCCACATCCATTCTGGCCTCCCTGCCGATCATCGCCCTTACGGCCCTGGCCATGGATGACGATTGCGAGCGTTGCCTGGAGGCAGGGGCCGATCGCTATGTCAGCAAGCCGGTTGTCCTACGGAAGCTTGTGCTGATGATCGAAGAACTTCTGTCATCCGAGTCGGCATGTTGATGAACGTCAAATCACTTCTGGTCGTTGACGACCAGCCCTCTAATTTTGATGTGATTGAAGCCTTGCTGAGTTCCCCCCACAGCGAACTGGCATCTGGTCATACCTTCGAGTTTCATTATGCCAATGGAGGCCAGACCGCCATCGACGGTCTCGCCTTCACCCGGCCTGATCTGATTTTTCTCGACGTCATGATGCCTGGCATCGATGGCCTGGAGCTCTGCCGCCGTCTCAGGGCCATGCCGGAATGGTCCGCCGTGCCGATCATCATGGTCACCGCCCTGGCCACGAAGCAGGATCTGGCCCGTTGTCTGGATGCCGGCGCCGACGACTTCATCAGCAAGCCGATCAACCGGGTGGAGCTGGTGGCACGCACCCGGTCGATGCTGCGCATCCGCCAGCAGTACCTGGAACTTGAGGCGTTCAACACCCGGCTTGAGGCTCTGGTGGACGAACGCACCGCGCAACTGAAGCGCCTGCTGTACGAAGACCAGCTCACCGGCCTTCCCAGCAGAGCCTCTCTGTCGGCGTCGCTCGCGACGGCCTGCCGGACTGCCAACCCCCAGTTGACCGTCGCTTACCTCGACTGCGACGACTTCAAGCGGGTGAATGGGGCCTTCGGTCATGCCGTCGGCGACCAGTTGCTCAAGGCGATCGCCCAGCGACTTCAGGACCAGCTCCGCCCCGGCGATCTGCTGGCCCGCATGGGAGAGGATGAATTCTGTTTTCTGCTCTTCGAGGCCCCCGATGCGACGGCAATCGCCAGCTGGGTGGAATCGATCCGCGAAGCTCTCCTTGCTCCTTTCTGTATCGGCACGATCAAGATCCCTGTGACGATGTCCATCGGCATCGCCCTGGGCATGCAGACCATCTCGTCGCCGGAAACGATTCTCCAGGCGGCTGACGCGGCCATGTATCTGGCGAAACGGCGAGGTAAGAATGGCGCTGAGACGTTCGACCGTGCTCTCCACTTCGCCACCCGTGATCGACTGATCCTCGAGAATGACCTGCAGAAGGCTCTGGATTGTGGGGAATTCATCAATTACTACCAGCCGATTGTGCAGCTGTGCTCCCGGCGGATCGTGGGATTCGAAGCGCTGGTTCGCTGGCGGCATCCCTCGCGCGGCCTGGTGATGCCCGATGCCTTCCTCCCTGGCCTGGAGGATTCCAGCCTGGTGGTGCCTGTTGGACGCGCGATTCTTCATCAGGCGTGCCTGCAGCTGAGCCGCTGGCAAGAGCGCGGCTGGCCTGGGCTCACGATGAGTGTGAATCTTTCGTCTCGCCAGTTCGCTAGCGCCACGCTCCTCGATGACATCGATGCTGTGCTGGCGGACACGGGGGTGGATCCCGCCACTCTGAAGCTGGAAATCACCGAAACGACCGTGATGGATGATTCCGAGGCGGCCACGCTGTTGTTGCAGCAGATTCGTCAGCGGAAGGTTCAGATCAGCATCGACGACTTCGGTACGGGGTACTCCTCCCTCTATTACCTGCACCGTTTTGAGCTCGACAACCTCAAGACCGATCGATCCTTCGTGAGCCAGCTCGAGGAATCCAGTCGCAATCTGAGAATTGTTGAAACGATCATTAGCCTCAGCAAGGGGCTGGGCCTGACCGTGATCGCCGAGGGCATCAGTTCCGAGCGGGAGCTGGCAGTTCTCAACGGCCTGGGCTGCGAGTACGGCCAGGGCTTCCTGTTCTCCCGCGCCGTTCCCAGTGAGGAAATCGACGTCCTGCTGAGGGCCGGCGGCGAGTTCCCCGCCCTTAGCCCGTCTCCCTGACCACCGGCATTGGCCCCCGCACCAGCACCGGCACCCGCTTGAAGGCCGGCGTGCCGCAGCCGGGATCGATGACGGCCTTCATGATCACGTTCACCTCCGGGTAGAACATCAGCGCCGCCCCCTCGCGGATCTCGCCGGGGATGATCTCGACGCCGTCCAGCGCGCCCGCCTCCCCCTGCACCGTCACCCGCTGGTGGGCCGCCAGGCCGCAGCGGCGCAGGTCGGCCCGGTTCATCAGGATCGTGTGGCGGTGGGGCATGCCCCGGTAGCTGTCGCCGGCCTTGTAGACGACGGTGTTGTGCTGGCCGTAGCTGCGGGCCGTGATCAGGGCCAGCACCAGGCCGGTTTCCCCGGGCTCGAGGCCGCCGAAGTGCTCCGCCTCCGGCAGCGACAGCTCCGGCAGGGGGGTGGGCGCCATCCGGGCCCGGCCGCTGGGGGTGGGAAAACGCGGGGTGTCGAACAGACGCCCTTCGACGTTGAACTCCTGCCGGGTGGCATCGATGCGGGCGATCGGGCCGTAGCCGGGCACGGTGCGGCCGATCAGGTCCCGCACGTAGGACGGATCCTGCAGCTGCCCCCAGTCGATCGGATCCGTGCCCATCAGCCGCCGGGCCAGTTCGGCCAGGAACGTCACCTCACTGATCAGGTCGGCGTGGCGCAGGTGGGTGGAGCCCGGTTCGTTGAGGCGCACGTAGTTGTTGCCCGATTCGGTGGTGGTGCGGTGGGGGGTCTCGAAGCGGTTGAACACCGGCAGCACCAGGGTCTGGCGGGCCGCCAGGCCGTGGAAATGGCCCTGGTTGGGCTTGGTGGCCAGGTACAGGATCGTGTCGATGCGGCCCAAGGCCCGCTTCGCCTCGCCGCTGTCGGGGTTGGCGCCCCAGAGGTTGCCCCCCAGGCACAGCAGGCTGTCGACGTGGCCGGCATCGGCGGCCGCGATCAGGGCGCGGGTGTCGTAGCCGGGCACCCGGCTCAGGGGCCGGCCCAGCAGCTGCTCCAGGGCCTCCTGCATCTCCGCCTGCAGCTTGACGGTGACCCCCATCGAGCCGAAGCCCTGCACGTTGGAGTGGCCCCGGATCGGCATGGTTCCCGCCCCCGGGCGGCCGACGTTGCCGCTGAGCAGGGCGGTGTTGGCGATCGCCTGCACGTTGTCGATGCCGTTGGCATGGTGGGTGATCCCCATCGCCCAGGCGAACACCACGCCGCGGGCCGCGGCGATCACGGCGGCCGCGTGCTCCAGCTCCTGGCGGCTCAGGCCGCAGCTGGCGGTGATCGCCTCCCAGGCGGTGGCCTGCAGCTGCTCCAGCAGCGCCTGCCAGCCTTCGGCATGGGCGGCCAGGAAGTCGCGCTTCACGGCGCCGGCCTCCAGCAGGGCTTTCTGCAGCCCCAGGAACACGGCCGTGTCGCTGCCCGGAATGGGCTGCAGGAACAGGGAGGCGATCGCCGAACCCTGCAGCATCGATCGGATCGGGAAGGCCGGCGAGCCGAACTTCAGCAGCCCCACCTCGATCACCGGGTTGATCACGAGCACCGTGCCGCCCCGCTGGCGCAGCTTGATCAGCTCGTTCATCAGCCGCGGATGGTTGGCCGGGGCGTTGGAGCCCACCAGCACCACGCAGTCGGCCTGCTGCAGGCTCTCCAGGCTCACCATCGAGGTGCCAGAGCCGAAGACGGCATTGAGCCCCACGGTGGAGGGGGCATGGCAGAGGTCGGAGCAGTCGGCCAGGTTGTTGGAGCCCATGGCCCGCAGCAGCAGCTGCAGCAGGTAGGCGGCCTCGTTGGAGGAGCGGCCCGAGCTGTAGGAGGCCACCCGCTCCGGCGGGCGCCGGAAGGCGGCCTCGGCGATCGCGAACACGTCGTCCCAGCCGATGCGCTCGTAGTGGCTGCGGCCGTCACGCAGCAGCATGGGGTGGCTGAGGCGGCCGAGGCGGTCGGCCTCCATCGAGGAGAGCTGCTGGAGTTCAGCCAGGCTGCGGGTGCCGAACACCCCCTCGCTCACCGCCGGCTGCAGCTCGGCCATGATCGCCTCGACGCTCTTGAGGCAGCGCTGCAGCGGCTCCCCCAGCTCGTCGACGAAGCCGCCGTGCTGGCCGCCGGTGCCCCAGGCGCAGGAGAGGCAGGCGCTCTTGTGGTTGAGGGTCTGCCAGAGCTTCGGGCCCCGGGGACTGAGGGTGGCCTTGGCCCAGCCGTCGATCAGGGGCCAGCCGCCGCCCTGGCCGGGTGTGGCGGCATCGGCGGGGCTGGCGTCGTCGCTCATGGGGCCGGCCGGAGTTGCCCCTCACTCTGGCCGCTGGGCTCCCTGGGTGGGGGGCAGGTAGCGGGGTTTACCCAATGCGCCAGCTTCCCTGGCTTCGGGCGCACTTTTGCCATCCAGGCCACCTAACCCCACTGCCGTTGAGGCATCCTTGGGCGAGCGCGTCGGCCCACTGGCTCCAACGGTCTGCCATGGAACAGGGCCAGCTCAACTGGATCGCCAACTTCATCTGGGGCATTGCCGACGACGTGCTCCGGGATCTGTACGTGCGCGGCAAGTACCGCGACGTGATCCTGCCGATGACGGTGCTGCGTCGGTTGGATGCGGTGCTGGAGCCCACCAAGCAGGCGGTGCTGGATCTGAAGGCTTCCCTCGATGCCGCCGAGATCGTCCATCAGGACCCGGCCCTGAGGCAGGCAGCCGGCCAGGCCTTCTACAACACCTCCAAATTCACCCTGCGCGATCTCACTTCCCGCGCCGGCCAGCAGAAGCTCAAGGCCGACTTTGAGGCCTATCTGGATGGTTTCTCGCCCAACGTGCAGGACATCCTGGAGAATTTCGAGTTCCGCAACCAGATCCCGCGCTTGTCGAAGGCCGATGCCCTCGGCACCCTGATCGGCAAGTTCCTCTCGCCGGATATCAACCTCAGCCCCACCGGCCTCGACAACCACGGCATGGGCACGGTGTTTGAGGAGCTGGTGCGCCGCTTCAACGAGGAGAACAACGAGGAGGCCGGCGAGCACTGGACCCCGCGTGATGCCGTGAAGCTGATGGCCAAGCTGATCTTCGTGCCGATCGCTTCTGAGATCGAATCCGGCACCTACCTGCTCTACGACGGCGCCTGCGGCACCGGCGGCATGCTCACCGTGGCGGAAGAGGAACTCAAGGAGCTGGCCGCCGACCAGGGCAAGGAGGTGGCCAGCCACCTCTACGGACAGGAGATCAACGCCGAAACCTACGCCATCTGCAAGGCCGATCTGCTGCTGAAGGGCGAGGGCGACGGCGCCGACAACATCGTGGGCGGGCCTGAGCACTCGACCCTCGCCAACGACGCCTTCCCAGCTCGGGAGTTCGATTTCATGCTTTCCAACCCGCCCTACGGCAAGAGCTGGAAGGGGGATCTGGAGCGGATGGGCGGCAAGGGCGGCATCAAGGATGCCCGCTTTCTGATTGAGCACGGCGGCGATCCGGAGTTTTCGCTGATCACGCGCTCCAGCGACGGACAGATGCTGTTCCTCGCCAACCTGATCAGCAAGATGAAGAGCGGCACGGCTCTGGGCAGCCGCATCGCCGAGGTTCACAACGGCAGCTCGCTGTTCACCGGGGATGCAGGGCAGGGTGAGAGCAACATCCGTCGCTGGATCATCGAGAACGACTGGCTGGAGGCGATTGTGGCCCTGCCGCTGAATATGTTCTACAACACAGGAATCGCCACCTACATCTGGGTGCTCAGCAACCGTAAGCCCGCCCATCGTCAGGGGCGTGTGCAGTTGATTGACGCCACAGCCTGGTTCAAGCCCCTGCGCAAAAATCTCGGCAAGAAGAACTGCGAACTCTCCGAAGCCGACATCCAGCGCATCGTTGACACCTTTCTGGCGTTCGAGGAAACGGAAGAGAGCAAGATCTTTCCAAACCAAGCCTTCGGCTATTGGAAGGTCACGGTGGAGCGGCCGTTGCGGCTGGCCATCCACAGCGATGCCGAGCATCTGGCGACGCTGGCTGAGGAAGCCGTGATAGCGGGTGAGGGTGGTCTGGAGAACGTGGTGGAGGCCGTGGATGAGGTGATGGGGGATGGCCCCCACATGGATGCCAACCAGTGGCTGGAGTTGACGGAACGGGTGGCCAAAGGCCAGGGTCTGCGCTGGACGGCTAAGAAAGCCAAGCTGCTGCTGTCCCATCTGGGGGAACGTGAGGAGTCGGCGGCACCTGTGATCACCAAGGTGTTCAAGCCGGGAAAGCAGGCGGCCGATCCCCAGAGGGGGTTCTTCTCGGTGGAGCTGGAGGAGGGCCAACGGGTGGTGCAGTACGAGCCGGACCCCGAACTGCGGGACACCGAACAGGTGCCACTGCTGGAGGAGGGCGGCATCGATGCCTTCCTTGCCCGCGAGGTGTTGCCCTATTCCCCCGAGGCCTGGTATGACCCTGGCAGCGTGAAGACAGGCTATGAGGTGAGCTTCACGCGTTACTTCTACAAGCCCAAGCCGCTGAGGACGCTGCAGGAGATACGGGCAGACATCCTGGCGCTGGAGAAGGAGACGGAGGGGCTGCTGGGCGAGATTGTCGGAGGGGCCGCATGAACACTGAGATCCTGCTCGAACCTCGCTTCACAGGGGAGCGTTTCCGTGCGAACACGCTGCCGCTCTCGCTGTTGAAGGACTTGGAGGCGCTTCAGGGAATCATCTTGGAGATTGCCAAGGACGAGTTTCGGCAGTCCAATCCGAATCGTAGGCGCACACCGCGCGGGTTCAGCGAGGGCCTAACAATGCACCTTTTGGGTTCGCGCGAGGGCAGTTACGTTGCTCAGATCGGCATGGTCATCGAGGAAGATCTTCTGCCTGGATTGAATTCTCGTGCTCAAGCAGCTCGTTCAGCACGCGATCGATTCGTCGATGCAATCGCCCATGCACAGGATTCCTCTCAGGGATCATCGACCCCTTTACCGGCTGGAGTCTGGCCATACGTTGAGAAGTTTGGTCGTGGTCTGCACGATGGGGAAGCCATTGATCTCGTTCGCCGCGAAGGCACCACCGTCCAATTCACAAAAGAGCTGCGGCGGCGTCTGTTGCTCACTCGGCCGGGTGTTCAGATACTTACCGATGAAGTAGAGCTTGTTGTGAAGCTCGGGGATGTGCGCCCCAAGGAGCACAGCATCACGATCGAGTTTGTGGACGGCCGGTCGGTTGCCGCAACGGTGACGGATCAACAGCTTGAAGAGCTGAGCGAAGTGCGCGTTGGTGAGTTCGGGGTGAGTTGGCTCCGCGTAAGCGGTGTGGGTAGTTTCGACCGTTCTCAGCAACTACAGCGCGTCGATGAGGTCACAGCCATTGAGCTGCTGGATCCCTTAGACCCAAGTGTTCAGCTGGAGAACTTTAAGAAACTCCGTGATGGCTGGCTTGATGGTCAGGGGGTTGTTTTGAGTCAGGATCTGCTCGCGCGGGTAGGCACCTGGTTCAACGAACATCTGAAGGACGAAGCACAGCTTCCCCGTCTTTATCCAACACCTGAGGGTGGCGTGGAAGCGGAATGGCTCATCGGGCGGCTTGATGTGTCAATCGAGTTCGATGAAGTCACCGGGCATGTCGAGTGGCACGCGATGGATCTGGATACCGGGGAGACTGAGGAGAAGACCATCGATTTCGATGACACGGAGGCCCTCGAAGCTCTCGGGCGCATGATGGCGCGGGTGATCTCCAAGACAAGTACGAGACCCGAGGATGGCGATGGAGAGCCGACTCCGTGAATCCAGAATCACCCTTGTGGCGTCAGATCCACCCCTCGTTTGTTGAGGGGGGCCACCCAGGTAGCCAAGCGTTTCGACCCACGCCGAAGGATCAGGGCCTCCTTTCCTTCGATGATGGCAGCCGGATTGCCGCAGAACTGGCCTGGCATCGTTACACCGTGGAACGCGTCCGGCAGTCGGTGGGTGTCCTTGGAGTTCTGGTCGGTGAATGTGAAGGTGAAGGCCTCGGGGTCATTCCTGATGGAGTGCCAGACCCTGAGCATGTGTCCATCGATTTCACGGGCAAGAGCAACGGGGTGCGTAAATCCATCGCCAAGCGGCTGCGGGACCATGCCCTGCGCCGTGGCTGGCAGTTTGGACCGGTAGAGGTGAGCCCGTGATTGACGGTCTCAAGCCCTATCCCGCGATGAAGGACACTGGCGTGCCTTGCTTGGGGGAGGTGCCGGAGCATTGGACTGAGAGGCGAGCCAAGTACTTCTATCGTGAAGCGGATGATCGTTCCGAAACAGGCAAGGAGGAGCTGCTTTCTGTCTCTCACAAGACTGGAGTAACGCCTCGCAAACAGAACGTCACGATGTTCCTCGCGGAATCAACCATTGGCTACAAAATCTGCCGACCAGGCGATATCGCCATCAATACAATGTGGGCATTCATGGGGGCTCTTGGCATAGCTCGACAAGTGGGTCTCGTCAGCCCTGCCTACGGCATCTATCGGCCTCAACGATCCGATGAGCTGAATCCCGAATATCTTGACAGACTTCTTCGAATTGACGTCTACAAGTCGGAGTACATGTGTCGCTCGACAGGCATCAACTCTTCCCGATTGCGATTGTAACCAGACGAGTTCCTTCGGATTCCAATCATCTGCCCCCCTCTCCCCGAACAAGCCGCCATCGTCCGGTTCCTCGACCACGCCGACCGCAAAATCCGCCGCTACATACGCGCCAAGCAGAAGCTGATCAATCTGCTGGAGGAGCAGAAGCAGGCCATCATTCATCGCACCGTCACCCGCGGCCTTGATCCCAACGTGCGCCTAAAGCCCTCCGGCGTTGAGTGGTTAGGGGATGTGCCGGAGCATTGGGATGTGAGGAAGCTTAAGGATGTAGCCGGCGTCCAGACTGGCTTGACCCTGGGCAAGGTATACCTTGGATCGCTAACTATTTCCTATCCTTACCTTCGAGTCGCAAACGTCCAAGTCGGACGAGTTGACTTGAGGCACGTTAAGCACATTGATGTGCCGGAACGCGAGGCCGCAGGGGCAATGCTTCGTCCAGGTGATGTCCTTATGACTGAGGGAGGGGATATCGACAAACTTGGTCGAGGCTGCGTTTGGCACGCCGAGATTCCTGTTTGCCTGCACCAGAACCATGTGTTTGCTGTCCGCTGCAATAGGTCTCTACTGCTTCCTGAGTTTCTCGAAGGCCTGATGGCATCAGAGCATGGTCGTACTTTTTTCCAGTTGACTGCAAAGCAAACTACGAACCTTGCGGCGACAAACAGCACAACGTTGCGCACCTTCCCGATTCTCCTGCCGCCACTTAATGAACAGCAGGCAATCATTGATGCCATTGCACGGCAGACCAATGCTGTATCAATGTCACTAGAGGTTACCTATAGGGAAATCGTCCTCCTGGGCGAATATCGAACCCGCCTGATCGCCGATGTGGTTACCGGCAAGCTTGATGTCCGCGAGGCGGCAGCACAGTTACCAGAGGAAGTGATGGTGGAAGACCCTGTAGTTGATGATGCCAATGAAGAGCTGGAAAATGGAGAAGATGAGATCGATCTGAACGATGATGCAGATGTGTGATCATCCATGCCCCCTCCAGCCGATCCCAAGATCTATCACATCCTCCACGTGGATCGGTTGCCCTCGGTGATTATCGATGGCTTCCTGTATTCGGATGCCATCATCAGCCGGCGCGATCCAGGCGGCACGGTGATCGGAATGGACGATATCAAACGTCGGCGCCTAGAGGATCTCACCCTCGCCAGTCATCCAGGTCTTCATGTCGGAGAGTGTGTTCCCTTCTATTACTGTTCGCGCTCCATCATGCTGTTCCTGATTTACAAGCGCAATCATCCCAATCTTTCTTACGCCGGCGGGCAAGGTCCCGTCGTTCACCTCGAGTTCGATCTGCAGACGGTCGCCAACTGGGCAGATGGGCGGAACAGGCGTTGGGCCATCACGAACGGCAATGCCGGCTCGCGCTATTTCGAAGATTCTGGTTCACTGGATTACCTGAGAGAGTTGAATTGGCAAGCCATTCAGGCAAGGCAATGGAACCAGCCTGCGATCAGAGAACACAAGCAATCTGAATTTCTTGTGGAAGAGCAAGTGGCCTGGCACTTGGTTGAACGGATCGGTGTTCAGAATCAACGCACTCGAGAGCATGTTGAGACTTTCCTTTCCACCAGTGGACATCGGCCCCCTGTTGAAATACAATCTTCTTGGTACTATTGAGTGGGAGGTCACGAGCCATGATCCAGCCCGCCCGTGGCGACATTCTTGAGTCGACGGCTGAAGCCCTCGTCAATACGGTGAACTGCGTCGGCGTCATGGGCCGCGGCATTGCCCTGCAGTTCAAGAATCGGTACCCGGAGAACTACAAGGAATATGCCAAGGCTTGCAAGCGCTACGAAGTCAGGCCTGGCAGAATGTTCATCACCAATACTAATCAACTTCAGGGCCCTCTATATATCATTAACTTCCCAACAAAACGCCACTGGAAAGGAAAAAGCCGGTTGGAAGACATCGATGCGGGCCTTGTTGATCTGGTTCGAGTCGTGGCGGATCTGAAGATCACCAGTATTGCCGTTCCTCCGCTTGGCTGTGGTCTTGGCGGCCTCCCTTGGTCGTTGGTCAAGGCTCGCATCCAGGACGCTTTTCAGGGCCTAGGGCATGTGAAGGTCTATCTCTTCGAGCCGATTTCAGAACCAAGCAGCCAGCCAAGCGTGAAGGCCCACAAGGCTCCTCAGATGACGCCAGGCCGTGCAGCTTTGGTTGGCCTGATGCACCGTTATCTCTGCGGACTGCTGGATCCTTTCGTGTCCTTGCTGGAAGTGCACAAGCTCATGTATTTCCTCCAGGAAGCCGAAGAACCACTAAAGCTCATTTACAAGGCAGCGCCTTACGGCCCCTATGCCGAGAACCTCCGGCATGTCCTGAATGCCATCGAGGGCTACTTCATCAAGGGCTATGGCGATGGGGGCGATACTCCCGAGAAGCCTCTCACCATCCTCGATGATGCTGGCGAGAAGGCGATGCACTACCTCGCGGATCATCCCGCCACCCAGGCTCGCTTCCAACGAGTTGCTGATCTCGTGGCGGGCTTCGAAAGCTCCTTTGGCCTAGAACTTCTGGCCACAGTTCATTGGCTGCATACCCGTGAGAATCCTCAGACGATGGCTGATCTCGTGCATCAAACCCATGCCTGGAATGCTCGCAAACGTCAGTTTTCACCACGACAGATTGAGCTCGCCAGCAGCGTCCTGGCGCAGGCAGGCTGGGTGCAAGCGCTGGAGGAGCCAGCTACACCTGATGGGCAGTTAAGCCTGAGTGTTGCCCCAACAGGCAGCCATGACCCTGCCACTTGATGGGTACTTGATCAGGAGAGGTGCCCGGGTCCCCTCCGCAGTCCGGAATCCCCGGCGCTGCAAGCCTTTTGCCGCATCATCTCTACGTGACGGGTACGTGATCGAGGCGCCCTCATGAGCACCGACACCAGCGAAAAGGGCCTGGAGGCCCTGATCCTGCGGGCGATGACCGGACGCACCGATGTGCTCGTGCCCGCCCACGTGGCCACCGAAACCAGCGTGCCGGTGGCTGGTGGCACCGGTTGGCTGCTGGGAGATCCCACCCATTACGACCGCGACTACTGCATCGATCTCGTTCAGCTGCGCGGCTTCCTGATGGCCACCCAGCCCGATGCCCTCGATTCCCTGGCGCTGGAGGTCGATGGTCCCACCCGCCGCAAGTTCCTGGCGCGACTGC
>Ga0247833_1002921_pt1 | contig 23858 bp, 22 predicted proteins | sample LaCruzMarch2015__7_FD_187117 | JGI IMG/M metagenome (GOLD analysis project Ga0247833, IMG submission 187117) | Freshwater microbial communities from meromictic Lake La Cruz, Castile-La Mancha, Spain - LaCruzMarch2015_8m | ecosystem: Environmental > Aquatic > Freshwater > Lake | place: Spain... | reverse complement strand
CAAACGATGGAGAAGTGGCCGAAAAGCTTTCGCATCCATCAAATGAAATCAAGAAAATCTATCAAGTTGAATTAGATAAACCTATCACAAACGAAGATTTTGAGACAATCGTAAATGGTATTGATTTGGAAGATGGTTTTATCAAACCCGACGAATTAGCACTTGTAACGCCCGATGCTGAAGTTGTAGGTATAAAGATTCACAGTGGCAAAAACCGCATCGTGCGTCGTATTTTTGAACACTTAGGATATGAGGTTTTAAAACTCGACCGAACCACTTACGCTGGTCTTGACAAAAAAGACCTTCCACGCGGTAAATGGCGTTTCTTGACCGAAAAAGAAGTGATTCGCTTGAAATATATGCTTTAATGCTTATTTCAAAATGTTTATCTATTAATGTTCAGTGAGTAATGCTTGATTTAACATTAAGATTTCATAAAAATCTGTAAGACTTCCTTGCAGATTTTTATGTTTTTATAGTTATTTTTCATTATTCTTCATAAAACATTAATCATAAAGCATTCATCATTAAATAAAACTCCATACAACAAAATTTATTATCTTTGCCCTTGATTCAAAAAAACAAGAAAAAGTAGATGATGAATTATAGTTTAAACCACGTACCGAAACGTACAGCGAAACCACGTGAGTCTGGCCTAACGATGGTAATGGATAAAGGTCTCAGTATTAGAGAAGTAGAAGATATGTTGGCTGTTTCGGCACCGCATATAGATATTGTAAAACTTGGCTGGGCAACTTCATTTGTAACTCCGAACCTAAAAGATAAAGTAAAAGTATATCAAGATGCAGGTATTCCACTTTATTTTGGCGGAACACTCTTCGAAGCATTTGTAGCCCGTGACCAATTTGAAGATTATTTAAGAGTTTTAGACCAATATAAACTCGAATACGCCGAAGTTTCTGACGGCTCTATCGAAATTCCAAGTGATGAAAAATGTGAATATATTCGTCGTTTGGCTACGCGTGTAAAAGTACTTTCAGAAGTAGGTTCTAAAGATGCTGAAAAGATTTTTGCTCCGTATAAATGGATTGAAATGATGCAGTCGGAACTTGATGCTGGTGCTTGGAAAGTAATCGGTGAAGCCCGTGAAGGTGGAAACGTTGGTCTTTTTCGTAGCAGTGGCGAAGTGCGTCAAGGTTTAGTTGATGAAATTATTCATGCCATTCCTGCCGAAAAAATTATTTGGGAAGCTCCTCAAAAATCCCAACAAGTTTATTTTGTTAAATTAGTAGGAACAAACGTAAACCTGGGAAATATCGCACCTCATGAAGTAATTCCACTCGAAACTATTCGTTTGGGCTTGAGGGGCGACACTTTTGCTCATTTTTTACCAGAAAAAACTAAAAAACGTTTCAAACTCGGCAAATACAGCGGCGATAAACGTATCACGCAGGAAGAGTGATACTGAGTTCTGAGTTTATTTATACTGTGTTTTGTTGCTGTTTTTTTTGAAAAATACAGAAAGCATAATTAATCAAAAATATTTTAGGTTTTCTGTGAGGATTATCAATAAAAATAAGCTTTTACAGGAAAATACCAAAGAATATGTTCTATCAAAGCAAGTTTTAAAAAGCGGAACATCGATCGGAGCAAATGTAAACGAAGCTCTTTAAACATAATCCACCTAAGACTTTGTACATAAATTAGGCATTGCCTCGAAGGAAGTGCGAGAAACTTCATATTTGGTTCGACAACTGAAAGAAACTTTATTTATAGATGCCAAATCTTTTGAGTCAATTCATGGCGAATGTTTAGAATTATTAAAAATCATCAATAGTATTATTTTAACCACAAAGCAAAATCAAGAGGAAAAGAGAAAGAAATCATAGAAACGGACACTCAGAACTCTAAACTCAGAACTCTCATCATGGAATTCATACATTTTATCTTAGACTTTTTAAAAGACCCATTAACTACGCTTCAATGGTTTTTGGCTGAATATGATACGCTAACTTACGCTATCTTATTTCTCATTATTTTTGTAGAAACAGGCTTTATCATCATGCCACTTTTGCCTGGCGATTCGCTCCTTTTTGCGGTGGGTTTGTTGGCTTCTACAACTGGTAAACTTGATATTGCTTTCGTTATTCCACTTTTGATTGTTGCCGCACTTTTGGGCGATAACGTCAATTATTTAGTCGGGAAAAACTTTAGTAATTTCATTAAATCTCGTGATAAAATACTTTTCTTGAAGCGTGAATACATCACAAAGACCGAAGAGTTTTACGAAAAAAACGGCGGTAAAGCAGTAATTATTGCTCGTTTTATGCCTATTATTCGTACAATCGCACCGTTTGTGGCGGGTGCGGGTAGCATGAAATACGGCAAATATATTACGTTTTGCGTGTTTGGAGCGGTTTTGTGGGTAACGAGCATCACGCTTTTGGGCTATTTTCTTGGTTCAAACGAATGGGTAAAACACAATTTCGAGAAAGTAGTTTTAGGAATTGTTTTCATCTCGATTTTACCAATGATTATTGGTATAGCAAAAGCGAAATTCTTCCCGTCAAAAAATGATAATATTGCTTAAAGTTTTGATAATCAGTCTATTCGCAATGCAAATAAATACCCAGCAATTATTTTACTTAGAATCATGTCCGACTATGATTTTGTACGTGAACCCGACCCAACTTATGGCTTTAAAGAACTGACAGTTCGCTACCGAAAAAAGAAATAATTATCGAATAAATATTTTTATGATAGGGGTTGCAACCCCTATCATAATGAAAAGCAACCACTAATAAATTCTCCATGAACGCTTACGCCCTAATCGGATACCCGCTCGGACACTCGTTTTCAAAAAAATATTTTACCGAAAAGTTTGAGGAAATGGGTATTTCTGAAACCCATGAATATAAACTTTTTGAGTTACCCGATATACTAGAACTTCCTCAATTATTAAGAAATGAGCGAAATTTGAAAGGCTTAAACGTAACAATTCCACACAAACAGTCGGTAATGCCCTTTTTAGATGGCCTTGATGCTTCAGCCGAAAAAGTCGGGGCAGTAAATGTTATTAAATTCATGGAAGATGGTCGCTTAATCGGGTATAATTCAGATTATTTCGGTTTTAAAACTTCACTTGAAGATTTCCTTTCCGAAGTCAATGTGTCATCAATAAAAGCACTTGTTTTGGGTAATGGTGGAGCAGGAAAAGCAATTGTGGCAGCAATGAAAGATTTAGGAATTGTCTATAAAACTGTTTCTCGAACCAAGTCAGAAGAAAACATTTCTTATGATGAAATACCTAGTTTAATAGCTGATTATCAATTGATTATCAACTGTTCTCCTGTTGGAACTTACCCGAAATCCGACCAATATCCTGATATTCCTTATGAATCTCTGACCGAAAATTATTTTCTTTATGATTTAGTCTATAATCCACTCGAAACATTATTTTTACGGAAAGGGAAAGAACAAGGAGCAAAAATACATAATGGCCTACCGATGCTTCACTTACAAGCCGAAAAAGCTTGGGAAATATGGCATTCGTAAATTAAAGTAAGTCTTCGCTTGAAGTTTTATTAACTTTGTTGTCATACAATCAAACATTATAAAAAATCAAAAAATGAAATTCAAAAAGCACGTATTTGTTTGTACAAATGATAAAGATGCACCTAAAAAATGTTGTGGAAGTGAAAGAGGTATGGCTTTGGTCGATGCTTTCAAAGAAGAATTAAAAGACCGCAATTTATTGACTGAAATCAGAGCACAAAAAACTGGTTGCTTAGATACTTGTGGAATGGGACCATCAGTAGTGGTTTATCCAGAGGGTGTTTGGTACGGAAACGTGCAGCTATCTGACATTAAAGAAATCGTGGAAAGCCATTTAGTAAACAATCAACCGGTTGAACGTTTACAATTAAAATTTGCACCAAAAGTATAATTTTATGGCATACAAACACCTTTTCTTTGACCTCGACCATACGCTTTGGGATTTTGAACGAAACTCGGCTGAATGTTTGGCTGATATTTATGAAACTTTCGACCTTAAAGGTCTGAATATTAGCAATTTAGAAACATTTCAACAAGAGTTTTCGGTAGTAAATAGGCATCAATGGAGTTTACTCGAAAAAAACTTGATTACGCATGAGGATCTTCGCCGCCGTCGTTTTCAAGAGACATTGGAGAATCTTGGAGTAAAAGACCTTAAAAAGTCATTTGGCTTGGAAATCAATGAATATTTTCTCGAACTTTTACCCAAAATGGAACATTTGATTGAAGGTGCAGTTGATGTTTTAGAATATCTTTTACCCAAATACGAATTACATATTATTAGTAATGGTTGGCAGGATATTCAAGTAAACAAAATGAAAAGTTCTGAAATATATCATTATTTTGGAGAAATCATTACCAACGAATTGGCTGGAACTCGTAAACCCGACCGCCGAATTTTTGATTATGCTATTGATGTTACAAAAGCTAATTTGGTCGAAAGTTTGATGATTGGCGATAATTATGAAGCCGATATTTTGGGGGCATTCAATGTCAATATGGATACGGTTTTTTATAATCCTGACAACATTTCAACAGGTCAAAAACCAACTTTCGATATAAAGAAGCTGGTCGAATTGAAAGAAATTTTGTAGAAGTGTAATGAGGAATGAAACTCCATTTTCGTTCCTCATTCTAAAGATGAAATGGAGTATAAAAGTAAACTGCTCCTTTTCACCAAAAAGTTACCGCTTAACAAAAGCGTTTAAAAACTCATTGGAATATCCATCAACAAAATTTCTGCATCGCTGCTTGCTTTAATTTTTATTACCTCGGTCTCGCTCACACCCAAAGCATCTCTTCTACCTAATTTTTGACCATTTATTTCAATTTTTCCTTCCAAAACAAAGACATAAACACCGTTTCCTTGACGTTTGATTTTGTATAAAGTTTCTGTTCCTGAATCGAGATTTCCAAGTGAAAACCAGGCATCTTGATTAATGCCTATGCCACCATTATTCGATTCGAGCGGAGAAACCACTGTCTGAAATTTATTTTTACGTTCTTCGATCGAAAACTCTTGTTGGTCATAGCGTGGTTCAATGTTTTTGACTTTCGGGAATACCCAAATCTGCAAAAACTTCACTGCTTCGCCTTGATTTTTATTTTTTTCTGAGTGATAAATCCCTGTTCCAGCCGACATGATTTGCACCTCACCTTTTTTGATGATAGTAGTATTGCCCATACTATCTTTATGCTCTAAAGCACCCGAAAGCGGAATCGAGATAATTTCCATATTATCGTGCGGGTGCGTACCAAAACCCATTCCGCCCGAAACAGTATCATCGTTTAAGACTCTTAAAGCACCAAAATGAATTTTGTTTGGGTCCTGAAAACCAGCAAAACTAAAAGAGTGATAACTATTAAGCCAACCATGATTGGCAGGTCCACGTTCGTTTGCGTTGTGAAATATTGTTTTCATAAATTTCGTTACATTTATTCTATACACATATTTAATTTTTCAATTAGTTCATTTCTTAATAATTGACAATCGAATAATATAATCTATTCATTACTAACTGTTTGAGTCTTAAAATAAGATTTATCCTTCAATCGCACGATTCAGAAAGGCAATATATGGTTGCATTGCTTTAAAACCTGCCAAAACGGTATCAGTAAAATTAGGTTTTAAGATTTCTTTTGAATCCATAACTGACGAAGCTGTGAAACTTTTGAGTTTTATAAGTTCTATAGCAGGATTAGTTTCATCATAGCCTTTAGGCGGACGAACGGTTGAAGATTCTCTATCAAGTCCATTCGTAAAAGTATTTTTGAAATCATCTGCCTTCAAGATATTCTTAAATTCATCGAAATTATAGTCGATTTCTACTCTAATTTTCCTTAAATATTCGGGTTCGGGCATCCAAATTCCACCCGCCATAAAACACTGATTTGAGTCAATATGCAAATAATAACCAGCCGAATTGGCTTTTTTGCCACCTTTGTTAAACGAAGCACCAAAATTGGTTTTGTAAGGATCTTTATTTTTAGAAAAACGCACATCACGATTGATTCTGAATGTACAGTTTTTTGCTTCCAGTTGAGTTTCTTCGATATCCTTATCAAATTTTTCGATGCTTTTAATGAGTTCTTGCACAACTTCGGCAAAATTTTTCTTAGCTGTTTCGTAGGTTTTGCGGTTGGTATCGAACCACGGTTTATTATTGTTTTCTTTGAGTGCTGAAAGAAATTGTACTGTTTGTGCTTGAATCATAATTTTAAAATATAAGGAGTAAATTTTATAAAACTAACAAGTCGAAACTGCTAAAAGTTTAAGAAATATTGAGTGGTTTGCATCAAGATAATGTCTTTAGCGATTTAAAATTGATTCTCGCTCTGTTGACAGGTTAAAAACCTGTCCTACAATAGAACTTCATTTTCAAATTTTTGCTTTTGTTCAAAATTTGCAATATTTGTCAAGTGTTTAAAGAATTTTCATAAATTATTTTTCAGAATGGTAACCTTTCTAATTAAAATAATTATTTAGTGCTACTTTTTTCAATCTGGTAGCTAATCGAAAGATGATTGGAAAAACCCAAAGCCGAGTGACTATTAAGGGCATAGTCGAAAATAAACTGCTTAGACTGAAAGCCAAATCCAAAATGTGCATGATTGAGTTTGGAGCTTAGTCCAGTACGGAAATAAAAATTCTTGACAATTTGATACTCGATACCAACTTTGACGAGTGTTGGTAGTTCTATGTTTTTTTCGGCCTCGGCCACCAATAAAATCTGTTTTGTTGGAGTAAAAGAAATCCCTAAACGCAAGGTTGTTGGAATATGTTGCGACGCAAATAGTTTTGCACCAGTGAGATTGTAAGCATGAAAACCTATCATTACTTTAGAACTAAGTTTAGTCATTACGCCAAACTCGGTCAGCAAAGTATTTTTTGAAGTGAAATTTTCGATGGCTGCTTGAAAATAACTTACTTTTAGCCCCAATGAAATCATATTCGTGCTTTTTCCGATGGCCAAGCCAAGTTTTTGCTCATTATAAAGTTTATCACCAAAACGTTCAATACTAAGTCCGATATTTATAAATTTTGTATTGTAGTTGCTTGATAATGAGAGCGTTTGCAGACCTGCAATATTATGACGTGCGTGATAAGAAGTACTTACGAAGTTTTCTTTTAGAAAGCCCAAACCAGCAGGATTATTGAATACAGAGTTACGATCGGCAAGAGCTACTGTTGCGTTTCCGATTCCCCAACTTTTTGCCCCGATAGGAAACGGTTCGCCCGATGCTAAAATCAAATTGGTTTTCAAAAGAAAAACTATTCCGCAGAAAATTAATGTTTTCCAATTTATGATAAGTTTTTGAAAATAAACAGCTATTGATTTTGGCATTTCTCCGAATTTTGGGCAAAATAGAGAAATCTCAAGAATTTGGCAAATAAAAAAGCCAAATGGTTTGCTCATTTGACTTTCTTTTTATTTTTTCAGTAAAAAGTTTGAACTGTTTAATTAAATCTTCGTTTTACAATATCAATAAATTCTTCGGCTTCGGCTCCTGAAATATCCCACATGTAGCGAGGAACATATTTTTTCAAAATCAATTCTTTGGCTTCGCTGAAATCTTTGCAAAGTTCTAGTTCTTCAAGTGAATGTGAAAAAGCTTGAATATTTCCACCAAAAAGATTATTAGTAAACAAAAACCGTTGATTCAATGAAATTGCACCTGTAATTCCTTCAATTCGAGAATTTTGGTGATAATCCAACACCGATTTGCTTGATTTAGCTTGGTCATTCACTGATTTTTTGTCGCTGGCGAGTTTTTCATTGAGTCTAATTTCTTCAGCTTCTTTTGGTGCTAATCTTTCCGTAGTAGCTTCATTGATTCTTGGGGCAAGTGATTCTACTTTTTGCTCGTAAATTGGTGTTGGCTCTGGCCTTTGCATTACAGCAGGGGCAACTTCTAAAGGTTTTTCTACAAAAACAGGTGCAGGCTCAATTATATGCTCAACAACAGGCGTAGGTGTTTCGATATTTCTTTCTATTAGTTGTGGCTGATATCGTGTTTGTGGTGTTTCTACACTTTGCTGTGGTGTTGAAACTGCAAAATCAAAAAATGAAGTATTTGCATCAACCACATTTGGTACTTCATTGCTCGAAACTAATTCTTCTGGAATCGGTATGATTTCGGCAAATTGAGCTAAATACTTATCAGGATTTTCGACAGATAGTTGTGTTTCATCGAGCCAATTCATGGCTTGATTGGCAAAGACAAATTCGAGACCGTTGAGATTTTTAGCTAATTGGGGTAAAATGTCTTTGTTAATCAGAATATATTTGGTTAGCGGAAGTATATTTTCTTGACTAAATTTGAAACTTGGTAAGTCACGCATCAATTCTTTATAGAATGTTTGCGGTTCGAGAATAAGTACTAACGTTTCGCCAACTGAATCGACCAAAAGAGGCTCAAAATGCTCTCTTTTTATTGAAATATGCTGCGAAACAGTATTCATAAAAGTTTTGAGTGCTTGCTGAACTTCCTGAGCATTAAAATCAAAATATGGACTACGAAGACGTTGGTTGTCAGATTGCCATTTATCGAATAAAGCCTTGATAGTTAGCATATTCACTTGCTGGAGACTCGTTAGTCCAAGCACCTGTTTTCCTGTAATACTGCTATTTTCGGCAAAAAAGTCATTACACACCTTTGTGGCAAAAGCCTTACTGTATCTCTCGACAGCGGACAAATTCAATTTGTTCGACATTAGTAAATTCGTTTTTTTTGTATTTTATTAGTGGTTGGCTATGGTTTTAGCCGAAAATCAAATTGACAATAAAATTAACGCAACTATGTTGCCAGTTTTTACAAGAACGAAAAAAATAAATAAATAATGTTTATTGAACCAAAAAGAGAGCGAATCCACGAACAAAGAACTGGCTGGATAGAAGTGGTTTGTGGCTCCATGTTTTCGGGGAAAACTGAAGAGTTGATTCGTCGATTGAATCGAGCAAAAATAGCAAAACAAAAAGTTGAAATTTTTAAACCAGCCATTGATATTCGTTATCATGAAGTTGATATTGTATCGCACAACCAGACGGTGATTCGTTCAACTCCCGTACATTCGTCAGAAGAAATTTTATTACTGACCTATGATTGCGAAGTTGTTGGCATTGACGAAGCTCAATTTTTTGATGCAGGAATTGTGGAAGTAGTTAATAAATTGGCTGAAAATGGTAAACGAATAATCATTGCAGGTTTGGATATGGATTCTCGTGGAATTCCGTTCGGTCCAATGCCAGCTTTAATGTCGATAGCCGAATACGTAACGAAAGTTCACGCTATTTGCGTAGTTTGTGGTGATATTGCAAATTATTCTTACCGAAAAGTACCTAATGAACAGCAAGTAATGCTCGGAGAATCAGGTTCTTATGAGGCTAGATGTAGGAAATGTTTTCATGCGGGGTAAAATAAAATGTGGTACACTTCAAAAGTGTACCACATTTTTAATATTTTGATTTTTATTATTTCTCCAAAACCTTCTTCCAATCCTCATAAACCTCCTGATATTCAGCTACTTGTGAAGCATTTGGTTCGATTACTTTCAACTTTGTAAGTTTACTCATCGCTTCTTTTGGTGAACTGTAAATTCCTACACCAAAACCTGCTCCGAGAGCCGCACCTTTTGCCCCGTCGGTGTCGTATAACTCAACGGGTGTGTTAGTTACATTTACCAAGGCATTGCTAAAAATATCGCTCAAAAACATATTGGCGTTTCCTGCACGAATCACTTTTGGAATTACACCATTGGCTTGCATTAGTTCAAAACCATAATGCAATGAAAAAGCAATTCCTTCTTGTGCTGCACGGAAAATATGGTTTCTTGAATGAATATTAAAATTTAGATTTTGAAACGAAGCTCCCAAAATACGATTATTCAAGAGACGTTCGACACCGTTTCCGAAAGGCATTACCAAAAGTCCATTGCTACCAATTGGAGCTTTGGCGGCCAATTTATTCATTTCGACATAATTCAGATTAATTCCAAAATTTTCCTTTACCCATCGGTTCAAAATGCCAGTTCCGTTGATACAAAGTAAAATTCCGATACGAGTAGTATCTTCGGTTAATTGATGATTGACGTGAGCAAATGAATTGATACGAGATTGTGGGTCATACGAAACTTGGTCGCTTACGGCATAAACCACTCCCGAAGTACCAGCAGTTGCAGCAATTTCACCAGGTTCAAAAACATCCAATGAAAGTGCGTTATTTGGTTGGTCACCTGCTTTGTAAGTTACAGGAATTCCTGCTTTTAGTCCTAAATGTTTAGCAATTTCGCTTGTTACTTCACCATGATTACTAAAAACTGGTTTTATTTCTGGAATAAAAGAATCATCAAAATCGAAATAATCCATCACGTCAACCGAAACTTCATTGGCTTGAAAATCCCAGAAAATACCTTCCGAAAGTCCAGAATTTGAAGTCGTGATGGAATCGGTAAGCATCATGGCAATATAATCTCCTGGCAGCATGATTTTGTCGCATTGCTCATAAATATGGGGCTCGTTGGCTTTTACCCAAGCGAGTTTTGAAGCCGTAAAATTTCCTGGTGAATTGAGTAAATGATTCAAACAAACATCTTCGCCAATATTAGAAAAAGCTTTTGCACCAATCTCAACGGCACGGCTGTCACACCAAATAATTGATGGACGCAACACTTTTTTGTTTTTATCGACCATCACCAATCCGTGCATTTGGTAGGCAATGCCAATTGCACCGACATTTTGTGGGTCAAAAACTTTTGACGTATTTACACGTTTGATTGCTTCGATTGTGTTTGCCCACCACATTTCGGGGTCTTGTTCGGCCCAACCTTCTTGCGGAGACGAGATACTCGCCTCAACGTCAGGATATTGTGCCGAAGCGATAACTTGTTGTGTATTAGCATCTACAACCGATGCTTTTATAGATGATGTGCCAACGTCTATACCGAGTAATAACATAATGAGGGGTTTTAAATGTCAAAGCTACAATTATTTTTTATTGCTGCAAAATTGAGTTTTTTCCGTTGCCTTCTGCAGAGGAGGTTGATTTCTCTGCTCAGGCGTCGAAAAATATTTCAGTGTTTGATTTAAGTTACTAGGTTTGTGAGCGGCTGCGGTAGAACCAACCGAAGAAGTTGGTTCTTCTCCACAAAATGCCGTAATTTGTATTCAATTTCAAAAAGAACCCGTGCAGAACAATTACTATTTTCTTCGTCAGCTTACTAAGCAAATCGAAACCAAGATTGTGGGTTTGAAATTGATGGAATGTTTTAGTCAAGAAAAAGATGAATTGGTTTTTGGTTTTGCGGTCGCACGTGGCAAAAATCGAAATTATAAGGAGGTTTATATCAAAGCCGTTATTTTGCCCGATTTTGCTTCTTTGTATTTTACCGATAAATTTGAGCGTGCCAGACGCAACAGCGTTGATTTGTTTGAGCAACTCATGGATCTAGAAGTTACGGGCGTTCGTCAGTTTCTGAACGAACGTTGTTTTTCGATTGATTTTGAGCAAGATTTTTCGATTGTTTTTAAAATGTATGGTACTCGCTCGAACCTTATTTTGTGCCATAATCAGGAAGTAGTAGAACTTTTTCATAGCCGAATTGTCAGCGATAAAAACTTGATAATTAGTCAGTTAGATAGAGAAATAGACCAATCTTATGAGTGTTTTTTAAGAGAAAAACAAGATTATAGAAAGCTATTTCCCACATTTGGAAAGGTGGTGAATGCTCAGTTAGAAATTGGGAAAAGTACTTGGGACGATGTTCAGAAAATAGTTGAACAGCTCGAAAATCCTCGTTATTATTTGGTGCGTTGGGAGCATCAGTTGCATCTTTCTCTACTGCCAGTTGGCGAAATTATCCAAGAATTTGAGCAACCAATCGAGTCCATGAACGCCTTTTATATTGCTTATAATAAGGTCAATACGCTCGATGATGAAAAGGTAGAAGTATTGCGAAAATTAACCAAAGAAAAAAAGCAAACCGAAGCCTATCTACAAAATTCGTATCAACGCATGGAATCGCTTGAATCAGATGTGAAAAATGAAGAAATTGGCCATATTCTGATGGCAAATTTACACCAAATTGTAGAGCGTACCGAACAGGTGGAGTTGTTTGATTTTTATCGAAATCAAAACATCGCAATAAAACTTAGGTCAGATCTTTCGCCACAAAAGAATGCCGAAAATTTTTATCGAAAGTCAAAAAATGAAAAATTTGAACTAGAAAAATTGATGGAAAATATCGGAAATAGAGAACAATTATTGACGGTTATTGACAATTATATTGAGAATATTAAAGCTGCCGAAAATCTGAAAATTTTACGTAGCTATTTGAAAGCCAATGGTTTAGCTCCAAATACTAAACTTAAAATTCAATCTTACAAAGAATTATTTAAGCGTTTTGAGGTAGAAGGATTCGAGATTTTGGTTGGTAAAAATTCAAAAAATAATGATTTGCTCACGCAGCAATACGCTTATAAAGAAGATCTTTGGCTACACGCCCGTGATGCAACGGGTTCGCATGTAGTTCTGAAATATCGAGCAGGTAAAAAATTTCCTAACTCAGTCATTGAAACGGCGGCTTCTTTGGCGGCGTATTTTTCCAAACGTAGAAATGAAACAATGGCCCCAGTAATTGTAACGCCCAAAAAATTTGTACGAAAACCCAAAGGCTCTGCCGACGGACAAGTTATCGTAGAAAAAGAAGAAGTAATAATGGTAGAACCAAAGCTAATCCAATTATAGAATAGATGAATGATAGAATGAGTGAATATTTTTTTCCATCATTGCTTCCTTCATTGAAAATTAAATACATTAATGCCTTTCATTACAAAAAATAAATCATGTCAAACAACGATATTTTAAAGAAATTGCGTGTTGCCCTGCAACTACGTGATGACCAAATAGTAGAGGTTTTGAAACTGGCCAATTTCAATGCCTCGAAAGCCGAAATCGGTGCTTTTTTCAGAGATAAAGAACATCCCAATTTTAAACCTTGTGGCGATCAAATCCTGAGAAACTTTCTTGATGGACTCATTATACACTTACGTGGTTCAAAAGAAGACAAAAAACCGTCGATTATTAAAAGAAAAATTTTAGTTCAAGACCCAAAAACACCTACCAAATAGTATTGAGTATAGTTTTTGCGGGTGTTTCTCAAAAAGTTAGATTATTAACTTTTTGAGTTTTTCTCAGTTAAACCTTAGCAACAATATGAGATTATTATCGCAAAAAATCTTCATGGGCATCGTCTGTCTATTAGTTTTGGCCTGTGAGCCAATTTCAAAGGATTTAATTTTTTCGAAAAAAAATGTAACTGTACTAAAAGATACTGTGGTAGTAAAGGTTGACACAGTAAAAATTGCACAAGATTCGATAAATAAAAACGTGGAAGGTGAGCAAGTTTTTGAGTTTTATGATATTACTTCACCCGATGCTTCAATCAGTTTTCCTTCACACAGTATTGTTTCAATCCCTGTAAATGTTGTCGGAAAAGACGTTGGTGTAGCGAATAGTTTTTGTGAATATTGGCTATATACCAAAGATGGAAAGTTGGTTTGCTATTGTAAAAACACAGTCAGTGGTCTGCATCCTGTTTATGCCAATAGTTTTAATGATAATAACCATTTATCGAAGTTTACTAAGAAAATTGCTTACGGAGATTATCGTTTGGTATATAAAAATATCTCAAAAGTACCTGTAAGACAAGACTTGATTTTTGGGACAATTATCAGTGAAGCTAAAGACCAAATTGATGTAAAAGTCGATAGTGGTGAAACTCGTGAGTATTGGATAAAAATATATCCATCAACGAGCGATTTCAAGATGAATAATAATAATAGAGAGAAATTGTTTTGACTTTTGACTAAGAAAAATGACTTTCCGAAACCGTTTGCAATATTTATTGGTCGTAAGGCTACAAATTTCTAATAAAGAGGCACTAAACCTTATTTTTTCAGAAAAAATTTTGGTCAACGGCATTACTGCGAAATCCAATTGTGAACTTACACAAACCGATGAAGTTATATACGATGGGAAGGTTTTGCAGGAAGCTAAAAAACTGATTTATATTGCTTTCTATAAGCCACGTGGCATAGAAACAACGCTAAATGTTGCGATTGAAGATAATTTAAAAGCAATTTTGCCTTTTGAAGCAGATGTTTTTCCTGTTGGAAGGCTCGATAAAGAATCAGACGGCTTGCTGCTTTTGACAAATGATGGAACGGTTTACGACAAAATTCTCCGTAACGAAAATAAAACTGAGAAAGAATATGTTGTACAAGTTGATAAGACAATTACTTCTGTGTTTTTAGAAACAATGTCAGATGGAATCGTGATTATGGGCAAAAAAACGTTTCCTTGCCAACTGGCTCAAATAGATGATTATACTTTCAAAATTACTTTGATTCAAGGCTTAAATCGACAGATTAGACGAATGTGCTTTAAACTTGATTATAAAGTTTTGAGTCTGAAACGAGTGAGAATTGGAGATATTCATTTGGGAAATTTGAAAGCGGGTGAGTATCGAATTATAGAAATGTTTTAAGGGTGCATTCAGATTGGAATTTGCATGCACCCATTAAATGTCAATTTCTTCCCTTAGGTTTATTCCCAACTTTTTTGATTGGTCTTCCGTATTTCGCCCATTTTTCGGCTTTAATATCACGCCTGACGTTTATTTTTTGATTTTTATCTGCTTTTTCATGGAATGCAGGCCCTACATCATCTTTTTTCGGTGCTTTTACCAAAACGTGTTTCATCTGCACTTGTGGCATTTCTGCTTCGGTGAGTTTATCAGAAATCGTAAGGTTTACTGGCAAATCAAGCACAGGAATAGCATATTTCATAACGCTTTCAATGGCTTCCAATTGTTCTTTTTCTTTATCGCTTACAAAAGTTATCGAAACACCTTTTTTATCAACACGACCCGTTCGACCAATCCGATGCACGTAGTTTTCGGGTACTTCTGGCACATCAAAGTTTATTACATGCGAAACCTCTGCAATATCAATACCACGAGCGATAATATCGGTGGCAATCAACATCAAACAGCTACCATCTTTAAAAGCCTTTACGGTATTAAAACGATTGTTTTGAGCTTTATTTGAGTGAATTACTCCTACTTTTTCACCATATTTTTTCGATATTTTATCATAAAGTTGGTCAGATAATTCTTTGGTTGCCGCAAAAATCAATACTTTACTCATGCTCTCGTCCTCAGCAAGCAACATTTCCAAAAGATTTACTTTTGTATTAAAATTCGGAACATTATAGTGTGTTTGCGAAATGTTTTCGAGAGGCGAACCCGCTGGAGCGGCTTCTACTCTGATTGGTTCATTGAAATAGGTTTGAATCAATTGCTCAACTTCATCGGTAATAGTTGCCGAAAAAAGCAAATTTTGACGTCGAACCGGTAGCAAATCCAGGATATTTTTGAGTTGAGGTCTGAAACCCAAATTTAGCATTTCATCAACTTCGTCAATGATAAGTTTTTTGAGCGATTTGGTCTTGATAAAGCCACTTGTGAGCAAATCAATCAATCGACCTGGAGTGGCTACCAAAATATCAACTCCATCTTTAAGTTCCAAAATTTGCGATTTGATATTGACTCCACCATATACACCAACAGTCACGACATTCATGTAGGTTGTCAATTTTTCAACAGCTTCAACAACCTGCACCACCAATTCGCGAGTTGGTACAATGATAAGAATTTGTGGCGTTTTATCTTTAGAAAACTGGTACTGACGTAAACTTGGGAGTAAATAGGCAAAAGTTTTACCTGTACCCGTTTGTGCGATTCCGCATACATCTTTGCCCGACATTACTACCGAAAAAACTTTTTGTTGAATGGTCGTTGGTGTAGTATAACCCAAATATTCAAGGGCGTTGAGGAGCGGTTTATTGAGATTTAATTCTTCGAAAGTCATATTATATTTTGTCGATACACCATTTTTATGGTCGGCTGTTATCAGATTTAAGTAACAGAAATTCCTTACTTATGCTAATAATAGTCCACAAAGGTAAAGCTATTTTGGCACAAATAAGGAAAATTTGGTCAATGCCTATGAATATGGTTTGTTTTACTGCATTTTCGTTAGTTAAGTGTGGCACATCTTGATATCTATTTTGTTCAAATTTTGAATCAAATTAGATGTGACAGACTTGTTATCATAATTCTAAGACTTGTTTTTCTTTTAAAAGTTCTGCTTTGAGTTTTAAGTATGGAATTTTGTGCGGAGTTGTTTTATTATTGATTGCCATAACGGCGGCTACCGCTGCTGACTGCCCCAAAATCATAAAAACAGGCTCCATTCGAATCGATCCATAGGCAATGTGTGAACTTGATACACAAACGGGTACTAACAAATTTTTACATTCATTTTCTTTGGGCAAAATAGACTCATAAGCAATCGAATAAGGTTTGTCGGGATGCACGCCAATATCGCCTTCATTCTGCACATAGCCGTCGGGGCGGCCTTCCGTGGCTTTTACGTAGCGTTGGGCGTTGTGAGCGTCCAAAGCATAAGAACCCATTCCAATTGACTTTGGAACTATGGTTTTTCCTAGTGCATCGGCTTCTTTCATCACAAATTTTCCTATCATTCGGCGAGCTTCACGAATGTAGAGTTGGTGAGGCCAATTTCCGTTATCTACAAATTCATCTTTTGGCAAACCCCATTGTTGCATTTTTTCTTTTACATCATTCGGCACGTGGCTGTCGTTTTGCAAAAAATACATTAAGCCTTTTTGGTATAATTCGTGTTCCTTGATTATTTGCTGACGTCGCTCGTAACTTGCTTCGGGGTAATCATAGTTTTTGCCTATATAATCTGTGCTAAATGGCCCGTGATTATTGGTATCGGTTTTTCGGTTTGGAATGGCATCAAACTTATCAAAAGTTTCACGCCAACCGCTTGCAAAAACTCGTGCATAAAGTTCATAACGTGCGGGGTTGTAGCCATCGGGTTTGGCAAACGGAATTCGATTATCGGGATGATTGCTTAAACACATTCTGAAACAATACGCTTGAATTTTGTTATCGCCCGAACCGTTATCGCCCGCTGGTTCGGCTGAAACTTCGGGCAGAAGTCCACTTTTTGGGTCATTTTCTATGATATAAGGACTTATTTTTGCTTTAAAATGGTGCCCGTGTTGAAAAACTTCGGTCTGAACGCCATTCCATTTTTCACCATAAACACTGTTGGCTTCACGTCCAACATGGTAGCTAACACCAGCAGCAGCCATCAAATCTCCTTCGTAAGTCGCATCAATAAACATTTTTCCTTCATAAACTTGTCCACTCAAAGTTCGAAAAGAGCGGATACTTCCCGAAGTTTTTGTGATACCTTTAGTTGAACGGTCAAGCCATTCGTTGCGATATACAATGAGATTGTTTTCTTTTACAAAATCTTCAAAAACTTGTTCGGCGGCGTGCGGTTCAAAAATCCACATTGTGCGGTTTGCTCCGTCGAGGGCAGGCGTTCCTTGGCCTTTATTGCCGTATTCTTCTCTTTTTTGCCATTTCCAAGCATCAGAATTTTGATAATGTGTAAAAAGGCGTTGGTAAAATTCACGAGAAAGCCCACCAATGACTTTTTTATTTCCTGTATCAGTAAATCCTAAACCACCTGACGAAAGCCCTCCCAAATGTTTATCGGGCGAAACAACAATAACCGATTTTCCCATTTTTTTTACTTGCACGGCGGCAGTTATTGCAGCTGAAGTGCCGCCATAAATAATGACATCCGCTTTTCGGATTTTAGTTTGAGCGAAAGTATTTTGAAATAGAAAAACGCAGAGAAATAAACTCTTGTAAAAAGAATACCGCATAACTGTTTGAGTTAGATGTTTAAATCGAAGTTTATAGATTAAAGTTAGAGAAAAAATAGGTTTTTTTTGTAAGTTTTTGTGAAAAACAAAAATAGCCAGTAAGAAAATTTTCCTACTGGCTATTTTTATATATCTAGAAATGAGTTTTACTCCATTACTTTCAAGGCTGTCAAGAGCATATCAATTTGCTCCATCGTGTTTGATGGGAAATTCGAAATTCTAATTTGTGAATCTTTATTTGGGCCATAACCACTACCAATAATCATATTCTTTGCTTTCAAAGTATCAATAATACTCTTTGAAGATTTCTTAGTATCAGCAACAATTACAGTTTTGGAACGATGCTCTGGATTTTTCACAGCAATATTGAACAAGTTACTGGTTTCGAGGTATTTGTAAATTTTCTTTGCTTTCTCCTCAGTTTCTTTTCTTATAGCTTCGATACCCGTTTTGTTCATTTCTTCTGCAACTTTTCCGAGCAAATAAATTCCTAAAACATTTGGTGTAGCTGGTGTTTCGTATGTTTCATAATTTTTCCATAGAGCTGGTAAATTATTGTGAGCTCCAATTGTTATTCCATCGTATTTGGCTAGACGTTTGGCTTTTTCGAGACATTTTTCGTTGGCAATCCAAACACCCAAACCTGCAGGTAAACCAAAGGCTTTTTGAACCGAAAAAAAGGCAGTATCAATCAAATCTAAATCAAGTTCTGGAATCGGTGCCGATGAAACCATATCAACAGCCATCAAGCGTTTTTGGTTGCTGCGTTTGAGTTTATGAATGTCAGCTTCTCGCATTTGCACGCCTGTACTCGTTTCGTTTTGCGTTACACAGATAAGCTCGGCATATTCTGGCACTTCGATTTCTCCATAGCTAAAGCCCTCGCCAATAGGTTTTTCAAACTTATGAGCGAATTTTTGAGCCGAAACGGCGTATTTGTGAAATTTATCGGAAAACGAACCATTTACCAAATGAAAACTTTCATGTTCTACTAAATTCAATAAAATACGTTCCCAAACTTCTGACGCTGAACCTGTAAAGAAAATACCCGATGAGGCAGGGATATTCATCAATACACGAAGGTTTTCAATACAATGTTGATAAATCTTACGAAATTGCCCGCTTCGGTGAGAAATTGAACCAATTTGCTCATCAATGGCTTGACGCATGAACTCTTCAAACTTTGGATTCAATTCGGCTGGACCAGCAGTGAAATAGATATTTTTCATGATTAGTTTTGTTACGGAGAATTCAAAAATAAAAAAAGTCGGTGAGATACTCATCTAAGCGACTATAAATGCTTTAAAAAGTATAATTCTTTCTTGAATATTTCATGCTTTTGGCTTCAATAAATTAGCTTTAAGCCAATTGGGCATGAGAATGCGTAACTAAATATTAATTTATATCTACTCAGGTAAAAAAGTAAGGTAACTCAACTGAGACTCATCAAACATATCGTTTGTAATCTCTTGTAGCTGGGGAGCTTCTATATTTTTTATTTCGGTAAAAATACCTTCCAGAGATTCTACTTTTCCGACATCCAAAATACTTTTGGCCATCATCAACATAAAACTTTGATTGCTTTCTTCTGCCATTGCCAACTGCCCCATCAACTGCTCTTTAACAGTGTGCAATTGTAGTTTTCCAAGCGGTTTTTCTTTCAAAAGCTGCATTTCTTTCAAAATCAACGCATTGGCTTTATCTAGATTCGATTTATCGGTTGCGAAATAAATGCCCAGAAAACCAGTATCCGTAAACGGCGAATATGAGGCGTCAATACCATAAACGAGACCGTATTTTTCACGCAAAGTCATGTTTAGACGTGAATTCATACCTGGGCCGCCAAAAAGATTAACTAGCATAAAAAAGGGCAAACGTCGCTCATCAAGCATGGCATACGATGTGCGACCAATAGCACAATGGGCTTGCGTGATTTTCTTCGGAATCGAGATTCGTTGAGGTTGGTACACATCCGGGGGTATGCGTTGTAAATTCGACTTTTTTGCAGGAATTTCTTTTAAATATTTCTCAGCAATTTTTATAGCTTTATTAAAGGTGATATTACCAACAATCGACATTACTATTTTCTCGGTGTCCATGTTTTCGGCAATAAAATCTTGCAACTCCTTGCGAGTAAAGCCTTTAACGCTTTCTTGGGTACCTAAAATATTAGCTCCTAGTTGATGATTGGCAAAGATGATTTCGTCGAAATCATCTTGCAGAGCATCTTCAGGCGAATCTTGGTACATCGACATTTCTTCTAGAATTACCCCACGCTCTTTTTCAATTTGGTTTTCAGGAAAAACGGAGTCGAATGTAATATCGGCCAAAAGTTCTACTGATTTCTCGAAGTGAGCATCAAGCACTGATGCGTAAAAACATATTTTTTCTTTGGTCGTATAGGCATTTAATTCGCCACCAACCGACTCCAATCGATTAATAATGTGGTAAGATTTCCGCTTTTTCGTACCTTTGAAGGCCATGTGTTCCCAAAAGTGGGCAAGACCAAGCTGATTAGGCTTTTCGTCACGGCTACCCATGTCGAGCATGAGTCCGCAATGAACCACCTGTGTATATGGTACTTGTCGGTGTGCAATTCGGATGCCGTTGGGCAAAGTATATATTTGGTATTCAGTCATAAATGTCAGCAATAGGCATTAAGCCTTATGCAATAGGCTTTTCAAATATTTAAAGCTTAAAGCATATAGCCTAAAGCGTACAGCTAAATAAGTATACTAATAATAATTGACAAATTTAAGCAAAAGATAGTTCAATGCGTATAGGATTTGATGCAAAAAGGGCTTTTAATAATCAAACAGGTTTGGGTAATTATAGTAGGTTCGTAATCGAAGCACTCAGCCCCACTCACCCCCAGGGGGGGGGCTTAGAATATATACTTTACACTCCAAAAGTTAAGAATTTAGCATGGTTAAACTCTTTTGACCATAATTTTGTAATAAAAACTTCCCCTCTGGGAGTAGGGGGGCTGTGGCGAAGTTGGCTCATTAACAACGATTTGAAGAAGGATAATGTTGATGTTTTTCATGGATTAAGTAATGAAATCCCTTTTGGAATTAATAAATCTGGATTAAAATCTCTCGTAACAATTCATGATTTGATTTTTTTGCGTTATCCTGAATTATATCCTGCCATTGACCGATTTTTTTACCAACAAAAATTTCGATATGCCTGCGAAAACGCCGATGCCATAGTGGCTGTGAGTCAGCAGACCAAAGATGATATTATGGAATTTTATAAAATTCCATCCGAGCGTATTCGAGTGATTTATCAAGATTGTCAGTCAATATTTTCCCATTCAGATACACTCAGGGAACAAGTTGGAAAGGAGATATTAAGGAAATATTCGCTCAATAAACCCTATATTATTTGTGTTTCATCTTTCAGCGAAAGAAAGAATCAAAAGCGTTTGGTAGAAGCCTTTCAGATATCGGGTTTGAAAGATTATGAATTGGTTTTAGTTGGCGGAAAATCAAAATACGCTGAGGAAATAACCCAAAACTTTCCAAAAAATACAAAGATTTTATACGGTGTTCCTTCTGCTGAATTACCTGTTTTGTATCAAGGTGCTTCGTTGTGTGTTTATCCTTCATTTTTTGAAGGTTTTGGTATTCCGATTGTTGAAGCTTTACATTCGGGTATTCCTGTGGTCGCGGCTACTGGCTCATGCTTAGAAGAAGCGGGCGGAGAAGGTGCATTATACGCTAATCCGCTCGATGTCAATGATTTAGCTGATAAAATGCGACAAGTTTTGACAAATGATTCGTTGAGAAATGATTTGGTTTTGAAAGGAAAAGAATATATAAAGCAGTTTTCATCAGAAATTATTGCTGGGCAATTGATAAAACTCTATAATGAATTGTAGGACAACTGTGTCGGCCAGTGCCGTCCGATTTTTAACTTGTTGATGGCAAGCTGGTAGTTCTATTATTTTTGCTCGGTTGACAGGTTAAAAACCTGTCCTACAAAATATTTATTTTTTCAAAGCAATATGCAAACCTAAAGCCACCAAAACTGCCCCAGAAATTCTATTTTGAATCTTCCAAAATTGCTGAAAATTACTCAGTTTAGCAATGATTTTACTGAAAAGTAGTGCAATTAAAACATTCACCACCGTTCCCGAAAAATTAAACCAAAGTCCTAGAAATAAGATTTGGGAGCTAATATTATCGGACTGATTATCAACGAATTGTGGTAAAAAAGCCAAGAAAAACAACGAAACTTTTGGGTTCAGAACATTGGTAATTGTGCCTTGTCGGAGAATCTTGAGGTTGGTATTTTTATCATTTTGATTTTGGTTAAAAATCATCGTGGAAGGTTTTTCTATAAAACTATTGATACCGATAAAAATCAAATACGCCGCTCCAGTATAACGAATGATATTAAACAAAATTTCAGATTTTTGAATAATTACAGAGAGCCCTACCACCGATGCAAAAATATGTACAAAACAACCCAAACCGATGCCCAATGCAGCATAAACACCCGCTTTTGTACCATAACTCAAGCTTCGAGAAATGACAAAAATCATGTCATTTCCCGGCGTGATATTGAGCATCAGTGCCGTTAAGGCAAAAAGAAGGCAGTTTTGTAAATCGGGCATAGAATTTTATTTTTTAGTCGAAACTATTTTTAAATATTAGCCACTCTGAAAGGCATTACTTCTACAAATTTCCAAACACCATCTTTAATATATGGTTCGTTATCGTACCACTCTTGCATTTTTTCATCATTTTCAAATTGTAAAATCATTACTGAGCCAATCATTTTTTCGTTATCGTCGAGCATGGCTCCTCCAACGATAAAATTATTATTGGCTTTTAGGGCTTTTGCTCCAGCCAAATGCTCTGGCCGTGCTGCCATACGGCGGTCGAGAGCTTCTTCATCACGCCCATCTTGGGCAACTACTACGTATTGTTTCATCGTTTTTGTCTTTTATTAATAATACAAAGAAAACGCTTTTAGCTTATGAATAAAAAAAGCGTTGCCAAAATTTTGGCAACGCTTTCCGAATATTTAAACGTGTTACTAACCTTTTTCTCTCGTTCTATGAAAAATTGAAAAATTCTAAAATTAAAATATTGTTTACTTCTTGCCTTTTCCGCCTCGTGTTCTTTCTTTTTCTACTGTTACGCTATTAGTGGTTTCGGTATATTTCAAATCGCAAGTACCAATACCGTAATCAACTACTTTTTTCGTGCCATCTGCCGCTACAATTTCTTCTGTTCCACTCACAGGGAATCCTTTTGAGTTTGAACAAGAATTTTTAGTAACAAGTGCTTTGGTGATATTGCTTGAGAACTTTGTGCCATCGCTTGAGCTACCAGTTGTCGAACCAGTCACCGATGATTCGTCGTCGCTGCTATTAGCAGTTCCTTTGTTATCTACTTTTCTTGAGCGTGTGCTTGTATAAGTGATTGTTTTACCAGATTTGGAGTTTAGAATGGTCATTTTTTCTAATTTTTCGCTGGCGGTCGCTTTACCACTTACTACTGTGGTTGCGATTGTGTGCGAACCGTTTAATGTAATAGTATCACGCTTTAAATTAACGTAAGTAACTGTTCGGAACAAAGAGCCTGAGAATGTTGAATCTGGTTTTACTGGTATCGTAATGGTCATTTTCCCACCTACTGGAGTTGTGCCACAAACACCACCTACTACTGCCGAATAATCATACAAGATAGTGATTACATTATTGGCTACTGTCTTGGTTACAGTGGCACAATTTCCGTCTTTTCCTTTCCATGGAGTATTCCAGCCCTTGCTCAACATCGGAAAAATACCATTTCCTTTATCAAGAGCTTCGCCAGTTTCTCTGAAATTTCTGCCTCCAAATGGCATAAAAGTTACCTCATCAGCAAATTCATACCCTGCTTCTGATTGTTCGTTGGCAGTCTGATTATCGACCACTGCATTGGCTAATTGGTCATTTGATGTTACGGAGTCAGTAGATTTGTCGCACGCAATCATTGTTGCCCCCAAGGCGATAAATA
>Ga0247833_1002920_pt1 | contig 23859 bp, 21 predicted proteins | sample LaCruzMarch2015__7_FD_187117 | JGI IMG/M metagenome (GOLD analysis project Ga0247833, IMG submission 187117) | Freshwater microbial communities from meromictic Lake La Cruz, Castile-La Mancha, Spain - LaCruzMarch2015_8m | ecosystem: Environmental > Aquatic > Freshwater > Lake | place: Spain... | reverse complement strand
ATTGATGCAATTCGCTAGCTAGCGAAGACCCAAGACATCTTGCATATCAAATAGGCCGTTTGTTTTATCGTTTAGAAACTTGGCTGCACGGATTGCACCTTGTGCATAGGTCGCACGCGATGATGATTTATGGGTGATTTCAATTCGCTCACCGGTTCCCGCAAACAGTACGGTGTGATCACCTACAATATCGCCTCCGCGGATAACCGAGAAACCAATTTCCTTTTCTGGCCGCTCGCCCGTGTAGCCCTCGCGGGCATAACGGGCAACCTCCGGGAGGTGGCGTCCCGCTGCTCGAGCAACCACCTCAGCCATTTTCAGGGCGGTTCCGGACGGCGCATCAACCTTGTGCCGATGGTGGGCCTCGATCACTTCAATATCAAACCCCTCAGAGAGAAATTGGCCCGCGGTCTCGAGAAGTCTCAGTGTGATGTTGACGCCTACACTCATGTTGGGTGCAAAGACGGTCGCCTGGTCTTTGCTAAAGGCTTGAATCGATGCGAGCCCCGACGCATCAAACCCCGTTGTTCCAATGACGGCGTGCGCGCCATATTGTTGACAGGCAGCGAGATAGCGCACAGTTGCCTCTGGTCGAGTGAAATCGATCAGGACATCTGTCGTTGATAAGGCATTCAGGTTGGCGGTGATAGACACTCCGGTCTGCTTGCCCATAAATTCCCCGGCATCTCTTCCGATCATCGGGCTCTCAGCAATATCGAGGGCTGCGGAGAGTTCACATGCGGGATCGGCCATCACAGACTCGATTAACATTTTTCCCATTCGGCCAGAGGCTCCGGAGATTGCAATTCGGGTTTTTTTAGAGTTCGTCATGGTGATCGGCGTGGTTCGATGGAGTTAATGGGGCGTCTGAACGTTGCGGCTACAGTAGATGGGCAGATGACCTTAGCGTGCGGGCCTCGAGGGCAGGATTCCCTCACCGCCCTCTTTAGGCAGGGGGTCACCCCCGAAGCTTGATAACGCATCGTCTTTAAAAATCACCGTAAATCGTCGACGCTCTTTCTCGCCATCGCCCCTGCGGATATCAAAAATATAGTCCCACCGGTCCGAGCGAAATGGATCAACCAGTAGCGGTGTTCCCAGAATCGCGCGGACCTGGTCTTTCGATAAGCCCTCTTTAAGCTTAGCCGCCATTGACTCTGAGACGTAGTTGCCTTGGCCGATATCAACGCGATAGGGCGTGAGCCAATTCGGGGGGTTCTCCTTGACGGAACTTATCCAGGCGGGTGTACCGCAGCCGGTGAGCATCAGAGTTGCGGCAAGGCACGACCCAGCAACCAGCAGCGATCGGGTGCAGGCCGAACCGCGCGACCCTCGATGCCGGGTAGTAGAGGACTTGACGCGCGAACTTCGAGGCATTGACCCTGTGGCAGCGCGGGATGGCGTCGGGACGGAGTATTTTTTCTTGGCTTTCATGGCGATCTCAGATCCAACAGAAGAAGTAGCCCGTTATGATAGCCCCCATGCCAGGAGTTGATGATCTTAAAACGACCGGTCTGAAGGTGACCGCACCCCGGTTAAAGGTGCTCGACATCTTTCATCGGGCCGAGACCCGCCACCTGACGGCGGAGGATGTGTATCGGGCATTACTGGCCGATTCGATGGATATTGGCCTTGCCACGGTCTATCGGGTGCTGACCCAGTTCGAGCAGGCGGGCATCCTCGCCCGCAGCAACTTTGAATCCGGCAAGGCCGTGTTCGAGCTCAACGAGGGAAACCATCACGATCATCTAGTCTGCCTTGACTGTGGCCGCGTGGAAGAATTTTTTGATTCACAAATCGAGGATTTACAACACAAGATTGCTCAGTCTCGCGGGTTTGAGCTCCAGGATCATGCCCTGGCCCTCTACGCGCATTGCGTCGATGAGAAATGCGCGAACCGAACGAGTCGGGATGCGGCGCTTAAATCAAGAAAGAGCAAGTAACGATCGGGCGTGCTCGCGCGATGTTTTCTGTGCACCTTCGTCGCCCAACATTCGGGCGATTTCATCAACCCGATCTTCGTTGGTGAGCCCTTGCAGTTGGCTCACGGGTGTCGCATCGTCCGGGTTAGATTGTTTGAGAACACGCAGGTGTTGATGCCCACGCGCTGCGACCTGCGGTAGGTGCGTTACGCAGAGTACCTGCCGCCCGCTGCCGAGCTGTCGAAGCAGCTGGCCCACGGTGTGGGCAACATTGCCCCCGATTCCAGAATCGACTTCATCAAAAATCAGCGTTGGAATATTGTTTGCAGACGAGGTCACCACCGATATCGCCAGGCTAATCCGGGCGAGCTCTCCTCCGGAGGCTACTTTATTGATGGGGTAGGGCTGTGCATTCGCATGGTTGCGTAGGGTGAAGACAATGTCATCCTGGCCATGGGCTGCAGGTGAAGCACGTTTTTCAACGACCGCCTCAAAACGCATTGCACCCATGGCGAGCTGTTCAAACCAGGTATTGACCGCTACGGAGAGTGCTTGGCATGCATTAATCCGCTTCTCGGAGAGGTGATCGGCCAACTTCTGATAATCCGCCGAGAGGGCTGCAGCCTGTTTTTTTAATGATTCAATATCCGCAGCCTGATTGGCCTGGGCGAGTTCCTCTTGGGCCTGGGTAAGGGCCTCGAGAAGTTGTTCGGGCTTCAGCTTTAATTTTCGGGAGACTGTGAAAATTGCCTCGACACGGGCCTCGACCTCTGCGAGTCGTTGGGGATCGAGGTCGGTCTTATCAAGGTACTTTCGTAATTCGTCCGCAGACTCTTCAAGCTGAATTGTGCTTGACGCGATTGCATCGATTGCAGGTTGTAGACGGGGGTCCTTGTCGACGAGCTGCGCTAGCCGCTGTGAAATACGTTGAGCTTGAACGAGTAGAGAATTCTCATCGTCATCGATTGTGTTGAGTGAGGTCTGCGTCGTCTGGAGTAATTCAGCGGCATGCGAGAGGCGTTTCTGTTCCTCGGATAGGCTTTCCCATTCGCTAGGGAGTAATCGCAGCGCGGAGATCTCTTCAATCTTCCAGTTAAGCTGATCACGTAGAAGACTCAGTCGTTCGGCCTGGGTCTGGGCCTGGGCTAATAGGGCCTCTAACTTTTCTTTGGCGCGCCAGATATCGGAAATCGATTTCACCTGATCGGTAAGCTCAGCATGTGCATCCAGAAGCTGGCGTTGGGCATTTGGCCGCAGTAACGCCTGGTGCGCGTGTTGGCCGTGAATATCGACAAGTGTTTCGCCAAGTTCTTTAAGTTGTGTCAGGGTCGCGGGCTGACCATTAATCCAGGCCCGTGATTTTCCTGTCCGATCAACAACCCGGCGAACCAGAACCTGTTGATCGTCGGGTTCAATGCCCGCTTGCTCACACCAGGCCCGTGCGTGAGGCGTGTTTTGAATCTCAAAGCGCGCAGCGAGTTCGGCCTTCTGTGCGCCGTCCCGAATGACCGTGCTATCGGCTCGGCCTCCGAGCAGGAGGTCAAGCGCATCGATCAGGATTGATTTTCCTGCGCCGGTCTCGCCAGTCATAACGGTAAAGCCTGAGGCGAGATCGAGATCGAGCTGCTCAACGATAACGAATTGATGAACTGATAAAGAGGCAAGCATTGAGGTGAGACTGATCGATTCTAGAAAAGGGGTCGTTATTGAACGTTACGGCGCCTAGGGCTGTTCGTTTGGCGGCATCGGGTCGGGGCGGCCCCCAAAGATTGGATTTGCACCCCAGTGCAGTTTACGCCGTAGCATCTCAAAGTAATCGTAGCTCTTTGGGTGTAAAAGCCGCGCTCTGTGTGCGCCATGTCGGATCACAATTTTGTCGCCATCTTCTAAAGCAGTGAGGGCCTGCATATCGCAGTGCAGGCTTGTACCCGCACCATCGTTGATCACCACATGGACTTCTACAGTTTCCGGCAATACGATCGGGCGACTCGATAGTGCCTGCGGTGCTACAGGAACGAGTGTGATTCCCGCCAGCCCAGGGTGCAGAACGGATCCGAGTGCCGAAAGGGAATAGGCGGTGGATCCGGTTGGTGTTGAAATGATTAAGCCGTCGGCCCTTAGGGTCTGCAGGTAATGGCCATCGACAAAGATATCGAGTTCGACCATTCGGCTAATTGCACCCCGGCTGATCACTGCATCGTTGAGCGCAGGTGCATCAAAGACTGCATGGCGAGCTGTCTGGTGCTGTGCTTTTCGCATTACGGAGACCTGAAGCGTGCTGCGACGCTCCTCAATGTAGTGGCCCTGAATCACTGCGGGCAGCTCAGAATCGACCTGTGAGATATCGAGATCGGTCATGAACCCGAGGCGACCTTGATTGACTCCGATGAGTGCGATACCGCAGGGGGCGAGCTGTCGGGCGATTCCGAGGAGTGTCCCGTCTCCCCCCAGGATGACTGCGAGATCGATCGTCTGGGATAGTGACTCCAGGTCTGCGATGCTGTCTGCCTCTTGGCTGCTCAGACCCGCGCTAGCGGCGGTTTTGGATTCAACGGCTACCTTTGCACCGGCCTGGCGTGCGGTGGCGATGATTCGACGAATCGGGGCACCAAGCCCTTCGGTTTCGGGGCGCCCGAAAAGCCCGATGTGCTGAAAGGGGGTCTGGGCAGGTTTCATGAGTGTCATTACACCATAGGGTCAGGGTTGGGGAATAATGCAGCCTATGCTAGACGATCGATCCCGCAATTTACTGAAAACCCTGATTGAGCGTTATATCGTCGAGGGTCAGCCCGTGGGCTCTCGAGCGTTGTCAAAGTTTTCGGGACTTGATCTGTCGCCTGCCACGATTCGAAATGTCATGGCCGATCTGGAGGAGATGGGCCTTGTGGCGAGCCCGCATACCTCGGCGGGCCGAATTCCGACCCCCAAAGGCTATCGGCTATTTGTAGACAGTCTGTTGACGGTTCAGCCCTTGCAGCCCAATCAGACCACCATGATGGAAGGGCAGTTGCAGGCCGATGCGCCCCATCGTGTGATGGGGCATGCGGCGCAGTTGCTATCAAGCCTATCGAGTTTTGCGGGTGTGGTCGTAACTCCGAAGCGGGGAGGCGTGTTTCGTCACCTAGAGTTTCTTCGGTTGGGCGAGCGTAGGCTCTTATTAATTGTGGTGAGCCCAGAGGGGGATGTTCACAACCGGATTTTGCAGACTGATCAGGATTACACTCCGACCGAACTGATGGAGGCCGGCAATTATCTGAATGCCCACTATGCGGGCCTTGATTTTGATGCGGTCCGCCGCCGAATTAAAACAGAGTTATCGGAGTTGCGTCAGGATATTTCCGGGCTCATGCGCCTTGCAGTTGAGACAGGCGAAGACATCTTAAAGAGCCCCGATGATGAGGTACTTGTTTCCGGCGAACGTCGCCTACTTGACGTGAGTGATTTATCAGAGAATATGTCGAGACTTCGCCGATTATTTGATTTATTCGAGCAAAAGGCGTCTCTTGCGCGGTTGCTTGACGCCTCGACCCAGGGGCAGGGCGTACAGATTTTTATTGGAGGTGAGTCCTCTCTTGTACCAATTGAGGAGCTCTCCGTAGTGGCCGCACCGTATGAAATCGATGGCCGTGTGGTGGGGACACTCGGGGTGATTGGGCCTACGCGTATGGCCTACGAGCGGGTGATTCCGATTGTTGATATCACCGCTAAGTTGTTATCGACTGTGCTGAGTCAGTCTACCCAATCTCATAACTCCTGATTTTTTGTGAGCGATTTTTACGAATGCCTTTTCCGTTAAAACAAGAGCCTGATTTCACCCACGGTACTGCCCTTCGCACTGGGTTGCTGTTGATTAATCTCGGCACGCCAGATGCACCAACAGCAGTCGCGTTGCGAACCTATCTTAAAGAATTCCTCTCTGACCCTCGGGTGGTTGAGATTCCAAAGCTCGTCTGGTGGCCGATCCTAAATGGAATCATTCTGAACGTTAGGCCAAAAAAATCTGCAACGAAGTATGCGAGTGTCTGGATGGAGGAGGGCTCTCCTCTGCGGGTCTACACCGAACGCCAGTCGGTGTTGATTCAGGCCGAACTCTCGCGTCGCGGGTTCGACGTCGATGTGGAGTTTGCGATGCGTTATGGCAACCCTAGTATCGGAAGTGTTATTGAGAAGATGCGGGCCAAAGGTTTGCGCAAGCTATTGGTCTTGCCACTCTATCCGCAGTACTCCTCGAGCACGACGGCCACTGCATTCGATGTTGTCTTTGAAGAGTTTTCGGCAATGCGCAATCAGCCCGATCTTCGGTTGGTACGCAGCTTTCATGATTACGGCCCCTACATCGATGCCCTGGCCGAGCAGGTGAGGGCCCATTGGGCGACCCACGGGCGTGGCGACCTCTTGTTGTTTAGTTTTCATGGGGTTCCAAAACGCTCCTTGTTAAAGGGCGATCCTTACCACTGTGAATGTCACAAGATGGGCCGATTAATTGCGGAGAATCTCGGCCTGGCGCCGCATGAGTGGCGGCTCTCCTTTCAGTCGCGCTTTGGCAAGGCAGAGTGGTTAAAGCCCTACACCTCCGAGATTTTGCATGGGCTGCCCGCAGAGGGCGTGAAGACGCTCGACGTCATGTGCCCCGGATTTCCGGCCGACTGCCTTGAGACCCTAGAAGAGATCGCGATGGAAGGTAAGGAAGAGTTTCTGACTGCCGGCGGCAGCCACTACCGCTATATCGCCTGCCTAAACGATGCGCCGGCCGCAATCTCGGCCCTTGCGGACTTGGCCCAGACCCATATGTCGGGCTGGCCCATCGCAAGGGCATCGGTAAATTCGCAGGAATTGCAACTCCAGCAGGCCCGCGCGATCGAGTTCGGCGCGCAGAAGTAAACACCCACCGCTGCCTTAGGACTTGAAAATGGGTTGCAGGGGCCCCATCTCCAGGGGGTCACCGCTTTTGTCTCTATTTTTGGAAAACCTATGAATCAAACACCCGAGCACGAGCAAGCCGTAGGCCAGACCTCATCGCCAGCAGGTTCTGGGGCAGAACAGGCCCCCGGGGCCCAGCCGGTATCCGAGCAGGCCCAATCTGGGGAGGCCCTGGCCCCTGGCGAGCCAGTCAGTCTGGAGCAGCAACTCGAGCAGGCGCTTGCCAAGTCCAAAGAGTGGGAGAGTGAGTACCTGCGGGCCCGTGCAGACATGGACAATATGCGTAAGCGCAATGCCCAAGAGGTCATTAATGCCGGGAAATTTGCAATCGAGTCCTTTGCTGAGAGCCTGCTCTCGGTAGCCGATAGCCTAGAGATGGCGTTAACGCTTGAGAACCAGACGGCAGAGGGCCTGCGCAGTGGGGTTGAGCTGACCTTAAAGCAGCTGCAGCAGGCCTTTCAGAAGGGCCGACTGGCCGCAATGAATCCCGTAGGGGAGAAGTTCGATCCCAATCGGCATCAGGCGGTATCGATGGTGGATGGCGCCGCCCAGAATCCGCCCGTGGCCAGCGGCCATGTGGTGCAGGTCATGCAAAAGGGCTACACGGTAGCCGATCGCGTCCTGCGGCCTGCCATCGTCTTGGTCGCCCAGTAAAGGAATTTCTTCCCCTTGAAACGGGGCGGACTGGACCCCACCTATCGGCTTAATTGAAAAACCATATTTATTGAAGGAATTACATCATGGCGAAGATTATCGGTATTGACCTTGGCACGACGAATTCGTGCGTGGCGATCTTAGAGGGTGGCACCCCTAAGGTGATTGAAAACTCAGAGGGCGCGCGGACCACCCCTTCGATCATTGCGTACATGGAGGATGGCGAGATTCTGGTGGGCGCTCCTGCCAAACGCCAGGCCGTTACCAATCCGAGAAACACCCTCTACGCGGTGAAGCGTCTTATTGGTCGAAAGTTTGAGGAAAAGGCGGTTCAAAAGGATATCGATCTGATGCCCTTTGAGATCAGTAAGGCCGACAATGGCGATGCCTGGGTGAAGGTTCGGGATAAAAAGCTTGCCCCTCCTCAGGTCTCGGCAGAGGTCCTACGGAAGATGAAGAAAACCGCAGAGGATTATCTGGGCGAGGAAGTTACCGAGGCGGTGATTACAGTGCCCGCTTACTTTAACGACGCACAGCGTCAGGCGACCAAAGATGCCGGTCGTATCGCAGGGCTTGATGTGAAGCGCATCATCAACGAGCCAACCGCAGCCGCTCTCGCATTTGGGCTGGATAAGGCCGCGGGTAAAGATCGCAAGATCGCGGTCTATGACCTCGGCGGCGGAACATTCGATGTCTCGATTATTGAAATTGCAGATGTTGATGGCGAGAAACAGTTTGAAGTCTTGTCGACCAATGGCGATACATTCTTAGGTGGAGAGGATTTTGATCAACGGATCATCGATCACATTCTCGAGGATTTTAAGAAGCAGAGTGGTGTAGACCTCTCAAAAGATCCCATTGCCCTGCAGCGGATCAAGGCAGCTGCCGAGCGGGCGAAGATTGAGTTGTCATCGAGCCAGCAGACCGAGCTCAATGAGCCCTATATTGCGATGGCCAATGGGGCGCCAGTCCACCTGACATTTAAGATCACCCGCGCGAAACTGGAGTCGCTCGTCGATGAGCTAATCCAGAGAACAATCGACCCCTGCAAGATTGCAATGAAAGATGCGGGGGTCTCCGCCTCAGAGATTGATGATGTGATTCTGGTGGGCGGCATGACCCGGATGCCGAAAGTCCAGGATGCGGTAAAGGCATTCTTCGGTAAGGAGCCCCGAAAAGATGTTAATCCGGATGAGGCGGTTGCGGTCGGTGCTGCGATTCAGGGTTCTGTGTTGGCAGGCGATCGCAAGGATGTCTTGCTCCTGGACGTTACCCCCTTGTCGCTCGGTATCGAGACCCTGGGCGGTGTGATGACCAAGATGATTCACAAGAATACGACGATTCCTACGAAGTTTTCTCAGGCCTTTTCAACGGCAGACGACAATCAGCCGGCAGTGACCATCAAGGTGTTCCAGGGTGAGCGCGAGATGGCCAATGTTAATAAGATGCTCGGCGAGTTTAATCTCGAGGGGATAGCGCCTGCGGCGCGTGGCACACCCCAGATTGAGGTGACCTTTGACATTGACGCGAACGGAATCTTGCATGTTTCAGCAAAGGATAAGGCAACGGGCAAAGAGAATAAGATCACCATTAAAGCCAATTCTGGCCTGACTGATGATGAGATTCAGAAGATGGTTAAAGATGCAGAGGCCAATGCTGAAGAGGACAAGAAGCGTGTGGCAATGGTTCAGGCCCGCAATGCGGGTGAGGCCATGGTGCACTCCGTGAAGAAATCACTCGAAGAGCATAGCGATAAGGTCGACGCAGACGAAAAGGCGAAGATCGAAGAAGCCATCAAAGAGGCTGAGGCTGCGCTTGCAACCGAGGATCAGACGCAGATCGAACAGAAGACCGAAAATCTCATGAAGGCTTCTCAGAAGCTTGGCGAGAAGGTCTATGCAGACGCCCAAGCTGCAGCGGCTGGTGCGGCCGCAAGCGGGGCACCTGGGGCGGGTGCTGCGGGCAAGAAAGATGACGATGTTGTAGATGCGGACTTTAAGGAAGTGAAGCGTGACTGATGTCCAAGCGTGACTACTACGATGTACTTGGTGTAGCAAAAAACGCTTCGGACGACGAGCTTAAAAAAGCGTATCGAAAGTTGGCTATGAAGCATCACCCGGATCGCAATCCGGGTGATAAGGCTGCCGAGGAGAAGTTTAAAGAAGCCAAAGAGGCTTACGAAATGCTGTCGGATGCCGACAAGCGGGCAGCCTATGATCGTTTCGGGCATGCGGGTGTTGATCCCAATGCGGGGGGATTTAACGGCGGCGGACAAGGGTTCGGCGGTGGTGGATTTGCGGATGCCTTTGGCGATATCTTTGGCGATATTTTCGGTGGCGCTGCGGGCGGCCGTGGCGGCGGCCGAAGTAATGTCTACCGTGGTGCAGACCTGCGTTACTCGATGGAAATTACGCTCGAAGAGGCTGCCAATGGGCTGACGACCGAGATCCGTATTCCCACCTGGGAGAAGTGCGGAACCTGCGAGGGGTCAGGTGCGAAGCCGGGAACCAAGCCTGAGAAATGTAAGACCTGTGATGGTCAGGGTCAGGTTCGGATGCAGCAGGGCTTCTTCTCAATTCAACAGACCTGTCCCACCTGCCATGGAACAGGTAAGACAATTAAAGATCCGTGTAATGCCTGTCAGGGCGAAGGCCGTATTCGAAAGCAGAAGACACTAGAAGTGAAAATTCCCGCGGGTATCGATGATGGCATGCGGATTCGATCGGCGGGAAATGGAGAGCCGGGCGTTAATGGAGGGCCGAGCGGCGACCTCTACGTTGAGATCAGCATCAAGCCTCACCGGGTCTTCTCACGCGACGGGGATGATCTGCATTGCGAGGTTCCCATTAGTTTTGCACGGGCTGCGCTCGGGGGTAACGTCGATGTTCCTACCCTGGGCGGTAAGGCGAGCTTTGAAGTCCCTGAGGGAACTCAGAGCGGGAAGACATTTCGGCTGCGCAGTAAGGGAGTGAAGAATGTCCGCTCAAACCTGCCCGGAGATTTGTATTGCCATGTCGTGATCGAAACACCAGTGAAGCTTACGGAAAAACAGCGCAAACTTCTGCAGGAGTTTGAAACCTCTCTCGAGGAAGGTGGCGAGCGACATAACCCCCAGAGCAAGAGCTGGATGGATAAAGTAAAAGATTTTTTTAACTAGGCTTAAAACGCGAGTGTGCCCATGTAAAGGGCAAGCACGACCAGCAAGAGAGCAAATGCCTTCTTAAGCGAGGCGACCTGCATACGGTGTGCGGTCCTCGCGCCAAATTGAGCGGTGAGCAGGGAAGCCAACGAACAGGCGATCAAGGCGGGAAGGTAGATATAGCCGGCCGAGCCGGGGGGTAGATTAGCCTCTGCCGCACCGGCGACGATGTAGCCAATCAATCCGCCTGCAGCGATCGGAAAGCCGAGTGCAGCGGAACTCCCAATAGCCTGATGCATTACGACATTACTCCAGACTAGAAACGGTGTGGAGATAAATCCGCCCCCAGCACCCAGAAGGCTGGAGAGAAAGCCAATCGAACCACCCACAAAGCCCAGGCCGATCCTCCCTGGTACATCACGGGAGGGCTTTGGTTTTTTGTTCTGAAGCATTTGCAGGGCGGAAAAACCGACAAATAGGGCGAAAAATCCAGCGAGCCACTCACCCTTCATGGCACCCGCAAAGTTAGCGCCGATAAAGGTGCCAAAAAATGCGCCAATCCCCATTGGCTTGACGATATCCCAGCGCACTGCCCCTTTCTGATGGTGGGCTCGCAGACTTGAGATTGATGTGAATAGAATCGTAGCCAGTGATGTCGCAATTGCAATCTTTACAATCAGGTGTTCCGGAAACCCATTGAGTGTGAAGAGCAGTGTCATGAAGGGAACGAGCATCATGCCGCCGCCAACACCGAGAAGACCAGCAAGAAATCCAGTAACTGCCCCGATTGCGGCAAGCGCAATCAACATTAGTGTCATGTCGTGTTTTAACTAGAAGAGTGGTTCCTGGGGTGCCAGGGCAAGATCAAGTTTGGCAGTGATCTCTGTTATTTTCTTTTCGATTGTGGCTTGATCGGCAGCGGTTTGTGCCTGTTTTCCGGTTAGGCAGTCGCGGGCAAGCGTTAATGCCGCCATCACGGCAACGCGATCGGCTGCCTGTAACTTACCCTGTGTTTTGACCTGTCGCATTCGAGTGTCAACAAGTCCAACGCACTCCATCAGTAGCGACTTCTCTTCGGGCGGGCAGGAGAGCTGGTACGAACGATCCAAGATCTGGACATCGATACGCTCGGAGGCGGGTTTGTTAGACATAGGGCGCGGGTCTCTCGTAGGCAGGTTTTATCAGCTCGGCAAAAGACCAGCTGAATCACCCGCTGGATTTTAACCGACTCATCAGACGAGAAATAAATGGCCAGAAGAAAAGAGCCAAGGCCAGCCCTGTAAGGGTGCCGACGAGCCCGTTAGAGAAGAAGACCGAAACCTCACCCCCTGAGGACAGCATGGCCTGACGGAAGGATTCCTCTGTTCGGTCACCAAGAACAATGGCGAGAACGAGTGGCGCGAGAGGGTAATCTAATTTCTTAAATACATAGCCGATGATGCCGAAGATTAGCATCATATAAATATCGAAGATGGAGGTATGAACTGTAAACGCACCGACTGCGCAGATCGCCAGAATGACAGGAGCGATAATCGAGAACGGGATACGCAGAATCGCTGCGAAGTAGGGCACGAAGGCTAGCACCACAATGAAGCCGACGATATTGCCGAGGTAAATTGAGGCGATCAGTCCCCACACAAAGTCTTTCTGCTCGGTAAACAACATCGGTCCGGGTTGCAGCCCCCAGATCAAGAGCCCACCAAGTAAAACGGCCGCAGTGGGTGAACCCGGCACACCAAGGGTCAGCATGGGCAGTAGGGCGCTGGTTCCGGCGGCGTGCGCCGCTGTCTCGGGGGCAACCACTCCCTCTACCTGCGGTCGCTGGCTTGAACCGAAGTCATTGGGCTGCTTTGACATTCGCTGTGCCACACCGTAGGCCATAAAGGATGCCGGGGTGGCACCTCCGGGAACAATGCCCATGAAACAACCGACTGCTGAACTTCTGAGCGAGGTAAGCCAGTAGCGCGGCAGTTCCCGCCACGTGTCGATCACAGTCTTGAATCGAATTTTGGCATTCGCCCCCCGAAAGCTTAAGCCCTCTTCTAGAGTTTGAATAATTTCACTGATACCGAACAGACCAATCACTGCAATTAGAAAATCGAATCCTTTGAGTAATTCCACCTGCCCGTAAGTCATTCGCAGCGTGCCTGAAACGGGGTCTTGGCCTACTGCAGCCAAGCCAAACCCAAGCATCATGGCAGCGATTGTTTTAAAGGGTGGGTCACGACTCATACCCACGAAGGCGCAGAAGGTGAGCAGACAGACCGCGAAAAATTCCGGTGGCCCGAACCGTAATGCGAAACCGGCGACGATAGGGGAGAGAAAAGTGAGGACCAGCGTGGCGACAAACGCGCCAACAAATGACGAGGTAAACGCCGCTGTAAGAGCCTTTCCCGCCTCGCCGCGCTGAGCCAAGGGGTAGCCGTCGAAGGTTGTTGCCACGGACCAAGGCTCACCAGGAATATTAAAAAGAATAGACGTAATAGCTCCGCCGAATAGTGCGCCCCAGTAGATACACGACAGCATGATGATGGCCGAGGTGGGCGGCATGCTGAAGGTGAGTGGCAACAAAATGGCAATCCCATTGGCTCCACCGAGTCCCGGCAAGACCCCAATGAGAATACCGAGTACAACGCCCACAAGCATGAGCATCAGATTAAACGGCGATAGTGCGACGCCAAAGCCTGCGATGAGAGAATTTAGCTCGTCCATGCTTAAACAAATCCCAGAGCGGCTTCAATGGGTCCTTTGGGTAGTGGAACCTTGAACCAGATTTCAAACATAACAAACAAAGAGAGAGAAACGCCGAGACTGACTACCAGTGTTTTTAAATACGAAAACCCACCCAGTCTGCGCATAAACCAGGAGATGAGCAGGATCGATGCAAGGTAGATTCCTGTCCACTTAATGATGATGACAAAAACCGTGGTGGGAACGAGGAGCGCCATGACCATCTTGAACTGGCTGTGGGTCAAAAACGCCTGCTCCGAAGCCGCTTTATCCCGCAGTGCAGCCACGAGGTTGATAACGCAGGCCGTGCATAGAATGAGCCCCACGTAAAAAGGAAAATAGCCGGACTGTGGGCCGTCGTCGGCCCAGGCCATACCGACGCGCCGACTGTCCACGATCATCACCAGGCCTAGCGTAAACAGGATGGCAGCGGTGATGATTTCAAGACTGCGGTTGGAGGCCACAGTCTTGTCTTGTGATTCGGGTGTCATTTCGCTACAAATCCGGCTTCTGTCATTAACTGGCGATGACGGGCTTCTTCCTTCTCTACCCACTTCAGGTACTGGTCACCGGACATTGTCGTTGTGTTGAAAGCACCGCGCTTTATAAAATCTTTCCATTCCTGAGTCTCGCGAACTTTTGCCATGAGATTGACATAGAACTTAACCTGATCTGGCGTGACACCACCGGGCATGAAGATCCCTCGCAACATGACATAGTCCACATCAACCCCCGCTTCACGGCACGATGGGATGTCATTCCACGACTGCGTGGCGGTGACCTTATCTTTGTAGGGCATACGCTGGTCATCGAAGACGCATAGGGCGCGTAGTGTGCCGCTGCGCCAGTGTTCAACAGCTTCGATGGGGTTGTTGACCGTGGCCTGCACATGTTTTCCAACGAGTTGTACAGCGACATCACCGCCGCCTTTAAAGGGAATGTAGGTCAGTTTTGTGCCAGTTTGTTTCTCTAGCGCAACCGTAATGATCTGGTCTTCTTGTTTAGATCCGGTACCCGCCATTTTCATTTTTCCGGGCCCAGCAGTTTTTGCAGCTGCGATAAACTCTTTGGCGGTCTTGTAAGGCTCTGCCGCGTTGACCCAGAGCACAAACTGATCCAGAGCCATCATGGAGACAGGTGTTAAATCCTTGTAGCTGAAAGGAACACCCGTCGCAAGTGGTGTGGTGAACAAGTTTGATAGGGTGATGATGATTTTATGCGGGTCGCCCTTTGCGCCTTTGACCTCGAGAAAACCCTCTGCACCAGCCCCACCGCTTTTATTCACGACCACCATAGACTGTTTCATCAGGTTATTTTTGGCGATGATGTTTTGTATCAGTCGGGCCATCTGATCGGCGCCGCCACCGGTGCCCGCGGGCACGACGAACTCGACGGTCTTCGCGGGCTCCCAAGCCCAGGCACTGGGAGCAAGGATGCTCAGTCCGCAGACGGCGAGACTGGAAAGAAATGTTTTCTTAATTCCATAAAGTTGCATATCAGTCTCCGAAAATAGGTGAAAATTAATTCTGAAAGATTTTGATAAAGCTAGGAGACGCTAGCATAATTTGCCGCCCGGGTTGGAGAATGAGGGATCTCTATGGAAAGATGGTTCAGATTTACTGAAGTCGATGGTAAGGAAAACCGAACTAGAGTCGGGCGGGCAATCGGTGACAGCCAAACGATTGAAGTTTTTGAAGGCCCATCGATCTTCGAGCCTGGCACGCCCTCCGGACGGACCGTCAGCACCAATCAGGTGCAACTTCTGGCGCCTGTCGTGCCCTCGAAGTTTATGGCGCTCTGGAATAACTTCCACGAGATGGCCGCCAAGATCGGGCAACCCATTCCGCCCGAACCCCTTTACTTTCAAAAGGCTTCGAACTGTTTTGCTGATCCGGGTGCCGCTATCCGGAAACCGATCTCATATAACGGGAAAGTGGTCTACGAGGGCGAGTTAGGAATCGTGATTGGGGCGACGTGTGCTGGTGTATCCGAGGCACAGGCGCAGGCTGCGATTTTTGGATTCACCTGCGTTAACGATGTCACTGCGATCGATATCATCTTGCGAGATCCGAACTTCCAGCAGTGGAGCCGCGCCAAAAGCTGTGACACGTTTGGGCCGATCGGGCCATGTGTCGCAGTGGGCTTTGACTGGCACGCAGGATCGGTCCGCACTAGGGTCGATGGCCGCGAGCGGCAGAACTATCCCCTGTCTGACATGGTGTTTACGCCAGCACAGATTGTGAGTGCCTTATCGCGTGAGCTGACCCTGTATCCCGGCGATATCATTGCCTGCGGGACCTCGTTGGGTGTCTTACCAATGCGGTCAAATACCACGGTGGAGGTCACGATCGATGGCATTGGAACGCTCACCAATACCTTCGAACCCGCTACAGTCGTGAACAGTTAATTGAAAGAAGAATAACGATGAAAATTTGTATTGTGGGTGCAGGGGCTATTGGCGGACTGCTAGGTGCGCGATTGGCCAAGGCGGGAGAGGACGTCACGCTTGTAGCGCGTGGCCCCCAGTTGGAAGCGCTGAAGTCAGCTGGGCTGCGTTTCATTGAAGAGGATGGCAGCGAATTTGTCGTCAAGCCAAAGGCGGTCGGTAACGTCCGTGACGCTGGGCCGCAGGATGTCATTATTCTGGGTATGAAAGCCCACCAGGTTGCGGCGGTCGTGCCTGATCTGGCCAGTGCTTACCATAACGACACAATGGTGCTGACTGCACAAAATGGAATTCCCTATTGGTTCTTTATTAAGCATGGGGGCGCGTATCAAGGCAAGGTCATCGAGAGCGTAGATCCTGGCGGCGTGGTGGCCAGAGGTATTCCGATTGACCGAGTGATCGGCAGTGTGGTGTACCCGGCCGCGGAGATGATTGCACCGGGTGTGTTAAAGCATATTGAGGGCAATCGCTTCTCGATTTCGGAAGTTGATGGCAGCGATACTCCCCGTGTGCGGCTGTTATCCGAGACACTCAGAAACGCCGGCTTTAAATCGCCGGTCACCACGGATATTCGCAGCGAGATCTGGACCAAGCTCTGGGGTAATGTGAGTTTCAACCCGATCAGTGCACTCACGCACGCCACGCTAGCCGATATCTGTCAGTTCCCCATGACGCGTGACCTAGCGGCCAAGATGATGACGGAGGCCCAGCAGGTCGGCGAGGCGCTTGGCATTAAATTTCGCGTGTCACTCGATAAACGCATTGCGGGTGCCGAGGCAGTGGGTCAGCACAAGACCAGCATGCTTCAGGATGTGGAAATGGGGCGCGCACCCGAGATCTCGGCCTTAGTGGGATCGATCATCGAATTGGGGGTTATCTCGGGCGTAGCTACGCCGCATATTCAGGCGGTCTATGCTCTGGTGAGTCTGTTAGCGAAGACCTTGGCTGACGAAAAAGGAAAGTTAAAAATTTTTCATTAAGAGCCTTCTGTGCCCTGGTAACACCCAGATGCTATTGCCAGATTCACTCAATAAAAAAATTAGAAAAGGATCGAAACTAAATGAAAAAACGCGCTAACTCCCTGGTCGAGTTGTTATCCACGGGCGACGATACCGCCCCAGTCTTCGGTGCTCCCGGCATGCCTGATCTTACGTACGGCGCTCTTCGCAAGCTGATCATTGGTTCGGTTAAGAGACTTAATTTCTACGGGCTTGGACGCAATGATCGTATCGCAATCGTTCTTAAAAACGGACCAGAAATGGCGGTATCTTTTCTGGCTGTGGCCTGTGGCACGACATCCGCACCGCTCAATCCAGCCTATCGCGCAGATGAGTTTGAGTTCTATTTGTCGGACTTAAATGCCAAAGCCTTGATTGTGGAGGCGGGTACCGATACCCCTGCGATTGGTGTAGCGCAAAGACTTGGCATCATGATTATCGACCTCGTGCCCACACCCGATAAGGGAGCGGGGAGTTTCACCCTAGAGCGCCGTGGCACGAAAGCTTTTCCTCTGTCGGGCGGCGGCTGGGCCCAGCCCGATGACATTGCATTGATTCTTCATACCTCTGGCACGACATCGCGGCCCAAAATTGTGCCCTTATCTCATCGCAATGTAGCGGTATCTGCTGGAAACATTGCACAAACATTAGCTTTCACGGCAATGGATCGTGGTCTAAATATAATGCCGCTCTTCCATATCCACGGATTGATTGCGGGAACTCTGGCGCCATTGTCGCGGGGTGGCTATCTATTCTGTACACCGGGTTTTAATGCCTTGAAGTTTTTTTCCTGGATGGAAGAGAGCAAACCGAACTGGTATACGGCAGTGCCAACTATGCATCAGACAATTCTGACCCGTGCATCACAGAATAGGGCCACGATTGAGAGATATCCGTTGCGGTTTATTCGGTCCTCCTCATCGTCCTTGCCCACGCAGGTGATTCGTGAGATTGAAGAGGTCTTCAAGACGCCGATGATTGAGGCGTATGGCATGACCGAGGCCTCGCATCAGATGTGTAGTAACCCCCTGCCGCCTAAGGTACGCAAGCCGGGTGCTGTGGGATTAGCGGCAGGACCCGATGTCGCCATCATGAACGATAAGGGCAATCTATTAATGCCCGGGGACGTTGGCGAGATCGTGATTCGAGGGGATAACGTGACTAAGGGCTATGAGAACAATCCTAAGGCGAATGCGGATGCCTTCACTAAGGGATGGTTTCGGACCGGCGATCAAGGGGTGATCGACAAGGATGGCTATGTCACGCTAACCGGCCGTTTAAAAGAGATTATCAATCGCGGTGGCGAGAAAATTTCACCCGTAGAAGTTGACGAGGTCTTGATGGATCATCCGGCCGTGATGCAGGTGGTCACCTTTGCCGTGCCGCATGACAAGCTTGGCGAGGAGGTGGGTGCTGCGGTGGTATTGCGTGAAGGTATGACGGTAACCGATCAGGAAATCCGAGCCTTTGCGGCGATCAGGCTGGCCGACTTTAAGGTGCCGCGCAAGATTGTGATCCTTGCCGAGATCCCAAAAGGAGCCACCGGTAAATTGCAGCGTATTGGTATGGCGCAAAAACTCGGCTTAGTGTGACACCCCTGCTCAAGCGATCCCCGAGGGCCCACAAAGGCGATCATGGAACGCTTGGAATTCTGGGGGGTGCGACGGGCACGGTCGGTGCCGGATTCTTAGCGGCACGGGCCGCGTTATTTGCCGGTGCAGGTCGTGTCTATCTCGTGCGACCCAGTCTGGCGGATGGCTGTGTGCTAGATCCCCTAACACCGGAGGTTATGGTGATCGATGCAACGGAGTTAAGTGCTCGACCCATTACCGCATGGCTCGTTGGACCCGGCCTGGGCGTAACGGAGGCTGCGCATCAGTTATTGAGGCAGATCTTAGGTGGCATCACACCGGTCGTGATTGATGCGGACGCGCTTAATTTGATTGCAGAAGACCCCGCGCTAGGGCGGCAGTGTGCACGTCGAGGGGTGGCTTCGGTGATCACGCCGCATCCGGGTGAGGCTGCGCGGTTGATGCGGTGTTCTATCGAGCAGATCCAGGCTGACCGAAATAGCGCTGCACAGACACTTGCACAACGTTTAAATGCCATCGCGGTGCTGAAGGGAGCAGGAACAGTGATTACCAATCCCTCTGGGGATCGTTCCGTTAATCTAACTGGCAATGCGGCCTTGGCGACGGGTGGCACGGGTGATGTGTTAGCCGGCGTGATCGCGGCATTGATCGCCCAGGGAGTTGATCCTCTTATTGCAGCGCGTGAAGCGGTGCGGTTTCACGGCCTTGCCGCGGAGCGGCTCACTGAGCGCACGGGGGGCATGGTGGGTGTGACCGCGAGCGAACTAATTCCGGAAATTCGAGGGCTTCTGAATCAGTGAGTCAGCCGCCCCGGCCAGCACGAGAGGATCGAGAGACCCACTCTGTCAATTTAGTTTCTGAGGACGGACTTAATCTGCTCGAGTGCATTGGGATCCTCGAGTGTGGTGAGATCCCCTGAGTCTCGGCCTTCTGCAAGGGCCTGCATTGAGCGGCGCAGAAGTTTACCGGAACGGGTCTTTGGCAGCAGCGTAACAAAATGGACACGCGAGGGACGTGCAATCGCCCCGAGTTCTTTATCGACGGTCGCCATAATGGCTTTCTCCTCAGAGACACGACCTTCTTGGGTTTTAATGGCGTCGAGATTTTTTAATACACAAAAAGCCATTGGGACCTGCCCCTTTAGTGAGTCCGCCACACCGACAACGGCGACTTCTGCAACATTTGAATGCGCCTGTATCGCCTCTTCGATCTCACGTGTACCCAGTCGGTGGCCCGCCACATTGATCACGTCATCAGTTCTTCCAAGAATGAAGTAATACCCGTCCGTGTCGCGTATAGCGTAATCAAAGGTTGAGTAATAATTTTTTCCTGGTACGGCTGTAAAGTAGGTCTTCAAGAAGCGGTGATCATCTCCCCATACGGTTTGCAGGCAGCCCGGGGGAAGTGGGGGCACGATACAGAGCATGCCCTTTTCGTCGGCACCAACATCCTCAAAACTCGATTCATGAACAAGTCTTAAGTCGTAGCCATAGACCGAAAAGCTTGGGCTTCCGAATTTTGTAGGCGTATCTTCGATGCCATGCTGGGCGGAGAGAATCGGCCAGCCGGTCTCGGTCTGCCAGTAGTTATCAATGATCTTGGCGCCACCAAGGGCCTCTGAGATCCAACGTGCGGTGGGCTCATCAAGGGGCTCACCGGCGAGAAATAAACGACGCAGGCATTTGGTGTTGTGCTGGGTCATAAATTTGGGATCTTGTTTTTTCAATACCCGAGCCGCAGTCGGAGAGGAAAACATGGTGGTCGCCTGAAACCGTGCGACGATGCTCCACCAGATTCCGGCGTCGGGCGTCGTGGGGAGACCTTCATAAACTATCGTTGTCGATCCGTTAATCAGTGGCGCATAGACGATATAGGAGTGCCCGACCACCCAGCCAATGTCGGACGTGCAGAAAAAGACCTCACCAGGCTTGCAGTCAAAAATATGCCGCATCGAGGCTGCAAGTGCGACACAGTAGCCACCCGTATCACGTTGCACGCCCTTGGGCTTGCCTGTGGTGCCCGAGGTATAAAGGATATAAGACGGATCAGTGGCTAACATCGGCTCGCAGGCAATGGTCTTACCCAGGTGCTGCGCTCGCAGGGAGGCGTAATCCACATCTCGGCCCTCCACAGTGGTCATGGCACAGAGCCCACGGTTGATTAAGAGAACCCTGGCAGGTGGCTTCTGGGCGAGGCGGCAAGCCTCATCAACGAGGTGCTTATAAGGAATCTCTTTTCCATTACGCATTCCTGCATCAGCAGAAATCATGACGGTGGGCTGGGCATCATCAATTCGGGCGGCCAGTGAGGGTGCAGCAAACCCGCCAAAGACCACTGAGTGAATTGCGCCGATGCGAGCACAGGCCAGCATTGCGAAGACTGCTTCCGCTACCATCGGCATATAGACCAGAACACGGTCCCCGCGTTTTACACCGAGTGATTGCAGGATCGAGGCCATGCACTGTACTTCCGCATGCAGGGCCTTGTAGCTGTAAATTCGCTCTTCCTTGGTCTCGGTCGAGATGTAGACCAAGGCGTTTTGATCACCCCGCGTGTCGAGGTGTCGATCAATTGCGTTATGGCAGAGATTCGTTGTTCCGCCAACATACCAACGAGCAAACGGCGGATTAGAAAAATCAAGAATCTGTTCTGGTCTTCTAAACCAGTCAATGGTGTCTGCCTGCTCGGCCCAGAAGCGCTCTTTGTCTTCTATTGAACGTGTATGGAATGCGGCTACGGTTGTGCTCATGACAGATCTCCTTCAGCCCTTTCGTTGGTTACGGCAACACAAGCACCCGGGCGTGGGTGAATGCTTGGTTCAGTAATTCTTGGTGAGTACGCTGGCCGGCACGTGGACCTGGCCCTCCATCAAGACACGCGCACTGCGGCTCATGAGTACTTTCTTAACGACCCACTGCTGATTGGTGCACGCGGCTTGGGCACCAACCCGCAGTGTTCCCGAGGGGTGGCCGAATCGGACGGCCTCGCGCTGGCCACCGCCAGCAGCGCTATTCACGAGTGTGCCGGGGATAGCCGCAGCGGTGCCAATTGCAACGGAGGCCGTGCCCATCATGGCATGGTGTAACTTGCCCATCGACAGCGCTCGTACCAATAGGTCACACTCCGAGGCCTTCACGGTTTTCCCACTCGAGGCGATGTAGTCCTTTGGGGCCGCGACGAACGCGAGCTTTGGCGTGTGTTGCCGGGTAGCGGCCTGTTCAAGTTCACTAATGAGCCCCATGCGAAGCGCGCCGTGTGCGCGAATTATTTCAAATCGGGCCAATGCCTCAGGATCATTATTGATCTGTTCTTGCAACTCAGTCCCCTGGTATCCAATATCTTCAGCCCGTATAAAGATGGTTGGGATACCTGCATTGATCATAGTGACCTGCAAGGGACCAAAGCCTGGCACCGAGAGCGTATCAACGAGGTTACCCGTGGGGAACATGGCGCCTGCAGCGCCCTCTTCTTCTGCGGCAGGGTCCATAAATTCGAGGGCAACCTCGGCGGCCGGGAAGGTCACGCCGTCGAGCTCAAAATCCCCCGTCTCCTGGACCTCACGATTGGTGATTGGAACGTGGGCGATGATGGTCTTACAAATATTGGCCTGCCAGATTCTGATAACTGCAACCCCGTTATCAGGAATTCGTGAGGACTCGACAAGCCCTTGTCGAATCGCAAACGGGCCTACCGCTGCGGAGAGGTTTCCACAATTACCGCTCCAGTCGACAAAGGGCTTATCGATCGATACCTGACCAAATAGATAGTCGACATCGTGATCGGGCCGCGTGCTTTTGGCGAGAATGACGGCCTTACTTGTGCTTGATGAACCATTGCCCATGCCATCAATCTGTTTTCCGTAGGGATCCGGGCTTCCAATCACGCGCAGCAACAGTGCATCCCTGACCGGCCCCGGTGCCTGCGCAGCAGGTGGGAGATCATCTCGAAGAAAAAATACACCTTTACTAGTGCCTCCCCGCATATAGGTCGCTGGAATTCTGATTTGTGCGGGGTGCATAGTGTTAGGCTGCCTTTGCTTGAAGAAAATCCTGGGCGAAGCGTTGTAATACACCGCCCGCCTCGTAGATCGAGACCTCCTCTGCGGTGTCGAGTCTACAGACCACCACAACCCGCTCCTCGCGACCATCTTGTCGTCGAATAATCAACGTAAGGGTCGCACGCGGGGTTCGGGTTCCCACCACATCGTAGACCTCTGTGCCGTTCAGTTGGAGAGAAAGTCGCGTGGTACCCGGCTGAAACTCGAGTGGCAGAACCCCCATCCCGACGAGGTTCGTGCGATGGATACGCTCAAAGCCCTCGGCCACAATCGCCTCGACGCCCGCGAGACGAACGCCTTTTGCAGCCCAGTCTCGCGAGGAGCCTTGTCCGTAGTCGGCTCCCGCAATAATGATGAGCGGTTGTTTACGATTCATGTAGGTTTCAATCGCTTCCCACATGCGCATGATCTTGCCCTCGGGCTCAACGCGGGCAAGAGAGCCTTGTTTGACTTTACCGTTTTCGATCACCATTTCATTGATGAGTTTTGGGTTGGCAAAGGTCGCACGCTGTGCAGTGAGGTGATCTCCCCGATGGGTCGCATAGGAATTAAAGTCTTCTTCGGGCAGACCCATCTTCGCGAGATATTCGCCTGCTGCGCTGTCGAGCAAAATGGCGTTCGAGGGCGAGAGATGATCGGTCGTGATGTTGTCGGGCAAGATTGCTATCGGCCGCATACCGCGCAGGTGGCGCTCGCCAGCGAGGGCGCCTTCCCAGTAGGGCGGTCGTCGGATGTAGGTGCTCTGAGGGCGCCATGCATAGAGCGGACTTACGGTGTCGCCGCAATCCACCCGGGCCATAAACATAGGGTCATAGACTTTACGGAACTGCTCGGGCTTTACGCTGCACGCAACCACCGAATCGATCTCCTCGTCGCTTGGCCAGAGATCGGCAAGCCGAATGGCGCGGCCCTGAGCATCTTGGCCAAGACTATCTTTTTCGATATCAAAGCGAATTGTGCCGGCGATCGCATAGGCGACGACGAGTGGTGGAGAGGCCAGAAATGCTTGTTTCGCATAGGGGTGGATACGGCCGTCAAAGTTACGGTTTCCCGAGAGCACAGCCGTCGCATAGAGATCACGATCAATAATTTCTTTCTGAATGCTGGGATCGAGTGCGCCGCTCATACCATTGCAGGTGGTGCAGGCAAAGGCAACAACGCCAAAGCCGAGCTGCTCGAGTTCAGTTAGAAGGCCCGCCTCCTCAAGGTAGAGTGCGACCGCTTTAGACCCAGGCGCCAGTGAGCTTTTCACCCAGGGCTTGCGGAGTAGCCCCAGCCGATTAGCATTGCGGGCCAAGAGCCCCGCAGCAATCATATTGCGCGGATTGTTGGTATTCGTGCAGCTGGTGATCGCCGCAATAATCACCGCGCCATCGGGCATCTGGCCGGGTGTTGTATCGA
>Ga0247833_1002902_pt1 | contig 24037 bp, 13 predicted proteins | sample LaCruzMarch2015__7_FD_187117 | JGI IMG/M metagenome (GOLD analysis project Ga0247833, IMG submission 187117) | Freshwater microbial communities from meromictic Lake La Cruz, Castile-La Mancha, Spain - LaCruzMarch2015_8m | ecosystem: Environmental > Aquatic > Freshwater > Lake | place: Spain... | reverse complement strand
TTCCACCGTGATGCTTTCTCCTGCCCGGGCCCAACCCCAAACAGGCACGGGCTTCTCCCGTTGCAATACCATGTGATCGGTGAACACACCGGATATCAGCGGCAATTTCTGCGCTTCCGTCCCGGCGGCGGCATTGCCCAGCCCCGCAAGCACAGCGAAGACAACGGCGAACCCGAGGCCGGCCATCTCCAGGATTGCTCCAAAACATGCTCGCTGCCTGCCGCCATCAATAGTCATTTTTTTCATCGCAGGCCTCCTGATGCGGGCAACGCCGCTTTCCAACCAGCCTCCAACGCGGCGCGCAGGGTTTTCACCGTTTCCCCATGCGCGGGATCCGCCGCCAGGTTTTTGTCTTCCGCCGGATCCGTCCGGTGATCATAAAGCTCCAACTGCCCTTCCGGGTGAACAATCAGCCGGAATTGATCCGTGCGGATCGTGCGGGAACCGTTCAACAGATGGCTGAAGGCCGCCGTTTTCCATGCACGCGCGGGTTGACGCATCACCGGCACAAAGCTTGTTCCCTCCAGATGGCCGGGGAGCGGCAAGTCACAAAGCTCGGCCAGAGTCGGATAAATATCAACCAGTTCCAAAAGAGCTTGCGTAATCTCGCCTTTCGGCATCCCCGGCGCTGCGATCATCATCGCCACCCTGGCACTGGTTTCGTAGTTGGTATTTTTGCCCCACAGGCCATGCTCGCTCAGGGAAAACCCGTTGTCCCCCCAGAGAACGACGATGGTGTTGCGATCCAAGCCGAGGCGTTTCAGCTCATCCAGAACCTTGCCGATCTGGGCATCCACGAAGCTGACGCTGGCATAGTAGCCGTGGATCATCTCGCGCGCCTTGGCTTCGGTCAGAGGCCCCTCATCCGGAATATCGCTGTAGAGACGGAATTCCTCCCAGTTGTAACGCTTGATCCCGTCTTGCACCGGTTCGATGTTTGCCGGCAGCGGCAGGGTGGAACGATCGTAAAGATCCCAGTATTTTTTCGGAGCCACAAACGGCAGGTGTGGACGGTAAAAACCAGCGGCCAGAAAAAAGGGTTCGCCGGTCTTTTTTGCGCGTTGCAGTTCCTCGATCGCTCGCCGGGCTATGATGGCGTCCGGGTGGACCTCATCGTTGGTTTCCGAGATTTCAAAGGACGGCGGCAACGGGCTGATTCCCTTGTCTGAAAAAGATTGGAAGTAATTCTTCACCAGCAATAAATGGTTTTCCTGGTGCTGATATCCCGAAACAAACCCGTCCGCACCATACTGCGATCCGCCAGCCGTCTCCGGTTCGGTAAAAGTGTCGGTGTAGCGCTTCACCCAACCGGCCGGATCATCATAATTCGCGTGATACACTTTGCCGGTGGCGACCGTGCGGTATCCGTGATTTCTGAAGAGTTGAGGCAAGGTTGCCGAATCTGGAGGCAATGCATTGAGAACCTGACCGGCATTGCCGATACTTTCGGGGCGATAGCCCGACAGCGTGCTGGCGCGGGACGGCATGCAGATGGGAACCTGACAGTAGGCCCGGTTGAACAGCAATCCCTCGGCCGCGAGACGGTCCAAATTCGGAGTTATGATATCCTCAACCCCGTAGCAGCCGAGCTCCGGCCGCAAATCATCGACAGCAATGAACAGGACGTTCGGCTTGGTCTGACTCGCATCACCTGCGGAAAATGCAGTGCAGGATAAAGCCAGAAGGGCGATTGTGGCGATGGGTGATTTCATTTTTCTTAAACTACCAGCTGGTTCCTTGTGGACTTTTGGAGGAAGGACTGCGATTGACGCCAAGTTCCCGGGGTGTAGCACCACCGCCTTGAGCGCTCAGCCCCGCGCTTCGTGTGGAGGATTTGGAGTCATGGATTGAGGGTGTCTGTGGCAAGTTGAAGGAACTTGAGCATGCGGGATTTTTTGGCCTCCTGAATGTCCTCTTCGAAGACGAGCAGGTTTGGCAGAGAGGTGGCGAAATAGTCGATGACGGCTGGAATTCCCGATTCCGCCTTGGCGTGGGCCACCATGGCTTCCAGCACCTCCCTCGCCACCGCCTCGCGGCCCAGTTCGCGAAGTGCGAGAGCCTTGAAGACTGTCAATTCGGAAAACGCGGTCACAGCCATGCCTTGAAAGTCGCCGGACTCGGCTGCGGCAGACTCGAATTTCGCGCTGGCCTCGGCATCACGGCCGAGGGCACGAAGCGCCTTGCCTTGCCAATAGGTGACATCGGCCTTTGCTTGGAGGAGATGGTATTTCTCGCCGAGGCGGTCGGGCGTTTCCATGGCAAGGTTGAAATGCTTGAGGGCGGTTGTGGCATCGCCTGCGGCCAGCGCGTCTTGTCCCAAAAGGAGGCGGGCAGTGGTATATTGACGAAGAACCTTGCCTTCACCGCCTTCCCAAGGGTGGAAACTCCGGGACTCCAGCAGATCGAGCGCCTTTTGCGGCTGGGCGGTTTCGTTGTAAAGACCGGCGAGTTCCACGGTCGCATCGTCGCGGTCCAGCACGAGCGCAAGATGGCCTTCCAGAAACGCCAGACGGTCGGAGGCGCTGTCGCCGAGCTTCGCGCGAAGCTGGACGAATTCCGAAACAAGGCGTGAATCCCCGGGACGGCAGTCGAGGGCCTTTTCGTAACTCGCCCGGGCGGCCGGGGCATCGCGCCGGGCATTCCAATACGCGATCCCTAGATTGCGGTGCACGGTCGAGAAACTGTCGTCCGCCGAGCGGGCTGCTTCCCAGGCGGCAATTGCTTCGAGGTGCCGTTTTTTGTCGTAGAGGAAATTCCCAAGTCCGTAGGCGGCGTTGCGATCGGGGCCGGGCTGGGCAAGGGCCCATTGAAGCACGGCGGCTTCGTGGAGGCGCGAGGGACAGAAGTAGTCCGGCGACGCGTCGCGGGCAGCCTGCAAGGATTTCAAGGATTCTTCGGCTTTCCCGAGCACCGCTTGAATCCAAGCCAGCGCGTAGCGGGTCGATGCCGAGCGCTCAAGCGGGTTGGGAACAGCGACCGGCTGGACCACGCTGGCATGGTGGGCATCCAAAACCGATGCGGCTTCGGCAAGACAACCGCAGTCCGCATAGTCGAAGGCGACATCGAGCGCCGTCTGCGCATCATTGCGGCTGAGCGGAGAAAGGCACGACACCCCCTGGCGGTGAAACTCCCTCTCGGCAAGCGCCCAGTGGTCCAGTCGATCGACGGCCAGCAGGGCATCGAGTGCATGCAGGGCTTCCGCAGCGCGTCCGAGCCTCCGGAGGCAGATGGCCTTCACCACATGGGCCTTGTTGTTTGTGGCATTGGTTTCGAGCGATTCCCCGGCATTCCGCAAGGCCGTGGCGATGTCGCCTTTTTTCAGGTCGAGGCAGGCGAGCTCATACGAAGCCGCCGCACGCCATGCGAAATTCCATGTGGCTTTTGCGAGGAGGCGATAGGCGGCCGATTCGTTGCCTTGGAGGCGCCTCACAAGCCCCAGAAAATAGTGTGCCTCGCCGGTTTCGGGATTCGGATGCCGGAAGGTGAGCCGGGAAATAGCCGTTTCGAAATGCCGTGCGGCATCTTCAAATCGACCCCACAAGAGTTTGAGGCGGCCCAGCGCGATGTTGCAACGCGAGTCCCTGGCATCGCGTTTCAGGCCAGCCTCCCAATACGCCTCCGGATACCGGGTCGGGTGCCGATATTGGTCCAGATGTTCGCCGGTGAGATACAATTCGTCGACCGAGGCGATGTCCTCCGGTGCCGGCGGCTCGGTGGCCAGCTCGCGTTCCCGTCTGGCATTTTCCAAGTCCGGTGGACGGTAGCCGATCACGGCCTCGCCATCGGCATTGAAAACCCACACGCACAGTGAGGCCGCGTGGTCCCCCTCGAAGCGGAGCCCGTCGTGTTTCCAAGGAATTTCGGGCGAGGCCTGGGCGGTGGTGTCCAAGAGGGTTTTGTCACCATCCTTCAAAATCACGCGCAATCCCTGCATCGGCCGCGAGACGGCGAGCCCGAAATCGAGCCTGCGATCGGCGCGCACCACGAGGCGCACAGCGGCCAGCGTGTTGGCCTGCTGCACGGGACCAAGCTGCTGGTAGGGCCACCAGAATTGCGAAAATGTCTTGGTCTCGTAAGGCGCGAGATAGCTGAAATCCGGCTGATTGTCCGTGTAAACGCCAGCCATCAACTCCACATACGGCCCGGCGTTGTCGGTGAGTTCGCGATCCCACGCCCAGCCGAATTCATGGTTGCCCCAGGTCCATTGCTTTTTGCCCGGGCTGATGTGTTTGTTGGCGACATGCACGAAGCCCCCCCGGGCTTGGTGGTCGTAGCCGCCGAAGAAATCAAATTCCGTCTGGCAAACCATGTAGCTCGTCGGCACCGGAATGTTTCGATACCAGGCCAGGTTGTTCGCACCCGGTCGGGTGGCATAGTCCACGCCATAGTAGAAATTCTCCGCCAGCGGAAACGATGACATCGCCCGCACGGCGTGGTCGGCGACATAATGCACATCCGCCGGGAAAAAACTCTCGTAGTGCCCATGCACCCGGGCGGCCACATTTGCCCACCAGAGGAAGGTTTGTGTGAACGGAGTGCGGTTGAACAGGCGCCCCCGCAACTCCACAAGCGCACTGCCGGGGCACAGGCGAATGCCATGCATGCCCTTCAGGCGGTTCAGCGGATCATGCTCGGACTGCCACACGGTGAAAACTCCGTGGCCCTCGTCCTCGATCTCGACATCCGCCGGCAAGTAGGTGCCGGGGCGGTGGTGTTGCGGCCAGTTGAACTCCACGCCGCCGGAAATCCACGGCCCGGCGAGACCCACCAGCGCGGGTTTGATCACATCCTGACGATAGAAAAAATCGTAGTCGCTGTTCGCCTTGTCTTGGCCGAGGAAGATACGCCCGCCGATTTCAGGCAGCATGACGAGCCTCACAAATTCATTTTCCAACCGTGCGGAAACATAGTCCACCGGCTTCGGCGCCTCGTCTTGATACACCTTGTCGATGAAAGGCACGGGATAAACCTTGCCGCAGGATCCTTGGTAAACACGCTTCTCAAAGAAAACCGGGTTTTTCTCGGGCTTGCCGAGGCCATGGGTGGGGATGGTGAGTTTTTCGATGCGTGCGGTGACGGAGTTCATGGCGTGTTGTCGGATGAAAAAAAGATTTCGAGGCTCCAACGGCGGATTTCCCGGGGCTGCAGGAGGGGGGGATTTTTCGCAAGTGAGAGAGTATCGACAGGAAGAGTGGCCGGTTCGATTCCGAGATTGAAATACGGCTCGGAGCCGCACCCCGACCAACCGCCGTTGTTCACCCAGAGGCCGAGGAAGGGAATTTCTGCGGGATTCCACTCAAGCGACATTGACGCGCCATTGGCCTTTCGAAGCCGCACCGCATCCACCGCCCCCTCATCGGAAAAAAGTTTCGCCGCCCAGCGTTCACTGCGTGGCGGAAGCTGGCTCCAATCCACCCCGAGGCCTTGCAAATCCGAAGCCGCGCCGGAAGCATGGAGGACGCGGAATGGCGCACCAGCCTCCAAACCAAGGCCTGTATCCAACGGCACCAGCGGATGCGCGCACCAGAGCCACGGGAAAGAAAACGAAGCAAGGCTTTCAAGGCTGTAAAGGCATCGCACCCTCCGACCCGCCAACTCCAATCTGCGACAAAATACAAAAGGCAAGCTGCGGCCCTCCACCCACATTTCCAGATGCTCCGCACCGATTGAAACCACGCGCCACGGCATTTGAACCAGATCGCCATGGTCGGGAACCGCCACCTCACCGCCCGGGACCGGAATCCGACAGGGATCAACCGATGGAAAAATTTCGTCCCATCCGCCAAAATCCAGACAACCCACATAGCTTTCGCCATAGGACGGCTCGCGCACTGGAATCCAATGATTCGTCCAAAGCCATTCCTCGCCGTGCGTCTTGTCGAAAAGACTCGCGATTTTGCCGCCAACAGCGGGCAGAACCTCGAGACTTATGAACGGATTGGAGATCGAGAATCGGTCCATGAGCGTGTGAAACCCAACAACCTCGGAGCCAACCTGAGTTCATTATTGAAATAGATTGAATAATTTAAGTTCTGCATTTTAAAACTTAATTCACACACCGTGTCCTTTTGGATTTCCTGAATGAATCGCGCTCGTCCCACCCACGTTTGACTATCGTTCGATACCATTCGGGACGCCTGACCCACATTCCAGAAGTCCATTTGCGATCGGATTTTGGTGTCAAAATTGATCAAGCTTGAATTCACGCGGTTGCCCTGCCCCCTTCTCACCCCTTGAGAAACTTGTCCGTCAGCGTGCGGTGCCATTGGACATCCTTCCAGTTGGCAAATTGCGGTTGCACGTAGTTGTGCGGGGTCCAACCCCACATGCCGTGATCCAGCGCATCTTCCACCGACCAGGAGGCCCAATCGAGCAGCCAGCCCCAGTCGAGATGCGGAGAATCAAAGTAAAACCAGGAGGCCCAGGATTCCGTGGTGGTCAGCGGCATGCCACGCCGTTGCGCCCAGGCGGCAAATTGGGAGAGTTTGTTCCTTTGGCGCGCCCGCAACATCGGCGCGATTGCTGCGTGAGTAGCCCCGCAACGGTCGGAAAGTTCGCGATACCAGGCATCGTTGGCGAACAGCCCATCTTGGATAAACTCCGGGAAACGGGTCCGTTCCGCCCAGCGCGGATCGGCATCGGCGTAGAAATGAACATCCAGACAATCGAACTCGACCGGGATATCCAGCCAGCGCAAGTCGCCGTGGATCGAGCAGGTCAGGCGCAGCTCCGGAAATTCCCGCCGCAACATCCGCAGCGCCCCGTTGAGTTCGGCGGCAGTGAACTGGATCTGCGCCGGAGTGAGCACCGCCGCATCCCAACTGTCTCTGGTTTCAACTTTCATCCGATCCAAAAACCCGGGGAAGAAAAACGGCACTTCATTGGCGAGATCAAAATAAACCAGACGGTCAAACCCGAACCGTTGCTTCCACTCGCGGAGCATCACGATCCACATCTCCGCGCCTTCTTCATAAGATCGAGGCATCCGAAGCACCTCCGGACCTCGCTGCTTCTCGAATGGCGGGACATTGGCGAACCACCAGGCGCTCAGAGTGTAATGCAACGAGGGGCGCTCCAGCAGTTTTTCCATGAACTCGATGATCCATTCGCCCACCGGACCTTCCACGGCGCTGTTCCACCCCCACGGCATGTGTGGTTGCTTGGGATCCGGCCACTTCAAGACACGCCCGGGTTCCGCGAGATCCACCCATTGTGGCATGGGATCGATCCGAACCGTGTTGTAACCGCGCTCCACGGTTTCATCCAACACGCGATCGTAGTCGGCGAAACTCCCGCCAGGCCCGTGGCGCAGGGCGAATGCCTGGTCCCACATCGCCATCGTCAACCGCTTCAGCGGCAGATGCTCACGCATATCAAATTGGTCCACGCCACCGTTGACTGCGGCAGGACGGTCAGTAGCCAATTGCACCGGAAAATCCATTGTTCTTTTTGCTTTCTATTTTTTCTTGGTTAAATTTTTTGCTCCACCACAACAACATCCACCAAATTCGTCCGCATCTCTCCGGGAACGGAGATGGACCAACCGCTGGAATCCAGTTTCACCGCAAGGGGGGCGCCCGTGCGCAACACACGCGCCGAGATCGGAGCGGGCATGGCGGCATTCACGGTGATTTCGCCCGGCACGCCGGGCAGCAAATGCAAATAACGGCGATGGCCACGCGCGGTCATCGGCACATTGGCCGGATTCGGCTCCGGCCCGCCGTCGGTGCCAATCACGGCTTCCTTCGAGTGCGCCATCCAAGCGGCCACCTCGGCCAGCCGTTCATAGGCGGACGCCGGCAGGTCGCCGTCCGGCCCAGGGCCGATATTGCTGAGTAAATTCCCGCCCCACGCACGCAGCTTGCAAAGGTGCTCCAGCATCCAGGCAGCGGGCTTGAATTTCTCCGTGGCCAGATACCCCCACACATCCACGAAGCCGCCGGTGGCCATCGGGATATCGCAGGCCTGCCAGCAGTGGCAGGCTTCAAACCATTCGCTCTTCGGGCGTTCCTTGGGCAGTTTGCATTCGGTGTCGTTGTAATCTCCGATGCAGGCCCGGTTATTGATGACGATGTGGGGCTGAACGGCCCGCGCCTTGTCCCGCAGTTCGTTGTCGAATCCGCCACCGTCGAACCAGAGCAGATCGATCCGCCCGTAGCGCGTCAGCAGCTCCATCGTGCGCCCGTGCCAGTTTTCACGCAGTCCGGCCGCCAGCTCCGGAGTCCTTTTTCCCAGCCGGACCCTTTCGTGCCGGGCGTTGAGTCCGAACTCGGCGTTCAGATCGCCGTTCATCGAACTCTCTGGGCAAAATCCGAAGTCGCGGTATTCCCGCTCGGCGTGCCAGTCGGGCGGCGAGACATAAAGGCCGACCTTCAATCCATGCTTGCGGCACGCCTCGACATACGGCCTCACAAGGTCGCGCCCGCCCAGATGGGTATGGGTGCCGATCTCGCTATATTCAGAGGGCCAGAGGGTGTAGCCGTCATGATGCATCGCCACCAGCACGGCGTATTGGAATCCGGCCGCCTTGGCGGCCCGGATCCATTTGTCCGGATCGTAACTTTGAGGATCGAAACGCCCGGCCAGCTTCCAATATTCTTCTGGGGTCGTCTTGTTTCCCGGCGCACCGGCGGCATCCCAGGTCGTATTGGCGATCATCCCCCACGACAGCTCCAGATTGCCGTGCACCGAGGCGATGCCCCATGTGAGAAACAGCCCGAGCCCAGCCTTGGGAAACCACTGGGCCTCGGGATGACGCGATGGAATTGCCACATTCTCGAGGCTTAGACCCAGCACCGCATGCTGTCCCTCGGCATTGCCAACGGATTCTTCGTGTTCCTTGGTCATGGCGCCTCATTCCTTGTCGACGATTCCTTGCCTGCTTCCGACGGAGCAGGAATCACGAGGGCATCCTTGATGCTTTTTCCGGTGTAGCCCGTCATGCCGGGTGCCGCGAGCCGGTTGTTGCGCAGCAGCACGCGGTCCGAGTCAATCACAGAGATGGTGCTGAAAGGGTTGCGCATCTCACAGTCCTCCACGACCACATCCAGATTGCCTTTGTGCGAAAGGACTATTTTCCCGAAATCGTCCTCGGCCAACCGGTGGCGGCGGTGCACCGTGCACCGCGTGACTGGAGCAGGCCCGCGGTTGGTGAACCCCCCCGATGTGCGGATCAAACTGTTGCTCTGGTGGAACTCGTTGTCGAAATACTGAAAATACCAACTCGGCGAGTAAGCGCGCACCGGGCGCAGGCCGGTGACGGGATCGGGTTCGCCGGGCCAGTGGCTGGGAGCCCCGCCGGGTCCGTCCAAGCGCTCGCCGCCATAGTTGAGCATCTCGGCCATGTTCACGGTCTTCGTGTTCGCGCAGATGACATCCACGCCGATATCATACCCCGGCACCACCCAGTCAAAATCCGTGTAGCGGTTGCCATCCATGATCCAGCGCGCCACCCCGGGCAGCAGGAAGAGAAAGGATTCCGCATCCGGCTCCACCTCAAAAGGCTCCGCCAAAACCACCTCTCGACCATTGTAGGAGGCGACCTCCCGCCACTGGCCAGCGCCGCGCCCGTCCTGAATCACCACCATCGGCGCGGTCCAATGCGCGTTTTTATTCCAGTTTTTCCAATGCGGAATATCCGGATCATAGGACAGCGTGATCTTGTTGCCCTCGATCGTGCAGTTGCGTCCCGCAAAGGCCGCCGTGCTCAAATCGCTCGTGAAGTGCGAAACAGCCTGCGGTCCATAGGGGGACTCGTGCTCGTTGCGCGCATAGTAGATATGCCGCGCGTAACCGGTTATGTTCAGATAGGTTCGCGGCGCCGTGGCGAGAAACCGATTTTCTTCGAGGATCATCTCCCTCGCTGCCGAATAGCTGATAAAACAGGTGTTTGCCGCAATCGTATTGCGGGCGATCACGCCGTATCGGCCGACCTCCGTATTTGTCCGCCCCTGCCAGATGGCGGTCTTGGAGGCCATGAGATCGCAGTCGGTGATCTGATAATTGCTACTTGGCTTAACGAGATAGCTGTAAGGTTGGTATTCCATGGCTTCATTGCCTTTCAGTAGCCACGCTCGGTCCACCCGCACCAGCACCTTGTTCATGCGGAAGCGGCCGGTGGCGGAAATCGCATCCTTGTAAGCGAAAGGGACAAACAGCCCGATGGTTTCGATCCCGTAGTCTCCCCCCCGCAGGGCATCGACTTGTTTCAAGCCAAGCCGTTCCCCCGCCTTTTTGGGGTCTTCGTCCACATCGGCGTAAAATTTATTCTCCAGCCCCTTCTCGCCCCACCAGAGCAGCGACATGTTCTGCCCCTCCCCCCGCACCACCGTGCGCGGCGGGATATCGAGGCGTTCGGTGATCAGGTATTTGCCGGCGGGAAAATACACGATCCCGCCGCCATTCTCTTTGGCTTTGGCCAAGGCGGCGCGAACACCCTCCATACGATCCATGAACGGCGCGTAGCGCTGGCGGCTCTTGATCGCCTCTTGCACCGCCTCGGGCCCGTAGAAGTCCAACACGCTGAATACCTCCTGCGGCCACTGCACCGGCGGGTCGATCCGGATTGCGGGTAATTCACGCCACGCCGCTTCGCCGCCCAGCCCGTTGTGCATCGCGGCCTGATACACCCCCGGCGCGAGATCGGAGGGAATCTCGAAGGACGCCGCAAACGCATCCGCTTTCTTGGCCGTCAGTTCGATCTTCTTTCCCGATTCGGGCGTCAGCCGCAGCACCGTCTTGCCGCCGAAGTTGAGCGACTTGCCGAAGGCGCGCAGCCAGCCGCCCGGCGTGGCCGCCTCCCCCTCGTCGCCCTGCGTCCACCACACATCCGGCGAATTGATCAGCCACTCATTCGAGGCTTTGCCGGCCTTGCCCGTGACTTTCAACGCATAAACGCCCTGCTTCCAATCCGCCGGGACGATGAACTTCAACGAACTCTCCGACCCTTGGAGGACTTCCATCGCTTGCGCGCGCCCTTTGGCCTCTTTACCGCCATCGGCCAGCCTCGACAACTCCACATTGGCCCCGTCAAAATCCGACCCCTGCACAAGCACCGTCTCGTCCGGTCCCACCGGATCGGAGGCCCAGAAAATATGCGGCGTTTCCGCGTGGACCGGCAGAACCAATACGGCGGTGATCAAAAAACAGGTATACATATATTTGTTCATCGTTTTTCCAATATTTGACTTGCATCACTCCACAGCCACCACATCCACGAGCTGGGTCCGCATCGAATCCGGAACATCGATCGTGAACCCCTCGGTGCTGCGATTGACCGGAAGCTGCTCGCCGGTGCGCAACAGCCAGGCTTTCGCCGGAACTGGAACCGAGGAATTGACGGCAATCTCTCCCTTAACGCCCGGTAGCAGGTGCAAGTAGCGGCGGTTGCCGCGCACGGTCATCGGCACATTGGCCGGTTCCGGATCGCGAGCGCCCTCGGTGCCGATGACAGCTTCCTGCGAATGCTTCATCCACTCGGCCACCTCGGCGAGGCGTTCATAGGCTTCCTGCGGGAAATCCCCGTCGGGGCCCGGACCGATATTCGGCAAAAAGTTGGCACCCCAGCCGCGCAACTTACTCAGGCATTTGAGCAGCCAAGCCGCCGATTTGAATTTTTCGGCATCCAGATACCCCCAGATATCGACAAAGCCACCGTCGGGATCCATATCGGGCAATTCGGTCGGGATATCCGAGAGCTGCCAACAGTGGACCGTCTCGAACCATTGGCTCTTGGGACGCGCCTTGGGCAGAAAACACTCCGTATCGTTGTAGTCGCCGATGCAACTGCGGTTGTTGATGACCAGATGCGGCTGCAGGGCGCGCGCCTTGTCGCGGAGTTCATTATCCATGGCACCGCCGTCGAACCAGAGCAGATCGATCCGCCCGTAGCGCGTCAGCAGCTCCATGGTCCGGCCGTGAAAGTTTTCCCGCGCCTTAAGCCCCAGCGCCACCGGCTTCTCCGGCAGCACCACCGGCTCATGCTTCATGCCGAGAACCACCTTTGCATTCGGGTCGCCGTGGATCGTGTTGTCCGGGCAAAAGTTGAAGTTCCGATACTCGCGGTCCACATACCAGTCCGGCGGGCAAACATAGAGCCCAACCTTGAGTCCATGCTTGCGGCAGGCTTCAATATACGGCCCGACCAGATCGCGTCCGCCCAGATGCGTGTGCACCCCGATCTCACTGTATTCCGACGGCCACATGGTGTAGCCGTCGCAGTGAACGCACACGAAAACGGCGTATTGGAACCCGGCCGCCTTGGCGGCCCGCATCCATTTGTCCGGGTCATAACTCTTTGGATCAAAGCGATCGGCCAGTTTCCAGTATTCCTCCGGCGTCACCTTGTTGGCGGGCGCGCCGGCGGCATCCCAGGTCGTATTGGCAATCATCGCCCACGACAGGTCGAGTTTGCCGTGCACCGAGGCAATGCCCCAGGTGATAAACAGGCCCAGCCCGGCCTTGGGAAACCACTGGGCTTCCGGATGGCTCGTGGGCACCGCGACATTTTTCATGTTCAGCGCCAAGGCTGCATGCTGCGCCTCGGCTGCCGTTAGGATTTCTTTTTGTTCTGTTTCCATGAGTTTATTTATTCAGCAACTTGTGGATCATCACTTTCCGCTTCCCCACCAAGGGCCCCACTCCTTGCTCTCTTTTGCTTGCCAATCCGGATTCAGCATCTCGCGGGCGATTTCTTCCGACACTTGCTTGCGTTCCGCATAGGTTGATTTCCAGAGCGCGGCGGTTTTCTCTGGATTCCAAAACGGATTGGGCGAAGGAACGCGGGCCTTGGTCTCCATCAACCGCTCGAAGAGCTTGTTGCGCAGCTCAGCGGCCTTGGCTTTTTCCACCTGCACCAGATTGTTTCGCTCCCCGATATCCTTGGAGAGGTCGAACAGCTCCTCGGTGCCGTCGTTCCACGAGTAGACCAGCTTCCAATTCCCCGACCTGATCCAGGAAGCGGGCCGCCAGCTGTAGGCGCCGTGGTTGTGTGGGTAGTGCCAGAACAACGCCCGCTCCGGGTTGCCCTCCCCGCCCTTGAGCAGGGGCAGCAGACTGACGCCGTCGGCGTGCTGCTCCGGCTTGAGCGGCGCGCCCGCGAGTTCCAGGAATGTGGGGTAGAAATCCACGCCAGAGACGGGCGTGGCGCAGGTGCTCCCGGGTTTGGTGATGCCGGGCGCGGAGACAATAAACGGCACCCGCACGCCGCCTTCGTAGTGCTGCCCCTTGCCGCCGCGGAATGGCAGGGTGGATGTGAAAGGGTATTTGCTGGAGATCGACACCCCGCCGTTATCCGAGGTGAAGACCACCACGGTGTTTTTGTCCAAGCCGAGTTCCTTTAGCTTGGCCAGCACGATCCCCACCGCGTCGTCCATGTGCTCGATCAAGCCGGCATAGACCGGATCATCCTGAATCTGGCGATTGATAAATCCTTCGTCGGACCCATGGCGCTCGCGGTCCAAAGGCCCCAGCTTTGCGGCCTTGGCCCGGTATTTTTCCCACTTCTCGCGGCTGCATTGCACCGGTGTGTGGGGAGAATAGAGCGAGAGTAAGGCAAAAAACCGCTCGTCCTTGTGTTGCTCAATGAACTTCGCAGTCTCCTCGGCCAGCCGGATATCCAGCATCTCGCCATCGGGTCCGTCCTCGAGTGCGGGATTTTTATAGGGCGAGAAAAAATTGCTCGGCATCCCGGCGCCGTGCCCGCCTTTGTTGGTATGAAATCCATGCTCCTCAGGCCGATCCTCGGGCTTGAACCCGAGGTGCCACTTGCCGGCGTAAAAAGTCGTGTAACCAGCTTCCTTGAGGGCTTCCGCGATCGTGGTGTGGGTGTGCCTGAGTTCCTGAGGAAACTCCGGAGCGAGCATCGCGTGGTTTTCCATCTTCTCCCGCGTGCCCATTTCCGGGACCTGCCAGCCGGCGTCCGGATTCCGCCGATACTCCCGCCACGCGGCGTTGTCCACATCTTCGGGAACACTCCACCAATCCCAACCCGTGCGACTCCCGATCCAGTCGGTGAGACCATGCCGGTCCGGGGACTGGCCGGTCAGGATGCTGGCGCGGGCCGGGGTGCAAATCGGGCTGGCCGAGTAGCCGTCGGTGAAGAGCATGCCGTTCTTGGCGAGCCTGTCGATGTTCGGCGTTTCGTAAAAGGTGCTGCCGGTGATTCCCAAATCCCTGATTCCAAGGTCGTCGGCGATGATAAAGACGATATTGTATCCGGGCTCTTTGGGCTTCCCGGCACCCGGGGCACCCTCGCTTTCTGATGCGGCGAATCCTGGAGTCGTGATTCCGATCAACGCCACAACGATGGCAAGTTGCTTTACGATGTGTTTTTTAGAATTCCTCATGAGATATTTTATGTTCCGTTTGATTTAAAAATCGGCAATATTCTCTACTGCTTTGACATGAGCGGAGTAAGCTCCCTCCAGCTATCGGGCACTTCCTCTTTCAACCACTCACCCGCAGGCATGGCGGGAATCAGCTGCGGGTCGCCGCGGGTTTCGCGCAGAAGCTCCGTGCAGCGTTCCCTCATCGCGGCGAGTTGGGCCGCATGCTCCGGGTCGGCAGCGAGGTTCTCCTGCTCCAACGGATCGGCGGCGAGGTTAAACAGCTCCTCGTAGGCGGGCTTTTCGCCATTCAGGCCCAAATTAAGCAGTTCGCGATAGTCCTTTGGCATGCTATCGGTTTGGACGCGATTGGGCCAGTAGCGGACGTATTTCCACTCGGCGTTGCGGACGCCTTGAATGAGCGGATAACCTTGGAGCTGCAGCAAGTTCTCGCAAAAAACATCCGAGCGCCACTTCACATCTTCCCCCTTCATCAAGGGCAGCAAACTTTGGCCCTGCATGGTGCTCGGGCGGGGAATCCCACAAAGATCAAGGATGGTGGGAGCGACATCTTGCGACACAACGAGTTCTTTGACGCGACGTTCACGCTGATCGACGGGAAGGAGCGGATCGTAGATGATGAGTGGCACTAAGATGGAGGGATCGTAGAGGAGGCATTTGCCGCCATAGCCGTGCTCGCCGTGCAGGAGCCCGTTGTCGGAGGTGTAAATGATGACGGTGTTGTCGGCCTGCCCGAGACGCTGGAGCTGCTCCTGAATCTGCCCGACCACGCGGTCGATGCCGGTCATCGTCTGGCTGATGCGGACGCTTTGCTCGCGCACGCCCTCCGGGGTGCGGACATAGGCGTAGCCGGACTTGGGAAAGAGCGGAATCTTGGGCTCCTTCACATCCGCCTCGGCGATATAGCCGGGCGGCAAGGGCATCTGCGATTTCACATCGCGATAGACCGTTCGGTAGAGTTCATCGTCCTTGGGCTGTTGCTTCATGGAAAGTGTGCCGGCGGTATGCGGCACATTGAAGTTCACATAGAGGAGGAAGGGTTTGTCCTTGGGACGCTCACGCAGGAAAACGCCTGCCAGTGCGCCGGCGCCTTCGACAAAACGCTGATGGGTTTCGAGAAAATTGGCCACTCCTTCGCCAAGAATCTCCGGCTGGGTGTCGGCCAAAGCATTGTTGAAGATGGCTTGGGTCGCCTTCGGGTAGAAAGTGAGGTGGCCCTGGCGGTTGCCGTAGTAATAATCGAAATCCCAATAGCGGAGGCCGGGCGTGTGGTTCTTCCCGACATAGGCCGTGAAGTAGCCGTTTTTTTTAAGCACCATCGGGAATGTCTCGGCCCACTGGCCGGGTGAGAGCGCGCTGCCACTGTTCCAACCGACCGTGTGCCGACGCTCCCATTGCCCGGTGAGCAGGCTGGTGCGGTTCGGCATGCACGACGGGGAGGTGGCGAACGAGTTCTCGAAAAACACGCCCTCGCGCGCCAGGCGGTCGATGTTCGGCGTCTTCATCAGGGGATGCCCCGAGATGCCGATTTCGTCCATCCGTTGATCATCCGCGAGGATAAACACGATATTGGGCCGGGGCTTCGGTTGGTCGGTCGCCTGGAGCGCGACCAAGGGTGCAAAAAAAGCCGCCGCGATGAGTTGGATGGGGTGCATCATGGTCTTTCCGGGTTCTTTTATAAATTTAAATCACTGATATTTAAAACTTTTACGGCTTGAGCGGTGGCAGGATCAAGGCGTCCTTGATCCCGCTGCCGGTGTAGCCTTGCTCGGGTGGCACGGCGAAGCGGTTGTTGCGCAGGAGCACCTGCTCGGCGTCGTCCACAGAGAGGGTGTTGTTCGGGTTCTTGAATTCGCAATTTTCGACCACCACATCGCGGTTGCCTCCCATGGAGATCACCATCTTGCCGAGGTTGTCGTCGAAGAACCGGTGGCGCCGGTGCACGGTGCAGCGGGTGACCGGCACCTCGCGTTGTTTGGTCATGCCGCCGGAGGTGCGCAGGATCGTGTTGCCTTCGTGGAAATCATTGTCGAAATACTGGAAATACCAGTTCGGCGACATAACGAGGGTGCGGCCCGGCGCGCTTTCCATGCCTGGCGTGACGATATCCCCATCCCGCGCGGCCAGCGTCTTCAGGGGCAGTTGCCTGGGATTCGGAGCCTGAATCGCATTGGCGTAGTTCGGATGCGCAGGGCCAATCCAGCGTTCGCCGCCGTAATTCAGCATCTCGGTCAGATTCCAGCTTTTCGTGCCGGCGCAGATCACGTCGATCCCGACATCGTAACCAGGCACGACCCAGTCGTAATTTTGGTAACTGTTGCCATCCATGATCCAGCGCACAATACCCGGGTAGACAATCAAAAAGGAGTTCTTGTCCGGAGCCACCTCGAAGGGGCGGTCGAGATTCCATTCGCGCCCGTTGAAAGAGGTCACATTCCGCCACTGTCCGGCGCCGCGTCCCTCCTGGATGGCAACTACGGGATATTTCCAAATTGCGACCTGAACGGGGTCATCGATGTTGGACCATTTTGGCCACACCAGCATGTCGTTGCCCTCGACCGGATCCTCGGGAAGGGTGATTTTCGTTCCCTCAACCTTCGCCCCGCGTCCCTGAAAACACGCCGGACTCAGATCGCTGGTGAAGTGGCAGATCGCCTGCGGCCCGTAAGGGGAGTGGTGATTGTTCTTGGCGTAGTAGATGTGGCGACCGGCCCCGGTGATGTTCAAGTATGCGCGAGGGGCGGTCCCCTTGAAATCGTTCTCCTCAAGAATAATCTCCCGCGTCCCCATCATGCTGATCAGCGAGGTGTTGGCGCCGATCTTGTTTCGGGCGATCCAGCCATAGCGTCCCGGCCAGATCGAGGTCTTGGAGGCCAGCAGGTCGCAATCGGTGATCTGATAATTTTCCGTGGTGCGAACGAGCCAGCTATCAGGGGCATATTCCATGGCCTCGGCGCCGCGCAGCAGCCAGCCGCGGTCCACCCGCATCATCACATTCTTCATGCGGAAGCGGCCGGTAGCCGTCACCGCGTTGTCATAGGCAAAGGGGACAAACAGCCCGATGTCTTCAACCCCGTAAGCCGTGCCGATCATGGCATTTTTCTGTTTCAGCCCAAGCAGTTCCCCAGCCTTTTTGGGGTCTTCGTAGACATCCGCATAAAATTTCTTCTCCATGCCTTTTTCTCCCCACCAGAGCAGCGACATGCGCTGGCCGGCCCCGCGGATCACCGTGCGCGGTGGAATGTCAAGAAGCTCGGTGATCAGGTATTTGCCCGCGGGAAAATAGACGATGCCGCCGCCATTTTCTTTGGCCTTGGCCAAGGCGGCACGGATGCCTTCCATGCGATCCATGAACGGTTCATAGCGCTGACGGCTCTTGATCGCTTCCTGGACGGCTTTGGGCCCGTAGAAATCCAGAACGCTGAAGACCTCCTGCGGCCACTGCACCGGCGGATCGATCTGAACGGCGCCAATCTCGCGCCATGTCGCCTCGCCGCCCAGTCCATTGTGCATCGCGGCCTGATAGCGACCCGGCGCGAGATCGGCGGGGATCGCAAAGGATGCCGCAAAGGCATCCGCTTTCTCCGCATCGATCAGGTGGGCTTTTCCAGCCTCACCGGTCAGCCGCAGCGCCGATTTACCCCCGAAATTCAGCGACTTGCCAAAGGTGCGGAGCCAACCCCCGGGAGTGGACGCCGACGCTTCATCGCCCTGCGTCCACCACACATCCGGCGAATTGATCAGCCACTCCTTGGAGGCCTTGCCGTCCTTGCCAGTCACTCGCAGCGCATAAATCCCCTGCTTCCAATCCGCCGGGACGATAAATTTCAACGAACTCTCCGACCCCTGCGCCACGGGGATAGCCGCCCATTTCTTGCTCTCACCCACTTGCTGCAGCTCCACCTTGGCTCCCTCAAAATCCGAGCCTTGCACCAGCACCGTCTCATCCGGTCTCACTGGATCGGAGGCCCAGAAGATGTGGGGCTCCACTGCCATCACCGCACCGGCAACTCCCCAGCTTGCCAAGGCGACAAACGCGGAGCGACACGACAACAACACAAGGGATATTTGATTCAATTTCTTGGTTGGCATAGGAGTTTTATTTCTACTGTTCATGGGTTTGGGTTGATTTTTTGTCCGATTGGAGTGATTCGCGTTGCTTGCGCTTTCCGATTGATCGCATCCAAAAGCCGAAGAGGAACATGCCTCCACCAATGATAAGGAATGCCAGCCATCCATGCATCGGGTTGGGAATCAAAGCGCAGAGCAACAGAAAGGCGCCGGCAATGAGGCTCAATTGGCCTGTGATGAGATACTGCATGGCATCCTGATCCTCCGCGCGCTCGGCCACGCGATCGATCGGGGTCCGCAGGTCCTTGAAGAGGCTCGCCACCCGCTCGTGGTGCTCCTCGCTGCTTTTTCCATACAACAGCATGGTTCCCAAATACCAACCGATGGAAACGGCCATGGTGATGAATCCAACAAAGACGAATTGGCTGTCCAGAAACTCCCTCTTGGTAAGCGGCGCATCGGTCATGAGCAAAAACTGGCCCAGCTCGTTGGAATAAATCAGCTTGGCGAGGGATGCCCCGGCCATTCCCGCCAGCACCGTGGACCAACCGGACCACGGAGGAGTGCGCTTGATGAAAATCCCAAGCACCATCGGCACCATCATCGGCGGCAGGACCATGGCATTGAACAACTGGAAAAATTCGAAGAGATTTTCGGTGCGCATCGAGTTGATGGCCAATCCGAGCGAGACCATCATGATCCCGAGAACAATTGTGGCTGTTTTCCCAACAACCACTTGCAATATTTCACTGGGATTCCGATGAATGTATTTCAAGTAGACATTCCGAACAAAGAAGCCGGAATTCATGTTCAGCGCATCGTTCAAAGTATCCATCGTGCTGGTGAACATGGCGACCACCACCAACCCAAGAAGCCCTTGTGGCAACACCTTGAAGCACATCGCCAGGAACGCCCCCTCCTCCGGATGGCTCATCCCTGGGAAAATCGCCTCCAGATTCGGAAAGACGATCGCCGCACACATCGCAGGAATTTGAAGTATAACACACAGAAGCAACAAGTTCGGAACAGAATACAACAATGCCGCCCGGCGCGCGTGGGAGTCGTTTTTTGCGCGCACAAACTTGATGCCGTTGCGCATATCCATCGACTGGAACATCGTGTTGGTTAAGATATTCCACCCGATCCAGACATAAACCAAGAGAGTGCTGACATCCGTGTCGAACTTGTAATGCCGCTCGGGCAGCCGCTCGAAAAATCCCCCCAACCCGCCGACCTCGGGCAGGCCCAAAGAATAGATGATCACGGTGAAAACAATCGCAAACATCACCAATCCCTGCACAAACGAAGCAAAAGCCACCCCCCACTGCCCCCCGATACAGGCCAGAACGATCACGACGGCTCCGATTCCGAGAATTGTGACCGGAACGCTCAAGCCAAATGCCACGCTCATGAAGACCGCAAGGGCATTCAAACTCACGGCACCAATAAAGATATAGAGCGGCAGTGTGATCCATGTGAAAAACTGCTCGGTGCCAAAGCCATACCGGCGAAAAACGGCCTCCATCGAGGTGATCACCCGCAACCGCCGGAACCGTGGAGCAAGCAGGTAAATCGCGATCGCCACCGGAATCGCATTCACCCACCAAGTGAAGGGAAGGATGAACCCGTCTTGATAGACTTTGGCCGCAGCACCGGTGAACACCCAGATGCTGAAGTTATACATCATGGCGCTCATCCCGCCGAGCCACCACACCATGTTACCACCGCCGCGGAAGTAATCACTCGCGCTGCGATTCAGGTGCTTGCAAATCAACCCGACCGAGGCCGTGAACAGCACAAAGAAAAGGATAATTCCATAATCCCAGATTGTAAGCGGGCGGATGAGTGCAGAGTCCATGGAGATGGCCTTTTTTTAATCCCGGGAACCGGCTCCGAAGTAGTTTTTGGCGGCAGCCACAGCTGCTTCATCGATCTCGATCCGCACGGAAAGCCGTCCCAACGAACCGAATCCATAGTGGTATTCCGGATCCAAGTTGGGCTCCAGGCGCCGGGCATTGAAAGCGGTCACATAGATCGTCCATGTGCCATCCGCCTCTGGAAACAGGCTCAGTGGCGTGCGCAGCCACCCGAGCCAAGCAGGCCGCTTCCCGTCCCAATCCACCGTAATTTCCTTAGACCAGTGCAACCCGTCGACACTCCACGCATAACTCAACAACTGGTTGCTGGAATCATAGAGGACCACCCACACATCTTCTCGAAGGCGAAAGACCAGCGGGTTCTCGATAAAGCGGCTATTCAACAAGACGGGATTCCACTCGCTCAACCTCTGCCACGGTCCGGCTAAACTCTCCGCCGCAGCGAGCCCGCACCCATACCAGCGGGTCGTCGGGCGACTCTTGCCCTCCCAAGGGAAATGATGGCTGTTGCTGCCGTAAAATGCCAACCACCCCTCACCATGTGGCCATGGATAAAAGCTGTCCACACCCTGGACGCCTTCCCACCAGTCGCTGGCCTCACCAGGTTCCAACACCACCCCGTGGTCGGTGTAGGGCCCGGCGATCCCTGCCCGGCCCGGAACCTCCGAAAGCATGCGATGAATCCTCCCGTGGAAATTCCGCCGGGCGAGTGACTCGGTATCCGGCGCCGCGCGGTAGGCCACAAAAAACAGCGACCAGCGATCCAGTGACGCGTCGTAAACCGGGATTGGAGCCCAAATGCTGGCCAGCGGATCGTTGCCGGTGTAATCCCCGGATCCCTCACGCAAGGTGGCCACACGCGTCCAAGCATCCGGCTCGCCCACGGAAGCCTGCCACAGCGCCAACCGTGTTCGCACCACCTTGGGCTCGCCAAACACCTCTGCCACAAAAAGCCACCTCTGACCGTCCTGCTCCACGCAAAGCCCCCCTTCCAGTCCATAACTGTTGTCGTGCGCATCGGGATGCTTCGCGTCCACCAGCGCCTCCGGGCTTGCATCCGTCAACCTCATGCAGACTCCTTGAACTGTGTTGTCCTTGATCGTTGCTGTTTTCATAAATCGTTTTTCATTTCTCGAATTCCCACGCTCCGCGGCTCGATTCGGCGGAACGAAATGCCCCACTGGTTGTGGAAAATGGAAATTCAAGACTGGGGGAGAGAATGGTCATTTTTTAGTGAAGGGTTAAGTAAACTTTTTGGTTTATAATTTACTAAACTCAATAATGACTCCCTGCAAGAAAAAAAAACTTATTTTTCAACCCCTCACAAACCCGCTCCAGCAAACGGTCGGAAGATTTCCACCTCTCGCATGCGAGAGAAAACTTCAATCAGCAAAATGGCGAACGCAAGCGCTGGATGCCCTGTCACCCGCGGCAGGCAACGCTACCCCGCTCAATCAAGCGCACCGGCGACACAATTTTGAAGCCCGGTTGGTCGACCGGGATACCGGCACTGCGCGTAAGCAGCACACTCACCGCAAGGCGCCCGACATTGAAGAAATCAGGCGCCACGCTGGTCAAACCCGGCGTCAACTGCTCGCAGACCGGCTCATTGTCAAAGCTCACCACACTGAGATCCGAGGGAATCAAAACCCCGGCGGCGATAGCCGCTTGGTAAAACCTCACCGCGAGGTGGTCGTTGTAGAGAACAAAAGCACTCGGGCGCTCGATCTGCTCCACCCACCGGGAAACAACCTCGGCACAAGTCCAGTGCTCCTGCCTCTCCTTGTTTTCGCCAGCCTCGAAAAGATGGATATCCTCCGCCAACGCCGCTACCCCTTGAGTCTCGCAGGCATCCCGGAATTCCCCCAAACGCTCCCTCTCCCGGGAACTTGAACAGGGTGCCGGGGGAGGCCGATAGCCGATATAGCCGATCCGAACGTGACCGTGGGCTCGCAGATGGCCAATCGCCCGAATCATGCCTGCATGGTAATCAGGCACCACCGCATTGCCGAGAAAATCGGCGTGCTCCGTCGGGTTGACCGTTACCATCGGAACAAGATTCGCCATGCCGCGCACGGCCTCGCTCAGGTTTTCATGGCTGATCAAGAGCATGCCACGGAGGGGCACACCCAGAACATATGGCCTTAAATCCTGACTGGGCGCAGCGATTTGAACCTTCAGGTTCGCCTCGATAGCCATCGACTGCGCCCCGCAAACCAACTCGTTTTGGAAGTGGTATTTCGAATCCAGGGGGTCATTGATCAGCAGGAGAGTGTCACCCAAACGGGGATTTTTTCCATTGCCAGAAACGTTGCGCATAAATTGGAAAATCCGCTCCTTGGTCTCCACCGAGGCCCGGTTGGTCTCGGGATCGTTCACAACGAGAGAAATAATCGAGGGCGAAATCTCCAGCGACTCGGCAATCCATTTCTGCGTGATTTTGCCGTGAATCGGAACGCGGTTTTGTCTTTTTTTTCCCATTTCCACTAAGGAGTAATATCTTTGTCAATTTGTGACACCGAACATTTACTCGCAAGACAAAACTCCAATATCGCGAGACAAACTTGCTCCCCCCCGCCTCTTTTCCAATCTACAGTAATTCCGTTAGTCCCTGAGAGGATGCCATCAATGCAGAAACAAGACTTCTTGGTTCCTTCAAGTCTCCTTTCATACGAAACGAGGAGACCGTGAGCGCGGCAAGGATGGCTCCGACCGTATCGAACACGGGGACTCCGATATGAGTAATACCCACCACTTGGGAACTCGCCGAGTGGTCGAAACCCTGTTCCCGGATTTTCAGCAAATGCGTCCACACACTTTTTTTCACCTCCAGTAAAAACAACACGCTATGGGCCGCAAGAATCCGCCTGGAAACGGTCTCCAGCGCGTTCAGCCTCGCGCCTGGCTGAAGACTCAAGCAAACAAGTCCACCGCCTGAAACATCAAGCAGAAGCAGCGCACTATCCTAATCAGGCACGCACAAATGGACGGACTCGCGATACAACCGTGCAAACCCGAAGGCCGCCCGCAACATGGGCACCCTGCGCAACCTCGCCATCGGCCTTCTACAACCTGCGCCGCGTTCAAAAGAAAACCCAAGCTCCGTCCTTGACCTCCTGGAGGTGCTCCATGGAGGGCACTGAAGCTCTCCGCCACATCATGAGATGAAAAGCAGGATAGCATTCTGGAAATTCATTGGCTTTCGGTTGTCAGAGCGTTGATTTCGCGTGGGCGAAAATCCTCAGGTTGAATCAAGTGAGCGCCTCTCATTGAAGCGATTGGCAAGTGTAGATCCCCTCGCCTTCTTGTTTTCTCAGGGTATCCCCAGGCGATCACGAAGGGTCTTTGCGCACTCTTCAAGCGGATGCCGAAACTCTTGCGGGTCCCGCCGACGGCTTTCTGTAGTCAAGGCTGCGATGGCAATGGCAGCATCAATTCCCGAAGACGATCCGCCGATAGCAACGGCGGCATCTACCACGCCAGCGACGGTCTCGTCTTTTGCTGCCGAAAATCCCTCCCGGGCGACAAGTTCAATTCTTTCCATGAGTGCCCTACGGTCCTTGGGTTTGAGACGCTGGAACTCTGGAGCAGAATCCAGCAGTTCTTGCCGGACTCCAGGTTCCTTGTTGGACAGGATCATTCGCCCGGAGACGGTCGTCAGGGCGCTGAATCGCCCGCCAAGTTCTACGACGAGGCGAACGCGGTTGGAGGACTCCACTCGGGCGAGAATCACGATTTCCAACC
>Ga0247833_1002900_pt1 | contig 24048 bp, 17 predicted proteins | sample LaCruzMarch2015__7_FD_187117 | JGI IMG/M metagenome (GOLD analysis project Ga0247833, IMG submission 187117) | Freshwater microbial communities from meromictic Lake La Cruz, Castile-La Mancha, Spain - LaCruzMarch2015_8m | ecosystem: Environmental > Aquatic > Freshwater > Lake | place: Spain... | reverse complement strand
AATATTATCCCGCTCATTCGCCAAAAATATTATCCCGCTCATTCGCCAAAAATCTTTTCTTGAAGAAAACAAAGAAAGGGGGAATGAGCCCGTGACGTCACCAACAGAGGGGGGGTCCGGGGGGCATCCCCCCCGGCATTCACACGTACCACCATCACCTCCAAAAGCCCGAGCGAAGCTGTTTTCATTTATTGTTTCAGGGCAATAGGGTCAATCGTGATGAGGGTAATGGCTGTATCATAATTCTCGACAGAAGCATTGCCCTATTCATCAGTCAAGCGTCTGGTCAGAGCCTTCTCTTTGGTGTGTCCGAATACTACGATCAATCTCCTCTACGTCGAATGCTGGTAACGAATTCAGCACAGAGCTTTTTGCCAATGATTAGACGATTAATTCCACCAGGGGTTGGGTACTACACACCAAATCAAGCTGCTGGACATGCAGGTATACGTGCAGCCGTCACTAATCGTCAGATTGCGATGAGTGCACGAGAAGGAAGAGAGGTTACACATGCGGAAGCGCTCTGGGATCTCACTTCGATTGCCGGCCGTAGACGGGTAGAAACTCAAGGTCTGCCGTCTGAAAGTCGTGGAGGAAGGATCAATACGACTATGGATGAAATGAGAGCTTTGTCTATCGCTGCAAGGCTTACAATTGTCGATGATTGTGTATTGTGTATTGTGCATTAACGGATGTGGTAGATTACAGGCAACAGCCAGTATTCGGCTATGTCAAGATTGTGTCGCAAAGAAGAACAAACGCAAGAGAGAGGAAGATGAAGAGTCGGGAGCTAGGATCTGCGTCGAATGTAAAAAGGAAATTATTGGTAAGATGACAAAAGGTTTTTGCGAACGATGCTACCAAAGGCAATATCAGAAGACAGGTCGTGTAGTAGATCATCCAGCAACGAGGTTATGTGACCACGCTTCGGGTTGTCAGAACAAGAGATACATGGGTGTATTATGTCAGCGTCACCATCGTAATCGCCATCTCGAAGCGAGTGCAACCTCGGAGTGTGCAGCCGCGGCAAGTGCGGCCACTGCGCCAAAGAAGAGGCGCCCGAAGAAGGCCCGGAATGGGAAGAAGAAGGCGAAGAAAAAGAAGCCGGTGGTGATAAATGAGAATGGAAAGACAGAAGGGTTGACGAGTGTCCACTATGAGGATGAGGAGGTGGAGGTGGACTCAGATGATGATGATGAAGAATGGGATGAAGAATATTAGTCTCATTAAAGCGTTGTTGTTGTTTTGTTGGCAATTTGTTTCCATCACCAACCGAATGTACCCTCGAACAGAGAGAGAGATCACCATTCATTAGATGTACCATAAACTCATAACAATTACTGTATCCCTCCTCTTCTCCGCTAAAATATATAATTACGGACCCCAATTGTTTATGTGCATATGCCTCATACTCCACACAACAGATTGTAAAACTGGTATTCCTCACTGTCTTGAGGCATGTGAATCCACCTACTCATGTTGAGGTTTTTCTTCGTTCGATCAATCATCGATAGCAAACTTCTAATATCTAATATTGTCGATTCTACTTTGTCAACTTTGGGATTGATATTACCATTTATAGAGATCATGCTTTCCATGTTTGCCATCATCATTCTAAAGAAAAGAGCGACAATTACTTTCAGTTTATCCCATATGCCACTTCCTTCACTAACGTATATTTCTTCGGCAAATGACACACACACGAAGATGCTAAATCAATCGACGGCTGATTTTGGAATGATTGTTTACAATTGTTGCAAATTTCCCACGGCTCAGAGAAGGGCAACTACATCTCCGTCATCCGCCCGTTTGCTCTTTTGTTCGGCGTACTTAGCGAGACAAGAGAAGTGGGCATAGCCTGAATTACCTCGCCAGGAGCAGTCGCGTACCAGTGGCATCCCCTCTCCAGACAGGAGTAGCATGCTGCACCGACAGCAGTGCCAACGTGAACAAGATCAAAATCGGTACGTTTGGGCTCTGACCGACACCAGCTTATTTAACAACAAAAACAAAAAACAACCCATTGCTGCATCGATAAACCTGTTGCATGGCACGATACGCCTACGCTCCGTTATCGGTGGTAAGAGTACCGTTTACGCCGGATTCATCATCATCCATCATTTTCTCAACGACATATTTGCTTCATCTCTTTTCTGTTTGTTTCGTTCAGGAGGAGGGACGTGATGGACGTCGGTTGCCACACGAGGCAGCATTGGAGGCGGAGCGTGCTGCCAAAGTTAATGAACGTATGCCCACGTTTGTCGGTATTTGTGTTCTTATTGCCATTACCTTCGTTTTAAGCCGAAGTCCACAGCAGCAGCAGGCTGTAGCCGGCCAACCGTCTCACTATGCCGCGGGCGTGTCGTCTGTCTCGGCAGCGACTGTGCCAGAGGGCACGAAGGTCGTTGCTACCAATGATGTCGTCGTATCCCCGCCTGATAATCATGGACCCGTCATTCAAATATCTCCCCCTGCGTCCACCGTATCCATGACATCATCGTCTATGTCGTCATCTGCTGCTGAATCAACATCCTGCGACTGTGATGGCAAAATTGATCCTAAAGACATTGACATGGGTGCTTTACGCGCCGCGGCATTGGCATCAACACCTCCACATATTATTGAATGTTCGGCGGCAACCGATGGGGAATCACAGAGTGCATGTCATCTGCCGCCCCAAACACGCTTTGCGGCACTGGGACAAAAGGGTGCGACACTTTGGATGACGGGGTGTTCGGGTGCGGGTAAGACGACGATTGCCACGGCACTCGAGGATCGATTGGTCAAGACATATGGAAAGCATGTATACCGTCTCGATGGGGATAATTTACGTACTGGGATTAATCGGGATTTATCATTCTCGGAGGCGGACCGGGCCGAGTCGGTCCGACGGACGGGGGAAATTGCGACTCTCTTTGCTGATGCTGGTGTGATTACACTCGTGGGTTTGATTAGTCCATACCGTGGCGATCGGGATATGGTCCGTAAACGACATGAAGAGCAGGGGATACCATTCTATGAAATATTCTTGGATGTACCCGTTGATGAACTTAAGAAGCGTGATCCGAAGGGGCAGTACGCCCGTGTGGAGAGTGGAGAGCTGAAGCACTTTACCTGTATCGATGATCCGTATGAACCACCATTAAAGCCGGAAATTACACTTAAAACGCACGAGTTGGAAATTGAGCAAAGTGCTGATATATTATTCCTAAGGCTGGAAATGGATGGGATATTACAAGGTGCGCCGAAGCTTAGTCCGCCTGGTTTGCCAAATCCTGATGGTGATGAGGTCATTGATTTACATGTACCCGCATCGGAACGTTCCGCGAGGATGGAGGAGGCAATGACATTACCCAAGGTCCTCATTACCGACCTCGATCTCAATTGGCTCCAGACCGTTGGAGAGGGGTGGGCATCGCCTCTTAAGGGCTTTATGCGAGAGGGTACCTTGCTTGAGGTCTTACACTTCAACTCGATCCTCGTCGATCCGTTCAATCTCACGGGGAATGTAGGCATCCATACCTCCGAAACAAACTTTGAGACATTCCGTGAATCCCAACCAGCGAGTCGTGTATCAATGAGCGTCCCCATAACATTGAGTTGTACTGACTACACGAAAGCCGCGATCGAATCATCGACTGCGAAGGCCGTGGCATTGACATCTCAGATGGGCAATATTGTTGCCATCCTTCGTAATCCTGAGATATATCCGAACCGGAAGGAGGAGATTGCAACACGGATGTTTGGTGTTATCGATCCGGGTCATCCTTACATTCAGCAAATTTACAAGGGGGGCAATTGGCTGATTGGGGGTGAGGTAGAGCTGCTTGATCGGATCAAATATAACGATGGGCTTGACAAGTGGCGTAAAACCACCACGGAGCTAATGGACGAATTCAAGGCAAAGGGTGCCGATACCGTGTACGCCTTCCAGACTCGTAATCCGACACATGCCGGACATGCTTACCTTATGCGTAGCGCTGGTGAGAGCTTGAAGGAGCAAGGCTTCAAGAAGCCGGTGCTTTGGTTGAGTCCGCTAGGGGGCTGGACGAAGGAGGACGACGTCCCGTTGGATGTACGGGTGAAGCAGCACGAAGAGGTTCTAAATTCTGGTCTCAAACATCCCGGAGGACTTGATCCTGATAGTACTGTCATGGCCATCTGGCCCGCGCCGATGGTGTACGCTGGTCCGACCGAGGTTATATTTCACGCCAAGTCCCGTCGATCTGCTGGTGCGTCGTACTTTGTCGTCGGACGCGATCCCGCTGGAATGAAGGGTTCTAGCCTGGCCGTGGCTCACAAGGACGACGATCTATATGACGGCGATCACGGACGATACGTTCTTCGCAACTCCCCTGGTATCGGATCAATGAAGATGCTAAGCTTCGTGAAGGTAATGTATGACATCAAGGACAATGTCATGAAAATCCCTGATGATGACCGTCCAAATGATTTTATCAGCATATCTGGATCAAAAATGAGGTTATTGGCACGTAACGGAGCCGTGCCATGCAGTCCCACGGATATCCCCACCGACCTCGTAGAGGCGAATTGTGTCCCCAGTGGATTCATGGTACCAAAGGGATGGGATATTGTAGTAGATTATTATCGTAACATCGATGCCGGTCGATGGATCCCTTGGTCACGACCACTGGTCGATCCAGGCGCCAGTGATACAACGAAAGTATCTGGTAAGTTCGGTACGCTTGATTTTCAATTGAAGCACAAGGAACACGAAAGCTTTTGGCACGACATCCCCATGAAGCCGTCGTCGTCGAAAGAAGAGTATATCATCAACCTAGTCACGGAGATCCCACTACGCATGACAGCTAAGATGGAATGTCAAAAAGAGTTACCCGGCAACCCCATTGGTCAGGATAAGAATAAGGATGGGTCTCCTCGATACTACACATATGGTACTACTTTCTTCAACTACGGCTACATACCACAAACGTGGGAGGATCCGAATTTGAAGGATAAGTTAGGTAATGGTGGTGATAACGACCCGCTCGATGTCATGGAGGTTGGATCGCAACGGCTAGAGATGGGCAGTATCACGCCATGCCGTGTCCTTGGTCATCTCGAGCTCATCGACGAGGGTGAGATGGACAACAAGGTCATATGCATCGCCTTGAGCGATCCCGATGCAAACAAAATCAATTCCATTGGCGACTTAGAGCGGGTCAAGCCGGGAACAGTTGATAGACTTAGAGATTGGCTAAAGCGATACAAGACGTCTGATGGCAAGCCGGAGAATACATTAGCAAGCGAAGAAGTCACAAGTGTCAAGGAAGCCATGGAACTCATCGATGAGACGCATCAACGGTGGAAGAATCTTTGTGGAAAGGGATCGGGATATGTGAGCAGTGATCATGGATTTTGGCTTGAATCCCCTGGCTGCAAGGGATGAAGAATGGACTGAGAAAAGACGAGAGCAATTATTCAGCCTCTAGACTACTTATGCATGGAGGGTATAGAGGAGAGTAAATAGCAAAGCATCGCAGCACCAATAATTGTTTAAAGCTGCATTACCACAATTGGTTGCATTTAAATAGAATACAATGAAGTCTTCACAATACAAGATTTTAACATTTACTCAGCACTACCTATCTAATAACTACCAAGCCTCGGAACATCAATGAGGCATCATCAATCACCTTCTCCCCCCCATGCAGCTCAGACACAGTAGTGGCGTCCCCAAGCTGTATCTTCTTCAACTCCATTAGACCTTTCAGTTTTGATATTTCATCCATTGACAAAGGTTCATTGAACGTATCGTGTGTTGGAATACCTAACTTGTCAAATTTGGCATACTTGGGGTGTTTGCTCTTCTTCCTGTGTCGATTATCAGTCGGGTCAAATCCCTCCTCATCAGCACCGAATAATGCCCATGAGGGGGTATCAGCAACATAATCTTCCACACCAAAACTAAAAGTTGGATCGGCATTGCGTTTAGTCACAAGGAGCTGGAATTTATCATAATCAATCCATGTCCTCCACTTGCGTTTGCTAGGATCGTCTGGATCTGGCACAGCAAATTGATCAACTCTTGCGAGCAACACACTACACGAATGTTTATGTTCACATGCCAGGTCATACTCGGGGAGTGGATCATCTCCACCTTCGGCACGAACTGCCTTCATTTCTTCCAACAATAGTCTTGAGAATTCCACCACCTCATGGTGCCAGGGAGTGTTCGTCATATTAAGATTGGATGCATCTGACTTACCACAGAATGTTACACCCTTGACTTCCACGAGAGAACAGTGTCCAAGTGCGATAAGTCGAGCGTAGCCACCAATATCATCCGAATTCCAACCTTTCACGACGGTGAGACGTGCCACCGTCCGTTGTCCTTTACGTTTAAGACATGTCAATGATGACTTAAGACGCTCCCATGCATCATTGAATAATGGTCGGTCAATGGCCTCGAGACTTTCAGGTGTGGACGCATCGACGCTCACGTACTAATGATATATTGAGATGAAAAATGTATGATTGTTAGCGTTTTGTCACAATAAAGATAATAGATACAGCGATATGAAACAACACACAAACATAAAAATACTCACTAGCTGTGTAATGGGGATTAAATCCTCAATCGCCTGTGGATGTTGTCCATTGGTAACAAGAAATGTTGATATTTTCCTTGCATGTAATTCACCCAACAATGCATTAATTTGTGGATACATTATCGGTTCCCCCACTAAACTTAATGCACAATGTCGTACAGTATGTGCCTCATGCCATCGATCTAACTGTATCCCGGGAATACCCCGAGTTTCCTTAATCATACTTATATGCTCTTTGACAGCCTCATCAACGATCATGTATGGATCATCCGTCTTCCATCTCCATTCTTTACCCACTGGATTTTTATGATGACGCCAGCAGAATACACACTTGTTCGCACATGCCAATGAGGGAGTGGCCTCCATACATTGATAACTGGTTATACCATAGTGTGTATGTTTGTAACATCCTCCCCGGCCACGTAATTGATGCTTCGTCCAACGACATAGCTTCACGGCTGAATGTGTCCCGATTAAACGATATCCTTCCTTTTTGAGTGCCTTGGCTTGTTTTGGGGTGACCATTTCTTGTGGTTCCTTCGTTTTCATTGAGGTGGACTGTTTCTTAATAACGTCACCCATGTCTTCAAGGTCGACAATATCTCCCCCCTCACTATCGTCGTCATCGTCGTTATCATCGTCATCATCTTCGGAGGGAGGATCAGTCGTGGCATCATAATCATCATCATCATCATCCTTGTTCATATCAACCGCATCATTTATGGCAATATTAGACGAGCAGCACCCTGCTACTACTGCCTTATCATTATCATCTGTAGGACTAGTATTGCTCTTGCATGCACATCCTTCTCCTTCCGTTTCTTTCGATGATGTATCACCAGTATTGTTGTTATTACAGCACCCTCCCCCTCTTACTGTTATTTCATCCTCATCCTTCTTGGCTTTACCAACCTTGTTGCTCACTCTGTTGTTCTTCCTCCCAGCACCAGCAGTAGCAGCAACTGTAGTAGATGATGATGGAAAGATGGATGTCACCACCCCCTCCATCCAACTATTAAATGTACTATCACAATCACCACTCTCGGAATCACCAACGACCAAACTTTTGATCTTTCCCCCCGTAGTAGCATTACGTCCTATACTTTTTTGTGATACGAGTGGACGTGCACCTAATTTACTTACCAATAATGCAAATGTTTCCTTGGCAGGTTTGCCCATGGTACTTTTGTCGTATGCCGAACTACCCATGCCGAATACACCCACACGTACGGTATTATTATTCACAGTTGTTCCTCCATTGGGTGTTGTGGTGGTGTCGGCGGTACGTAATGGTTCTGGCGCGATACGCCAATCACTGCATATATCATGCAAAGAGGGTAATAATGTATCAGAATCGGGAGGTAATGTCCCATTGGTCCATGTCGGCAATATGAATAATAATATTGGTGGAATATCACCGCCGGCATCACCATCATAATCATTAGTTAATTCATCAAACCAATCAATGTCATTAACTTTCATTACTCGCACACTAATCCCACCACTAATCTTACTACTACTACTACTGCTAGTAATGACTTGTAATAAACGTTGATGTAAGCGAGTAGCAAATGATGCACAGGTACCCGTAGTCGACGCGTACACTATGGTGATTGTGCCCCGTGATAATATCCTACGTTGTTGTGCTTGTTCTTCTCCTTCTTCGGTATTCGTATTATCGTTAAGCGATTTGATAGTGATGGTATTGCCGACTAAATCATCATCATCAACATGGGCCGTAGCAGTAGTATCAGAATCTTCGTTCGAATTCGTCGATAAGGTCGTATCCTTACTTCTACGACTACGATAATGGAGCAATAATAGTAGCACCGCGGCACTGGTTACGGTAACGGTGGCACATGCTAGGGTTGATGAAGAAGACGGCGCCATTGTGAAAGAGCTGTCGTGGTTGGCAACGTCGCTCCCGCTATTCGCAGTATTCTCTTCGTTTCTTCGTCGTGTTGCTCTTTGACGGAGCAATGGAGACGAACGTTATGTACTCCGAACGAATTTCCTCAGGGTTATCTCCAGGAGCGAAAGAAAGAATTGTCAGTTATCTGGGAAGAATGGATCGGGAGGAGGAGAAACGTAGAGAAGATCTGACCCGTGGTCGTCAAAATTAAACTATACTCATGATTTAATAAAGTAGATTGTTACGAACAAAACACACCAGATCAAAATTAGGGATATAAAAGTTGTCGCATGGAATACGGTGAAGGAATCAGTTGTTATCCGATGCCTGTGTCAATAAGGTGTCGCACCGTTTAAGAAGGGGGCAAGGAGAGCTAGCGCGTTTGTTCCCTGAAAGTGACACAATATCATCTGCTTTGTTTACCGCCTCGATAATAACAAACATATCCTTATGCACTTTCATGAATTTACTCAATGAGCCAAAAATCTCTTTCAACTCTTGAAGAGCTGATTTACTTGCATCATGATAGCCTCTGCTTGCTGCCAACTTCCTCCCCAAGAGGCAGCTACCATTATGTGTGTTACCTCCACAATCAATCAGAAAACCTCGAATAAGATCTTCTAGATGACGTTCAAGACCGTCGGGGTCTGGCACTGTATTATCAATCAATTTTGAGGTTGGTGGAGTCGAAGCCTCACTTGATTCATCATTCACATCTTTATTTGATGACGTGTGATTCTTCTTGGCACGAAGCGTTCCGACGAAGCCATTCAGATCAATCAAAACTTCGCCGGATGAAATTATTGACAAAGACACGAGCATGGCAGAAGCGTCATCAATCGAGAGAACTGGACTAGGTGTGAGGCATAAGTCCACGCCTCCAATTGTGACAGTGAAGGCAGATTCATTCTCTGTTGGCTGGTACCTTGTCATGGGCTTGAAAATCTACCTAGAGAACAATCTTACGAATCACCTCTCGCCGCTTTGTGTAGAACCTCGGATAGGTAATTAATACGAGTTTAGTATTGTTTTCAGGTTGTGATTATTATCTGTCTCATCCAACTATTTCGTAGTTTTTTACTCAACGCTGCGATTCACAGTGTCACGTTTGCCGAGGATTGGTGCTGCGCGGTTCCGTCACCATACGTCTGGACAACACATTGGCACCCGTGACCAAGGGCGGCAGCTTTAACTTTAGGGTTAGGGCATAGTACCATCGCACCGTCGTGAGGACAATTATTGAACGATAGGAACTCAACCTGAGAGGGAGCTGACTTATTGAATACCTTTTGTTTGATGGCATTATCCGCAAATAGATGATGATGATGGGTGGGATGTTCACAGTCGTCTTCATCTACGTTCCGCTCTTCGTCGCGTTCGTCAATGGATTTTCCACACCTACTTCGTCAATAGCCTTTGATAGATTCCGTGCATCCTGTCCGTCTGATTTAGATGCCATTCGACGATTCGATCCCACCCTCGTCGTTAACGATGATCTCGAAGATAATAATGTTTGGGTTGCCGTGTTCAGAACAGCGAACAATTTACCAAGCGTCTTTGTACGGGATGAATTCTTTGATGCCATGGCTTCTTCTACCACCACATCATTGCCAAGTAGAGGTAGTGAAAATGCATCATCAATCGCAGGCGGATCATCGTCGGGTGTCATGATTGTTGCAAATCGTATCGAGAATCAAACACCAGTAGCCATTGCACGTTTACGAAAAGGTGATGATGGGAATGTTAACAACAACAACAACAACAACACCTCTTCTTCTTCTTCTTCTTCTTCCTACTGCATAATGGATGCCATGCGTTGCTCTCTACGTAATGAGGATACCAATCCCAATTGTGATGGTGGATCTGAACATTCAGAGGCATTGGGTGTATGTATTGATGAACTTGTACTGGCCTACCTGAGAGGAAGAAAGGAATGTGACAGTTTCGACGGTGGTATACGTTTCCGTGGTACATTGATGTCAGGACGACTACTTTCCTCTCGTGGATTTCGAGAGGTTTCAGATCTACAACCGTCCAAGGACGTTCGAACATCACATGAAAGTGATGTTGACGGAGCAATGGAGCGGTACTCCGAACGAATGTCCTCAGGTTTATCTCCAGGAGCGAGAGAAAGAGCATCAAGTATTGTCAGTTATCTTGGAAGAATGGATCGGGAGGAGGATAAACGTAGACGAAGATCTGCATGTGACAATAAAGAAGAGGATGTTGTGGTTGACGAGGAAGGAGAGAGCGATTTTGACCCGTGGTCGTCAATTAAAAGATACTTGTAACATCAGAGAACGCCGGAAACCGATAGTTCATGAACCCAATAAAGAATGATCGTTACTAGAGCAAATGACATATGTTTAGTAGTTATTAACAAGAACAAATATGAAATTCCTGTGTCAATAAGGTGTCGCACCGTTTAAGAAGGGGGCAAGGAGAGCTAGCGCGTGTATTACTGCTTTCTTTCCCTGAAATTGACACAATATCATCTGCTTTGTTTACCGCCTCGATAATAACAAACTTATCCTGATGCACTTTCATGAATTTACTCAATGAGCCAAAAGTCTCTTTCAACTCTTGAAGAGCTGATTTACTTGCATCATGATAGCCCCTGGATGCTGCTAAGTTCCTTCCCAAGTTTCTACGACTTGTAATTCCTCCACAATCAATCAGAAAACCTCGAATAAGATCATCTAGATAACGTTCAAGACCGTCGGGGTCTGGCACTGTATCAATCGTTATTGAGGTTGGTGTTGTTGAAGCCTCACTTGATTCATTATCCACATCTTTATTTGTTGACGTGTGGTTCTTCTTGGTACGAAGTGCTAGCTTTCCAATGAAGCCATTCAGATCAATCAAAACTTCGCCGTTGGAATTTCTTGACAAAGACACGAGCGTGGCAGAAGCGTCATCAATCGAGAGACCTGGACTATGTGTGAGGCATAAGTCCACGCCTCCAATTGTGACAGTGAAGGCAGATTCATTCTCTGCTTGGGATGGCATCATCATCATTTTACTTGAACAAGTATTAATGAACTAGAAGAGAATATGAAGCAATGAGAGGTAGATGCGTTCGGAGGTGTCAATATTGAAGTCAATATTTTTCCACGCATAAATAATTGATCCTCCGATTGAATCTTTCGTCGAAAATTTCGCCCTTCTCAACTTTCTCTGAACGATCTCGAATCTTCACATTCTAGAGGGTTAACCCTAATCATGCAAATAACTGCTACGTCAAAATCGATAGCGTTGTCCTCCTCCTAGTGGTGCATCAGTGTAACAAGATCGAAGTTGTCGCATGGAATACTGTGAAGGAAGATTGTCAGCTTCCTCCCCTCCACATTGCGTTTAGAATGATTCTTTCTTACCAATACATCCAGAGCAGACATGAGATTGCGCAAAACTTTCTTATGATCAGGGTATTTCATCGCGACCTCACTGCCAATCAATGACTCAATGCCCTCAAATAACAAGAAATTTCCTAAATCTCGGACTACTCGAAAAGGTAAATCTATTGTAATAATGGGCACGGTCTGGACTGAGATATCACGAACATGATTCGCCATCTTTTGTATCGTAGATTTTAACACCTTAGCTATCTGTTTCCGCTGTGGATTGACTCGCTGCTGATCGTTCTCAAAGTATTGATCCGATCCCACATAGATGCATTGTCCAGTAGTCATTTTACCTCCAGTTTCAACATTACTGTTTGATTGCACATCTAGATCAATGCTTGATGGCTGGTTTGGATTAATTGTTAGAGCTGAGACATTCTTCGCATCACTGAGAGAACTTAGACGGTCTAAAAGCAGGGACTGCAGCGATGTAAGCGGCACGAGCTCTTCGCTTCCTTTGTTAGCAGTTTGACGAAGTTTGACAAACCCCTTGGCAAACAGATGTGGCTGAACAATGACAACAAATGGGATATTCAGGATTGCACATGTTGAATCAAAGTTGTGACCGCTGGGACTCCAATCGCTGGAATAATGCCGAAGCAAACTTAATATCACACTGCTTTGGGCCAGATATTCACAAGAGATTCCCGCACACCACAGCATGGATGCAATTTTCCCTCTCTCTTCACATGTGTTAAGGTCGAGACCATTCTCGCTCGACACAATACATTGAACGGGATGTGGCGTCAATGGATGTCCAATGCTACGGCGCAGGTTCTCAACAAATGACTGGCTGTGCCTCTGTTTGTCTTCCGAAGCATTGTTATAAATGCGCTCGATCATTTTCCTAACGAATATAGTCAATCCAGCACAGAAGGGCAATGTGCCGAAGTTACCTGGTGGACGAAAATAGCGAACTAGGTCATCATACCTCCCACCCTCAGCAATTCGGATACCCCTTTCAGTGAGGATCGGGTTGGAAGTACTTTTGTCGTCATGAAAGAAGTCGCTTTGCAATAAAATGGCCTGAAAGTATAGCCGACCAGAATAATGCTTTTTCTTTTGACGAATACCTAAATCTATCGCAATGTACGCTGGATATGACAGATTCTTTTGGAGGGTGTTATTTCCGTTCTGTTTCGATGCAATTGTAACGCCTAAAGCCTCCATGGCCGTGAGTAGACGACGTAGCTGATTCACACAACGCATTGCTTCACGGAAGCAATTGGATGAGAGTCGCTTCATTTCTTCGTTATGATTTGAATTCATATCCGCATTGTGAATCTTCCTCACAGCGGTGACAATATCATCTAAGGCTCTATTTGGATCAAGTTGAGGGAGTAAGAGATGAGACAAGAACACTCGAAGACGCTTAACAGATCGACGAGGAAGATTGTTGTGTTCCACAGATGATTCCAAAGCCTTGTCTATAAAAGACGTAATTTGCTGCTTATTCTCACGATTTCTTAACTTTTGTTTTCCTGACTGCTCGCGCCACAACTCGGTTGGGAGACGTACAGCAAGGGCAGAAAGAATGTGCTGGCAGCTTTGACGAGTGACTTCGAATGTTGGCACAAACATGAGATCCATTATCGCATCAGATAGTCGTGTATTTGTCAACCGCAGCATCCAAACAGGAGATTTCATAGCTGTTGGTACAAATTCAGTACTCATTTTCTCCTTTGCTGGAGTGAGTTGCGACAGTACTCTACATAACACAAGTAAGGTTTCTGCCTCTAAAAACTCAGATGTTGCTACACTTTCATCTTGAATAATGTCGAATGACGCCTCAAGCATCTCTTTTGGATGAAGTCCCGCATCAGACTCTGTGAAGACTTTGTTAATGTCAAATCTTTTCAAGTTGTTTGTAGAAGATCCACCACGACTAACAGCTCTTGCAAAGTTTACCATCAGGTCTTCTCTTAGGTGTAGCACCGACCCTCGCCTAGCTAAGAGTTCTACAGGCCTATTATGCAATGAAACCAAATCGTTCAAGTCCCTTGGCCGTACAAGCGGACCTTGAATTCTAACAGCTCCGTGAGATTGAAAGATGTCACCAAGCTTTTGACAAAGACTTTCAACAACCCGAGGATTAGCACCAAGGATTCCATTAGAATTACCCTCCAATGCTGCAGAGCTGGCAGCAGTCATCGCTAAGATTGTAACTGCTTGCTGACTTGCACCTCGGTATGATTCGCCCTCCTTTCCTCCCCCAGAGACACTTCCAACTTGATGAGCACGTCCAAGTGCTGTTACAGCTGCAGCAATTGCAACTCCTGACATCATATTATTAGAAGACAAGCCCTTTGTCCTCCAAGATGATCCCTTTACTGCATCCAGAGAATTTGTTAGTAGACGACGTCCGTCAATCCTATTTGCTCTAATTGAAACCTCATTGTCAAATGTCGTAAGCACAGCTGCTGGTGTTGGGCGGTCAAAGAGTTTTGAAAGGATTGTTGCGTAAGATTGCTCACTTTGTGGATTGGAAAGTGTTTGCAACACTTCATGAAGATACTTTTCCTCTAGCTCCACTTTTCTGGGAAGGAGATTGCAAGATAACAGTTGCTTTGCTGATGGACGGCGGTTGGGTGAGCGTTCCAAACACCAGAGGATGATTTTCTGTGCATTCTCGGGAACATTAGACCTGAAATGTTCAGGAAATCTCTGTCCAGCTAAGTGATTCCAATCCCCAATGACTACGCCCTCTTCATTAAAAAGAGAAGTTGATTCTTCGATGGGCGTGGAACCTGCAGCGGTGTTCCGAGTCTCGCCTCGAAGTGTTGTGAGAACTTCAGCTCGCTCCATGAAAGTAGATCCGACTGGTTTTAACATGAACATCTCAAATAGAAGCACTCCAAGAGAGTAGATGTCAGCCTTACTGCTATAAGACGATTTTGATCTCGAGATAAAGCCAAGTTGCTGCTCAGGGGCCATGTAAAATGCCGTACCGACGCCTCCAGTTATGCTGTTCATCGAAACGGTATTGCTATTATTGTTGACATTTGCAGCGGCACTTGAAAGACCACCAATATCATCAATGGCTTCATTCAGTACATCTATGTCCGGTGTTGATGCTTTTGAGGTGGCGAGGCCGAAATCTCCTAGACGAATATTTTCTTCATCGTCGATAAAGATATTTGCCGGCTTGAGATCTCTATGAATAACGTCACGGCTGTGAATATACTCCAAAGCCTCCAAAATTTGTCTCAACCTTTTCCAAACAGCGTCAATCGTTAATTTTGACTCGTCGATCAGACTCCTCATAGTTGTTTTACAATACTGCATCTGTATGTACATGATTCCATTCTCCTTAGATTGACGTCTTTGGGAATCTAGATCTGAGCTGGTGTTCGTAGGTTTTGAAAACGTACTAAAAGATGATGTCGCCATTGGTGTATATCCAAAAGAGTTAATGCCATTCATAAACAGTGGATTACCAGGGTCGTGTATTTCTATCTCGTTCTCTAGAAATTTGTCAAGTGAAAGCGAGCGAGCATATTCGTTCGTCGTTGCTATTGAAGTCTTCCCGTCGGCAATTTGTCTTGATGCTGAAGAACCAGAAGAAGTTGATGACCAATTACTGTTCCAAGAGGAATCATCGCTATCATTGTCTTCGTCATCATCATCATCATCGTCGTCGTCGTCAATTTTTTTCTCTTTGTTGCTCAGCGCCTTATCAATCGCACCTGTAAGCTCAGTCAGATTGACCCCGTCATCGACGCCACCACCGTCTCCAACATCGACAAAACCACCAATATGCTCAACCCAAGCCTGATAATACCTAACAATATTCTTATGTGACATCATGCTAATGGTAGTAACCTCCCGTCGTAACTTTTCATTATGTGTCGTCATTGTCCCATCTTCTTCTGCCTCGAGCAGTACCTTCTTAATAGCATAGATACGACGATCGAGACGATTGATGGCCTGGACAACTTCGCCACCCCCGCCTCGTCCAAGGTGTGCAATTTCAATGAAATCTGTCTGATATCGACTTTTGTTGTGATTGCTACCCGCATTAGTAGTAGTATTGGAGTTTGTATTGTTGATAGCAGTGTAGTTGTAGTTTTGCAATAGTAGATCATCGTATCGCTCTACTGGAAATGGCAAACCGTTTTCATCATTATCGTCGTCATTATCATCGTCGTTCTCATCATGTATATCAGCAATCGACGGAAGTATCCCACCATGCATACGCTGACGTCGTCTCTGATCGCGTGTGCGTGCCGCAGCGTCCAATGCCTCGATTTGTCGTGCTACCTCTCTCTGTGTTTCGTCGTCGACCATTGCCAAGACATCGCCATCATTGTCGTAATGACGACTGGCGTTGCCGTCGTCCATACTTTCATCAAGGAACTCTTCTGCTTCAGCTGCTTCAATTTTCTTCCCACCCTTCATATCCTCCAGTCTTCGTTCATCCTCCAACTTTTTCCGCTCAATGCATTCTATAATGAAGTCTTCCACAATCCGTCCTAATTCGAACCCCATTACCTCACCTGAAATTGCACACTCTTTCGCCCTGTGTTGTAACGCATTTAGTAATGCCGACAAATATGCCGATGATGATCCCACGAGTGCATCGCCCTCGACGTCACTAATTCGTAACAATGGCACCGTATGCGGATATTTGGAATCTAATTGCATCGACAGCGTCATGCCACAACGGTTGTTGTTGTTACCATCGTCCGGAGAACGCACGCGTATGCGATATAAGGCACGATAACAAGCCCCAGTCGTGGATGTGAAGTCGTCATCGCCATATATGGCCGACAATACCGTCTCTTCATCGCGTCTACGGAGAGATAGGTCGTTGTCAATATTATCACTGTCGTCCCGAGGAATTGCGGATCGAGCGTTGTCATTGGTCGACGTTTGCGCTCGGTCGGCACTACTGATGCCGCCAACTGACTTCTGGGACTTTTTCTTCTTCTTTGCCATCACTCAATTCTGTTTTCGACGAGAGCTCGTTCAGGTTCTCGACAACAAGGGCATCAGCGATCATCGACCATGCAAAGCAAATTCTATTTGAGAGTATGTGACTCCCAGCATAGGAGGACGACGTCCACGACGACCTACCAGACGATGATGGGAAGTCACAAGGAAGAAAGAGTGCCTACCTAGCTTAGGGTACGTATGTACCTACATACATACTAACACTCTTTTGTGTCTTCTGTTCGTAATTATGTAATAGTAGTGGTAACATTCAACATACGGTTCGATATGGAACGTCCGCCAACATTGGTCTTCTCGAACGAGGATATATACATCCCCGCTCGTCCATCGCAACCGGCCGTACACTTCCTCGACTTTACGGACAAGATCGACCTGACGAAACGTAGTCTCGGCGATGATCGGTCGGAGTCGGAGGTGGTATGGCAGGTGAAAGTTGGCACGCCTCCTCGACGACGTCAACGATCGTACCGCATAAAAGATTTACTGAAGAACGCCAAGCAATGGACGAATATCCCACCCGATCCAGATGATCCATGGAGGGGTATGTTCGAGGGTGATCTCGTCGTATTTTCGTCGTCGTCGTGGGGTGACATCGGTGGGGGTGGTGGTAGTACCGGCGATGCCGGCACGCTGATCTCGACCCTGTACGATTCTGTCCGATTCGTGGGTCGAGAGCATGTCGAATTACGCGTCAATGAGGACGGAGAATCATGGTATGATATATTAGTCGACTTACTATCTATATCATCATCCAAAAGTACTACGAATGTTTATAATACAATTGATTTTCCAATCAAGGTACTAGAAATGACCAATTATAATGCAGCGACATTAAAGGCGGTATATGAAAAATTATTCGATACAATAATTGCCAATAATATACCCGCCAGTAGTAGCGGGGGTGTAACGACATTCTTGAATGGTGTATTCTTGAATGATATTGAGGCATATGAAAATTTTTGGTATAATGCAGCCATGGCACATCGACATGCTCCTCAACCTGGAGTGTTGCCAATGGGTGGTGATAATGGTGGTGTTGGGTATGTTGATAAATTGCCATGGACATTCTCATTTGGAGATTGCATATGGATTGAAACTGTAAGATGGGATGAAGAAGAGAATACATCCTCTAACCAAGGAGTAGGAGGACGGGCGATTGGGACAACATCATATGGAGATTTGGGTAGAGTCAGCAAGGCAGAACTTGCAACTGCTCTTGAAGATATGGGAAATATATTGTCAGAGGAATTTTGGGCGAAAGCAGACGTAGATGGAGATGGATTTGTTACCTTTGACGAATTAACGATGTTTGATAGTTAAGAGTGTGTGTGGACAGACAATTAATCAAATGAGCTTGTAGGTAGTCTCTGGTTAATGATTATAATTAATTGACAACTACTCCGACTTATTTGCAGTAGTGTATGATGGACAAAGGAAAAGGCGACAGGGACATGGTCGGGAGATTCCTTCATTGGCAGTAGGTATAAATGTTATCATTTGAGTAAATCGTAACAGTATATTATTTACACTCCCTACCATATTGAATTATCAAACAACATTTGACGGCACCATACACAATCATTTTTCTACTTCAATCCATACACCATCTTGTCCCCATTCGCCTCAACCCACTCCTTATTGTCAAAGGGATCACCACTCCATGCATATTGGAAGGCCTTCTCGGCATCAAAGCTTGCCGGATCGTCGATACGGTCCTCAATGTCCTTTCGGAAGTGACGTAATAGTCCCTGCACTGGCCAGGCCGCGGCATCCCCCAGAGCACAGATGGTATGTCCTTCAATTTGACGACTAATCTCCTCCAGCATGGGTATCTCACGCTTATCGGCATCACCCTTTTCCATACGAATGAGAATATCCTCAAGCCACGATGTACCCTCTCGGCAGGGGGTGCACTGTCCACAACTTTCATGCTTGTAAAAGTGGGCTAGACGACGAATTGCACCGACCATATCTACTGAATCATCAAACATGGTCACCGCGGCTGTGCCAAGACCCGAACCCTTGGCACGTAAGTCATCAAATTCCATTAGTGCCTCATCGCATTGAACCTTATTAAGGACAGGGACTGATGATCCACCGGGGATACATGCCCGGAGACTATCCCATCCATTACGCATCCCGCCACAATGTTTCTCAATAAGTTCTTGGAGTGGGATAGACATGGATTCCTCCACGACAATTGGGTTCTTGACATGTCCACTGATAGCAAACAGCTTCGTACCACGATTGTTAGGGTTGCCAAATCCAGCAAACCAACTAGCACCCCGTCGTAATATCGTAGGTGCAACAGCCACAGTTTCAACATTGGTCACGGTCGATGGACAACCAAATAGTCCCACTCCGGCGGGGAAGGGTGGCTTCAAACGCGGTTTGCCCGCCCGTCCTTCCAAACTTTCAATAAGCGCCGTTTCCTCGCCGCAAATGTACGCCCCGGCGCCTCGATGTAAGTACACATCAAAGTCATACCCCGAGCCACATGCATTCCGTCCAATCAACCCGGCGGCATATGCCTCGTGTATGGCCTCGTCCAATACCACGGCCTCATTGAAGTACTCGCCGCGAATGTATATGTATGCCGCACGCGCACGCATGGCATATCCTGCCAACAAACACCCCTCGATTAATTTATGCGGATCCTTTCTCATAATTTCGCGATCCTTACACGTCCCCGGCTCGCTCTCGTCGGCATTGACCACGAGGAAGCTCGGCCGGCCGTCGCTTTCCTTGGGCATGAACGACCATTTGAGTCCCGAGGGGAAGCCCGCGCCTCCTCGTCCGCGCAGGCCGGAGTCCTTAATTTCTTGGACTATCCAGTCCGGTCCCATGGTCATAATTTCCTTGGTGAGATGATAGTCGCCGCGTTTGAGCGAGTCGGGCAAACGCCAATCTTGTTCGCCGTATAGGTTCGTAAAGATCCGATCTTGATCAGTCAAGCCACCGTAGACTCTGTTGTGTGATATTATTTTGGAGAATATAATGGGGAAGTTGATTGGGGGGTTGGAGGGAAGAACATGCATATAATGGGGGAGGGAGAAACAACATGATTTAGCAACTATGCTCAGGCGTATGGAAAAATCATTTCATGACGAATTCACCGCTCCAATATGATTTGCGAGCAGCGATACCAGGCATACAGACTTATATTGCACGTGACAAAAATCAATTTTATTACTCACCCGGCACCTGCCAAAAGATCGGCACGGCCCTTGGATGCGGCCTTGGCCGAGGCAGACCTCACAGCAACACTGCTGCGGGGTATTAGTGCCCTCCGTACTGCTGCTGTTGCCGACGATGCGTACATGTTGATTGTAATTTACGACGCTCTCGGCTGAGCAAGAGGCGCCGAAAACACCAGCTTGCTTGGTTTGGTTTGGTTTGCTTTTGGGGATCTTTCGTGGGGGGGATGGATGGGTGTCTTCAAAAAAAGATGCTCTCGGTTCGTACTCGTCTCCGCGCCGCCAACACGTCGTGTCTACACTCCTACTTATTCTTTGTTGCGCTATTTCAACGCCGACGATGACGGCCGAAACAACATTGACGACCGAGACGACCGTATCATCATCAACTATAACCATGAATGAGGGCTGCGGCGGCCGCGATTGGATGCAAAGTTTTACATCCTTCCTCGAAAACGAGGGATTGTTAAAACTCGTTCAACATGCGGCATATCATGCTCCCGGACTGGCATTACGCGTAGTGACTGCACCCGTGGTCGTACCCGTTAATTTTGTGGGCGAATTGCTCTCCGGTGGTCACGATGACGATGATGACGACTATGACGAAGATTTAAACGATGATAACGAAAACGACGATTTCTTAACCTACATGACACCGAATCATTCTTATAACAATCTTGCATTATGTGACACTGTCGCATATACAAGGACAGATTACAACAACAATCATGACTTGAAGTGGGGAGAGGCGCCATTTATACTAAAGGTAGTATTTAATGTTGCGGATATCATCTTGAGTACCATCTCACCCAGTGTCAAAGTAATGCATGATCGGAAAAATGAGGAAGGAAGATATCATAAACGTAAACACTCATCAAGAGTGATACGTGCCAATGTCGATAACGACTACTTCTCCCCCATTGATATCAAATCATTTTCTGCAATAACCATGTCTGCATCAACGGCAAATGATTATTACACGACGGACGATGGGTCAACAGTGCAATACTTTGATCCACATAGCACTGCAGTATCTGGATCAATTTGCGACACTGAGAGTATATACTTTGATGCCGAGGAATCTATTCCCAGTCTTGATTCATCCACGGATAGTCAGGATGGTAGTAATTCGATGACAACCATTGATGATAATAATTTACCCATCCCATTAGATTTTCTCACACGGATGGAGGAGGAGGAGAAAGGTGCAACAACAACGCATCATCCTAAATACTACTTGAACGTGTCTGGTATCATATCATCTGGAGTCAGAGGATTTTACGACTCTTACCTGCTCGGGGCAGAAGATTATATTGTCAACGGTAAATACTTTACTCTGCGTAGTGATTCCTCCACGAGAAATGATTATGACGGTCCGTACCTGACATCTCTCAACTGCATGTTGGACGAATTGGTTAAGAACTCGTTACTTACGGCCAGTATTGTTAACGGGGACGGCTCGGATGATTCATCGTGGAAACCAGATGACCAGACGAAGAAATTACTCAATCGTCATCGTGGTCAAAGTTATTGCACAAATTCGAACAATAATACATCATTGTTATTGTCGTCTACTTTCGAGGAAGATAATAATGAATGGAATAACGTTCTTACGAACGAAGTATTAAAATGGACAAGGTCCGACCCTAATTCATCAGGACCCATGTTGCGTACTCAAGGTATAATTGACATGTCCCCCACCAATCTCAAGGAATTACTGCTTGACTGTGACAGAGTCTCATTGTATAATAAGAACATGATCGAGAAAGAGAATATAGTGACATTGGATGGCATAGTTAATGGCGAAGCGCGGATTATACGTAGTGTGATGAAATTTCCATTTGTGGGCACAACAATGACTACACTTTCTTTGACTCATGCACGACCACTATACAATGACAACAACAATGCTGATGATGGTATTGGTGGGGGGTATATAATTGTATCGCAGTCAGTCAGGGAGGATAATTGTAATAGTGGTGGTAATAGTGATAGTATGGAATCATCCAATCCATATTATTCAATTAGTATTATACAACCAGTAGTGACCAATCCAAATAAGACAATGTTGATTAATGTTGCACAGACATCGAATGTACCAATACCTAATTTTTTAGTACATAAGGTGGCATTTATGAGTGCTGTTGACTTTTTCAAGAATTTGCGTGCATTGTGTTGAGTACCATCGAGGTGTGGGGAAAAGGGGGATTATTTTGATTATCACAAATCGTGAATCAATGGGAGTCAGAGAGAGAAGAATCATTCTATGGTTTTAGCTAGATTGGTCTACCTATACTTTAGATTTGTAAAATATGATAGAAAAACGATGAAAAAGTCATTTTTATATAAACTTTCTCTTGAACATAAGCAGAGTATAATTAACGGAGAACTGACAACATGGGTTTCAATGGCAGCAATCTGAGAATTGAGCATCCCCCCCTCCTCCTTGTAAATGAGTTTGAACGATGCAATCATCCCTGAGACACTACATAATTTTAAATTGTGTCCTTGAATTTGATATATGTGTCTCTTGCTTCACTTCTCATTTCGGCACATGAGCTATTGTATGCTGCCAAAGTTGAGTCAATTGATTCTCCACTAACATCACCTATTTCAAAATATTTTGTCAGAAGATGCATGGTACCGAAACACCCAGCTGATGCTGCAATCGTCCAATTTAACAGCTCGTTCCATATTTCTCGACTGTGCCTCCATTCCTCCAAGGTTGCTTCTTGCATCTGTAAAGCCGGCCATAGCTGCGGCCTCATAGTGTAACTTGGCCTTCTTCAAATAAACCCCATTGAGATAAAAGTTACCCAGGTTATAATGCGCCATATTATAACCAAGCTCTGCGCTCTGCTGCCCTAGCGTAAAATTTCCACTGCCTTAGTCTGATCCTGTGGTCGATAAGCCAGCATACACATCGCAACAGGGTCATTTGCCTTAACCCGCTTCCTTATGTCTTCCACATCCTCTTGTCTGTTTTGCTACATGGGTCGGAATTGCAAAAGGGGCACTTAATGAGGAAAGGCTGCACCCTTTATAAATGCTCTTTCCGCAACATGAATAATATTCTTCCATATCCATTCTTGCCAACTCCTCATGCTCATCTGCAAAGTCATAAATTGGTATGGACAATATGGTCGCGTCTGGAAGTGAAAAACAGGCCAGAACTCCTCCAGGCTTGGTAGGAAGTAGGAAGCAAATGGGACAGTCCTCCTTCGCCGGTGGGTCCTTAAACAGCGCCTCATGGCTCGGCAGCACGAAGTTTGCAGTCTTTATGAGCTTCGCCCAATGATCTTCTGGGCATTGCAACCCTCCCTCCCTCCTCCTGCCGTCAATATACCCAATTCAACTAAAAATAGTTTGGGCAGGGGTACAGACTGTTGCGTCCAAAATCGGACTTGATTTGTGGCTGGACCCAAAGCACCTAATCGCTTCAATTACGTCTATAGACTTGATTAAGCCCTTAGGGTCCAGCCATCTCTCAACCTGGAACGAACCAGACGTGATCTGCCGCCGCCGCGGTGGCACCATGGTGAAATAATGAGCTCATCACACGTCACAAATTGACCAATGTCCGACCGTCTCAAAAAAGCTGTTATGTTTTCTATGTGGGTCTGAGAAGTCGTAGGTAGAGCAGTCTGTACGTGACGCCGAGGTGAATTTCGAGCACTTGGATTGGCGAAAAACCGTCTAGTATCTTTGTACGTAGGAATCAAATCAAAAAGAGAAAGAGAATTTGTCTAGGGGTTTTCGGACTTGACGCCACTCCCATTTTCATTTTTTATAATACTCATTCCGTAACGATAACGATGCCGGCCCGCCGCTCTTATGCCACTAAGTGGGCAGATAAAGATAGCCTACTATTGGTACATAACCATAGATTTTCCTTGCAGGAAAAACTTGTTGCGCCTTTGATTGCTACACATGTGGTAGACTAGGCGGTGTGAGACAAAAGAGAAAGGCAAAAAGCTACGCTACGTAATTACATGCAAAGAAAACGTGATTTG
>Ga0247833_1002899_pt1 | contig 24049 bp, 24 predicted proteins | sample LaCruzMarch2015__7_FD_187117 | JGI IMG/M metagenome (GOLD analysis project Ga0247833, IMG submission 187117) | Freshwater microbial communities from meromictic Lake La Cruz, Castile-La Mancha, Spain - LaCruzMarch2015_8m | ecosystem: Environmental > Aquatic > Freshwater > Lake | place: Spain... | reverse complement strand
CCGGATTGCTGAAAACGCAGGCTGGGACGATGCAATGCTGCGGGTGGAACTCGATGCCCTACGCGATGACGATTTCGATTTATCGCTGACCGGATTTGATGCCGACGCGCTGGCCGACCTGTTCGAGGGAGACGAAGGCGACGTGGGCCAAACCGGTGACGATGACGTACCCGAGTCGCAAGATGCAGTTATCTCGCGCCCTGGCGACGTTTGGCTGCTTGGTGGCCACCGTGTGCTGTGTGGCGATGCCACCGATGCTGCCAGCTACGACGTGTTGCTGCAAGGCAATGAGGTGGACATGACGGTCACCGATCCGCCGTACAACGTCAACTATGCCAACAGCGCCAAGGACAAAATGCGCGGCAAAGACCGCGCCATCCTCAACGACAACCTGGGCGACGGCTTTTACGACTTCCTGCTGGCGGCCCTCACACCCATCATGGCCAACTGCACGGGCGCGGTCTACGTGGCCATGTCGTCCAGTGAGCTGGATGTGCTGCAAGCAGCGTTTCGCGAGGCCGGTGGCAAGTGGTCGACTTTCATTATTTGGGCCAAGAACACCTTCACCATGGGGCGCTCGGACTACCAGCGCCAGTACGAACCGATTTTGTACGGCTGGCCCGAAGGCGGTAAGCACCATTGGTGCGGCGACCGTGACCAGAGCGATGTGTGGCAGATCAAAAAGCCCCACAAGAATGATTTGCATCCGACCATGAAGCCTGTCGAGTTGTTGGAGCGCGCTATTCGCAACTCCAGCAAGCCCGGTGACGTGGTGCTCGACCCCTTTGGCGGCTCCGGCACGACCCTGATCGCCGCAGAAAAATCAGGCCGCACGGCGCGCCTGATGGAACTCGATCCGAAGTACGTCGACGTGATTGTCCGGCGCTGGCAGGACTGGACCGGAAAACTTGCCACTCGCGAGTGCGATGGCGTTGGCTTCAACGATTTGGCCGGAGTTGTCGTTGGTGATACTGGCGACGATGGCCAGGAAGATCAGGGCCAATCGTGATGCAGTCGCGTTGGATGTCCCTGGTGGAGTCGGTGACCAACGTGCTGGTCGGCTATATCGTGGCGGTGGCCACACAGCTTCTGGTGTTTCCGCTGTTTGGGTTGCATGCGACCTTGTCGCAGAACCTGATGATCGGATTGATCTTTACGGGTGTGTCGCTGGTGCGCAGCTACTTGCTGCGCCGGGCGTTTGAAGCCCGGCGTGTGCATCAAACAAAAAGCTCGTCGTCGATGGCGGCTTGCACCACAAACCCGGTCAAGTAAGCCATGCCGCGTGGGATGCCAGTTTCCTTGGCGGTGATGCGCCCAATCGTCCAGCCCATCCATTTGGCAGTTGCCTTGTCAATCGCGTCTTTGAGGTTGCAACCTACAAAAAGTCCGTTTTGCACCTCGTCTGCAAAGTGGCGCCCAAAGCGGCTGTCCAGGAAGGCTCTGACTTGTTCAGGTTCGCAACCGGTGGCGGCGGCAATCGCTGTGGATGCGATGGGCCAAGCGGTTGTGGCGTGCTCGTTCATGGTTCCCCAAAAGCCCCAGGATTCGTTTTGGGTGGGGAGGGTTTGTGTTGCGTTGGTCATTTCGATCTCCGAGTGGTTGGTTGCGATGCCTGTAGTAACGCGCTGTTTGATTGAGAAGCCAAGTCAATTTGGCTTCTTCTTTCAATCAAATCTTTTATCCGAGACGGGCCACGTACCGGGCGTAGTCACCGCCTTCGGGGTTGATGTAAAGGTAGGGGCGACCCGGTGCGCAGACCTCGACGCAAAGGGTGCCTTCGCGTGTGGTGCCACCCCGTCCGCTGAGCCAGGGGCGTGAACGCAGCAGGTTGGCGGCAAACTCATCAAACTCTGTGGTGTTCATGCTCCGGGTTTGCGTGACCAGAATTTTCTCGGGCGACCCGCCGCCGCCAAGTTCGCTCAGGTCGCATGGCTTGCGGGAAAAGGGCAAGGTGATGCTCAGCTCCTCAACTTGGAGGCAGGTGTCGCCGAGTTGGATGGTGCGCGGTGTGCGCTCGATGGTGATGGTCATGGTGGTCATTGGGTTTTCCTTCAGGTTCGTCGTCAATCGCGACACCTCTATGAAGACGCTGTTCGAAAGAGAAGCCAAGCAAATTTGGCTTCTTCTTCAATCTATTTTTTAGGCTGTTGCCCGGTAGGTGCGCACGCCGCCTTGCGTCTTGTCTGATGTGATGGTCAGGCCCAGCTTTTTCTTGAAGGCTCCGGCAAAGGTGCCGCGCACGGTATGGGGTTGCCATCCCGTTGCCTCGCAGATTTGTGCGATGGTCGCGCCCTCGGCGCGCTGGAGCATCCCGATGATGGTGGCCTGCTTGCTGTGTTCGCGACTGCGGATGGCCTTCGCAAGGGGCTGCTCGGCGGGCGTTGTAGACGGCGCTGAGGCTTGCAGGGGTTGGCCCTGTGTGGCGTCGATTTCAGCTTCGACCGGATCTGCTGGCGCTGGCTCATTGTTTTCAGCGTCGTTGGTGTTCTCATCTGGCGCCCACGTGGCCTCTGCCTGCGCCACGGCTGCGTCAAGTTCCGCGTCTGGCGCGATGCTGCAGGCCGTGGGTCTGGCGCAGCCCAGCGCGTCGTAACCCTCGGCTGCCAGGTACAAGTCAGTCCCAAGTGGTGTGATCAACGCGCGGTTAAAAAGTCCTTGCAGCACCTTTTGGCGGGCACCGCCTTTGACGTTTTCTGGAAACCAGTTGACCAGGCCATTGGTATGGTGGACGGCATGGGCCAGCACAGCATGCTGGGTGGGGTTGAGGGTGATGGTGCTCATGTGAGGCTCCTTCTGGGTTGGTTAAGACGATGTGATGAACGCGCTGTTTGCGTGGCAAGCCAAGCCTTTTCTGCTTGGCCGGTGCTTTTTCTTTAGCTGTTGCGCAGTCCTGACTGTTTTTTCGGGGTGCTTGATGCGCCTACTTCGACGCCTGCTTTAAAGGCTGCTTCCAGGGCTTCGCGCACGTTCCAGACTGCGACATCGTGGAAGTCCAGGCGGTCTGAGTTGCGTGTTTCCAGGGTCTCGATAAAGAGGTGCTTCTGAGCAATCAGGGCAAAAATCTGGTCGATGGTGTTTGTCATTTCAATACTTCCGTTTGGTTGGTTGCGATGCTTGTAGTAACGCGCTGTGTGCTCTAGAAGCCAAGTCAATTCGCATCATTTTTTGAATCTTCTTTGGGCCTTGATTGGCTTCGAACCAACACCCCACCAGAGATGCAGATTTGCATCTCTGCCTGACGCACCTGACGCATCACATCTGAGATGAAACGAACACAACACACCCATGGGACTATCGATTCGCGCCTACGCTCGTCATCGCGGGGTCACCGACACCGCCGTACACAAGGCCATCCGCAGCGGGCGCATCAATGCGCTGGCCGACGGCACGATTAATCCCGATCAGGCCGATGCCCAGTGGGCGCGCAACACCAGTGCGCCCAAGACGGGAACACAACGACCGACCGTCAAAGTCAAGGTGCCGGAGGTCGATGGCGATGGTGGTGGTGACAGAACTGGTGCTGGCGCTGCAACCAACGCTGGTACTGGCGGTGGTGGTGCAGGCAGCGCTGGTGGCACCTCGCTCTTACAAGCCCGAACCGTCAATGAGGTGGTCAAGGCGCAGACCAACAAGGTGCGACTGGCCAGGCTCAAAGGTGAACTCATTGATCGGCCGCAGGCCATTGCCCATGTGTTCAAGCTGGCCAGAAGCGAGCGCGATGCCTGGCTGAACTGGCCCGCCCGAGTTTCAGCCCAGATGGCCGCCAAATTGGAATTGGATGCGCACACCATGCACGTGGCGCTGGAGAACGCGGTGCGCGAGCACTTGCAGGAATTGGGCAACTTGACCGCGAGCGTTGACTGATGAGCACCGAAATCGAAACTGATCACTACGACGGCGCAACAGAGATTGAACGTGCATGGCGCGACGGCCTGACCCCTGACCCGCTGCTGTCGGTGTCCGAGTGGTCAGATCAGCACCGCATGCTCTCCAGCAAAGCATCCGCTGAGCCCGGACGCTGGCGCACCAGCCGCACGCCATACCTGAAAGAGATCATGGATTGCCTCTCGCCCAATTCGCCGGTGGAACGGGTGGTGTTCATGAAGGCGGCACAGCTGGGCGCGACTGAGATGGGCAGCAACTGGATTGGTTACGTGATCCACCATGCGCCCGGCCCCATGATGGCGGTCTGGCCGACGGTGGACATGGCCAAGCGCAATTCCAAGCAGCGCATCGACCCTCTGATTGAGGAGTCTGCTGCATTGCGTGATTTGATATCACCGGCCCGGTCGCGCGATTCCGGCAACACCATCCTGGCCAAAGAGTTCAGGGGTGGTGTGCTGGTGATGACCGGGGCCAACAGCGCAGTGGGCTTGCGCTCGATGCCGGTGCGCTATTTGTTCCTCGACGAGGTCGACGGTTATCCGCTGGACGTTGAAGGCGAAGGTGATGCGATTTCGCTGGCCGAAGCACGCACGCGCACCTTCACCCGGCGCAAAATATTTATTGTGTCGACCCCGACGATCTCGGGTGTATCGGCCATCGAGCGCGAGTACGAGGCAAGTGACCAGCGGCGCTACTTTGTGCCTTGTCCGCACTGCGACCACCGCCAGTGGCTGCGCTTTGAGAACCTTCGCTGGGAAAAAGCCAAACCCGAGACCGCCGCTTACGTGTGCGAGTCCTGTGAGCAACCGATTGCCGAGCACCACAAGACGCGAATGCTTGAACTCGGCCAATGGCGCAGCATGATCGATCAAGAGGGCGCAAAATGCAGCAAAGGTCGCAAAAAGACCGCTGGGTTCCACTTGTCCTCTTTGTACAGCCCGGTCGGCTGGCGTAGCTGGCGCGATGTGGCCGCAGCCTGGGAGAGTGCAGTCAGCAAGGAATCAGGTTCCGCTGCCGCCATCAAGACCTTCAAAAACACCGAACTGGGCGAGACCTGGCTCGAAGAAGGCGAAGCACCGGATTGGCAGCGCCTGATTGAGCGGCGTGAAGATTACCGAATAGGCAGCGTTGCCCTGGGCGGCTTGCTTCTGGTCGCCGGTGCCGACGTTCAGAAAGACCGCATCGAAGTGTCGATCTGGGCATTCGGACGCGGCAAGGAGTCCTGGCTGGTGGAGCACCGGGTCATCATGGGAGATACCGCCCGCGACGCCGTCTGGAAGCGCTTGTCAGAGTTGCTGGCCGAGCGCTGGACGCATGTCAGTGGTGTGTTGATGCCTTTGACCAGGCTGGCGCTGGACACCGGTTTTGCCACCCAGGAGACCTATGCGTTCGCCCGTAGTTGCCATGACCTGCGACTGATGCCCGTCAAAGGGGTGCGTAGTGGCGCAATGGGCGGTGCCGCGTTGATTGGTACGCCCACTGCGGTCGATGTGAGCCAAGGTGGCAAGAAGTTGCGCCGAGGCATCAAGCTGTATTCAGTAGCGGTGGGCATGGCCAAGATGGAGCTTTACAACAACCTGCGTAAAGCGGCTGATGTGGGCTCGGACGGCAGCAAGCCGCTTTACCCGGCTGGATTTGTTCATCTGCCTAAGGTGGACGCGGAGTATGTGCAGCAGTTGTGCGCCGAGAGTTTGATCACCCGCCACGACCGCAACGGCTTTGCCCACCGCGAGTGGCAAAAGATGCGCGAGCGCAACGAGGCGCTTGACTGCTATGTGTACGCCCGGGCTGCTGCGTCGAGTGTCGGCCTGGACCGCTTCGAGGAGCGCCACTGGCGCGAATTGGAGAAGCAACTCGGGCTGGCGCGGCCACCCGACCCCGAGGTAAATGCCACCTCATCAAATTTATCCACAGACGCCATTGATGCCAGCCCAACTGATCCTAGTCGCGCTGGCATCAGTGCTTCTGGACAGCCCAAATTCGGTCGACGTGTGATCCGCAGTCCCTGGCTTAAACGCTAAGGGCTGTGGTCACAGCTTCGCTGACTAACCCTGGCACTTCGGTGCCTTTTTTATTGCCTTTTTCATTTCCTTTTTTGGAGTTCTTCCCATGAGTTTGCAAACGCGCCTTGAGTCCCTCGTTTTACGCCTCGCCACCGAGTTCAAGACCATTTACGGTCAGGTCGGCACGCTGGCCAACCTCTCGACCACGGACAAAACCAACCTGGTCAGTTCCATCAATGAGCTGCGCAGTCAATTTGCCACCTTGGCCGGATTGACGGTCATTGACGATGCCAATGCGGCAGGCACGGCCACCACGTTCTCGGCATCGAAGATCACCACCTTGCTGGATGCCCTCAAGGCCGACTTACTGGGTGGTGCCGATGCGGCATTCGACACGCTCAAAGAGTTGCAAACGGCCATCCTGGATGACCAGACCGGAATCGCGGCCTTGCTCGGGGCTGTTGATAAGCGGGTGCGCTTTGACGCGGTGCAGGCGCTGACCGCCCTTGAGCAAGAGCAGGCACGCCAGAACATCGGTGCGGTCTCGGCGCTGGACATCGGCAACACGGATACCGATTTCGTGGCGGCGTTTGAAGCGGCGCTGATTTAACCCGAGCCCAGTAGCGCATGAACCTGGCCCAACACATCACCGACTTGGCGCAGCGCCTGGCGCTTGAATTCAAGACCCGCATCACTGCAGATCACCCAGGGGTTGCCAAAGCCTGGGTGTGTTTTGGCTACGAGGGTTCTGGTGGCAAGGCTGCCGTGGTGGTTCGTGCTTCGTTCAACGTCAACAACGTCACCCGCATGTCTACGGGCCAATACCGTGTGACGTTCATCAACCCGATGTTGGATGACAGCTACTGCTGGCAGGCTTTCGCCCGCAATGCGGGCAGCCAGTCAGCCATGAAACACGCTGGCGCTCGTGCCACGGCGGACGCCAAAACGGCCCAATTTGTCGATGTCATTTGCACCTCTTCAGGTGGCAGCCTGACCGACACCACTGAGATGAATCTGACCGTCTGGCGCTAAAGCCCGGACAGAAAACCTTACACCATGTCCTTCACACAAATCCAACTCGAAGCCTTGGAAACGGCACTCACGCAGGGTGAGCGTCGTGTTTCCTTTGGTGACAAGACCGTTGAATACCGCTCCGTCGATGAACTACGGCAGGCCATTCGTGACGTCAAACGCGGTCTCTCCGAGCAAGCCGCATCGACTGGCCTGTGGCCCGGTGCGCCGCGCCAGATCCGCGTCACCACAACCAAAGGCTTCTGATGGCTTGGAATACATCACGTACGCCAGCGAGCTGGCTCGGAAAAATCCGCAGCCTGTTTGGCCAGATTGGTCAGGGTCCCGTCCATGAAGCAGCAGGCCGTGGCAGGCGTGCACAAGCCTGGATGCCCGGCAACCCTGGTGCTGTGTCGGCGCTCTTGGCTATCAATTCCGAATTGCGCACCAAGAGCCGTGATCTGGTGCGCCGCAACGCCTGGGCGCAGTCTGGGATCGAGGCCTTTGTGGCCAATGCGGTCGGCACCGGCATCAAGCCGCAGAGTCTGGCCGGTGACGATGCATTCAAGGCGGCAGTGCAGACACTGTGGCGCGACTGGGTAGAGGAAGCCGATGCGGCAGGCCAAACCGATTTTTATGGTCTCCAGGCGCTGGCTTGTCGAGCCATGTTGGAGGGTGGTGAATGCCTGATCCGGCTGCGACCGCGCCGACCCGAAGATGGTTTGAGTGTGCCGCTTCAACTCCAGTTGATCGAGCCCGAGCACCTGCCACTGAATCTCAACATCGATTTAGATTCGGGCAATGTCGTGCGCTCTGGCATCGAATTCGACGGTGTGGGCAGGCGCGTGGCGTACCACTTGTACCGTTCTCACCCCGAGGATGGCAGGCTCGCCCCGATGTCGGGCCAGGGTGGCTTGGAAACGGTGCGCATCGATGCCAGTGAAATCATTCACCTGTACAAGGTGCTGCGCCCTGGGCAGATTCGCGGCGAGCCGTGGCTCTCACGCGCCCTGGTCAAACTCAACGAACTCGACCAGTACGACGACGCGGAGCTGGTGCGTAAAAAGACCGCCGCCATGTTTGCAGGCTTTGTCACCCGCCAAAGCGTCGAGGACAACCTGCTGGGCGAAGGCCTGCCCGATGGCAACGGTGTGTCGTTGGCGGGTCTTGAGCCCGGCACCATGCAGATTCTGGAGCCCGGAGAAGACATCAAGTTCTCTGACCCGGCCGATGTGGGTGGCTCCTACGGTGAATTCCTGCGCGCCCAGTTTCGGGCGGTGGCAGCAGCCATTGGCATTACCTACGAGCAACTGACCGGTGACCTCTCTGGCGTGAACTATTCCAGCATTCGTGCCGGGATGCTGGAATTCAGGCGGCGGTGCGAGATGGTTCAGCACGGCGTGCTGGTGCATCAGATGTGTCGCCCGGTGTGGGCCGCATGGATGAAGCAGGCCGTGCTCAGTGGCGCATTGCAGGCTCCAGGCTTTGCCCGGGGTGGCAATGCCAAGCGGCGGCAATACCTTGCAGCCAAGTGGATTCCGCAGGGCTGGCAGTGGGTAGACCCTGAGAAGGAGTTCAAGGCCATGCTGTTGGCGATTCGCTCGGGGTTGATGAGCCGGTCTGAGGCTATATCGGCTTTTGGCTATGACGCAGAAGACGTTGACCGAGAAATCGCGGCTGACAACCAGCGCGCCGATGACCTGGGTCTGATTTTTGACTCTGACCCCAGACGAACCTCCAAAGACGGCGGCAGCGCCGAGCCCAACAGCCAAGCGGTTCGGTCAGCCCGGGACCAAAACACTCAAACCGGCGATCAATCCAGCGATCCGGTCACGACTGGCACTTAAAGGATTTCCATGAACCTGTTACCGCATTTGGCGGCACGCCTGTTTGGTGCGCCGCTGCTCATCCATCGCCCCAAACTCGATGTCATCTTGTCGGTGCTAGGCACGCGCGTCGGACTGCCTGACCTGACAGCACCGACTGGCTTTGTCCAGCCTGATCGAAGCGCTGCCCTGGCAGAGACCGGCGCTGCTCAGTCAGGTATTGCTGTGATTCCCATTTATGGCACGCTGGTGCGGCGCACCCAGGGCCTTGAAGCGCAGTCTGGGCTTACCAGTTACGCCGGGATTGCCATGGCACTCGATACAGCACTGGCCGACCCGAATGTTGCCGCCATCCTGCTCGACATCGACTCTCCCGGTGGCGAATCTTCTGGCGTGTTCGATCTGGCGGACCGCATTCGTGCGGCCACGGCCATCAAACCGGTCTGGGCGGTTGCCAACGACATGGCTTTCTCTGCTGCCTATGCGCTGGCAAGTGCAGCGAGTCGCCTGATCGTCTCGCGCACCGGCGGTGTGGGCTCCATCGGCGTGATTGCCATGCACGTTGATCAGTCAGTTAAAGATCAGCAAGACGGAATTGCCTACACAGCCGTCTTTGCCGGTGACCGCAAAAACGATCTCAACCCGCACGCACCCATCTCGGGTGAAGCACACAGCTTTTTGCAGGGTGAAGTCAACCGCATTTATGACCTGTTTGCCACCACGGTAGCCAAACACCGGGGCATGGGCGTGAACACCATCAAAGGCACCCAAGCCGCCCTGTTCTTCGGCGCAGACGCGGTTGCTTCTGGTCTGGCTGATGACGTGGGAACGCTCGATGACGCACTTCTGCAGATCAATTCCATGCTGACTCCACCCGTTCCCTCGCTGTCCCGACTGCTTGCCAGTCAAACCCTCCCTGAAACCTCACCTGAAAAGGAAATTCCCATGACGCAATCCGTCCAGCCCACCCCCGTACTCGCCCAAACTGATGCCACAGCCGCCACGTCGGCCACCACGTCAACCGCCGACGCCGTGTTTGCAGTCTCTGATGCGATTGAAGTCGCGCAAAGCTGCACGCTGGCTGGCCGAACTGACCTGATCGCTGGCTTTTTGGAGGCCAAAGTGGCACCCAGTCAGGTGCGCAGCCAGTTGCTAAACGAAAAAGCGCAGCAATCCACGGAAATCGTCAGCCGCATCGACCCGAATGCTGCACACCGCCAGGAAATGGCGACAACCAACCCGGCTTCGCCTGACAACCCGCTGATTGCCGCCGTCAAAGCCCGAATCGGTGCTCGCTAAATCCCACCTGACCCCCTCACTAATAGGAGAACTCCATGGCTGAAATCAAGCAAACCCTCAATCTGGGCGATTTGCTCAAGTATGAAGACGAAGGCTTTTACTCGCGCGACCGCGCCACCCTGACTGCTGGTCAAACCCTGGTACTAGGGACAGTCGTTGGTCTGGTGACCGCCACTGGCAAGGTTAAACAACTTGATCCGAGTGCAACCGATGGCAGCCAACTCGCCTGTGGTGTGTTGCTGCAAGACTGCGATGCCTATTTGGTCGACCGGGACGATGCACTGATGCTGGCGCGTCACGGAACGGTGGCCCAACACGCACTCACCTGGCCTGCGGCCATCACCGTGGCAGAGCGCGATGCAGCAGTCGCCCAACTCAAGGCGCTGGGCATTCTGGTGCGCCAAAGCGCCTGATGTCTCCTTCGATTTGCAAGCCAATTCGCCCCATCCATCCCACTTTTTGAAGGAAAGCCATCATGGCCATCAACAATCCGTTTCTCAATCCCGCCTTTTCCATGGCATCGCTGACAGCCGCCATCAACCTGCTGCCCAACCGTTACGACCGACTCGACCAGCTGGGGCTGTTTGCCGCCAAACCGGTGCGCACCCGCACCATCGTCCTCGAAGAAAAGGCTGGCGTGCTCAATTTGCTGCCCAGCCTGCCTGTGGGCTCACCCGGTACGGTCGGTATTCGGGGCAAGCGCACGCTGCGCAGCTTTGTGATCCCGCACATCCCGCACGATGACGTGGTGCTGCCTGAAGAAGTGCTGGGCCTTCGCGCGTTTGGCACCGAGAACGAATTTGCTTCCATTGCGGCGGTACTGGCCGAGCACCTGGACAACATGCGCACCAAGCATGCGGCCACTCTGGAGTACCTGCGCATGGGCGCTTTGAAAGGCATCGTGCTCGACGCCGATGGCCGGGTGCTGGTCGATCTTTACGATGAATTCAAGATTTCGGCCAAAACCATTAACTTCAAGCTCAACGTCGAAGGCACCAGCATTTTGGAGAAATGCCTGGAGCTCAAGCGCTACATGGGCAAGAGCCTGATGGGCGAGCGCATGAGTAGCGTGCATTGTCTGGTATCCCCCGAGTTCTTCAACAAGTTGGTCACCCATGCCAACGTGAAGGCGGCCTACCAGTTGTGGAACGATGGACAGGCACTGCGCTCCGACATGCGCTCAGGCTTCCCGTTTGCAGGGGTCACCTTTGAGGAATACGCCGGTGAAGCCAGCGTGCCCGATGGCTCCGGTGGCTGGGTGACCAAACCGTACATCGAAGCTGGCGAAGCGCATGCGTTCCCGCTGGGCACGATTGACACCTTTGCCACCTACTTTGCACCGGCTGACTTCAACGAGACGGTCAACACGCTGGGTCAACCCATCTATGCCAAGCAGGCACCGCGCCATTTTGAGCGTGGCACCGACTTGCACACACAGAGCAACCCGCTGCCCCTGTGCCAGCGTCCGGCTCTGCTGGTTCGTCTGACCGCGACGTGATCGGGCCATTCCCATGACCACCTTGGTCGAAAAAATCTACCTGGCCGCCGCCAACGTCGGGTTTCTCAAAACCTGCGCTTGGCAACCCAGCGATGGCGGTGCAGTGCAAACGCATTCAGTCGGATTTTCTGCACCTGACCAGGACGTGCTCTCGGGGCTTGGTGTCAGCACCGAGTACGAGATGACCTACCCGAAATCTTGCTTTGTGGGGCTCAAATCCCGCGAGGTGGCGCAAATCGAGGGTGTCGCATATCAGGTGCGAGAAGTCACGGCCATGGGCGATGGCTCTGAGGTGCGCGCCAAACTGATGCGGGTGTAAATCCTATGGCAGCGAACTCCATTCGTGAACGGATTTTGCAGACGCTGGTGGCGCGGTTGAACCCGGTGGCCACAGATCAGGCAGCTTCAGTGTGGCGCACGCCCAGTGTTGCCATTACCCGCGATCAGTGCCCAGCCTTGGTGGTGTTTCCTGAGAGTGAGTCACTGGCAGAGCGCGCCAACGACCGTGTCACCCGCGAGTTGACAGTACGCATCACCGCACTGGCGCGTGCCGTGCCTCCAGTAATTCCAGAAACCGTGGCCGATGCCTTGCTCTGTGCGGCGCATGCCGTGCTGATGCTTGACATCAACCTGGGTGGCCTGGCGCTCGGCATTCGGGAAGTCGAGTCCGAGTGGGAAGTGGATGACGCTGATGGCGTTGCTGCCAGTACATCTGCTCGTTACCAGATCACCTACCGCACCCTGATTGCTGACATTTCCATTCAAGCCTGAATCACTTTTCCCTTTTTCTGTTTAGACATTCCAACTTTTAAGGATCCCAAACCATGAGTACCTATGCATCATTCCAGGGCCGTGTTTACCTCGGCAAACGCGACGTGGAAGGCAACCCCATCGAAGTTCGCTCACCCGGCAATGTGGCCGAGCTGAAACTCTCTCTCAAAACCGACGTGCTGGAGCACTATGAGAGCCAAACCGGTCAACGCACGCTCGATCACCGCATGGTCAAGCAAAAGTCCGCCACAGTAAATCTGACCATCGAAGAGTTCACCAAAGAAAACCTTGCGCTGGCGTTGTACGGCAACTATGTGGTCGGCACGCCCGGCACTGTGACCAATGAGCCATTGGCGGGCGCGTCACCGCTGGTCGGCGAGCGCTATTTCCTGGCACACCCCAAGGTGGCCAGCCTGGTGATCGAGGACAGCAGCGCCACACCGGCCACGTTGGTCGAAGGTGTGGACTACACGGCAGACATTGACTTTGGGGCGATCCAGTTGCTGCGACTCCATGATGGCGGCACACCTGCCGTACCCTACGCCGCGCCCCTGAAAGCCAGCTACGCCTTTGGTGTCACGACAGATATCGGCATCTTTACGCAGGCACTGCCAGAGCGTTTCCTGCGGCTGGAGGGCATCAACACCGCCGACGGTAATGCAAAGGTGTTGGTGGAGTTATATCGGGTGGCGTTTGATCCCTTGAAGGAAATCTCGTTCATCTCCAACGAATACAACAAGTTCGAAATGGAGGGCTCGCTCTTGGCTGATTCCAGCAAACCGTTCGATGCAACGCTGGGCCAGTTTGGCCGCATTGTCCAAATCTGAAAGGCGCGTCATAACTGATTTGGAAAAACTAATTCCCCAGGACACCCTGGTGCAAGTGGCAGGTGAAATCATCGCGATCTCACCCCTCAAAGTCGGCCAGCTGCCTGCATTTTTGCGGGTGATCTCGCCAGTTATGACGCAGTTGAGCCAGCCGCAAATCAACTGGCTGGCGCTGTTTGGCGAGCGTGGTGACGATTTGTTGAACGCCATCGGCATCGCAGTCAAAAAGCCGCGCGAGTGGGTGGACGACTTGGCAGCGGACGACGCGTTGCTGCTGGCAGCCAAGGTGATGGAGGTCAACGCTGATTTTTTTACCCGAACGGTGATTCCCAAACTCGACGGTCTGTTCAGTCTAGGCAAGGGAATTCAAGCAGCCAACACTGGTTCGACCTCACCCAGCGTCTGATGGAGCACGGCCACCGACTGCCCGACATCCTGGACTACACGCTGGCGCAGTTAAAAGGGTTTGCTGCTGCCAGCGCTCGCTTGGACAGCGCGCGTGATGCCCAACTCCTGACCCTGATCGCCATTGGTAGCAGGGGCGACTCCAAAAACCTCGATCAAACGCTTGAACGTCTGACCACAGCATCAACCTCGTCATGAAAATCTCCATCCGAATCGACAGCGCTGCGGCGCAAGCCCAACTGCGCCGGTGGGGTGGGGAGTTTCGCGACAAGGTCAAAAAAGCGGTGGCCAAAGCCATGGCGAAAGAGGCTATTGCAATCAAGACAGACGTGCGCGATCAGGTGGCCAGCCAACTGACGGTGGTCAAAAAGACCTTCCTCAAGGGGTTCTCCGCCTACGTGATCGACAAAGACCCCAGTCGCTTGCCAGCGCTGTACGTGGGCTCGCGCATTCCATGGGTTGGCATGCACGAAAAAGGCGGGACCATTTCGGCCAAGATGCTGATTCCCTTGCACGGCCGGGTTGGCCGCAAGCGCTTCAAGGCACAGATCGCTGAACTGATGCGGGGCGGCAACGCCTACTTCATCAAAAACGCCAAGGGCAACGTGGTGCTGATGGCCGAGAACATCAAAGAGCATGACCGCCCCTTGGCTGGATTCAAACGTCGGTACCGCAAAGCGCAAGGCATCAAACGTTTGAAGCGTGGTGCTGATATTCCGATTGCGGTGCTCGTTCCCCGCGTCATGCTCAAAAAGCGACTCGATATCGAGCGACTGGTGGTGCGGCGCATCCCACGATTGGCAGCAAGCATCGAACAACAAATCCGCACGGTCGGATAACTCTCAAATATCGCCTCAAATTTCAAATTGACCCATGGCCAACAACCGTATCGCCGTTTTAGTAGCCCTTGAAGGTGCCGATGACGGGCTCAAACGCGCCCTGAATTCCGCCCAGCAGAGCCTGGGCGAGTTGGCATCGACAGCCAAGACCGCTGGCGACAAGGCCGCGCGCGGTATGGCCGAGGTCAAAGCAGGCATGTCGGCGTTTGGCGACCAGGTGGCCACTGCCAAGACGCAGTTGCTGGCATTTCTGTCGATCAACTGGGCGGCAGGCAAAGTGCAGGAGATTGTCCAGGTGGCCGATGCCTGGAACATGATGGGCGCGCGCCTGAAGCTGGCAACAGCCGGACAGAATGAATTTGTCACTGCGCAAAAAGCCCTGTTTGATATCGCTCAGCGCATTGGGGTGCCCATCCAGGAAGTCTCGACCCTGTACGGCAAGTTGCAGCAAGCGGTGCGAATGCTGGGTGGTGAACAGAAGGACGCACTTTCTATTACCGAGAGCATCTCGCAGGCCTTGCGTCTGTCGGGTGCGTCGGCCACGGAAGCCCAGTCGTCGCTGTTGCAGTTCGGACAAGCCTTGGCTTCCGGTGTGCTGCGCGGTGAAGAATTCAACTCCGTTGTGGAAAACTCACCGCGTCTGGCCCAAGCGCTGGCCGACGGCTTGAACGTGCCGATTGGTCGCCTGCGCAAGTTGGCTGAAGAAGGCAGGCTCACTGCGGACGTGGTGGTCAATGCCTTGATGAGCCAAAAGGACAAGCTTGCTGCCGAATACTCTCAATTGCCCGCAACGGTCAGTCAGGCATTTCAGCGCCTGCAAAACGCCTTCGGGCAATGGGTCGCGCAGGTCGATGCTGCTACCGGCATCACCAAAAAGCTCGCCGATGGCCTGACCTGGCTGGCCACCAATCTGGATACGGTCATGCAGTGGCTCAAAAAAATTGCCGAATTGGGGTTGGCGGTGCTCATTTACCGGCTGCTGCCAGCGTTGGTCACGGCTTGGCAGACCGCAGGGGCCGCAGCCATTACGGCGGCAACCGCCACCTCTGCGGCCTGGGCCACCGCCAATTTGTCGGTCACAGCGGCCATTGCCAGCGTCGGCCTGCTCAAAACAGCCTTCGCTGTGCTGGGTGCGTTCGCAGTCGGCTGGGAAATCGGCACCTGGTTGTCCGAAAAATTCGAGATCGTGCGCAAGGCTGGCATCTTCATGGTGGAAATTCTGGTCAAGGGGATCGAGCAGTTGCAGTACCGTTGGGAAGCCTTTGCAGCGATCTTTACCAGTGACACCATCGATGCAGCTACCAAGCGCCACGAGGCTCGTCTGGCTGAAATGAATGTGATCTTTGCCCAAATGTATGCCGATGCCACCAAGGGGTCTGAGGCCGCCAAAACAGCCATGACCACGGTGGCCACCACAGCGGAGGAGATTGCCAAAAAGCTGGAAGCTGTGCGCCAAGGTACGCAAGAAGCGGTCGGTCGTGGCGTTGAAGCGGTGCACTCCGCCGTGGAAAAGCTGAAATCCCGGTTGGGCGAGGTGGAACAGGCGGTCACCAAGGCCAATGGCGTGGTCACGGATGCCACTGCCAAGATGGCTGAGGCGTACAAGGGCCTGACTGCCATGGTCGAAGCCAACCTGCAAAAACAGGTTGATGCTGTGAAAGCACGCTACCAGCAGGAGCAAACTGCGCTCGAACTGTCTTCAGCTTCGCAGGCAACCCAGATCGCCAAATCAACCCTGCTGCTTACCGATGCACTGACCCAGCAGACCACCCTGCGGCAAAAGGCCACGACCGACACCCTGAAACTCATCGATGACGAGTCCACTGCCAGGGTCGCAGCAGCGGCCAAGCAAGGCGCAACTGAGGCCGAGCGCAGCGCCAACGTGACTCGGGTCGAAAGCGAGATTCTGGCGACCAAACGCCAGTCCATGGTCATTGCTGCCACGGAATACCGCGCCCACATCGATGCATTAAACGCTGAGGCCAATCGGCATCTGGCGGAAATTCAGCGCATCGAAGAAGCCAAGCGCATGCTGACGATGACCACGGAAGAAAAAATCCGTGAACTGCGCCGTCAAGGCATGACGGAGTTTGAAGCGACGGAAGACCGTAAACGCCAGGTCGTTGAGTTGCAGACCAAGGCGCGCGATGCGCTGGCCGCAGGTGAATTTGAGCAAGCCAAGCAGTTTGCGCAAAAGGCCATGGATTTAGCAGTGCAAGTGGGCAGCACCCAGACGGCCGAGGCCAAAAAGGCCGAAGAAGCCAAGAAGACGTCTGAAGGCGCTTACTCGCAAGTAGTGGCGCTGGAGTCGCAAGCCCGGCAGGCCTCACGCCAGGGCGAGCACGACAAAGCCACGGATCTGATGCGCCAAGCCGACACTCTGCGCGCAGAACTCGCTCAAAAAACGACCACGGCCGATGCAGCCATCACCCAGGGCAAGCAGGGCATCAACACGGCCATCGGTGATATCCGCAGCTCCGAAGAAATCCTGGTCAAGACGCTTGATGCACAGGCACTGGCCCACCAAAACGCAGCCAAGTCGGCGTTGAGTGCGCGTGACCAGATCAAGCAAACCCTCACGGACACAGAAACCCAGATTGACCAGATCACCGCCAAGCTCAAAGTTGGCTTAAAAGTTACGCTGGACGCGGACACCAGCCGGTTTGACAAAGCCATCGCTGATCTGGACAAGGCAATGGCCGAGAAAGAAATGCTGCTCCTCATCAAAGCCGACTTGGAACAGGCCCAGAAAAAGCTCCAGGAATATGAAGCCTTGCTCAAAGAGGGCAAAACGCTGCCAGTGGATGCCGATGTCACCCAGGCCAAAGCGGCGCTGGACAAACTGACCGCCTATGCCAAGCAAAACTCGCTGATCGAACTCCAGGTCACCACAGAAAAGGCCCAGGCATCCATCACCAACGTCGAGGGCATGATCAACGCATTGAGCCGCATTCGCACCGAGTCGCAGCACAGTGTCAACACCAATGCCAATGCGGCGCGCTCAGAAATCTCCAGCCTCAATGGCATGAACACATCGAGCACGCACACCATTTATGTGCGCAAAGTCGAAGCCAATGCAACGGGCGGACTGGTGGGCGCAGGTGTGCCGCACTTTGCACGCGGCGGCTATGCCGACGCTTCCGGTTCTCGTGGATCAGTTGCCTCGCCGGTTGGTGCTGCATTTGCCCGTATGGCCGGTGGCTCCGTACCGGGTTCTGGTGATCAGGACACAGTGCCGCGCACGCTCGATGCAGGTGCATTCGTTTTGCGCAAGGCAGCGGTGCGCAAGTACGGTGGCGGTGTCCTGTCCAAGCTGGCCAATGGAGTCTCACGTTTTGCCACTGGCGGCAAGGTCACGCCGACCGGGCCCGCACCCATCAAATACAACCGCGATGCTGCTGAAGCAAAAAAGATGATCGACCTGGGCCTGGAGGCCATGCGCGAGTACACCTTTTGGATGCGCCAGCACTACGGGGCGGCCCTGTCCATTGGCATGGAGTGGGACACCATGCAAGGCTACGGCAAGCTCGCCGCCACGGATCGCCAAACGCTGGAGTCCATTCCCAATCGCGCCCAGCTCACAGCCAACGAGAAGCAGAAGATCGACGCCATCAAACAGACCTGGCGTACCGCCATGGCGCAGCCGCTGGTGTACGGCAAAGACATCGAGCGTGAACTGCTGGACTACATGGAGCAGCACCAAGGGGAGTTTTACCGGGGTGGGGGTGTGGCCAAGTCCGACACGGTTCCGGCGATGTTGACGCCGGGTGAGTACGTGGTCAATCGGTCGGCCGTGTCCAAATTCGGGGCTGGATTTTTTGAGTCACTCAACAACCTGTCAATTCCTGCCCAGGCGCTGGCTCGTGGTGTGCAGGGCCAGATCCAAGGTTTTGCCAGTGGGGGATTGGTTCAGTCTTTGGCCTCGCCACTGGCTGTGCCGAGATCTGCATTTGCAGGAGAAACCACCCCAGTGCGCACCGTGCGTGTTGAATTGGCAGCGGGAAACCGCAGTGTGTCGGCCACGATCGATGCCAGAGATGAGACACGCCTGCTCGACATCTTGAAACAAGCGAAATCACGCGCCTTTTAGCGGCCAATCATCCATGGAACTTAAAAACCTCTTCAGTGGGGCCACGCTGACCCTGCCTGACGATTTGCTGTGGAGCGATGAACACACCTGGAGTCCGGTTGTTTCCAGCGTGTCGTACCTGATCACCGGCGCGCTTTTGGTGCAGTCAGCCACCCGCCAGGCTGGGCGTGACATCACCTTGGTAGGTGCCGCCGACATGGCTTGGGTTGCGAGATCGGTCGTCAATGTGCTGCGTGATTGGGCTGCATTGCCTTTGGATGCAGTGACTGGCCGCTTTGAATTGACGCTCATGGATGGTCGCATCTTCACGGTGGCCTTTCGCCATGCCGACGGCGCGATAGAAGCCGAACCTGTCACAGGTTTCCCCGCCCGAAACGACAACGATTTTTACCGCATCACCTTGAAGCTGATGCAAATCTAAATTCTGGAACCTTCATGCCCATTCTCACTGGCGACATCAAACTGGTCGCATCCCAAGTCATGGACGACGTACCCGAAGGCGGTGGTGCGCCCACAGCTACAGTCATTGTGGATGGCACCAGCAATGCCATCTTCCCTGACATCTCTGAACTCGACCGCGCCGGTGGCCGCGTCAATCTTCGAAAACTCCACGTCGCGGTGCAAACCATGGACACCGACACCTACATGGGTTCGAACATCATCGTGTCCCAGCCTCCTGCAGACCCCAATGTCAGTGTCACTCTGTTTAGCACCCGCGACACCTTTGATCGGCGCGACGCGGCATCGGCTCGGGTCGAGAGCTACCTCACCAAAGGACCGATGTGGGGTGGCATGTTGCTGGAGAACCATATTGCTGGCCAGCGCGCAGTGCAAATCCTGCAAAGCGTCGATGCTGAACTGCCCCGGATTGGGCAAACCATGGTGCTGGTGCAAAACGAGGGCGCGACCAACGAGCGCAGCCAATACATTCGCACCACCGAAGTTCGTGCCATCAAACGCAAGTTCGAAGACAGCCAGGGAAAGATGGTCGACATGAATGTGGTGACCTGCTCCATCAGTGACGCACTGCGTACCGACTTCCAAGGGTCCGAGGGCAATGCCAAGGCTGCACCAGCCGCAGGGGCCACCAAGGTTAGAGACACCACGGTGGCCGATGCAGGTTCTTACGTCGGTGTCGTGCCGCTGGCCACTGCCGCCAACCTGGGGACCTTCAGCATTCGGGCCAGCAGTGTGTATACCCAGTTGGTTCCCAGTGCCCAGACCGAGACACCACTGGTCGATCTCAAGCCCAATGGCGAACAGGTGGTTTTATCCGCTGCAGGTGGGCCGGTGACGCTCACCACGTCGGTGGCACTCAACAATTCGCACACCATCAGTGTGGGCCAGGCCATCCTGCCCAACACGTTCAAACTGACCACCGGCAGCCTGACCCTGGTCGATGACGGTGGCCTGTTGTCTGCGGCTGGCAGCGCTGTGGGGGCGGTGGACTATGCGAATGGGCTGATTTCGATCACGGACCCGTCCGTGAGTTATCCAGCCGCCAAAACTATCCTCTACACACCAGCGGCTGCACCCGTGCGCTCGCTGCACACCGCTAGTTGGGCGGTCACGGCCGAGTCGCGTTCCAGCACCCTGGTGGCGATCTTTGACCCTGCGCCCAAGCCGGGCAGTTTCTCGCTCAGCTACCGGGCGCAGGGGCGCTGGTACACCTTGCGCGATGCGGGCAACGGTCAGTTGCGCAGTGCCTTTGGCTCGGTGGGCGCGGGCACGCTCAATTTCAACACCGGCTCGATGATGGTCACACTTGCTGCCTTGCCCGATGTCGGCACGCAGGTGCTTGCCACCTATGGACTGGCCACTGCCGACACGGCCGTCTATGGCGTGGCGATTGCCGCTCAGTCCGTATTCACCCTGGCCCACCCCGGTGTGGCGCCGAGCACGGTCACGCTCACTTGGGCGACAGGCGGCGTGGAAAAAACCGCCTTCGATAACGGCCAGGGCCTGCTTACCGGCGACGCCACTGGCAAAGTGGACTACCTGGATGGCGTGATCACGTTCAAACCCCTGATCCTGCCCAGCTCTGGCGCGCAGGTGAGCATTGCCTATTCCTGGGGCCCACCGATTGAAGAGAATTTCCAGGCCCCCGAGCGTTTTGCACCGGATGGTTATATCGAGATCGTTCTGGCCAACCCCAATGTGTTGCCCCACACCGTCAAGGTGGAGTGGAACACCGTGTTTGATGAGAAAGACCTGACCATCGAGGGGCAGATATCAACCCGCTGGCTGTCCTTGACCTACAAGCCCAACCGCGACCCCATCGTCATCGTCCATGACAACGGGACTGGCGGGTTTCAAACGCGCCCCGAGTGCGCAGGCGTGATCGACTACGCCGCTGGCACTTTGAGGTTCAAGCCAGACACCACGATTGCATTACCGAAGCCCAACTGGACCAAGGTGGTGGTTGGCACCCAGGTGATTGACAACACGTGGTTCACCGGCACCCTGGCCACAGAAAAAGTGGTCTTCGGTGGCTTTACCTACCAGACCATCGGGGCCATCATGCCCACCGACCTGTCGGGCTATGTCAAGGTCACTTACCGTACCAGCGCGGCGGGCAACAGCAACACCGAGGTGTTTCCTGTTCAGTTGTCTGTCGATCTGACGCAAAGCTCCAGCGAACCCATTGTGGGTGGCTCCTGCAGTTTCACCCTGGGAGGCGCCCGGTACATGGACCGCCAGGGCTCTTTGATTACCAACATCGATCCGGCAACCGGCTCAGGTCTGACATCTGGCAGCATCAACTACTCCAGCGGCCTGGCCAGCCTCAGCGTGCTGCCAGTGGGGGCCAGCAATACCGGTGTGATCAACAGCATGGTGACCAGCCAAAGCCCCATGCCGGTGACCGACGTGCAGTTTCGCACCAGCACGGCACCCATTCGCCCGTCCAGTCTGGCGGTGCAATTTGTGCTGGCTGACGATGATGCGCAGGTGTCGCACATCGTCACCTCAGACGCCAACGGCAAGATCGAATCCGCCAACGTCACTGGCAAGGTGGACTACGAGACCGGCATTGTGTCGCTGGCATTCGGTAAGTGGATGCTGGCCGTTGGCAATGAGACCAAGCCCTGGTACGACGCGTCCAAGATCATCGGCGGGCACATCTTTTTAGCCTCTGCCGTCATGGCGGACTCCATTCGCTATGCGGCCGTGGCCTACAGCTACCTGCCGCTGGATGCCAACATCCTCGGCATCGACCCGGTGCGCCTGCCCAGTGATGGCCGGGTACCGATCTTTAGACCCGGTGGCTTTGCGGTGGTGGGCAACACGCAGTCCATCACCGCCAGTGTGACCAACGGCCAAACCATCAACTGTGCCCGCGTGCGTTTGAGTCGGGTGCGGGTCGTCGGGTTTGACGGGGTGGTCATCCACAGCGGCTACAGCGCAGACCTGGAGGCAGGACTGGTCACGTTCACGTCGGTGGCAGGCTACAGCCAGCCGGTGACGGTTGAACACCGCATCGAAGACATGGCGGTGGTCAGTGATGTGCAGATCAGTGGCGAGATCACTTTTACACGGGCGCTCACCCATGACTATCCGGTGACCACGCCCGCGAGCAGCTTTGTCTCAAGCGCCCTGGTGGCAGGTGACTTGAAGTCGCGCGTCAGTGTGCTGTTTGATCAGGCCTCATGGAGTGGCGCATGGCTCGATATCTTGTCGGGCAGCACGGCCACGGCCACTTTCAACAACACGCAGTACCCCATTTTGGTGACCAACCGGGGGTGCCTGACAGAGCGCTGGATCGTGCGCTTTACCAATACCACCTCGTTTGAGGTCATTGGTGAGAACGTGGGTGTCATCGCTACCGGCAACACCAGCACCGACTGCGCACCCAACAACCCCTCTACCGGCGCGGCGTACTTCCATCTGCCCGCACTGGGGTGGGGCAATGGCTGGGCCACAGGAAACGTGCTGCGCTTTAACACCATCGGCGCGCAGTTCCCGGTCTGGGTGGTGCGCACCGTCCAGCAGGGGCCAGAAACCGTGCCCGATGACGCCTTCACTGTGCTGGTACGCGGTGACGTCGATACGCCCTGATGGGGCACAACCGCAATACGGATACGAATGAGACATGACTGATCTAAGCGTCAAATACTTCAACAGCGGCATGGCCGGTGCACCCCAAATCTCCAATAACTGGGGTGATTTGGTGAACATGCTTGATGCCTGCCTCATTAATGGCTTTAACCTCAAGGCGCTGGACAACCTGACGTTTGCCAACGGCCTTGCGACTGCCACCGTCACGACCGGGCATTCCTATCTGAAAGACCAGGTGGTGCTGATCGAAGGTGCCAACCAGGCTGCTTACAACGGCCAGTTTCGGGTGGTCGCTGTCACCGCCACCACGTTTAGCTATGCAGTTTCTGGCAGTCCCACCAACCCAGTCTCACCGGCCACCACCAGCACCAACCTGAGCGCCAAGGTGGCACCGCTGGGCTGGGAGATTGCATTCACAGGTGCGAACAGGCGTGCCTACCGCAGCCCAAACCCCATGTCACCGCAGAACCTGCTGCTGATTGATGACGGCATCAAAGCCCCGGACTACAACACGACTTGGTCCAAGTGGGCCAACGTTGGGGTGGTGGAGGGCATGGCAGACATCAGCACCATTGTGGGCGCGCAGGCCCCTTTTGACCCGAGCAACCCGACACAAAACTGGCGGCAGGTCCAGGCGGGCCAGTATGGTTGGTACAAGTGGTACCACGCACGCCAAGGCGGATATGAGACCTATGGCGATGGCGGTGCGGGCAACCGCAACTGGGTGCTCGTGGGGGACGACCGTCTGTTTTACCTGTTTTGCACCAACGCACCGGGCTACAACTGGTACGGGCGCAATTTCTACTGCTTTGGTGACATCGAGAGTTTCAAGCCCGGTGACAACTACCACAGCGTGCTCTGCGCGGAAGACTCGTACTGGTCCAACACCAATGGCGGTTACGCAAGCTACCCAGGGCAGTACAACGGCTACGGCTTGATCCATTCGCTGGATGTGGCGGGCAAAGTCATGCTCAGAAACCACACCCAGGTTGGCAACTATGTGCGCTGGGGTGTGACTTCGCTCAACACCAACAACGGCCAGCAAATCTGTGGGCGCGGCAACCTGCCGTTTCCCAATGGTGCGGATTACAGCCTATGGTTAATGCCGACCTATGTGCGCCAGGAAGATGGGCACCTGCGCGGGATGATGCCCGGCATGCTGTGGCTGCACCAGGACCGGCCCTACAGCGACCAGACCATTGTGGACAACGTGCTGGGCCAGAACAACAAGCGCTTTCTGCTGGTGCGCACGCAGTACAGCTCCGAGACCGAAGGTGCGCAGGTGGCCTTTGACATCACCGGGCCATGGAGGTAAGCCATGAGCCTGCTCATACTGCCGCGCTTGGGCACAGGCAACCCGGTGCCGTTTAACAACAACTATGCCGTCGCCAAAGACGGTAATCCCTGGAGTGATGGCGGTTCTGACACCTTTGATGGCACCACCGGGGCGCAGATCACAACGTCTACTGGCTGGGCGCGGATTGGCGGTAACACCTACACCACGGCGGACGGTTCTATCGACATCAGCAAATCACTGGG
>Ga0247833_1002894_pt1 | contig 24064 bp, 34 predicted proteins | sample LaCruzMarch2015__7_FD_187117 | JGI IMG/M metagenome (GOLD analysis project Ga0247833, IMG submission 187117) | Freshwater microbial communities from meromictic Lake La Cruz, Castile-La Mancha, Spain - LaCruzMarch2015_8m | ecosystem: Environmental > Aquatic > Freshwater > Lake | place: Spain... | reverse complement strand
TGCCTTGAGTGCCCTGAAGACCTTGTAGACCTTGAGCACCTATAGTGCCTTGAGAGCCTATAGTTCCTTGAGTTCCCTGTATACCTGTTCCACCTGTAAACCCCTGTAAGCCTTGAAGACCTTGTAAACCCTGACTACCCTGTAAGCCTATAATACCCTGAGTGCCTTGAGTGCCTTGAGTGCCCTGAAGACCTTGTAGACCTTGAGTTCCCTGTATACCTGTTCCACCTGTAAACCCCTGTAAGCCTTGTAAGCCTTGAAGACCTTGTAAACCCTGTAAGCCTATAATACCCTGAGTACCTTGTCTGCCCTGTAAGCCTTGTAGACCTTGAGCACCTATAGTGCCTTGGGAACCTATAGTTCCTTGAGCTCCTGTAGTACCTTGTGTTCCTTGTCTACCCTGTAAGCCTTGAACACCTTGCAGGCCTTGAACACCTTGAACACCTTGAACACCTTGAGGTCCTAATGCTCCAGTACCGCTAAAAATTAATGCCATAGCTTACACCCCCTCCCAGAATATATATTGAGCTAAAACTCCTGCTGTAGTATTAACAGATATGTCTCCTTTGTATCTGTCATCAGAAAATTTTTCTCCTCTACCGTCTCCAACAGCTGTTCCGGGGTATAAAACAAAATTAAACGATGTTGGGTTACACCCTAGACCATATTTGACAAATAAAGGACTAGTACCTAGATTATGACCGAATAAAGTAATTCTGTTAGCATTAGCTGATAATACCTGAACACCGGTACCTGAAGCTACTGTACCTGTAGTTTCACCCGAAAGGTAATTAGAGATAGAGGCATAACCAACATCAAAAATAGTTACACTGTCAATATCTTTATCTAAGTCTCCCTGCAACGCAACAGCTCCTCCTGTTTGTATGTCTATGGTAAGAGGTGCATTGACCCCGGTTAGAGAAGGTACTGCAGATACTGAAGTAACTGGGGAGTAGGTAGTAGCATCTTGATATACCCCAAAGAGTGGTTCAAAAAAATCATCTAAAAAGATCTGCAAACTATCAGACGCCCCCATTGATGTAGTATCAGCAGATAGAGTTATAACATTATTAACTATATTAGCCCCTGCTGCGGGGTCGGCAAAATTATAGATAATAGTATTAGTTGCTACATTAGTTATAAGCAATAATTGCTCTAAAGTTATATTGGTAGTAAAACCAGATAAAAATACCTGCTTTGTAGATGGCGAAAATGAGTATCTATTTGCTAAAACTTTCATTAACTTATATTATTTATAGCGCTATAGAGAAAGCTATAGCTTGGTTTCTTGAAATCCATTCACCGGAATTGCCCTGTTGGGCGTAGACGGTACCAGTGGCTGAAAGATTACCTGAAAGGGTAAGAGTTACATTAGGTTGTACTCCAATACCTAGTCTAGTATTAGCAGCATCAAAAATAAGAGCAGGTACCCCTGAGCGAATTCTAGGTGTTGACAGATCTCCACTTTGTACAAATATTGGATAGTGAAGAGTTCCAGTAGTAGTTGCTGTTGGAGTTATAACACCTGTTGGCCCTTGAACCCCCTGAGTTCCTTGTCTGCCTTGTAACCCTTGAGAGCCCTGAGAGCCTGTTGCTCCCTGAGACCCTATAGTGCCTTGAGTTCCCTGTAACCCTTGAGAGCCCTGAGAGCCTAAAGTGCCTTGAGTTCCCTGTCTACCTTGCAAGCCTTGAAGACCTTGAGTGCCTTGAGTTCCTTGAATACCAGATAAACCGACACTACCAGTAAATCCTTGTAGTCCTTGGGTGCCCTGAAGGCCTTGTCTGCCTTGTAGACCTTGGGTACCCTGAGAGCCTGTAGCACCCTGAGAGCCTGTAGCACCTTGAGAGCCTACAATTCCCTGAGACCCGATAATGCCCTGCAAGCCTTGAAGACCCTGTAAGCCTTGAGAGCCTGTAGCTCCTTGAGAACCTATGATACCCTGAGAGCCAATAGTGCCTTGAAGACCTTGAGTTCCTTGTCTACCTTGTAAGCCTTGAAGACCTTGACTGCCTTGAGAACCTATAGCTCCTTGAGAACCTATAACTCCTTGAGTGCCCTGTACACCTTGCAAGCCTTGAAGACCTTGACTGCCTTGAGAACCTATAGTTCCTTGAGAACCTATAATACCTTGAGTTCCTTGTCTGCCCTGAAGTCCTTGTAAGCCTTGTAGACCTTGACTGCCTTGAGAACCTGTAGCTCCTTGAGAGCCTATAACCCCTTGAGTGCCTTGTAAGCCTTGATTACCTTGAAGTCCTTGAGGCCCTATAATCCCTTGAGTTCCTTGAGTGCCCTGCAAGCCTTGAAGACCTTGAAGGCCTTGATTACCTTGCAACCCCTGAAGGCCCTGACTACCTTGAGAGCCTATAACCCCTTGAGTGCCCTGTACGCCTTGCAAGCCTTGAAGACCTTGAGTTCCTTGATTACCCTGAGAACCTACAACCCCTTGAGTGCCCTGTACGCCTTGCAAGCCTTGAAGACCTTGAGTTCCTTGATTACCCTGAGAACCTACAACCCCTTGAGTTCCTTGTCTGCCCTGAAGTCCTTGTAAGCCTTGTGCACCCTGTAAGCCTTGTGCGCCCTGTAAGCCTTGAGCACCTTGGGAACCTATTATACCTTGTAAGCCCTGTAAACCTTGCAGGCCTTGAAGCCCCTGGCTACCCTGAGGCCCTATAATACCTTGAGTTCCCTGTAAGCCTTGAGTTCCCTGTAAGCCTTGACTGCCTTGAGAGCCTATAATTCCCTGTGTTCCTTGTCTACCTTGTAATCCCTGTAAGCCTTGAAGCCCCTGACTACCTTGAGAACCTATAACACCCTGAGTTCCCTGTAAGCCTTGAAGGCCTTGAACACCTTGTGTACCTTGAAGACCTTGAACTCCTTGTAAGCCTTGAACACCTTGTGTACCTTGTAGACCTTGTGTACCCTGAGAGCCTTGAGCTGCCGCCTGCCCTTCTCTGCCTTGTAAGCCTTGCAGGCCTTGAAGACCCTGTAAACCTTGCAAGCCTTGAAGCCCCTGGCTACCCTGAGAACCTGTAGAGCCTTGCGTGCCTTGCGTGCCTTGAAGACCTTGTAAGCCCTGTAGTCCCTGTAAGCCTTGAGTTCCCTGTAAGCCTTGAGTCCCTTGTGTCCCTTGAGCTCCCGTAGTTCCCTGTGTACCTTGTAAGCCTTGAGTTCCCTGGGAACCTTGAGCAGCTGCTTGTCCTTCTTTACCCTGTAAGCCTTGAAGACCTTGAAGACCCTGACTACCCTGGGAACCAATAACACCCTGAGGACCTATAATACCTTGAGTTCCTTGTCTACCTTGAACCCCTTGTAGTCCTTGTAGACCTTGAGTTCCTTGAGATCCTATAGCACCTTGAGCTCCAATAAAACCAGAAACACCTTGAGTACCTTGAACTCCCTGCAAACCTTGAGTACCTTGAACACCTTGAGTACCTTGAACACCTTGAAGGCCTTGCAGTCCTTGAGATCCTATAGTCCCTTGGATCCCTTGAGTTCCCTGCAAACCCTGTAAACCTTGGGTACCCTGAATACCTATAATACCCTGGGAACCAATAGTGCCTTGTAAACCTTGCAATCCTTGTAATCCCTGCAAACCTTGAGCACCTTGGGAACCTATTGTACCTTGAACGCCTTGAACGCCTTGAACGCCTTGCAAACCTTGAACACCTTGCAAACCCTGAAGTCCTTGCAACCCCTGAGAGCCTATAATACCTTGTAGGCCCTGAAGACCTTGTAGGCCTTGACTGCCTTGAGAACCTATTATACCTTGAGTGCCTTGAACTCCTTGTAAGCCTTGAACTCCCTGAAGACCTTGAAGCCCTTGAATACCGATAACGCCTTGCAAACCTTGTAAACCCTGAAGTCCTTGAACACCCTGAAGACCTTGTAAACCTTGAGAACCTATAACCCCTTGTACGCCCTGAATACCTTGAGTCCCTTGAACTCCCTGAATACCTTGAGTTCCTTGAACACCTTGTAAGCCTTGAACACCTTGTAAGCCTTGTAGCCCTTGTAAGCCCTGAAGGCCCTGTGTGCCTTGTATGCCTTGAGAGCCTATAGTCCCTTGGATCCCTTGATCACCTTGTAAACCTTGAAGACCTTGTAAACCTTGAAGACCTTGTAAGCCTTGTGTGCCTTGAGAGCCTATACTTCCCTGAACACCCTGAGAACCTATAGTGCCTTGAAGACCTTGTAAGCCTTGAACTCCTTGTAGACCTTGTAGACCTTGTAACCCTTGAGTTCCTTGAGAGCCTTCAACTCCTTGAGAGCCTATAATACCCTGTAGACCCTGAAGACCTTGTATGCCTTGAGTACCTTGATCTCCTTGTAAGCCTTGAAGGCCTTGTAATCCTTGAAGACCTTGTAGACCCTGTGTGCCTTGAGAGCCTATTATACCTTGAGTTCCCTGTGTGCCTTGAGAGCCCACTGTTCCCTGAACCCCTTGAGAGCCTATAGTACCTTGTAAACCTTGAACACCTTGTAAGCCTTGAAGACCTTGTAAGCCTTGTGTACCTTGAGAGCCTATACTTCCCTGAACGCCTGATTCACCTGTACCTCCAGTAATACCTTGAACACCTTGAGAGCCTTGAAGACCTTGCAAGCCTTGAAGGCCTTGCAGCCCTTGAGTGCCTTGAATACCAATCTCTCCTTGAAGACCTTGTAAGCCTTGAAGACCTTGCAGGCCCTGTAGTCCTTGAAGACCTTGAGTACCTTGAACACCAATCTCTCCTTGTAAGCCTTGAATGCCCTGTAGTCCCTGAAGGCCTTGACTGCCTTGTAGTCCTTGTAAGCCTTGCAAACCTTGAAGTCCTTGAGTGCCTTGTAAACCTTGCGGCCCTATTATACCTTGAACACCTTGAAGTCCCTGTAAGCCTTGTGTGCCTTGAGTACCTTGATCACCATCGAAACCTATCGTACCCTGGGTACCTTGTAAACCTTGAGAACCTATAACCCCTTGAAGACCTTGTGTTCCTTGAAAACCTATAACACCCTGTGTACCTTGAGCCCCGATCTCGCCTTGTAAGCCTTGTAACCCTTGAGTTCCTTGTAAGCCTTGAGAGCCTGTAATACCTTGAGAACCTATAGTTCCTTGTAGACCTTGAGAACCTATAGATCCCTGTACGCCTTGATCCCCTATAAGTCCTTGTAAGCCTTGAATACCTTGAGATCCCTGAACACCTTGTTCACCAAATATGCCTTGTAAGCCCTGAATGCCTTGCAGACCTTGAAGACCTTGTGTGCCTTGATCCCCTAATAGCCCTTGAAGCCCTTGAAGACCTTGAGATCCCTGAACCCCTTGTTCGCCCAATATACCCTGTAAGCCTTGAGTGCCTTGTAAACCCTGAATGCCTTGTAAGCCCTGTGTACCTTGTAAGCCCTGTGTACCTTGCAGGCCTATAGTCCCTTGTAGACCTTGAGAGCCTATTACACCCTGCAAGCCCTGAAGACCTTGCAAGCCTTGAGAACCCTGAAACCCTAAATTGCCTTGTAAGCCTTGAGGGCCTATAGTTCCTTGTAACCCTTGCAAGCCCTGAAGACCTTGCAAACCCTGAAGACCTTGAAGTCCTAACGCCCCTTGTAGGCCTTGAGAGCCTATAGAACCTTGTAAGCCTTGTGTACCCTGAAAGCCAGAAAGACCAGTACTACCTGTACTGCCTTGAATACCCTGAGAGCCTATAGTTCCCTGGGTACCGATTCCTCCTGTCTCTCCTGAGGTTCCTTGAGTGCCTTGGCGCCCTAAAGTGCCCTGGGTACCTTGAGTGCCGTCAATACCTGCTGTACCTGTAGCACCTCGCAGACCTTGAGTGCCTTGAGTGCCTTGTGCTCCTTGAATACCTAGTAAGCCCTGAACTCCCTGTATGCTAAGGCCTGAAAGACCTAAAGTTCCTTGCACACCTTGTAATCCTTGAATACCAGATAGTCCTTGAATGCCTATAACACCTTGAAGACCTTGTACCCCTTGAGTACCTTGAGTGCCCTGCAGACCCTGAGTTCCCTGAACCCCTGATAACCCTTGTAGACCCTGTGTGCCTTGCGTACCCTGGAGTCCCTGTAACCCCTGAAGACCTTGTAAGCCTTGAAGGCCCTGCAACCCCTGCAAACCCTGCAGGCCTTGTGCACCTTGAGGGCCTTGTAGACCTTGAGTACCTTGAGTGCCTTGTGCACCTTGAACTCCTTGTATGCCCTGTAAGCCTTGTATGCCCTGTAAGCCTTGAGATCCCTGTGACCCCTGTAAACCTAATGGTCCTTGAAGTCCTTGAGTACCTGATAACCCCTGTATGCCCAACATACCCTGAACTCCTTGAACACCTTGAGATCCCTGCAACCCCAGAACACCTTGAAGTCCTTGCGTACCTTGTAACCCTTGTGTTCCTTGTAGGCCCTGATTACCTTGTAAACCTTGTATGCCTTGAAGCCCCTGTAACCCTAGTGTTCCTTGTACACCTAAAGCGCCCTGTAAGCCTTGAACTCCTTGTAAACCCTGAAGACCTTGAGTTCCTTGAGTTCCTTGATTTCCTATAATTCCTTGAAGTCCTTGTAAGCCCTGAACACCTTGAGTGCCCTGTAAGCCTTGAACACCTTGAGCGCCTTGTAAGCCTTGAACACCTTGAGTGCCCTGTAAGCCTTGAAGCCCCTGTAAACCTTGCAAGCCTTGAAGCCCCTGACTACCTTGAGAGCCTATTAATCCTTGAACACCTTGAACCCCCTGAATTCCTTGTTCTCCAGCAACACCTTGTACACCCTGTATACTTGTAATATTAGTACTAAATGTTATTGTTTGAGGTAAAACGCTCGGGTCAGTAGTTATAGAGATATTATCTCCGGGTATAAAAATTACCGTATCAAGACCTAAAGCAGTTAAAGGAGGTGAAGTAATATCATAGCCACTTACCTCCCAAAATTTAAATGTACTATTTAAACCTATCTTAACAGCACCGCTACTTAAATCTATAACATCAAAACCTGAATTGTCATCAAAACGAAGAGCACTAATACCGGTTAATACATTAAAAATATTATCGTTATTAATTTTACTTACTTCAAAGGTATTATTATTATTACCGATACCAGGTATACCTTGAGGTCCTGGAGGACCTTGAGGGAATGAATACTCAATAACTGTAGACTCAGCTGATACCAACGCCACATTAACATTTACATTCTCGACAGTTGTAGAGAGATCTATTAAAAAGGTATCAGCAGCCATATTATTTGGTTATATCAAAATAAATTTCCCACTTACCTTCCATATAAGTCTTTATAATACCTGTGGGATAGGTTATTTGAATATCATATAAATATGTTGCAGGGGGTATATCGATGACGATAGCGGGAATAGTAAATGCTGAAAGAGAAGGTAAAACAGAAATAGTAGATGTGGTTGTTGATAGAGAGAAAGCGGGCGGAGAATCATAATCTTCTCTTAACTCTATTGTTATAATAGTGTTAGAAAGATTTACAGGTACACCATTGACTGAAATACCAATAGAATTAATTCCGTCCCAAGTATCACCCCTTCTGTGTCTAGGAAAGTTATAGGTGTAGGCCATATACCTATATTTATGGGTTTACGCTGGAGGAGTTGAAGGTGTTGAAGCTCCTGTAGCCTGGGTTGGTGGTCCGGATTCTGGGGGTGCTCCTGCTCCGGCTTCTGCACCAGGCCCTGCCGCTCCTGTCTCTACCCCGGCTTCAGGTGCCGGAGCTGTTCCTCCAAATTCAGGAATCTCAGAACCTCCTCCACCGCCTCCGCCGAGTGCTGGTGCCCCTCCTGCCATCTCTCCTCCTTCAGGGGCAACCCCGGCCTGGGCAGCCATTTGCTCTCTCCAGTTCGGTCCCATATTCTGAATCTGTGAAAGCTCCCACAACATAGCAGAATCTTTTCGAAGCCATTCTCTATTCTCTTTCATCTGTTCATCTGACCACTGTAAATAATATTTTTGTGAATAAGATTTAGCTATAGAATCGTTTTGAGTTGCTGAGTTAAAGTTTTCAAACTTCATTTGCAGCAATTGCTGATCTCTCATTGCCATGAACGAGGTAGGAACATTGAACTCAACCTGTACAGCACGCTCTCTGAGTTTGTACTGCTTCCAAAAACCCTTCATCTTCAAATGCGCAATAAAGGTGTCTCGAATACCCATTGCAAATTGTCTTTGAATGCGCATTACAAAGCGAGCAAACCTTAGCTCTTCTCTTGTAATCTCAGCTCCGTCCTTAAACACTCCTCCATCCTCTGACATAAAACGTGAGGTAGGCACTTTAAGAGAGTTATAAAGCTTCTTAAGGAAGTAATTTAAGTCATCAAGCTGTCCTAAATTCTGACCTGCAGGAAGAGAATCAACAGTAGAACCATTGCCCTGGGCATCTTTAGTAAACCAATACGCATCGAGCATGGATTGAGGATCATAGATATTAGTAACCCGGCCTCCTGAGCCTTGCGATGAATCAAAATTCTTCTTAGTCCAATACGACTGCATGAGACGTTTGAGATAAGCCTCAGCCTTAGGTGGTGGCATGGAACCGGTGTAGATAGTAAAGCGAAGACGCTCAGGTGCTCTTACAAGTCTGTAAATAACAATTGAGTCCTCAACAAGTGATAACTGACGGTAAGCTCTCTTTGCATTCTCAATAAAGGGCAGACGGATTGACTTATACTCGTTCCAGATACCAGAGTTAATATAAGTGACCTGAGCTTTGTTCATGAAGAACAATTCTTCTTGATCCTTACGATTCATTGATGTAGCCGGACCTACAACGGGCTTACGAATTAAAAAGCCTTTAACCATTTCATTCTGAACGTTCTGATAAACAGGGTTAATAAGTTCAGAAGGAATAGAGACAAGACCCACTATACCTAAATCCTTCTTATCATCTAAAATAATATTCTCAAAATATAACTCCCCGTCAATAAGAAACTGTCTAAAGTACTCCCAGCCTTTGTCCTCTAAGTCAAATATTTCAATAAACTTCTTATACTCTTTCTCAACTGTATCCTTAACCTCTTTACTATAATCCCCTCTTAAATTAAACTGTATAATATTATCATTGTCATCCTTAACGATACACTCATCGCAAATCTCGTCGATACAATCTGCTAGCTCAGCAAAAGCAGCCATACGACGATAATCCTGTAAGCGTCTAGTCTTGTCCTTATCTACATTAGCATAGATAAATGCTTGGTAATCCTTGTTGAGCGTAATAGCCCCTGGAGCCCCTGGTCCGCCTTGAAAAGAAAGTTCTGGGTCATTTAGGAAAACAGACTGATCTTGAATGATCTCTTCTCTTTTAGGTGCTGCTCTCTTAAAGTCCTGGAACCTTGGGTTCCGTTGCATCATTGAGTCTAAGATTTGATAAGCATATGGGAGCCGAGAAACAAAAGCACCAAGTAAAGTAGTTGAGGGAAAGGCCTGATCTTGAACGGGACCGGTAGTGTTCCCAGGGATAGCATTATTATAAGTGTATGCTTGATGAATCATTTATATTATTTAAGGTTAGGCTGGTATTCTTCAATCGATAATATACTATATCTGTATGAATTCAAATATGCACATAGAGACTCTAGCCTGGCTTGACAGGCAAATTGATGATATTCATGCACAATCCGTCTTAGTAGGAGAGCTGTTACTAGATGAAGACGATCCTAAAATACTTGAAAAATACGATAATAAACTTGCAGAGCTAGAAAAAGAGCTCAACAATATTAACAACAAAATTGAAGTAGAAAGAAGAATGCTCGCTAAAAAATTATGAAAGTTACATTAAAAGCCATTACTAGTCCGTCTCCGGAACTCCAAGAAAAAGGTATTAACGATGCCGAAAGGTTTATGGTATATTGTGCCCGGGTATCCAATCCGGCAAATCAATTTAATACTGATACCTCAGACCGTTTGATCAATTACTGCATTAAGCATCAGCATTGGTCTATATTTGAACAAGCCTTCTGCACCTTTGAAATTGAAACTTCTAGAGCCGTTGCAGCTCAGATATTGAGACACCGCTCCTTTACCTTTCAGGAATTTAGCCAGCGCTATTCAACAGCAACTCTTCTTGAACCTTTTGAGTTACGCAAACAAGGTAAAACAAACCGACAGGTAGGAGATGAGGTCTTTACTGTACAAGAGGATCCAAAACTTTTTGCTAAAATAGATAAGTTGCAAGAAGAACAGATCAACGTATACAATGAAATGATACAACAAGGTATTGCAAGAGAGAGTGCCCGGATGGTCTTACCACTTAACACTCAGACGACTTTGTATATGAGTGGATCATGTCGTTCCTTTATTCATTATATTCAATTGAGAGCAAAGGAAGAGACACAGAAAGAGCATCGAGAGGTAGCGCTTGAGATGAAAAAAGTCTTCTGTGAAGTCTTTCCTAATATTGCAAAAGCCTTAAAATGGGGTTAATATATTATTATGCACGGACGATTTCCAAAACTTAATAAGCGTTATCTAATTAATGAACTCTTTCCTCTCCTTTCAAAAGAAGAAAAACGTTCTGTTTACTTCCCAACTAAGGAAGACCGATCTAACAGAGGAACTAAACAGGACATGAGAATGTCCAGAGAAGAGCAAGAGTTGTACGAAAAACAGTATAAAGCTAAATAATATGACTTCCTCAGCAGCGGGAAAAGGAGACGATCCCCGTCCAGTAAAAATACCCAAATATATTAAGAATTTCGATCAAATTAAATGGTCTAAGAACCCGCGTAAACCCACTAAGAATGTGAAGGGAAAGCTGGTTTATGTGTACTAATTTGAATAAATATTAGTAGCTCGGAAATACTAAGAGATAAAGCTTATTTGTTGTTGTCGTAACTTCGAATAAGCTCTTTTAGTCTTTGAAGAGCTATTAAATGTTTGAACAAGCTACTTTTTCGATACTCTTTTGTATCTTTATTGCTTTTGTAATTTTAAAGGAGTGCAATAAAAAGGATTAATCGGTGCCACTTAGCACAGAAATTCCAGACGACCAAGGTCTAAGCTCAAGTTGTGTCTGCTCTCCAGAATACAGGTACTTAACAGCATATTGAGTTAGTTTACCATAACCTGCCGGGTTTTGGACTATAACATCGATATAACCCGTACTAATTGGTGGAGGTATGTTTATAACTAAGGTGTTATCAAAATTAGTTGAATAATTTGAAGGTAAGAGCTTGTAAGCTGTAAAGCCTGGATTATTAGCAGATAGTTTAGGAATAGCTGAAAAAGGGTTATAAAATGTAGTGCCAGAGAGAGGCGCCCCGGAGAGATATACTGCTTGTAGCTGCATAAAGGATTTGCCGTAAACGTTAAAAGTTGCAGATAAGCCTACAAAAGCTACTGGGGTATATGGTTTAGTTAAAAATATCATTAGTTAATAATACTTGGTTGAGGTTGAGCTGAAAGAACTTTGCGTTCAGTTGTCAGTTCATTAAGGGCGTCAAGAGAGAGCATAGAGTTGAGACCTGATTCAGTAGAGTAGTTAGAATTAATGGTAAAGATTGTAGCTTCAGGGCCTGAAGGCTTTGATTTAAACAACCAACCCTTAAAGGTGAATGAAGTTGTACCTTCTACTCTAGCTACTGTTGTTGAATTGATATCATAAGGATAGGTTGCTGTGATGTTACCTGACCAAACAACTTGAGATCTAATTTCATAATCAGGCATTGAAGGGGTACGCCAAGATATGATAATATAAGGGTCAAAATAAGGAACAAAATTAGTTACAATTTGATCGTAATCCTCTTGAAATCGAGTTAAGATTGTCATATTGATTGCTAGGTCAATAGGTACGGGTTGTAAAAGTTTATTAGTTTGAGTTGGGCTAGTTGAGGTCATATAAGAGCCCTGAATCTTATTAAAAACTCTATTAGGGTCTCTTGAAATGCCTCCATTAGTTAAAGCTATAACAGGCAGTTGAAGGTTCTGAGCCTTATCTAATAAATCTGCCAGTACCCGTTGCTTAGGTGCATAGACAAAGCGGCAACGAATAGAATCCTGAGGTTCTCTTAAGTTATTATAGCGCTTGATCGTAATATCGTCCATGGCACTTGCAAACATCTGAATCATTGTTGAGATTTCGAACGAATAGGTATATTTCCTCACAACTATATTTATGTAGTTCCTTTGAAACTAGAATAAATATGTATATGGATTACGCACGTCATTATAACAAACTTATAGAACGTGCACCAAAAATAAAACCTTTAAACTATTATACAGAAGGGCATCATATTAAACCGCGATGTATGGGTGGTACTAATGCAGATGGAATTGCATATCTAACACCTGAAGAGCATTATATAGCTCATTTATTTCTTGTTAAAATCTATCCTGATAATCAATCTTTAGTTTATGCAGCTAATATGATGACTGTAAGTAGGGATGGGTCTAGAGCTAATAACAAAAAATATGGTTGGTTGAGAAAAAAGTGTGCTATAGCTGCTAGTTTAACACATAAAGGGAGAAAAAGATCAGAACAAACTAGATCAAAAATAGCTGAGAGTAGAAAAGGAATAAAACTTTCTGAGCAACATCGACAAAACATTAAAAAAGCTTTAATCGGTAAATCAAGACCACCCGAAGTTATAGCTAAAATTAAAGCAGCTCAAAAGGGAAGACCGTTAACACCAAAACAAGAAGCAGCTAGGTTAGCTAAGATAGGTAAACCTAGAACAGAAGAACAAAAGCGCAAACAAAGCTTAGCAATGATGGGTAGAAAACTAACACCTGAACAGTTAGCCAATAGGGGTCCCCGCGGGCCTATGTCAGAAAAACAACGACAGGCGATTAGTGCTGCAAGAAAAGGACAACCTTCAAATAGAAAAGGTAAAAGTATGTCTGAAGAACATCGCCGTAAAATAAGTGAATCTAATAAGCGCACTTATGCTTTAAAACATAATTTACTTTAAAGAATCTTCTTCCCCGGCTTCTAAAACATACTTTAGAACTTCGAGCTGTACTTTAGCCTTTCCCTTAACATACTTCTTAGCATTAACAGCATCTAAGACCTCGTTAGATCTCTGGTCTACATAACTCTGAATAAACTTTAAGACTTCTCCGCCTCGGGAGGACATAAACTCCTTAGCATCCTCATTACAAATCTCTTTATAATCTGGATCGTCTGGATCAATCTCCCCGGATTCAATCTTTTCTCTAAACCCCTCTAGGTACTGGTTTTGACGGCCCTTATAGAACTTCCGTATAGCTTTACGAAAAAGTATAAACTCTTGTTCTTTAATTTGTTCTATGTCAACAACCATAAAAACAATTATGGCTTATAGAACAATAATGCTACCTATAATATCTCAAATACTCAGTCTTAGGGTTATGGTACTCTACAAGGGGTAAGATCTGTTCTGGCATCCGACGAACGATCTTGGGATCGTTGTAAGGAAAGGGATACCATTTGCGATTGCGATACGTTGCCCAATAAGAGAAAAGATATGAATTAACCTGCTGACGGTACTTGGTCATATTAATATCTAGTTTAAACTTTTTAATCTTCTTCTCCGTTCTCTTCTCACAATCCCACTCCAACTCGATAGTATCCTTGAAAGCCTGAACAAGTCTGTCGTCAGCATACTTTGTACCTGAACACCATTTCTCAATCATTGTAATCCCAGCATCAGCCTTGCCCCACAATGGATGCTTCTCTAAAAACTGATCCATATGACAGGACTCGTGGACTAAGACATCCAGCCAGTCTTCTTTTTGTGCTGCTACTTTAAGATCGATATCATCAAAGTATCCTGAGCACTTAATACCATCTGTGTCTACATGTTTAGAAGGCACGAGATGGAACCCAATGCCATGCTTCTGGCAATCAGTAGCAACCTTAGCTACTAGCTTTTGAACATTTGTCATGTTAAGTTACGGGCTAGGGTAGAGATGTCCCGGAGCAACGATGTCTGGGTATTAGGAAGCTGCAGTCCCAGGTCATCAATCTTTTTAGTAGACAAGACACAGTTTGAACGATTAGCCTTAGTATTAAGATCCTTTAGATCAATGAACCGCCATCTTGAATTCTTTAAACCTCTCTCCTTCATAATCTGAACGACCTCTTCGGCTTTTACTGGTTCAGGATTAACAACATTATAAATCCCGTAATCAGGCTTGGCGCTAATAAACCGAACTACAAACTCATCAAAGTCATTGAGAGAAGTAACTGAATTAAGTTCATTAATGAGGGTGTCGTAATTGAGAAGTTTACTGAAATAGTTCTTCCGAGTCAAGATATCAGTAAAAGGAATTCTAATTCTAAGAACATAGCAGTTAAATTCTTTAGCAAAAGTCTCAAATACATGTTTACACTTTGAATAATAAGAAGATTCATTCGAGTAGATTCCAAAGTTTGGTGTATCTTCCTCAGTAAATTCTTTTTCATAACCGGAATAAATGCATCCAGAACCTATATGAATAAGAGGGATACCATAAGTATGACAAATTCGAACAACATTTAAAGGGTATAAAACATTGTAGCTGTAGCAGAGCTCTTTATTGTCTTCGCAAAAATCAACATTTGGTACCCCTGTTAGTCCAAAAGCTATAATAATTTCTTTAATTTCAATATTATTTTCTTTTATATATTTCTCAAACACAGACGGATTAGTATAATCAAGCTCTGACTGAGAAAAATGTTTAAACGAAATATTATTTTTACGAAAATAGTGTGCTAAATGCGTACCAACAAAACCTTTACCGAGAATAACAGTTACCATAAAACTATATTATTAGCATTTTATAAAATATCAAGAAAAAACAGCTGGTATAAATTGTTTAACAGTAAATTGCAATGAACTATCAATACGTTTATACCAGCTGCATTGTATTTAAGTAGAGAATAAATAATATTGCAATGAACTATCAAAGTATTTACAACAAAATTATCACTCGTGCTCGTAATAGAGTAATTAATAATAATGATTATTACGAGCTGCACCATATTAAACCAAAATGTATGGGTGGTCAAGACATACCTGAAAATTTAGTGCACTTAACCGCTAGTGAACATTATATTTGTCATTTACTTCTTTCGAGATTACACCCTAATAATATTGGATTAATAAGAGCGGTTATGTTTATGAGTTCATGTTCATGGTATCATAAACAACCAAAAAATAAAACTTATAGTATTTATAGACGAAAATTTCATGAGTACTACATGAATAAAAGAATAAAAAGAAATTGTCAGGTTTGTAATAAAGAAATGTTGGTAGTAAAAAATTTAGAAAAAACTAAAAAATATTGCTCAAAAGAGTGTTTAACAGAATCTAATAGAACAGCAAAAGATATAGAAATAAACTGTAAAAATTGTAATAAAAAAATTATTAAAAAAAGTTATACCTCAAAAGTATTTTGTTGTATGGAATGTTATGACAAATATAGAGGTAAACACCTTGTAAGAAGAAAACAAACTACAAAGAAAAATTGTTTATTTTGTAGCAAAGAAATGGAATTAATGCCCCACTTAAAAGAACAAAAATTCTGTTCACATAGTTGTTCGAGTAATTATAGAAAAAAATAATGCTCAAATTAAAGACCATTCAACTTCTTTAAAGGCCTCCAGGTCATTGCCTCCGGCATAAGAGATAGCAGAGGTTAGATCTTGGTGCACCTCTTTAAGCTTTTGTTCATAAGTCATACCATTCATAGGCATTGAAAGTGTTCGTCCTTCGATATTTTTCTTGTTACCGTTCATCAAAGAGGCAGACCCAAAATAGAGCTTCTTAGTAGGGTCAGTAGGATCAACCATAGCTGGAGAATCAATACAACGGGCAAACATTGAACCTGCCATAACCATATCAGCTCCCGCTACCAAAGCCTTAGCAATATCTCCGTTACAAGAAATACCTCCATCTGCAATAATAAGAGGGGCCGTTTTTTCGTTGTACTCTTCTCTGGCCTGTCTAATTGTGTTGACAGTTGAGAACATAGGAGAGGCAAACCCTGTCTTATTGTAAGTAATACAACTTGCGCCGCAGGCTATGCCAATTTTTACCGCGTCTGCGTAAGGAGCCATTCTAAAGAAGGCAGAAGGTGTTGCGATATTGCCTCCAATAATAAACAGTTCAGGGTAAAGCAATTGCTTAAGCTCACTCAAATACCTAAGCATATAGAGAGCCTCTTCATGATCTCCATGAGCTACATCTACTGTAACGAAATCTAACCTTAACTTCTCGTCAACAATAGTCTTAAGCATCTCTACATCTCTTTTCTTAATGCCAATTGAGATAGAAATAAAAGGAAGAAGATCTTTGCAATCTTTCATCCTGCGCATCCAGTTCAAGGTCTCATCATACTCATAAAACCTATGCATGATGTAGAAGTACCCATTCTGTGCCAACCAAGTTGCCTTAGTCATGTCCACACATGATGCCATATTAGCAGGCACTAGAGGGAGCTTGAAAGTAAACTTTCCAAAGTCTACAAATGTATCCGCTAACGCTCTTGACTTAAGCTCAGAGTAGTTAGGGATTAAATGGATGTCTTTGTAGTTAAGAGATCTTTGCATATTAAAATTTTGTAGTAGGTTCGTCGTCAGGATCAAAGCCATAATGCTCCACTATACACTTCTTACACCGGGACATAACCCAACCATTATCGTATAATTTGCCTGGTTCTCCACAAATTTCACATACTTTACTAGAAAGATATGAAACATAGTCAATAGCGTTTTCAATCTGTTCGTAATATTTGTTAAATGCTTTAGTCTTCTCTTCAGGTAAAAGCTGTTCAAAGAGTTCTTGTTCATTCTCTTTTAACCCGTTACCAATCCAATACACTCTGATAGTACCATACTTCTCCTTTACTTGAGAAAAACATATAGAAGGACGGTAAAGGAAGATGTAACCTTTATTGTCTTCGGTCTTAAATTCTTCTTTGACTTTAAACATTTCTTGATGATCTGCAAGTGCAGTAAGATAATCACAAAGGTCATCAAAGATCTTATACCAACCGTCTCCAGAAAATTCTATTCCCCAACACATACAAGTCTCTTGCGGAGACTTATTTACATCTCTAAACAGCTTCGGGTACTTAGCGATTAGCTGTTGTTCTAATTCAGGCTTCATTTATCTTTTAGCTGTTCCTCATACCCCTTCATCCAATCATCTACCTGATCAAAAGACCAATTTATAACTTTAGGAACAGCATCATTGAACTCTTTATACAGGTGCTTAAACTCACCCCACATCCTTGGGTCAATATTAGCACAGGGAGCCCCGCCCCCGAACATAATAAGAGCTTCATCAACTTGTTGGTTATATTCTTTTTGAGATATTCCGGCCATATATATTTACTTTCTAGGTAGGAGTATAGCGGATACTAGACATTCGTCAAGCGGATAATCTCTATACTCTCCAACCCAATGCTTATCAGTAGGCTTGTAAAACGTTTTTACTTGTTCTACTTTATTGAGTTCGTTATACCCTTCCTCATACGCTGTAACTAGTACAAGTTTGTCAGGGTCTTGTTTCTGTAACTCCTCTATTAGTTCTTTAACTGTCATATCTTAATGTTCCTTTATAATCTGGTAAATTTGTAACTCTAGAAGAAAGTTTGTATTTTGGTTCTTCTTCTGGCATACGTTTAGTTGTAAATCTACCATCTAGTATTATACCGTAATCTTTCTCAGTATCAATATTCCAGCTTTCATATGGTTTATTCATAGCTAGACAATCTGGTTCTTTAGTTGTTGTATGTCCTACAATCTGTTTGCCGATAGCCTCGGAGGCTAAGAATTCTTGATTCCAATCCTGCCACAATATACCACCAACATTGCAGTCCCCACCTCGACAATATCCAGCACCTGAGATAAGATAGTTATGAGGACGAGTGAAGTCTCTAAAGTTTTTCCACACCTCAGGTACAATCTTATCAATAACATCATCAGGAGTTAAGCCATACGGGATGTGCTTATCAGATAACCCTGCATGTGAAAGAATGAAGCCTTGTGTGCGATGAACTATATTAAAATGTTCAATAAAGAATTTATCTTTTAGTCCGTGATCAAAAAAAGCATGACGGAACTTCTTAGCCTTAGAAGCCGTAAAACCTGAACAGTAATACTTTAATGTCTTAGAAATTTTATTACAAGAAAAATCTTTGTTCTCATGAATGTATGACAAATCATGATTACCTAACAAGAATACAAATTTATCTTTGTTAGGATGTTCTAATATCAAATACTTTAAATATTCACAAGTTTCTTCAAACCCCGCAACCTTTGGAGGATCAAAAAAAGAATCAAACCAATCGCCTAAGAAAACTACTTCATCGTAATCTTTTTCATTTTCTAATATCCATTTAACATTATTAATGCGTTGATGAACATCAGGTATAACTAAAGTCTTCATTAAAATTCCATTCCCACCTGACCGAACCCATTAACATGATATGCATTCATGAACACATCATAGTTATGATACACATTACCTCCAACATAGTAAAGCCTTTTCTTGTCTTTAGTTTCATGAATAGGATGCTTAACTTCAAGACCTAACTTGTTGCGAGCATTTTCTTTCTGATCTTTAGTATAATCAAACTCCCCTAACATCTTAGTATAAGCATCCGGCCTATCTACAAACAGCTTCCTCATGTCGTTGTATGTACAAGAACATAATAGAAGCAATAAGATTATTATTAAGACAAGTTTCATTTTAGTTCACTAAGTATCGTATCTAGTTCTTCCTTAGATACCTCTTTATAAACCTTATTATCTATTTTTGAACCGGAAAGTTCAAGCAAAAACTTTAGCCAAAGAAAAGAAAACTTCCAATAACATCCTCCATCGAAGTAAGAAAACCGAGGAAAGTAAACGTTCTCTACTAAAGGTATATTGCCGGCCCAGAAGGATAGTTTGCCCATACTAATAATCATGTCCAAAAGTAGTCTCGGTTCTTAATAAGCTCTGTAATAACTTTGGTGTCCTTCTTATCAATAAGAGCTTCTAGGCGATAAACTTCTCTGTATACCTCTTCATAGGTCATTCCGTAACGCTCTTCACAAGTCTTTATAGTGCGAGATACATTACCGTGCTTGTCAGTTTTAGGTTCTTCGAACAGATTATCAAAGTCTGCTTCAGGGTAGGCTGCATCCATTTGCTTCTCTAAGTCAGGACGTTCAACAGTAATGTACTTGTAGGCAGACTCTAACCAGGCTGCAAAAGCTTTATGATGTTCATCAGATTCCCAGTCAATAAGACCGTTTGAATATTCATCCTCGTAGAACGATTTAATAAATTCAAAATTAACTACAACAATGAGGTGAGTTAAGTCACTCCATTGACGAGGAATAACCTTACGGAGTCTTGAATGTTTAGGTTTAAAGATAGGTTTGATATTATCGTAGTAAAGTCTTTGGAATCTATAAGGAACAACATCCCAAATATCCCAGACACCAAAGTGCTTATCAAGCCAACACCGGATGCTAAAATTAAGCTCCTGCCAGGCATTGAGCTTGGCTTCTTTCAAATAGTCTTCCCTTAACTTATGATCTCGGGCTATAATCTTTTCAACGTTCATACCTAATATATTAGTGGACTATTTTAGAAGAGCAAGCAAAATATTGGAATGAAAAAAGTACTCAAACCTCAACAATCAGAAGAGGCTATTTACTATTCAGACTTCTCTGGAAAAATATTTAAAGACTCTGTTCCTGTTACTGTCAAGATAGAATGTAGTTACGGATCTGAATACGACGGATCTGAAGTTGAGCTTCATTTATCGGATAAAGGTCTAGAAAAACTTCTAGAGTTCTTTAAAGCTAATCTTTGTCAAGAAACTAAAAATGAATTACAAAGAAATTTCCATTGCCAGTCCTCTGACAGTCATTATAATAACAAAGAACTCAACCAAAAACTAATATGAAATCTATTCCAAAGACTGTTAAAGTAAAAGAAGAACACTACATTGAATTCACTGATGAAGAACTTCAAGCCCTTAATATGGAGAAGGGTCAGAAGTTCTCTTGTAAGATTGAAGATGGGGCTCTAAAGTTAGAACCTTTTGTTAAAGTAGAGCTAGAAATAGGCAACTGGGATAGAGAGGTTCTATTAATGCTTATAGAAGAGTCTTGTGAACGGGATGTATCAGTAAATGAAGTTATTAACGATTTGTTGGAGAAAGTAATCGAAGATGGAAACCTTTAACATTGTTTGGAAAATTGCCGTTGTAGGGCTTCTATTGGCAATTGTAGTATCATTGGGTATGATTAAATTTAAAATTGACGATATTGAACGTCTCTTGATTGTACCTGATGCAGAGCTTCCAGCTTACGAAGAAGTTCAATGAAGCCAAAGTGGAGGCAAGCTTACATGGATGTTGCCGAGCGCTTTGCTCAGCTCTCTTCAGCTAAGAAACTTAAAGTTGGAGCAGTATTAGTTAAAAGAGATTCAATAATCGCTATTGGCTATAACGGAACCCCTTCTGGGTGGTCAAATGACTGTGAGGATAAAAACGGAGAAACTAAACCAGAGGTATTACACGCGGAAGCAAATTGTATTGCTAAACTTGCAAAATCATTTATGTCTGGAGAAGACGCTACAATGTTTGTAACTCATGCACCTTGCATACATTGTGCAAAGATGATTTATAGTGCAGGGGTTAAAAAAGTGTTCTATAAAACTCTTTATAGAGATAATTCAGGAATAGAATTCCTTAAGAAGTGTAGCGTATCTGTAATACAGATTACTTAGATTTAGACTTAACAGCCTTCATAGGCTTCATGTGCTTCTTAACAGCTTTCTTTTTACCGTACATATTAGCTTCAGTTAAGAATTGTCCTGCGATGGCGTTGAAATGTGGTGTATTGATTTCCATATAATAAATTAGTCTTCAAACCCATATGACATAGCTTCAGGCTTTGATGCCATGTAGTCTTTATAAACTTTACCAAATGACTTCTCAAACTCCTTACGACCGATATCCTCAATGTCACCCTCTTCGCGTTCTAAGGCTTGAATGTCCTGATCAGAATTCTCAGCTGTTGCATACTTAATAGCTCCTGCACGAATGAGAGCTGAAGTTGCTTTCATAGCAGAACCTGTATCAGCTCCACCACGTTGAATAGCTTTGACTAAATCTTTACCTTTCTGGACTTGATCGGCAATATTCTCAATTCTGGAATAATATGTCTTAAGGTCGTCAGAGAGCTCAACACCAGCAGCTGACATCTCATCAGGGGTTAAAATTTCATACTCAGCGTCTTCCATAAAGCGAGCTGCTTTAGGTGCTTTAGGTTCAGCTGGCTGACCGTTCTCAACAGATCCCTCTGCATCTTCTACGGCCGCTTCAACTTTTTCTCTAGAAACTCTAGCACCGTATTCTTTCTTAGCATCTACAAGCTGAGATATAAGTCTTGCCGTATAACCTGCAACAGCTGCCCCCGCTCCTGGTATTTTAACTTTTTCTCTTTCTTGTATACCTTTAACAATGTCTATAAGAGCCTGTTTAATAGATTCTCTATAAGCTTCTTCATTATTAGCTTTATTTGTACCACCAGGGAAAACTTTATCAAATAATTCTTGAGAAATCATGTCAACAACTTCTTCTTTTGTTACTGGTTTTTCTTTATTTTTAGGAAGAGTAGAAAGAGTTTCAGCAATTTTACCAATAAGATAACCACCACCAGGGGCTGGTCCAATGCCTGATTTTAATGTTCTATTCATTACATCAAGCTCCGTAGAGACTGGTGCTTCTGTAAGTTGTGAAAGATACTCGTTGAGTAAAGAATCGAATTGCTTGGTTGCCATATGTTTATTATTTATGTAATTTGTGCTTTAATCTCTAAGATCTTATTATAGTATTGAGAAGGATTTGTGTTTTTAATTCTAACTTTAGCTAATTTTTCATTTAGTTCACTCTTCAACCCTAATAGGCCCTGTAAGCGGTAATCAAAAAAGGCTAAACCTTCATGAAAATATTCTTCTACTCTAAAAGGAATAGGTATTTCAAATGACTCTTTATTACTCTTATCAGTCATAAGAGTTACATGAAGGTAATAATGAGCTCGTTTAAATAGTACAAGTCTTCCTTGTTTAATAATCTTTTCACCCAGGGTAAACTTTATAGGGGATTGTAGATGCCGAGTGAGGAAAGTCTCTCCGGGCAACTCTTCTAGGTATGTGGATGCTACAGATATCATTTGTTCATAAACCCGGCCTTTTGACCGGCAGGCATTGGGGCAATTGAGTCATTAAAATACTGCCACCATTCTTTAGGATCAGGTGAGGTGTTAATAACTGCAATTACCTCAACGTCATTGCAGTTAATCATTCGGTATGCTTGCATAAAAATGTCATATACGGGTATTAAATTCTTTTGTGCAGGATTATATTTTAATTGCCCTGTTGGTGGTTCATAATTTAAAATATTACGACCTAGTTGAGACATTAAAAGTCCTTTATCATTTGTACATAACATACGTCTATAATCACCAAATCCGGCCTTCTCTATTTTCCTTCTAAACCTCAGCTCAACAACATTAGTCATTAAGAGCTGGGCTAGAGCTGCTCGGCCTAATCTCATTTTTTCTTTTTCTTCTTGTCTGCCTCCTTTTCAATAGGCTTACAAATACCAAAAATACGATCTTCAGAAAGAAAGACTAACATTTTGCCATTTCTTTGAATTGACTGCAATCCTCTATCACCAGGAAAGATAATTACGTCTCCCACTTTAACCTGCTTGCAAGCTGGGCCTGCAAGCTTAACTCTTGCTACCCGCCAAGCTCTATTATCAATAACTTGGTTAGGTAAAATAATACCATTGCGCATTATTGATTTACCATCAGAAGCTACATCAACGTATTCTACTGAAATTACATTTGAAAGAAGTTCAACAATTTCATAGTCTTCTGGAAGAGGTACATCTTTGTAATCTTCAGGTGTAATTCCGTTTACTTCAGCATCTAGGCTAGCCATCGAGTGTGCGATCATATATAGTATAAATTAAGTAAATTGTTGTTTAAGTTCAAGTAATAGTTTCATCTCTCTCCTAGACACTTCCATATTAGAGGCCAGCATTTCTACCTTATCATCCTCTTTAGTCTTCTCTTCCTTAACCTTCTTAATATATTTGATAAAGGGAGACTGTTTAGATTTAGGAAAAAGCTTTAATAGAAGCTTGTAATGAAGCATCTTATCGATATTGCCTAACATGTTAACAGATTCATTAATGCCTAGACAGGAAGAGGGTGATACAAATGACAACCAACGATTAATAAGAAAGGGGATATAGTCTTCTAAAGGTAGATTGCCCTTCTTATTGACTGTTAGATCCTTTATGTACTCAAATAGCATTAGACAACAACTTTTGTAGTCGCTACCCAAACTGACTGCAAAATTGAATAAAAGATACCTTCAACATCTTTCATAAACTCAATAGCTTTGTCATCTGAAAGGTTAGTCGAAAAAGCAAATTGAGGTGCTTTAGATCCAGCATTAATATTAATACCAAGATGAATGAGAACAGCACCATTCTTCTCAGCTGCAATACTGACTGAAGCCTTCTTATGCTCATCTCCCCACTTAACCATAATATCATCTCCATCTACATAACCTTCAGTTTGTAAATACTTCTCACAAAGTAAGGAGCCAACCTGAGCATTTAACAAGCGCTGAAACAAAATACCGCCCCAAAGATCTTTACCGGGAATCTCCATAAGGAAATTCATAGCAGAATCTGAATAGATATAATCCTTGTTGAGAGAATCTTCGAGATCAATGAGATTCTCAATAACAGTCATAGGAGCAATAAAAGAAATAATATTGCCGAGTGGGTTAACACCCTTCTTATAAAGTTTATAAGCTAACCTTTCATGTAGTGCTTTCCCGCAATAGTAATCAGATCCAGTTAACTCTTTTAGTTGTTCTCTATTAATAATCATAGTGTGTAAAGTATAAAGGCTATTCAGATTTCTTCAAGGCATTCTGCCAACTCTCTTTAAAAATCTTATTAGACTCCTCCCACTCCGGGGTCATGAATGAGTTGCCCAGACCATGGTGCACCACAAAGATAGGCCAGGTACCCATTTTGAGCTTCTTCTCATTGGCTAGTAAACAAGAAGATATATCATACATATGAAA
>Ga0247833_1002892_pt1 | contig 24067 bp, 29 predicted proteins | sample LaCruzMarch2015__7_FD_187117 | JGI IMG/M metagenome (GOLD analysis project Ga0247833, IMG submission 187117) | Freshwater microbial communities from meromictic Lake La Cruz, Castile-La Mancha, Spain - LaCruzMarch2015_8m | ecosystem: Environmental > Aquatic > Freshwater > Lake | place: Spain... | reverse complement strand
GGACCTTCTTTTGATGAATATTTTTTAACAACAGGAGCTACTAAATTAAGAGATGATCTTTTAAAAAATTCAGGATATGCTCCGGATAGTTTATTTAATGAAGCTAAAAAATTAGGATACTCCGCAGACTATGGAAGATATGTAGATAAAAGAGATACTTTTTCTCCATTTGCTTTAGCAGAAGCAAAAGCTTCTTTAGATTTAGGAGGAGTTGATAAATATAATCCTATTTTAAGAAAATCAGCAGTTGGTTCAACTGATAGTGGAGTTACAAGAACAAGTAGTGGAGATATTATAAATAAACCTTCTATTATGAATACTCCAAATTTAAATGATGTTATAGAAAAACAAAAGAGAAAATAAAATGGCTGAAGAAATACTTAACGAACAGCCTGTTAAAGAAAATGTTTTTTTAGATAAAGCTCCTAAATCAAAAGATACTATAATTCCATTACCAACTGATCCAAGAGGTGTAAGCGATTTTGCTGAAACTCAAATGTATTTTACAGATACAAAAGAAGATAGTACAACTGAAAAAATTTTAAATGTTCGTAAAGCACTTCAAAAAGATATAGGTTATGCTGTTACTTTTGATGAATCTAAACAAATTTATGATAGTAATTATGATTCTTTAGTAATTAATAAAGTTACAAATAATGTAAGAAAAAGATTAGAAGCTATTACAAAATATTCTCAAGAAGGAAATGATATTAGTTTAGCAGCTGATTCTTTTTTTAAAGTAAGAGATAAAATTGCTAAAGTTTATCCAGATGAAGCTAAAAATATTAAATACACAGATTTAATAAATAATTTTAAAAAATATGAAAATTTTGTAGATGGAGAGGACATAGTTAAATTAGAAGGTGTAGAAAATAAAGGAGCACCTGCTAATGCTAGACAAGCTTTTTCTTTTGCAGCAATAAATGATAATAATGTATTAAAACAAGCTGAAGATGCTTTAATTTTTTCTTTAGATGATAAAGCTAGAAAAAAATATTTTGATTTAAATTACGCAGGACCACCAATAGTAGTTTTAAATTCAGATAAATTTGCTGATCAACAAAAAAGAATAGTTTATAAAATTCCAAAAGAATTAGGTGGAGATGATAAATTTAATGTATTTAATAATGAAGGAGTTGATTTTAAAGATTTAGCTAGTTACACTGGAGAAATACTTCCTTTTGCTGCTGAAATAGTAGCTGGTATAAAAGCAACTCCAACTGGACCTGCTGGTGTTGCAGTGGCTACAGGTCTATCTGGAGGAATTGCAGAAATGACTAAATTAATAATAGGTCAAGCTGCTTTTGGAGTAAATCAAGATTTAACTATAGAAGATATAGTAGCAGAAGGAATGAAACGTGCTGCTGTTACTGGAGGTTTAACTTATGTAAGTTTTCCAATAATGAACGGAGTGGCTAGAATTTTAAAAACTACAATTCCACAATCAATTGCTGAAAAAACTGGAATTGATAAAAATTTTTTAGGAAGAAAAGTATTAGAAACAACTCTTGATGCTTATAAAAAGGGACTTAATAAAGATGAATTAACAGGTCCTGCGAGAGAAAAATTAAAAGAAAAGTTAATGACTCCAAGATCAGAGGGAGGTCCTGGTTTTGATGAAAAAACTGTAGATATTCTTATTGGAAAAACATTTGGAAATAATTTACCAGGTACAAATTTAGCAGTAATTGATGAATTAAATAAAACTTTACCACAGGGTGTTGGTATGAAAAAAGCACCACTTGTAGGAGAAGCTGGTCAAACAGCAGTTAGGGATGCTGAAAGAGAAACTTTAAAAATTATAGATAATGTATTTACAGAAAATTTAGGAATTTCTCCTACTAAAATTGATAAGGATTTAACTCTATTTGATGTATTTGATCCTATTTATAAAAATGCTGAAACAAAAGTTCAAAATAATATTATTTTAAATGCAAAATTTGATAAAAAATATCAAGAAGCTTGGAAAAAATTAACTAAAGATTATACAGTTAAAATAAATCCAGAAGCACAAAATTTTAATACTGTTATACAAGATTTAATAGATCCAATTAAAACGCAATCTTTTGCTGATGCAAATAAATTAAGTAAAATTTTTTCAGATAAAACTACAAATATAAAAGTAACAATACCTAAAACGGCAAGTCCTGGTATTCCTAATGTAAATAAAACTTTAGATGATAGTATTAAATCATTAGATGGACAAATTAAACAAGCTCAAAAAATTACAGGTAAAACTGGAGAAAGAGTTTTAAGTAATTTAGAAGAAGCAAAAATAGTATTAGAGCAATTAAAAGGACAATATAAAGGTGGAAAAAGTTTTAATTTTCAAACTTTAGAAAATTCTTTAAATCTTTTAGATAATATAGCTGCAGAAAATCCAACAGTAAATCAACCTGTTTTAAAATTATTAGTTTCATTAAGAAATGCAAAATCAACAGCTATTAATAAATTACCAAAAGAACAAGCTGATGAAATTTTAAAATTAGATAATCAAATTGCTGTATCTAATTCTTCTACTAAAGATGGTGTTATAGGACAAATTGTAAATAATTTAAGTGGAGTAAAAGGATCAGTTGCAAAAGCAAAGGCTTTATCTACAAAAGATCAATTTAATATTTTATTTGGAAATTCTCAAGAACAACTTTATGCTACAAATTATATAGGTAGTTATATTAATTCTAAAGGTAGTAATTTAATTAAACCTCAAGCTGATCAACTTAAAAAAATAATGTTTCAAAAATTTATTGATGATGTATCTCCAGATAATCCAAACGCAATACCTATTCAAAAATGGATGGAAAAATATCAAGATTCATATGCTAATATTTTTAATAAAGAAGAAATGAAAAAATTAACAAGCATTCAAAATGCTAGAAGTGGGTTAGAATTTATAGAAATAAATTCTAAATCATTAAATCAAAAAGCAAGAGAAGCGTTTCCTTCAATACTTCAAGGAACAGATATAGATAATATTAATCCATTTATTATATCTAAAGCTTTATTTGATCCTAAAATTACATCTAAACAAGTAAATTCTTTTTTTAATTCTATTAATAAGGAACAAAAAGAATTAGTACAAACTTTTTATTTAAAACAAGTTTTTGATCAATCTAAAAAATTTAGTCCAATTTTAAATAGAGAAACTTTAGATGGTTCTGCTTTATTAAAATATTTTGATTCTGACGGAGGAGCAGGTGAACAAGTATTTGCAAATGTTTTTGGAAAAAAAGAATTAAAAAATATGAAAACAGTTGCAGCAGCTTTAGATTTTATGCAAAATAAAACATCATATATTGGTAAAACTATGAGTGGGGCAGAAGCTGACGCAGTAAGACAAACAGCAACAAGAATGGTCTATGGTCCTTTATCTCATGAAAATTTATTTATTAAAGGTGTTTTATTTTTTGCTGAAAAGTTAGATAAAAAATTAGGAAAAGAACTTTTAGATTATGATTTTTTTGTTGAAAGTTTTAAAAATTCTTATGCATTTAAATATGCTCCAGCTTTAAATGATAAAAAATATTTAAGTAGATTTAATCAATATGATTCTGGATTAACTCAAAAAGCTTACACAGGAACAGTTGCTGGTATTTCTGGAGAAGGAGGTCAAGAATTTGGAAAAGAATATTTTATGCAAGATTATGGTCAACCTAATATTCCTATATTAAAAGAAGTATATTCTTCTCCAATCACATTAACTAGAAGTTTATATAAAATATTAAAAACTTTAACTTCCTCAGAAGGAGAAGCTACAAAAGAAAAACTTACCACTAAAGAAAAAAAAGGAAGAGAACAATTAAAAGAAAGATTACAAAGATGAAAATAAAAAAAAGAAAACGAGCAATTAATGGAAGTTATAATAAAGCTGATATAGCTAATATAAGAATTGATAATCATGAAAAGCTATGTCGAATCATGCAAAAAGAAACGCATGCGAAAATAGATAATATTTGTTTTCGAATCAAACGTTTAGAATATATCTTAATAACATCAGCTGGAGGAATAATCATTGGATTAGCTTCTTTAGTTATAATGTTATTAAGTAAATGATAAAAAAAAATATCGGTTGTCTTTGCGAAAATATAGCAATCTGTTGGCTTCAAGAGCAAGGTTACTTCGTGTATAAAGGGTGTCAAACTCAGTCGGCTATAGATTTAGTTGCCGTGGATCCTAAAACTTTAGAGACAATACTTATAGATGTTAAAAAAGTTTCAAGAAGAAAGTCAGGAACTGAAATAGGAAGAATGGCAAGAGTAGATAATAAAAGAATTTTTATTTTAAAAGTAGATTTACATACAAAAAAGTGTAGAATAGTCCAAAAGAGATTACTATGGACTACGAAGAAATTAAAGCACGCATAAAAAAACATGAAGGTTTTGTGCCTAAAATGTATCTTGATTCTTTAGGAAAAGCCACTATTGGCTATGGTCATTTAATTACAGAAAAAGACAACTTTCAAGAAGGCGTAGAATATAGTAAAGAAGAATTAGAAGAAGTATTTAATCAAGATTTTAATAAAGCTGTAGATGGAGCTAATGAATTAACTTCTCATTTAAGTTTAGTTTTAGCTACAGTAAAAGGAGTTATAGTAGAAATGGTATTTCAATTAGGTAAAACTGGTGTAAGTAAATTTAAAAAGTTTTTTATAGCTTTAGAAAATCAAGATTATAATGAAGCTGCAAATCAAATGATTGATTCTAATTGGCATAAACAAACACCAAAACGTTGTGAAGAATTATCAAATGTAATAAGGAGTTGTGCGTAATGTTACAAATGTTAGGAGCAGTAGCACCATTAGCTAAAATATTATTTAGTACAATTGAAAAATCTGTACCTGATAAAGATTTACAAGCTAAATTAAAATCAGATTTACAGACACAATTATTACAGTCTAATACACAAGAACTACAGGCGGCTGCTAAAATTATAGAAGCTGAAGCAAAAGCAGGTTGGTTTGCATCATCATGGAGACCATTATTAATGTATGTACTTATATTTATACTAGTTTGGAATTATATATTTGGTCCAATAGTTAAATTCTTTTTTGGTGCTGCAATCACTATTGATCTTCCAGGTGATGTTTGGACTTTACTCCAAATAGGTTTAGGAGGTTATGTAGTAGGACGATCAGCTGAATCAGTTGCACGTACTATGGCAAATAAACCTAAGGAGTAATTATGAGTAGCGAATTTAAAGTTAGTGATCAAACAAGTGTAGCTTTACCAATTAAAAATATAGTAGCTATAGTATCAGCTATTGTTGTAGCGGTATGGACTTATTTTGGAATTGTTGAGCGATTAAATAGAATTGAAACTAATGAAAAATTAATGGCACAAGATTTATTAAAAAAAGCTGAACAAACTCCTAAGAATCAAGAAATGTATATGTTGATTGAGTATCAAGCTAAAGCATTAGAAAAACATTCTAAACAATTAGAAGAAAATGTGCACACTAAAGTTTTAATAGCTCAATTAGAAAAAAAAGTAGATAAACTAGAGAAAGAATTAGATACATTACGAGGTAAGTAATGGGTGAAATAATATTTGCTTTATTAATGTTTCTTAATGGAAAATTAGAAAACTATTCTCCTAAAGCTAATCTTGCTGATTGCTTAGAACAAAAAAGAAGAATAGAACGTAATGGTACAACAGATGCTGTACGAATGGAATGTAAACAAATTGAAGCGATTGTAGAAGTAGATAAGCACGGAGTTAAACGTATTAAAGAAATTAAGAATTAAGCAAATAGTTGTTTCCACTTATCACCAGTTATTTCGTCAGCTAATTTTTTCTTATTATTTAATACTTGAATAATCTTTTCATCTAAAGTATTAGGACACACGAAGTCTATATAAGTAACTTTATCTTTTTGACCTATTCGGTGTGCTCTATCTTCAGATTGTAGTCTTACTTCCATATCATATGTATTATTAAAATAAATTACAGTCTTAGCATTAGTTAATGTTATACCATAACCACCTGTTCTAGGTTGACCTACAAAAAATCTTATTTCTCCACTTTGAAAGTTCTTAACTATCTCTTGTCTTTCTTCAGATTCAGTATCACCAAAAAAAGTTGCAACTTTACTAGCTCCATATACTTTAGCTAAAGAATCACGGATCAATTTAATTGAGTTTCTAAAAGTAGCCCATATAATTATATTACCTTGAGTTTCTTCAATAACATCTAAAAGTTCTTGTATACGAGGATTTTCGCCTTCTATTACTGCTTCAGTTCCATCATCGTGTTTAATATAACCACATAATATTTGTTGTAATCTTAAAATTCGTGTGATGATAAGAGGTGCTGACACTATCTTTTCACGTTCAAGCTCTAATATAGCTCTTTTTTTTAAAGTTACATACATTCGTTTTTGTTCAGGTGTCATTTCTACATGTCTAATTAATTTTACTTTAGGAGGTAAATCTAAACATTCATCTTTAGTGACTCTAAAACTATATGGCTTTAAAATTTCTTGAAGTTCTTCTAATCGTTGATAACCTACGACTTCGTCAAAAGTATGAGTAGTTAATCTTCTTCTTCTAATTACACAAAACGTATTACGATATGCAAAAAAACTATTTTGTAATATATATGGATCTAAAAAATGCATTTGTGACCATAAGTCTAATGGACCTTGAGTCACTGGAGTTCCAGTTAATATTCTTCTATACTTAGCAAGCTTATATAATTTATGACAAGCTTTAGTTCTTCTTGCTTTTCTATTTTTTATATTAGAGCTTTCATCTATTACAAAAAAAGATTTTCCAGTATTTAATAATCTATGAACATAATTAGTTCCTTTTTCTGTAGATAAAGCTTCTATGTTAATTACAAAAAATCTTAATTTATCACTCTCTTTAAAAAATTCAACTAATTCATCTATATTAGATTTAGTTTCATTAGGTGACCATATTTGAAGTCGTGTGAATTCTCTTACATCATCTGGCATATGAGTTTCATACTCTGAAGCTATCCAGTTACGATAAACACCTTTTGGTGCTGCTATTACAACAGTATCAATTTTACCTTTACGAAATAGATAAGCGATATTATCTATTATAACTTTAGATTTACCAGTTCCTTGCTCCATAAAAAGAGCATAACTTTCTTTATCTTTACTAATCATAAAAGCATCAAATTGATGTTTGTATGGTTTAGTTTTAAACTTGTATTCTACAAAATCTTTTTCATCTACAAATTGAACTTGCATTTAAAACTTTCTGTTTTCTAATTTAGTTTTTTAAAATATAAACTTTTTAATTCTAAAGTAAATCAAAAATAGAAAGGAGAAGAAATGGCGAAAGTGTTTATAGTGCAAGAGAATCCTAATGTAAATGTTCTTGCAGCCGGTCGATACGGCGAGTTAATAGCTTTATTAAGACCGTATAAGCAAATAACTTTTTCGTCTGATCCTGTTGTACGTTTAATGAAACAGAAACTAAAAGACTTTAGTGATTCTGATTTTTTACTCGCAATGGGTGACCCTGTAGCTATTGCAATTGCTTCAATAGTTGCCTCTGATATAAATAATGGTAGACTTAAAATACTTAAATGGGATAGAGAGCATAGAGCTTACTATCCAGTTGAGATAGATGTTTATAATAACAGAAAGGAGAATGATGACTATGTCGGATAAATGGATATTTGACGCAGTAGAAAAGCATAAGAAAAAGAAAACATTACCAAAGGGTGGATTAGAAATAGTTACAGCAATTGGTAATAAGTTAATAGAAAAAAAGAAAGTTCTTGAAAAAGAGGAAGAAAGATTAAAAGTCTTAAAATCTGAAATTCGAGAAATAGAAGAAAAAGAATTACCCGATGCTATGGCAGCGTGTAATAATATGACTAGATTTGATCTTGCAGATGGAAGTCAAATCGCAGTTAAAGACGAACTATTTTGTTCTATACCAGATGATAAAAGAGCAGGTGCTCTTAAATGGTTAGAAGAAAATGGTCATGCGGAACTAATTAAACATGATGTTAAAGTTAGTTTTGCAAAAGGAGAGTACGATGAAGCTGATAAACTTATAGGACTTCTTAATAAAAATTTTAAGAATATCCCATATGAAGAAAAGTCAACCGTACATCCTGGTACATTAAAAGCTTTTGCTAAAGAAAGATATTCTTTAGGTGAAACATTACCTGAAGAATACTTTAGTGTATACGAAGCCAGTATAGCAAAAGTAAAACTCGGAAAGGAGAAATAAAAATGGCTGAAGTAAAACAAGTAGTAAAGAAAGCAGCAAGTAATGGAGCTTTAATTGGTAACATTAATGCTGATTCAATTCTGAAAAATGCTGGTAAAGGATTACAAAATGTCACTAACGATGACATTACTATTCCTAGATTAGCTATCGTTCAGTCCGGTTCACCTCAAAGAAAGAAAAAAGATGAAAAGTATATTGAGGGAGCTGAAGAAGGTATGATTTTTAATACTGTTACTAATACTTTATATGGTAGCACTATTGAAGTTATTCCTTGTGGATATAGAAAAACCTATGTAGAATGGGTACCTAGAGAAGATGGTGGCGGATTAGTAGCAGTTCATGATATGAAACCTGCAAATACTAAGACTGATCCTAAAACTAGAAAATCTTTATTAGGTAAAAATCAAATAGTTGATACTGCAGAACACTTTGTACTTCTTAAAAAAGAAGATGAGACATATGAACCTGCTGTATTAAATATGACTTCTAGTAATCTTTCAGTTTCAAGAAAGTGGAATACACTTCTTAAAATGAAAAAGATTAATGTAAAAGGTCAAACTATTGATCCACCTAGTTTTCTATATAAATTTAATCTTTCTACCGTTCAAGCTGAGAATGACTTAGGTAGTTGGTTTAAATATAAAATAGAAGAAGTAGGTCAAATTGATAGTAAAGATGTATTTAGTCAAGCTGAAGGTCTAGCTGAATCAGTGGACAAAGGCAAAGTTAAAGCATCTGAACCTGTAGAAGTTGATCAACCTGTAACTGATGAATCTGACGATAACGAAGAAGCACCTTTTTAAGTTATGTTATCTGACGATTTCTTTAATGTATTTCCAGGTCTAACTCGTGCTTATGGTAAATTTACCATTACTCAAACTAAAGGAGTAAAGCTTGACGGATTTGGAAATACTATTAGAGAACCTTATACAAAAGATTTATGGAAATTACACCTAGAAGGTAAGATAGGTCTAGGTGTAGTTCCAATAAATGAAGATAGTAAGTGTAAGTGGGCCTGTCTTGATGTAGATGATTATGCGGGTGTAGATTTAGAAAAGATTTCAAAATTATTTGTTAAAAAGAATTTAATTATATGTCGTTCTAAAAGTGGTGGAGGACACATATTTATATTTACTAAAAACTTTATTCAAGCATCACTTATGATTAAAAAATTAAAAGAGATTGCTAAAGCATTTGGTTTTAATAAGTATGATTTAAGACCGTTACAAGATAAAATATTAACACTAGAAGATGTAGGTAATTGGCTTAATATGCCTTACTTCGGAGGATCTGAAACTGAACGTTATGCTTTATATGATGGTAAAGTACTATCACCAGAAAATTTTATTAAATGGGTTTATAAGTTTTCAGTAAATAATTTAGATGAAATTGATTTAAGTTTTATAAAAAAAATAGATAGTTCTGAAGATAAACTTCCAGGAGGACCTCCTTGTTTACAACATCTAATAGCTTTAGGTGGTATAAGCGAAGGTGGTAGAAATAATGGATTATTTAATCTAGGAGTTTATTTAAGAAAAAAAGATCCAGAGAATTGGGAAGAAGAATTAGAAGATTATAATGAAAAATATTTAATACCACCACTTAAACCTAGAGAATTTACAAATACATTAGAAAGTTTAAAAACTAAAAATTATAATTATAGATGTAATGAATCACCTATAAATTCTGTATGTAATAGACCTAAGTGTATAACATGTAAATTTGGAATTAATGATAATGGAGAAATGCCATCATTAAATGGAGTTACTAAGATATTAACAGATCCTCCTACTTATTACTTAACCCTTAATGAAAAAAGAATAGGTCCATTAGAAAGTAATCATATCTATAGTTTTTTAGATTTTAGAAAAGTTGTATTTGAGAATATTAATATGTTGCTTCCTAAAATTAATGAAAAGCTATGGGTAGAAACTATTAATGATTTAATGCAAAGATTAGAAGAAGTAGATGCTCCAGCTGATTCAAGTAATAAAGGTAGATTATATGAATTATTAGAAAGATTTTGTACTGGATCAAGTTCATCTACTGAACCTGAAGATTTACTTAGAGGTAAAGCTATTATATTAGAAACTAATACAGAGTTTAGAATTAATGATTTTATGGAATTTTTAGATAGACATAGATTTAAAGAATTTAAATTACACGAAATAACAGCTTATTTAAAAAATTTAGGTGCTAATCATATAGGTAGAAAGATTAAAGGAAAATTTGTAAACGTATGGTCAATAATAAATTTTCCAAATCAAACTGAAGAATTTAAACAACCTAAAATAGAAAAGGAGGTCTATGAATAAAGAACAAGCTATAAATATATTACTTGACTATGCTAATAAAAAAGAAGTAAGTAATGATGCTTTAACTTCTGCAATTTTATTTTTAGAAAATGAAAGAGATAAAAATAAAATAGATAATAAAGTTCAAGTTAAAGGTGTTGAATTAGCATTAAGAAAAGGATCATGATATTATTTTTTGATACAGAAACAAATGGACTTTGGCGTAGAGATTTAAAATCAGATCATAGTGATCAACCTCATCTAGTTAGTTTAGCAGCACAACTTTGTGATGATAAAGAAAAAGTAGTATCTCAAATATCTTTTAGAATACAACCTAGTTGTATTCCTTTTGTAATTCCAAAAGAAGCATCTGACATAAATGGAATAACTACAGAAGAAGCTGAAAGCACAGGTATATCTATGAAATTAGCTTTAGAAGTTTTTGGAGAACTATTAGGTCGTGCTGATACACTCGTAGCTCATAATACAGCTTTTGATTTACAAATAATAGAAAGAGCATTTAATATATTTCATATAAAATTTAAAAAGCCAGATAATATTTATTGTACGATGATGATGGCAAAAGATCAAATGAAATTACAAGGTCAATTTAAAGATTATAAATTTCCTAAATTACAAGAGTGCCATGAATTCTTTTTTAATGTTGGTTATCACGATTGGCACGATGCTTTAACTGATGTGAACGTATGTCGTATGATATATTTTCATATGTTAAATTTAAAGATAGCAAAAGTATCTCCGCAAGAAATACCTACAAGACTTTTAAAAAGAATTGACGGAGAAAAATATAAAAATTTAGTTAAGTTTTTAAAAGATATTGATTCAACTAAATTAAATGATTGGGAATTAGAATTTTGTAATAGTGTAATAGAGAAATTAGATAAGTATGACGAACATATTTTATTATCTACTAAGCAACATCAAGTGCTAGTTAATATCCATAAAAAACATGGACAATAAAACTTTAAAGATATTTGGAAGTCCTGGTACTGGTAAAACTACAGAACTATTAAGAATACTAGAAGAAAAAATAGCAGAAGGATTTCAAGCCAATAAAATTGGATTTTTTTCTTTTACACGTAGAGCTATTAAAGAAGCAAGATCAAGAGTTATTAAAAAATTTAAATTAACAGAAGATGACTTAGAATATTTTAGAACTATACATAGTTTATGTTATAGAGCTTTAAACATAAATAGTGGTCAAGTATTTAAAGGAGAACGTATAAAAGAATTTAGTGAATTAGTAAGAGTAGAAATGTCAGGAGTATCAGAAGAAGATAACTCAGGTCTTATTATAGGAAGTAAAAAAGGTGATTTATTATTATTCTGTGATGAAGTTGCAAGATCAAGTGAAAGAGATTTAAAGTCAGTATGGAAAGAATTAGAGTGTGAACATAGTTGGGAAGAACAAGATTACTTTAGTAAATCATATTCTAGTTTTAAAAAATCTAAAAATCTTCTTGACTTTACTGATATGTTAGATGTATTTTTAAATCAAGATTATATACCTGATTTAGATATCGTATTTGTAGATGAGGCACAAGACTTAACTATAAAGCAATGGAAAGTAATTGAGAAACTTACTCAAAAATGTAAATTAAGATATATAGCAGGTGACGATGATCAAGCTATATATAAATGGTCAGGTGCAGATGTAACTAATTTTTTAAATATAAAAGGTGACGTTAAAGTTTTACCAAAGAGTCATAGACTTCCTAAAGTAATTCATAAATTAGCTTGTAATATTACTAATAAAATTTCATTAAGACAATCTAAAGAATGGACATCTAAAGATGAAGAAGGAACTATAACTGAAATATCTTCTATAGAAGAAGTGAATATGAATTCAGGAGAATGGTTAGTATTAGCAAGATCAGGATATCAATTACATAGAGCTGAATCTTATTGTAAACGTATGGGTTGGTTTTATGAAAGAGGATATCAAGAATTTAAAGCGAATAAATTTGTCATAGCCATTAGATCATGGATCAAATTAAGTAGAGGAGAAACTATTACTTTTGAAGAAGTACAAAAATTATATTCTTGTTTAAGAAGTAATATAGGAATTAAACGTGGATTTAAAACTTTAAAAGATATAGATACAAATTTAGAATTTACTTTACAATATTTAAAAGAAAATTGTGGGTTATTAGCAGAGGGAGAATGGCAAGAAGTTATTCATGGACTTGATCCAGAAGATATATTAATGTTTGAATCTTTAGTTAAATCTGGAGATATATTTAAAAATAAAGCAAGAATTAGATTATCTACTATACACGCAATTAAAGGTGGAGAAAGTGATAATGTAGTTGTAATAAGTGATATATCATATAAAACTTGGAAGAAATTGAATACAGAACCTGACGATGAACATAGAGTATTTTATGTTGCTGTAACTAGAGCTAAAAAGAATTTGTTCATACTACAACCTGAAACGAAGTATAGTTATACAATACATTAATGAAAGCATTAGGAGCATACATATTCGCAGGTGGATTTGCTTTAGGCGTTAAAAAACATTTTGATATCTTAGCACATTTTGAAATGAAACCTGGAGTTTATAAAAAAACTTTTCAAGCTAATTTTCCAAATATAGAATATTACGAAGGAGAAGAAAATTGGCCTAAAGATAAGTTTAAAAATAAAGTAGATTTTATTTATTGTAATCCTCCATGTGCTCCTTGGTCTAATTTAGGATCAACTCAAAAAGGTGCGATGGCTTGGAAAGACGACCCTAGAATAGCGTGTTGGAGAAATGCTTTTAGTTTATTAAAAGATTTAAAACCTAAAGCTATCGTACTTGAATCAGTTCCTAGAGTTTATAGTAAGAATGGTGGATATGAAATGATTCAACAATTAACTAAAGAAGCTAATGAATTAGGTTATTACACCACTCATTTATTAATTGATGGTGGTTATACTGGATTAAATCATAGTCGTAAAAGATTTTTCTTTATAGCAACTAAATATCATTTAAGTGTTAAACCATTAAACTTTTCTCCATTACCAACAGCTGGTGAAGTTCTTAAAAATTTTAAATTAGAACATAAAAAAGATATTGGACATTTAATGAAGTTAGGAAAAAACGAAATTCCTTATTTAAAACATTGTAAACAAGGAGAAAGTTTAAGAGTAACATGGGAAAGATTTAATCCACCAGAAACTTGGAAACGTGGTGGAATGAGAGGCGGAGTAAAAGGTAGACCTCAATTTATGAAATGGAGATTAAAAAGTGATGAACACATACCAGTTATAGCTGGAGGTTTTTATATACATCCTACAGAAGATAGATTATTTGGACATAAAGAACTAGCTTATATGGCAGGTTATCCTCATGATTATATATGGGAAGGACCAGCTTCTACAATAGGTTCACAAATTGCGAGAAGTGTTATGCCACCTGTAGCTGAATATGTAGCAAGGATAATTAAAAGTAGTATAGAAAATAAAAAAGAAAATAAAGAATTACATCAAGTGGTTGATTTTAGAAAACCACCTGAACAAGAAAGATTATTATGACAGATATATTAAAAGATATAGACAACTTCCATAAAAAATATGGCTTTGAAAAAAATGAAAAAGTTGATATACCTGATAATAATGAACTTATTAATTTTAGAACTGCTTTTTTAATGGAAGAATTAGCTGAATATACTAATGCTATAACTAAAAAAGATGCAGCTGGAGCTTTAGATGCTTTAGTCGACATAGTTTATATAGCTTTAGGAACAGCTTGGTTATTTAATTTACCATTTGAAAAAGCTTGGAACGAAGTACAAAAAGCTAATATGAGTAAGATTAGAGCTAAAGATAAAACAGGAAAACGTGGAACTAAATTTGACGTTGTAAAACCTAAAGATTGGAAAGCACCTAATATAGAAAAAATTATAGAAGAAGAAAGAGAAATAAATGAAAATTTTAGTAACAGGATTTAATGCGTTATCAATTGGTACTGCACGTAGTCCATTAAATATAGCGACTTCTGCAAGAATACTTCCTACTGTTCTAAAAGAATTAGGACACGATGTAACTCATAAAGCGATCATCCCGGGAGAAGATGTTTCAATGTATGATAAAGTATTTGTATTCGTATTTGGTCCTAACAGTTTATCAGCAAGATATTGGTATGGAGCAGCATATACTATAATTAAAAGACCTGATGCTATTATTTCAATAGATGATTGGCAAACTAAAGATTCAGTTCAAGGATTTGGAACGTTTAGTAGAGGCCATTGGAGAATATGGAAAAAAGTAAGTCAAGCTGGAAACCCTGTTGGTAAAGTTTATTGGGACGAAGCACAACCTTTTAAAAAAGAAATTGAAGATTTAGTTGATACATTTGCATTTGATAAATGGCCACATACTTTATTAGTACCAGCTTATGATGGCGGTAATTATGACGAATTAGGAATGAAAGCAAATAAAATTATTAATTGGGATCCTACACCTTATACTGATACATATTTAAATCATACTGATAATAATAATTTATTTTTAAAAGAAAATAATGAAAAAGAAAGAGCATGGATACTTGCAAGTTTAGTAAGTAAAAATAGTTGGTTTACTAAACAAGTATTTAATTGGAATGTTAAACGATTTGGAAATGTAAAAGAAAAACAAGTGCGTTTAAAAGAACATGAATTATTTGAAGAATATAAAAAAGTATGGGGAATGATTAGTCCTCCACATTATCATACTATGAAAGGAAGTGGTTGGTGGAGAGTTAGATATAAAATAGCAAACGATGCTGGTAATATTATATATGCACATCCGGAAGAAGCTAAAATTTTAGGATTAAATATTGATTTAAAAATTATAGAAAACGGTAGTAATGACGAATTGAAAGAATTAATAAGTAGTCAAGCTTATATATTAAAGAAAAAGTTTTGGACGAAAGAAAGGACTAAAGAATTTTTTAAATGCTTGCTAGAATAATAATATTAGAAGGACCAGATGGAGTTGGTAAAACTACTCTTGCTAAAAAGTTTAAAGAATTATATTCCGAATCTTATTATATTCATTTAAGAGTACATAAGAATATGGAGTTATGGCATACAGCAGCTGCAAGACTTGCTGTTAAAATGAAAGAAAAAGGTAAATTAGTAATTATAGATAGACATTGGCCATCTGAACAATGTTATTCTTATATTTATAGAGGTGAACCTTCTTACGATGCTTATAATCTTTGGAAATATTTAAGTCGAGAAGGTGCAATATACGTTTGGTGTATACCTGATGATATTAAAAAAGTAAAAGAAAATCATAATAATAATAAAAAAATTAGACACGAAGAATATAATGATATTGATAAAGTAATAGAAATATATTTAAATTGTTGGGAAGATAAACATCCACATGAAAATAGTTTTTTATCTTTATTATGTCCTTTAAAAAATCGTAAAGATTTTGTTCGTTATGATATGTTTAAAGAAGGCCATGATTTAGAAAGAGTAGTACAAAAAATAGAAGAAACAGCTTTTGTAAATAGTATATGAATCAAATAGATCAAGATTATAAAAATTTTATAGTTGAATTAATAAGAGAATTTGACTATGAATGTGCGCCTCGTCAATTAAAAATTTACGAAAAATTAAATCATACTTTTCAAGTAGATATGAATTTACCTATCATAAGTATTCGAGAAAGAAATTTAAATTATAGTTTTATGTTTGGTGAAGCAGCATGGATACTAGATGGTAGAAATGATCTTTTAACTATTTCTAAGTACATGAAAAATATTAAAAGATTTAGTGATGATGGTGTAACATTCTTTGGAGCATATGGTCCTAAAATTATAACTCAAATAAGTTATATTGTAGATACACTTAAAAAAGATAAAGATTCAAGACAAGCGGTACTTACTATATGGAGAGAGAATCCTAGATCAAGTAAAGATATTCCATGTACTGTAGCTATGCAATTTTTTTTAAGACCTAGAGAAAATAATTTATATTTACATTGTATTACTACAATGAGAAGTAACGATGTATGGTTAGGTCTTCCCTATGATAGTTTTAATTTTAGTGCAATTAGTTTCGTAATTGCTTGTTATTTAAATAATTTAGGTATAATATGTAAATTAGGAAAATTACATATTAATGCTGGAAGTCGTCATCTATACGATACAAATTCAAAAGACGCTGATATTGTAAGAGCAGGAATTCAAAACTACGAATGTGATTTTTCTTTTAATGATCTTATAGAAAAATATAAATTAAATCCTATGAGAATAGTAGAAACTTTATATCAAGCTGCTGATATAAAAATAGGAAAAGAAGATGGACTTACACTTTCTGATAAGTTACAAATAATTAAAAATGGATAATTATAGAATTCCAAAAGATTGGTATTTTTTAAAAATGGCTAATCTTGTTTCTGAAAGAGGAACGTGTGCGAGAAGAAAAGTAGGTTGTATTTTAATAAATGAAAGAGGACATGTTCTAGCGACAGGTTATAATGGAGGACCTGCTCACACTGAACATTGTATAGATAAGCCATGTCCTGGTGCTCATTTAAAATCAGGTGAAGGTTTAGATATTTGTAAAGCTATTCATGCTGAGCAAAACGCATTACTTCAGTGTAGAAATGTACATGAAATAAAATTTGTTTATACAACCGTTAGTCCTTGTATTCATTGTGTAAAACTTTTATTAAACACTTCAGCAGAAGGAATTATAACTTTTGAAAAATATGTTGACTTCGAAACAGTTGGAAACTTTTGGATGGATAACGGCGGTAAATCTTGGACTTATATTAATAAAGAAATTATATTAGGAAAATGTTCAAGTTCTCTGAATTAGAAAAATCAAATATTATAGCAATTGATACTGAGACCTATGATCCTAATCTTAAATCTTTAGGACCAGGCGGTTTTAGAAAAGACGGTAAATTAGTAGGTATATCTATAGCTACAGATAGTGGTTATAATGAATATTTTCCAATAGGACACGAAGGCGGTGGAAATCTTAATAATGATCAAGTTATTGATTTTATTGATAAATTGCTTAAATTAAATAAAAAGCTCGTATTTGCCAATGCTTTATATGACATGGAATGGCTAAATTCACACGATTCAAGACTGGCCTTTACTAAGTACCATTCTATATACGATATAATGGTTATAGAGCATTTATTAGATGAAAACAAGCTAAAATACTCACTTGAATCATTAAGTCAATATTATTTAAAAAAGTCTAAATATGAAGCTGAATTACAACAAGCTATACAATTTAACTTTGGTAAAAAAGCAAAAGTAAAAGATAATTTATGGAAGTTACACGCAAATAGTGTAAGAGAATATGCTAAAGAAGATGCTTTGTTAACACTTCAAATATTTCAAAAGCAATTACCTAAAATAAAAACTGAAGATATAGAAAATATAGTTAATATTGAAATGAGATTAATACCATGTTTATTTGAAATAAGAAAACGTGGAGTAAGAATTGATCTTAAAAAAGCTGAACAACTCTATAATGAATTAGAAAAAAAACAATTCGTGCTTCAAGATCAGCTAAATAAAGCAGGAGGACATAACGTAAATGTTTGGGCAAATGCGTCATTAAAAGAAGCATATGATAAAAATCAAATTAAATATAATTTTACAGAAAAAGGAACTGCGTCTTTTACTCAAGATTGGCTTGAGCAACAGCGTGATAAAATATCTAAAACAATTTTAGATATTAGAAAGTTGGATAAAATTAGAAATACATTTATAAAGAATATGATACTAGAAAAAGCAATTGGTGGTCGTATTCATTGTCAATTTAATTCTATGGGTACAGTTACAGGTAGATTTAGCTCTAGTAATCCTAATCTACAACAAGTGCCGGCAAGAGACCCTGAGCTTGGACCGTTGATCAGAAGTTTATTTATTCCAGAAGAAAATCAAGATTGGTGTTGTGCTGATTATTCTCAACAAGAACCTAGAGTGTTAGTTCATTATGCTGTAATTAAAAATATGGATTCAGCAATAAAAGTACAAGAAGAATTTGTAAATAATAATGATACTGACTTTCATGATATGGTTGCTAAAATGGCTAGTATAGAAAGAAAACAAGCTAAGACTATTAATTTAGGTTTATTTTATGGAATGGGTAATAAAAAATTAGCAAGAGAATTAGGACTAGATGATGATTCAGCTTATGAATTATTTAATAAATATCACAGTAGAGTACCTTTTGTTAAAGAATTATCTAAACAAGTAGCACATGTTGCAAGTACAAGAGGATATATTAAAACTTTATTAGGACGTAAAAGAAGATTTGATAAATGGGAACCTAAAGATAGTTTTCAAAGTTTAGCTTATTCTAAAATAGAAGCAATGGAAAGATATCCAGATACTGAACTTAAAAGAGCTTATACTCATACTGCATTAAATGCATTAATACAAGGTTCATCTGCAGATATTACTAAAGCAGCAATGCTTAAAATATATGAATCAGGTCTTTTAAATGAAATAGATTTAAAATTAACTATACACGATGAACTTGATTTTTCTGTTGATAAGTCTAAACAAAAATGTTTTGAAGAAGCTATACAAATAATGAAAAACTGTGTAGATATTAAAGTGCCTCTTAAAATAGATATTGAGAAAGGAGATAGTTGGGGCACTGCTAAATAATGAATATAGGATTTTTAGGATTAGGAAAGTTAGGGCTTCCAGTAGCTCTTGCGATAGAAGAAAAAGGACATAACGTTTGTGGTACTGATATTAGTCCAATTACATTAAAAGGAATAAGAACAAAAACCCTCAATTATAGAGAAGAAGGAGCACAAGAACTACTTAATAAATCTAATATTCAAATAAAAAATATAAGCAATATAGTTAAAGATTGTGATATAATCTTTGTTCCAATTCAAACGCCTCACGAAGAAAAGTACGAAGGTATTACAAGAATACCTCAAGAAAGAGCTGATTTTAATTACGAACATTTAAGAAATGGATTAAGAGATTTAGCAATAGAAGCTATGGTTCATAGAAAAGAAATTGTAGTTATTATAATTTCAACTGTTCTACCGGGAACTATTCGTAGAGAAATAATACCAGTATTAAATAATTATGTTAAACTTTGTTATAATCCATTTTTTATAGCAATGGGAACTACTATTGAAGATTTTTTAAATAGTGAAATTATATTATTTGGTGTTGAAGACGAAGAAGCAGCAAAGAAAGCTGAAGAATTTTATAAGACTATAAATAATAGTCCTTTCTTTAAAACTACTTTGGAAAATGCTGAGTTAATTAAAGTAGTTTATAATACGTTTATCTCAACTAAAATTTCTATGATTAATACAGTTATGGAGACATGTCATTATCTTCCTAATACTAACATAGACGAAGTGTCTAAAGCTCTATCTCTTTGCACAAAAAGAATTGTAAGTAATAGATATCTACAAGGAGGAATGGGAGATGGCGGTGGTTGTCATCCTAGAGATAATATAGCTCTATCATATCTTGCAAATAAATTAAATTTATCTTTTAATTGGTATGATATGATTATGAAACAACGAGAGCATCAAACAGAATGGCTTGTTAAATTAATTTTAGAAAATCAAAATAACTTAGAAATAAATATTTTAGGTAAATCTTTTAAACCTGAAACAAATTTAACTTTAGGAAGTCCATCATTATTACTTAAAAATATTTTAGAAGAAAAAAATATTACAGCTAAAATATGGGATCCATACATTGATGGTAATGTAGAAGCAAATGCAAAAGAATATGGATGGAATGATAGAGCACAACTATTTTTTATAGGAACTAAACATGAAGCATTTCATCATTTTTATTTTTATAAAGATTCAGTAATCATTGATCCATTTAGGTATTTAAAACTTAAAGACGATGTTAAATATATACCTATAGGAATATGCAACCAATAGATAGAATAGAATACATTAAGAATTGGATTTTTAATTATGTAGTTGAAATGCCTAATCCAGCTAATTGTTTAGTTGTAGGTATTTCAGGTGGTATTGATTCTTCTGTTGTAAGTACAATATCAGCAATGACTGGACTAAAAACTTTAGTTGTTTGTATGCCAATACATCAAAGACCAGAACAACATGATTTATCTATAGCACATAAAAATTGGCTTATTAATAAATTTAAAAATGTTTATGATGTAGAAGTAGATTTAACTTATAGTTTTAATGCTTTTGAAAATAGTTTAACTGATTTAAAATTCACATCTCAATTAGGATTTGCTAATTCAAGAGCTAGATTAAGAATGATGTGTCTTTATCAAATATCTGCATCTACAAATGGAATAGTAGTAGGTACTGGAAATAAAATAGAAGATTTTGGTGTAGGATTCTTTACTAAGTATGGAGATGGAGGCGTTGATATTTCTCCAATTGGTGATTGTTTAAAAACAGATGTATGGAAAATGGGTAAAGAATTAAAAATATTAGAAGATATTATTATGGCAGATCCAACAGATGGCTTATGGTCAGATGGTAGAACTGACGTTGATCAATTAGGAATGAGCTATAAAGAATTAGAAATAGCAATGAAAGATCCTTCTGATAAAAACTACACTAAATATTTAGAACTTAGAATTAAGAATTTACATAAGATGAAGTCAATCCCTGTGTGTAAATTTAATGATTAATTATAAAAAATTATATAATAAAGATTTTTTTTATAGGTCTGACGGAATACATGAGTGGAAAAATAATATATTAAAGTTTGGAGATGCTTTTGCCGCACTTTGTTATGCTCATGATATAGATTATTCAAAAGAAATATTAAATTATTTTCCAGATATAAAAGAAATCATCGGAAGAAATTATAGTGGATCATATACCGTATACGATCAAATTAATTTTTTAGAAAAAAATAAAAAAAGAATTCCTAAAAATGTTTTAGAAATTGGAGGAGGAAGAGGAGAATTATCTTGTGCTTTAGCTTATATGAATACAAATATAACAAGTATAGAAGTATCTGATTTTGCTCATGAATTTTATAAAGAAACAGCTAATAAATATTTTAATAACAAGTTTGATCAAACTAAAATTAATTTAATTAACAAATCAATAACAGATGTAAATTTAAATTTAAATAATTATGATACTATTATTATGGTTGAATCAATAGAACATATATTAGAAGAAGATTTTAAACCATTTTTAGATAATATGATAAAAAATTTTAAAGGTTATTTTATAATTACAAATTGGTTAACATATCATCCTATTTCCGCAGATGGTGAAGTACATTGTAGAAAAATTGATGATGAACTATATAACTATTTTGAAACTTTAGGAATTAAAAAATTTAGAAATATGTCTCATTTATGTGTTGATATTAATGGAAAAACTACTTTGGAAACAAATAAGAAATAAATTAAATAATTTTTTTATTCAACGTATTGAAACACAAATAGAACGTGGAATCCCTGACGTTCATTATTGTGTTAATGGTGTATCAGGTTGGATTGAGGGTAAGTATCTTAAAACACCTAAACGAGATAACACTAAAATTAAATTAAAAATAAGTGTAGAACAATTAGCTTGGCATAGAGCTTATAGTATTTATGGTGGTAAAGTTTTTATTTTAGTTAAAAAGGATAGAGAAGTTTATTTATTTAATAGTAGTGATGGAAACGATTTAGCAATAGGAATATCTAAAGAAGAATTTGAAAAACGTGCACTCGCTAAAGATTGGAACACAATAAAAATAATATTGTCGCAAAAGAAATTAGAATAAAATATACTATAAGTAAGTTAACAAGAAAGGTAGAAATGTCAAAAGAAGAAATAATAAAAAAGATACAAAAGCTTTTGGCGGTATCTAAAGATAAAGGTGCTTCTGAGAACGAAGCAATGTTTGCTGCAGATATGGCTCAAAAACTTTTACAAGCTCATAATCTTTCTCTTGGTGAGATTAAGAATAATGAGAATATAGAACCTATCAATAAAGAAAGTTACGAAGTTGAACGTGACGTATGGAAAGGTTGGATACGAAACTCAACTGCTCAACTTTATTATTGTACTACCTATAGTTCATCTAAATTAGATGAGTTATATAAAAAAGTAAAAGTGACTTATTTCGTTGGCCGAGAATCAAATCGAATAGTCGCTAAACATATGTCAGATTATTTTATCGAAACAATTGAACGTTTAGCAGATAAAGAATTTGAAAATGTTCCAGGTAATAGAAATGAAGTAAATAAAATGAAACATGCTTTTAGCCAAGGTTGTGCTAGCCGCTTATCTCGAAGATTAAAGGATAAATATTTAGAATCAAATAAACCAGTAGAATATACTGGAATTGATAATCCAAATAATTTACCTTTATCTTATCAAAACGAAGAAAAAGCAGTAGTAAAATGGCTAGAAGATAATGGAATAAGATTAACAACAAAATCTAGTAGATTTAGTGTTAGAGATAGAGTAGCTTTTAGTCGTGGCTCAGCAAAAGCCAACGATATTGGACTAAATACTCAGGTAAATGCGAATGCTAGAGGATATATCTCAAATTAAAGTAGGGTATTTTACAGTGGACGTGAAGATTACGTCCACTGAAGACTACGGAGAGTTCGATCATGAAACTAAAAAAATTACAATTTCAAATACAATTTCAGATTTAGAAAAATTTAATACATTACTTCACGAATGTTTTCACGCAATTCTTTTTGAAAGAGGATTAAGTGCAGATGGCGGATTTTTATTTGATAAAGAAAAGGAAGAAGAATTATTAGTTAATCAATTAACTAATGGTTTTATTACATTATTACAAGATAATCCAAAAATAAAAAAATTAATTTCTAACTGTTAATTTAAAAAATAATATTTATAGTGTTATGCATATGTTTGATATTAAAGACGAGATAGAAAAGTTATTAAATGATTTTCATTCAACGCCTACACGTAATTATTGGGTGGAAATAAGTTATTATGAAAAGAAAAATCCAAAACAATTACTTAAATTAGAATTTGCTCAATTTGATAATGATCCATTCTTTCCTAGGAGTTATAGAATGTTTAATTTTCTAAAAGCTAAAATGAAAAACTTTGAGTTTATAGATTTAGAAATTGTACCTTATCTAAAAGAAGTTCCTAAATATGTAGAGAACTTTGAAACTGAATTTACTATACATTAGTTGTATACTTAAAAATTCTAATATTTAAAATAATACGAAATTCTATGAAAAAAAGCTCATTTAAAGCTCTTTATTCACACGGTTTAGTCTATATCCATATACTACTATGGCTGACTATTTTTATTTATTTAAACTTTTCAGCGACTTTAAAAGAACCCGCCTTTCAGTATAAAAACAATAGAGAATTTATTGTTGAGCTTCAAAGATGTATAGATTATCATAATCAATTTATTCCTAAAAATCAAAAAATACCTGACGAAATGATCATCGCTCAAGCTATCGTAGAAAGTGATTATGGTACTAGTCGATTTGCGGTAGAGGCGAATAATCTTTTTGGAATTAGAACATTTAAGAAAGAAGAAAGACAATTAAAACCACTTCGAAAACCTAATGCAAATTTTGGTATAAAAGTGTTTAGAAGTAAATGTGAAAGT